>Ga0307489_10003447_pt1 | contig 10495 bp, 6 predicted proteins | sample SB12metaG_FD_202247 | JGI IMG/M metagenome (GOLD analysis project Ga0307489, IMG submission 202247) | Sea-ice brine microbial communities from Beaufort Sea near Barrow, Alaska, United States - SB 1.2 | ecosystem: Environmental > Aquatic > Marine > Coastal | place: USA: Alaska | collected 2017-05-06
TTTCGGATGCAGTCTTGTGCCGGCTCAGTGTATTTAATAAAACGTGAGGACTAATCATGTCATGTCGGTATACGACAGCGCGCTGCGGCTGCGGCTGTTGAACGCGGTCACCGCCGGCTTGCACTTAATCTGGGCTGTAACGTTCATTGTGTTATGGGGGGTCAATAAAAAAAAAGATCTTGTTTACCCGCTTTACACATCATTTACGACATGGACTAATTCATCTGCGGCCATCGGGGGGTGCTCCTATGGCGAGTGTCCATCCCCGCGCGCCATCGCCTTCGGCGAGTCCGTGACCGTAATCCCCGCGTGGAAAGATAGCGGTGTGGAGCTGAGCCTGCACTGGCTCGTTGTTTCATTTTTCCTTCTATCCGCATTATTCCAGACGCTCACGGCGGTCATACACGGCGCTATATCACCCCCCACCATTCGATTTGTCGAGTACTCCTTCTCCGCAGCGGTCATGATAGTGGCCATAGCGCTACAAATCGGGATTATGCATACGCACACACTCTTGCTTCTCGCGACGGTGACGTGGGCAACTATGCTCTGCGGGTTGGTGACCGAAAAGATTAATGCTGTCATTCGAGGCATCTCGTACACGCACGCGAACGAATACAAATCCCTCAAAGACGGAAGTCATCTGGACGGCACAAATTTCGACGCACGCGCGAAGTGCGAGTTGCGCAAAGTCATGATAATTTCACACTGTATCGGCTGGGTTCTAATCATCGTTGCCTTCGCGGTGTTAGTGTCGACATTTCACCAGCATTCGTGTGATTCGCCGCACGGCGCCCCGAAGTTCGTATGGGCGATAATCTACGGCGAGATTGGTCTATTCGCATCCTTTGGGGTGGTGCAACTGCTTCAGATCGTAGGCGCGATCGATACGACCCAGTCTGAAATGGGCTACGTTTGTCTGTCGTTCGCTAGCAAGACATTGTTGGGCTGGCTCGTCTACGACGGCAATTTCGTCCAGTAGTGTTTTCGGAAGACGGCATCGGAAAGTCGGCATCGGGAACCCTAAACTACAATTTATTGAAAAAACCATTTAGGTTTATAGGATTTTTAATTTGTTATAAATCACAGAACGGTTGAACAGATCGCCATTATTTCAAGCACCTCAAGTTTCTCAAAATTACAGAAATCCACGATGAGCTCCCACACCGACGCGAAGTCCAACACCGATGCGCATTTTCGCTCGCGCTCGCGCGAGCGCTCGTGCTCGCCGGCTCACCTCGCGGGAAAGCCCCTCTCGCGCTCCCGATCCCGATCCCCCATTTGCTTGTGCCCCGGAGTTCTCATAAATCCTCCGAAACATGTACTTCACTTCAACGCCGCCGTGCAGCAGAAAATCAAGCAGGCAACGCACGACAAGAGTGAAAGGGAGGCTCATCATAGGGCCAGTGTGCAGCGATTGGCCAGGGGCGTTGAATGCAGACAGTCTGAGGCGGTTGTTGAGCTGGGCGCGGCACATGTGAATAAGTGGGAGGAGCATGGCCAGAAACAGGATGTGTTCAGAGCCGAGAGCGAAGCAGCGGCGCTGCGGTACTTCGCGGCGGCCAAGGCGCGAGCAAGGGCGGGTTTATTTGGCTCATCGGACAGCTCGTGGAGCACCGGGGACAGCTCGGATGAGGATGAGGATCAGGATGAGGTGCACACCAACGGGCTTTCGATCGATGTTATGTGGTTCTTGAGGGCGACGGGCATCATCATCGACAATGAGAAGGCAGTTATCCGTATCCAGGAGCATGCCGAGGGACCCGTTGAGGAGTGCATCCGGGATCACCTCATCGGCGCCGACATTGAAGTGGACGACGCCATGTTCGAGAAATTTTTGAAGCAGCAGCCGGTGGAGATGATCAAGCAGGTGTATGCCAAACTGGCCTATCTCGATCTGTACAACATTGAGGGCCACCTGGAACAGTCTGGACTCAACGAGAGCGACATGCCGGACACATTGCAGAAGGGTTTTATTACCAAGTTTCTGCGCGGCGAGTGGGGTGTTAACGACCTTCTTGACTACGAAGTGGGGGAGATTTTGTAGATGCATTGTTCTCAATGTTTCACGCTATTTACTAAAGAATGCGCGCTAGAAGCAAGTCGATCTCCGCCCTGAGCGCGGCGAGCGCGTCGGCGCCACTGGCGCCCGTGAGCCCGTTGGCCGCCATGTACGTCTGACTGGTCATACAGCAAATCGGCACACCGTTCAGTGTGCTGATATTTTTCGGCAGGTCGCTGACGAGCTTCGAAGCGCAGAAATAGTTTTCGGCGAACGATTCGAGGCTCGGCATACCGTCCTCTATGCCGAAAAGCATCCGATAGTGTGGGTACTTTGCGCACGTTTCGAACGCCATCTTAACCAGACAGTCCATGTTGGCCATCATTGAGTTGGTCGGTTTAAAAGGCAGTGAGATGCCGCTCGGAGTTGTGCTGGGTTCATTTTTGACCGAGGACACGCCGGCAAAGAACATACATTTGACGCGCGCGCGAAGCTGCCCGGCGCTCATCATCGTGAGCATGACGTCGGTGAACAGCGATTCCACACCGGCGAACTGCGTCGCGTCCGCCGTCTCGTAGAGGCGCTGAAAATCAGCGGTGTCTGTGGAACTTGGCACCACAACGGAGTCACACGTCGCCAGCGCGATCTTCGTGAACGCGTTGGATGCGATGTGATCACAGTCAAAGAAGACCGCGTCGAACTCGCTGGGTAGCTGCTCGATTGATTGCCGCAGCAAGTCGGCCACGGTGAACCACTCGTCGTTTCCGCGCGCCCATAGGGGCACCTCCCGCTCGTGGAAACGTACCCACGACGGGGCACCGGCGGATGCGACCAGATACAGGTTCGAAGGCACGGCGACGTTGTACATGGACGGCTGCACGGCGAACGTCAGCAGGTCGGGCACGATGGGTTGGTTTTTCCCGAGGAATGCAAACAGACCGCGTCCTTTCGCGTTCGTGTTCACCGCCGCGTCGAGCGACCGGATGAGTCCCTCAACGCGAGTCTCCGTCGTAGTGCGCTCGCGGCAAACTTGCATCCCGATAGGCGCCGATAAGGCGCTCTTTGCTGCGGTCCCACCCATAAGCATCGCGCTCAAGTGCGAATATACCGAGAAATCCACCACCAAAACGTTTTTTCGGGCTGCGCATAAGCCGCCGCACACGCGAGCTGAAAAGTGGCAAAGGTTTTCCCCACGCCACCTCTGTTATTAGCCAAGCATACGGTGTGTGTGGGGGACATCCGAAATGACCTAGTTATCGATAAAATCCCGGTCAAAATGTGTTTTCTTTCCCTACCCAAACCGTGCATATATACAAAAAAACATCAACCGTGCGAAAACAGCTATGAGAACAAGGTCACATGCAAACCAGCCGGCTGGGGCTGTCGTCGGCGGCCAACAGGCGGCTGCCGGGGCTGCCGTCGGCGGCCAACAGGCGGCTGCCGGGGCTGCCGTCGGCGGCCAACAGGCGCCGTGGGTGCGTGGTGCCAGAATCTCTGTACCAGCGACATATTTTGATGGTCCCGAAAATATACACCTTGAAGACCATCTACAGTGGTCATTTCGATATGGAAACGGCAACCGCAATGCGAAGGTGTTTGGTGAATTGGACACTCAAGTAGCACAGCAAGAGAGATGGAGGGTCTTGTTCGAAGACAATGAATACATTCAAGTAAATGCATATGCAATATCCTTTCTTAGTAATGACGAGCTAGACGACAAAGACCTTCATCCGGAACAAGTTATGAACTTAATGACACGTATCGAAATCGCTGTAGATACCAAGAATCAGAGAAAACTCGTAATAGAAGCTCAACGAAGACTGGAAATGGGCGCCACAGCAGAGGAAGAAAAAGCGGCGCGAATATGGAACGAGAGAAATGACAGGAGGAATCCACCACGTGTTAATCGTCTAGCGCCGAAGCTCGCATGGCAGGACGCCGCTGAACGAGCTAACTTTAACAAGGGTGCGGAACTAAAGAAGAGGCAGGACGCGATGGCACAACTCGAAGAACTGGAACTACGAATGATGGGGAACACAGATCGCAACATGTGCCTGGCCCGCCAACGGCGAACCCGGAAATATAAAAATATCCCCTTTCCAGCGAGGATGGGCGTCTTCTACACGGCGTCCGCACAATATGACCAGGGGGCACATGCGGCACAAGACAATTTGCGCGGTTTTTTTAATGCATTACCCCCCGACCCAGTTGCCACCGAAGTGGCTCGAAACAGTTACCATTTACACGAGGATTTGGCTGATAAATACTATACAGCTATATTTCAGAGCACACTAAACAACGTGGACGGCGACGCGGCGTACGTGGTGGCGCAAAATTGCAGGGCCGCTGTCATTACCGACGACGCACAGGCACACGAACTCACGCCGCAGAGGACGCTGGTTGTGAAAAGAATCATAACGCAAGATGTTCGATTAGACATCGAGAAGTCAGAACAGGATAACGATACAAATAGTGAAGCCCAAAGAATGGAAGGGTCGATGAAGAATCTCGAGCATTATTTGGATCATTTCCCCCTCGTATGCGAGTTTCGACCAGTGAGTATCAACAGGTTCGCCATCAACCCGGTGGCGGCTGCCCGTGGAGCAGCACGGGATAGGTGGGAGTGGCACCCTGGCAATAAACTTTACGTTCTAGCCGAAAGGGAGGACGACGGCACGATCAAAGTCGACTTCGGGCCGTATTTTGACACCCAAGGCGAGCCAGACGGTTATGCCCCCAACTATCCAGAGAACGTCAACGATGTCATGATAGGCGCTCGCGTCAGTTGGGGCGACCCACAACAACCTGATGGGATTTACAACCCGAGGTACAGGCGTTACACCGACGCAGCAACGCGCTATGCGTACAAAATTCATGTCTTGACGCTCGATGAGCTTAGAGCACCTGGTATGGAGTACCTGACCGACGGGTCCTGGAAAATATGGGACCGGAACCAGTTCATGTTTTGGCACAACTCCACGAGGACCGCCGAACGCGTGTACGTCAATCATATCAGACGGTTTTTCCAAAAACAAGCGAATGTCAAGGCCGCGGTCGCCGATTCAGGGGTCGCCGATAACGGGGTCGCCGATTTCTACGCATCGGACTGGGAGTTGCCCGCGCCGAACCCGATGCTAAATGCCAACCAGGTAGTGCGGTGGCGAGAGGCGCCTCCTGTGCCGGCGTTCATTGCTTGGCTGCACCAACCAATCTTGAGGAGTATGGACAAGGAACGGAATGCAATCACTGGAAACAGTGGGTGCAACATCGACGAGCATGACTCATGGCATATCGGTTTGGATAAAAACTTCCGGGCGCTCACCCGAGAGTTGCGTAAGCGCACTCTCGCCTCCCTATGGTCGTTGCAAAGGGTGATGGGGAGTGCCGAAAAGCAACAGGTCGTCGACGCCGTGCGGCCGGCCGCCGGTGCTGCGGCGGCTAACGACGAAGAAGACTCCGACGACGAAGAAGAGACCAAAAGGTCCTTTCCTATAGAAGGCAAGCTGGCGTACCACTGGAGTAAAGTAATGCCGTCCAAAAAAATATGGGATTCACTGAAAAACAAGATGCAGATCGCAAAGTTGCAAGACGACGACGACGACCCAGAACATTTAGGTTTTGAGTCGCTCGGTGCAATGGGGGCGCTAGATCGATTTTTCGGGGCACAAAGGTGGATGCCTCAGCATGACAATTTCGACCGGATTTTGAATAGTGATCTCATGGTTGGTGCGCAGATCAGCTCGGTGCAAAGTTACGTGGGTACAAGGGTACACTTCCGGATCTCGCTCATTTTCGCCGGAGGCGCGGCGGCGCCGCCACCGCCGCCGGCGGATGCACCCCTCGGCGTCCGCTCCTGGTGTCGACTCGGAGATCCAAGCGCCTTTTTCCCTGCGGCGGATGCACCGGCGGCCGTCGATGGACCTCCTGGGGACAACGCCCCCACCTTCGTACGTACACTCGCAGGCGGGGTCCGGCCGGCCCAATTCACGCTTGATGTTCCAGTCTTCGTCAGGGACGATATACGGAGGTTCATGATGGCGGATGGCCCCGGTGGAGTCACTGAGCAAATCCCGTTCGGCACATACACAAACCAAATGGAGACCGACATGAATAACGGTTTTGCTAAGTTGAAAAAGCTCATCGACAGAACGGGGCGCGACTGCGAGCAATGGGGAACGGACGTGTTCAAGATTATTGGGGTCGAGATCCCGCTCTTCAACCCCTTTTGCATGTATCAGGGACCCGATTTCCATAACGGCAAGTACAAGTTTTTTGCCACGCAGTGCGATTTTGTTGCGCTGGCGTGGCAATACAAGCTAGTGATAGTAAATGGAGCGGAGGTGGCGCAGCCAAATCCCCATCGCAGACCTCGGGTAGTCATGGGCGAGTTCAAGGCGCTCATGGAGCGGAACAATCCCAAGCCGCGAGTGAAAAACGCGAGTACGCTCAGTCAAACCATGGCGAACGCCGCCTTGCTCGAACTCCAAACGGGCGTGAAGGTCGACTATGCCATGCAGATCTACTTGACAAGGCGCGATCAACACGTTTGCTATGCATCGTGCACTGCGACGGCTGACTTCGAGGTCGAGGACGGCCACGTCGAGGTGCACGACGAAGAAGAAGGTGGTGGCGCTGGTGGCGACGGTGATGACGTCAACAACGCAGACATAAACATAGATAAACTCAAGCAAATCAAGAGGAACATCAGCACACAGCTACGGTTAAGTGGGGATTCTACACGCACCGTCAAACGCACAGGGGTCGCACTGTTTGATGGCACACACATGTGTGTATTTCAAAATGGATTTAGATACCGAGAAACCGCTGACTTCGCCAAAGACTGCCTTCCATTACTACGCTTTTTCTCCAACGGGGCCGCACGGCCTTGGCCCGAAACCGACGTGCATTTGGATGAACAAAAGGAAATCCTCCATAACCGACTGCCCATTCAAGACACGTTGTTATGGCAAAACGTAGGTGCGCAAACAAAATGGTATACCCCACATCCGCGTGGTCCCCAGTATGGGACATACGTTGACCTACACCCATTCCGGGGCAAATGGACAGCATGGGAGTTTATCGATAGCCGGCTGACACTGGACGTGGACAATCCCAATACAGATTTTCTGTGCGTGGTCAGGAAACAACTACTTGACGTCGAGCCACTGTGGGCCCAAAAGGTTGCTGAGCGAGCAAGGCGCGTCGCCCTGAACAACAGACAGGTCGATGATGATGGAGGGCCCAGACCGGACGATGATGATGGAGATAATAACGGGAACGGACAGAATAACGCGAACGGGCAGAATAACGCGAACGGGCAGAATAACGCGAACGGGCAGAATGACGCGAACGGGCAGAATAACGCGAACGGGCAGAATAACGCGAACGGGCAGAATAACGCGAACGTAGGGGCCGGAGTGAATAACGTGGTCAATGGGCACGTGAACCCCGCCATCCCCGGGAATCCACCACGGTCGGCGTTTCATAAGGCGCCTCAAAGCCTAAGCAAAAACCTTCGAAGGTACCCAAGTGACGAGCCGCCTGATGTTTACGATTGGCGAATTCGTCTGCGCGATGAGGTCAACGAAAGGGCGTGGGAAATTATTGGTGAAGGACCCCCAAATTTCGTTGTCGACGTGCAAACAAGGTACGACTCGATACGAGACGCACATGGAGGTGCGGGTAGTGAGCAAGGCTTTAGGCGTTGGGCAGCTCGGCTGCGCACTATACAAACGTTCCGTCCGTTAGAGGTGACACGGCATCCTGCTCACCATGTACGCGCAGGCCAGCGAATGATGTCTAGGGCGCGAATGACAGAAGCTCTCATGAATACACAGCCTGGCGATGCGGAATTCCATCAAAACCCAGGGCACGTGTTGAGGTTGCTCGTTGTTCGCGCACTCCACCGGCATGTAAACGACAACGTCTTCAGGGTGTTCGACCTTCGAAGCACCCCTGAAACGCAGCGTCGCACACTTCCGGCGCAAAACGGCGGGGGAAATTTCGCTAAGAGACCCATGTCAGAGGAATTTCTGCATAACTCACAGCGTGCGTTTTGGCACCCTGAAGTGACACGTTATGCGATAGAAATTGCGCTTCCGGGGGCTGTTGACGCGATAAGGTTAGCGCTAGGTGGTGTACCAGTAGTGGGACAACAGTAAAGGAAAACCTAAAGGAAAATCTTTCAAATTTCATAAATCAAGCGCCTATCGAATAGCACCGCCTCCTATCAAAAATCTCTCAAATCCTCCAATGATTCTTCGGCAGCACCCGATGAAAACTTTCAAACGCCCGGTGTAATCTTTCAACCAACCGATACCGATACTGATTCTCCGGTGACAATTCAAGCGCCTATCAAATAGCACCGCCTCCTATCAAAAATCTCTCAAACCCTCCAATGATTCTTCGGCAGCACCCGATGAAAACTTTCAAACGCCCGGTGTAATCTCTCAACCAACCGATACCGATACTGATTCTCCGGTACCGGGCTAAAAAAGCATAAATACTGAAAATGACACTGAGCTTTTTCACAATTTCCTGCTCCTTCCTGGAAAGTCACGTATCTTCTCGTCAACAATCAGACCATAACCCCCGACAATGACCACTTCCGTCGATGCGCCCACCTTCTCGACTCCTGTGGGCTCCCCTTATGAACTGAAGCATTTGCCGATCAGCGACCACAATACTTCGCTGCACGAGTCGCGCGGTGCGTCGCGCAAGCAGGCGCGACGAAAGGTCAACTTCGCCGACAACGTGACGTCCGTTCCGTTCATCGATCTGCCGTCTGATGAGGAGACCTTGGCCCCACCATCCACCACATCGACCTCCGCCGTGGCCACTATCACCGACACGGACACCGACATCGACGATTGGGACGTGTGGCAGCAGAACACGGACTCCAGCCCCAATGACGGCCCGGACAATAACTGCTCGCCCTTCAGCTACCCCGATGACAGCTGGAGATTCATTCGCGGCGCCGAGCACGAGGGTGATGGCTACAACAGCGACGGCGATGGGTCGGTCTTCAACCTTGACGACGCTCTGAATGAAGAGCCCCCGGCGAAAAAAAGCAAGCCGACCACGTGGACGTGCCAGGCCTGCAACAAGAGCTACAACGCCGCCGCGCAGTGCTGCGACGCAATGAGGCACGTGATGGACCCAAATAGCGAGGATGATGAGGATGATAAGGATGAGGATGAAGAGGAAGAGGATGAGGAGGATGAGGCAGCAAGCACCTAATCAGTAGGCGCATAAACAGCTCTAAAGACGTAGTTATTATCTTATTTAAGCCATTAAAAATGTCTGTGCCATGGCGTTGGCGGTTTCCAGCGCTTCCTCGCACGACCACGCGACGACAGGCACAAATACCATTACAACACGGGCATCATAATCAACACCGTCAATCATCATATGTCCTTCAGGTCCTTGATGGCCTTGAGGGCCGTGCTGGGACATGTTAAGCTTTTTACCAACCATATTACAAAACATTCCGACCATGAAAAATGACCCTGTCGCGACGACCACAATTTGCGCAGTCTGTTGCAACACTGTACTTTGCATCGGGTTCAGGTACAACCCCTCATCCATTGAAATGTTTCCACCGCTGATATTTTTCTGTTCCATGTCGACAGGCAATGTTTTAAGCTGCATCCCCCCTTCCCAATGAGTAGGTCTGTTAACTTGAAGAATAACGTGATTTGAGACCTGCTGGTAGACCGTCTGTAGACCCCGCCCAATTGCACGGATGGTCTGTTGTGCAACAGTTGAGAAAACATCCAACCCAAGTTCAATGCGTTCCTTTCGTGTCAGAATTATTGCACTTTGATCTGCACGAGTTCCTCCAGTCATGTATGCCGGCTGAGCGGCGTCCGCCAACAGGTTCCCATAATTCACCTCCTCCTCTTTTTTGATTACCCTACAAGTTGGGAATTCATTGCCTACTACAACCGCAAATGTGGTTGAGACTAATGCTTGTAACATTGTGCCGGCCTTTGCTAGACCTGTGTCCTTGGAGACCGGGAGTGAGTTTTTTTTGTCGGAGTCCTCTGCTACGAGTTGGGAATGACGTTTTGCTAAAGCATCCACGTATGCGTGGGTGTTATGGTGATGCATACGCAATGTCGTCACGTCATCCTCATGAATACGCCCCAATATGCCCCGCCCCCCTTGAAAATGAGGGTTGTTTAATTTATTCTGAACGGCATGCATCACTTTGTCAACATTGTTCACCTCCCGAGCTTTGCGTTTAAAATCCCGTAATTTTTGATGGGCTCGCCCACTGACCAAAAATTCATCGGTCTCATGTTCGACATAGTAGCCGACATTGGGAGTCATATGAATGGAATAATTAGAACCGGTTGGTTTAAATTTATAGTCAGGGTGGATACTATTCAAAGTAAAAAACGGACAGTTATGTTGATGCGCCTAGATGCAGTGTATTCTTTTCGTGGCTTCGGTTTGCTCACACCGTGCACGTACTCGTGTTGCATGGTA
>Ga0307489_10003448_pt1 | contig 10493 bp, 19 predicted proteins | sample SB12metaG_FD_202247 | JGI IMG/M metagenome (GOLD analysis project Ga0307489, IMG submission 202247) | Sea-ice brine microbial communities from Beaufort Sea near Barrow, Alaska, United States - SB 1.2 | ecosystem: Environmental > Aquatic > Marine > Coastal | place: USA: Alaska | collected...
TCGACAGGCTTGGGCAATTTAGCCGCCGAAGCCGTACAGGGTGCGGCCCTGGCGCTTGAGCGCGTAGACCACGTCCATGGCGGTGACGGTCTTCCGGCGAGCGTGCTCGGTGTAGGTCACGGCGTCGCGGATGACGTTCTCGAGGAACACCTTGAGCACGCCGCGGGTCTCTTCGTAGATAAGGCCGCTGATACGCTTGACACCACCGCGGCGCGCGAGGCGGCGGATGGCGGGCTTGGTGATGCCCTGGATGTTGTCGCGGAGCACCTTGCGGTGGCGCTTGGCGCCGCCCTTGCCGAGGCCCTTGCCACCCTTGCCGCGTCCGGACATTGTTAGAGGAGAGGTTGGAGGAGGTGTGCGTAAACGCGTGGGGTGAAGTGACGACGCACGAACTTCCCTCGCTCGCCTCACGTCTTTTCCAACTCCCGTCTTGGAAAACAACTCAAAGAAAGTTTTTGTTGTCCCCTCATTAACTCCCCATTTCGAGGGTTATAAGTGATGGGTCGCCTCTGCCCGCATAGCGTCGCATCTGTAACGCCCGCATAACCACTGCAGAGGCGACCCGTCTGGTATCGAAGCAGGGACAGCAGTTCAAAATTGAAGGAACGACAGTTGAAAGAGGGGAACGTCCCCGGCTCAAGCCCCACTCTTCGCTTCCCCCACACGCATCCACACAACCTCTCACAAAATGGCTCGTACCAAGCAGACCGCGCGCAAGTCCACCGGCGGCAAGGCGCCCCGCAAGCAGCTCGCCACCAAGGCGGCGCGCAAGTCCGCGCCCGCCACCGGCGGTACGAGCCTTTTTTGAATTTGTGAACACACCGCAGACCAAGGCGCCCCCACGTTCTCAACACTCCCTGAACATCCCGCCTAACGCCTCGCTTGCCGTTCATCCTATGCTACGCCTCTCGCCCCGTCCCAGGTAATTTTCATCTTTCGACGACTTGCCCCCCGTCCCCCAACCTCTTGCTCCCTCTTCCCCCAACCTGGACCGACCCACTCACATTTTCTTCCTCCTCTCCCCATTCCAGGCGTCAAGAAGCCCCACCGCTACCGCCCCGGCACGGTCGCGCTCCGCGAGATCCGCAAGTACCAGAAGTCCACGGAGCTGCTGATCCGCAAGCTGCCCTTCCAGCGCCTCGTGCGCGAGATTGCGCAGGACTTGTTGGGCCTGGCAATTAATGTCCGCCACGTCGTCCAACGACGCACATTGAAACCTCGTTTCACGAGATAAGTGGCAGAATGTGTAAACCAGCTTTCTTCGAGTCAATTGGCTGATCTCCCACCTGCGCCATCTGCCACCAGCTTTCTTTGAGTCAGTTGGCTGATATCCCACCTGCGCCATCTGCCTCGCACGCCACCCCGACTGCCCGTGTTGGATGTCCCAGCTCGTCCTTCTGCACCTCTGATGTATGACGTGGTTAGCAATATCTGCACGACCCTAGTACCAGCAAGACGGACCTCCGCTTCCAGTCCTCTGCCATCCTGGCCCTGCAGGAGGCATCCGAGGCGTACCTGGTCGGCCTTTTCGAGGACACCAACCTCTGCGCCATCCACGCCAAGCGCGTCACCATCATGCCCAAGGACATCCAGCTCGCCCGCCGCATCCGCGGCGAGCGCGCCTAAGTGCCTCGCATAGTGCGTGACCGCCTCAGCAACCTCATAAAACTCTCGTCGTGCAGCAACCGCCGACGCCAAACCCCAACGGTGAAAATTTTCACCACCATTTCAAACGGTTTCAAACTGAAACGGTGCTCTTGAGCGCCGCTGTCAAACCCGAGACGCTTCATCCCTTCCTCTGTCGTTACTTGCCGCGCCCGCGCTCTAATCTAAAGCGAGTGCGGGCGTCTTTATTCGGTGGTGCCTGCCACGCGTCGTTCCCCGCTGAGGAACTCAGTGACAGCTGCTGCACTGAGTGAATGAACGCGCAGTGCCTGGGCTGATGTTCGCAGCAGCAATGCTGAATCCTCAGTTGACGTAACCTCATTCACTCTAAGCCTCGTGTCACATCCATCTTGTCTGAGTGTTGATGACGGGTGTGATGTTGCTTCGCTGCGGCTTGTGTGCCGGCACACGTGCAACTATACACATGGGTGGGGACGGCGGTGTGGTTGGGCTGAAGTGCGCGGCGGGCTGAAGAGGGGACGCAGCGTCGTTCCGGATGTTCTTGCCATCGTGATTGACAGCACCTCGTTCATTGCACCAGCTACAAACACAGCACGTGCCTCTATCATCGGTACGCCAGTTCCGTCATGCGCCTCAGAGCTCGTGAAACACACAAATTAGCCGTGGCTCCCCAGGGAGTATTCGATTGAAACTGAGCCTGGCATGAAAGCCCCCGTTCTCTCCACATAACACGACATTATCACGGAAGAGGCACAGGTGAGTTCTCCGGCTTGGTGTAGTCGTAGCTCCTCCCCTTGAGGGTGCCAATCAACACGGCGATGTCCTGCGTGGGGCCGGCGCCCTCGCCCTCCGCGCGGCAGGACAGGCCGAAGGACAGGTTGGACGCGCCCACCGGGTCCTCCAGGCACCTCACCACCACCTCCGCCACATCCGCCCGCGGCCAGGGGCCTACACTCGTCCACTTTCCGTCTCAACGTAAGCACATTTTGTGGGATATGTTGGGTACATGATTTCCCCCCAGTCTATTAGACACCGGGCCACGGTGAGGTGTGACCAAAACGGCTGAGGTTGAGCTGAAAAGTGGACGAGTGTAAGCCCCTGCCCGAGGCACCATGCGGTTGGTTCCCTTCGTCAGCTCGTCATCGACCCCCACCAGCAGCTCCCGCTTACCCCCGTCTTTGTCAACCAGCCCGTCCGAAGGGTCGTAGGTGGATGAGAATGAGGAGATCAGGAGGGGCAGTCCCGAGGGGGATGAGGATACAGGTACATTACACCCAAACAATGTCGGAGGATGAGAAAAGGAGGAGAAGGAGGAGGAGGAGGAGGAGGAGGAGGAGGAGGAGGAGGAGGAGGAGGAGGAAGATGAGGAGGGGGAGAAGGAAGAGGAGGAGGAGGAGATGGAGGTGGAAGACGAGGAGGAGGAGGAGGGAGAGGACGAGAAAGAGGAGGAGCAGGATGACAGGGATGATACATTCGGGTGATAGCAGGCCTCACCCGCCCGGGTGGACAATGGTGTAGTCAATGCCCGACGACGTCAGGTACATCTCTGCCTTGCTGTGGCGGCGCAAGTCGAAATGGAGAGCGACATTCGCAAGCAGCTCATCACATCTTAGTTTCAATCGCTTTGTTCCAGTTGCTTTCAACGCAGGTTTGATAGAGTCGACATGCACCACCTTACCTTGCGCTTCCACAGCAGGATGTTGCCGTTGCTGCCCCCCAAGGTGAAGCGCCGCAAGTTGACATTGAAAGCTAACTTTAAAAGCAATTTACGGTATTTTTGTTTCAAAGCGCTGAAACCACAGGCGCTTTCGACACGGGTTTTGATACTGGCAACCTGCACCGCCCTACCATGGTGTTCAGGAAGTTTTCCACCTGTGTGCCGCCCATGTAGTAGCGGCGCGCGTTGATATTGAAGGCAACATTTGAAAGCAAATCATCGTATTCTGGTTTCAAGCGCTAGTGCCAGGCGCTTTCAGCATTGGTGTCATCATTGGCTCAACCTGCACCAACCTACCATGCTGCTAACCAGGATGATCTTCCCGACGCCCGCCTCTTTCGCCGCGTCGATTTGCGCCTTCTGATATGGCCTGGCGGATGTCACCTGCCACGTCATCCAACGCACTTTGAACCCTGGCCTCTTGCGTCAAATGGTGCGCTATGACGCACCTTGAACCCTCGTCTCTTCGATCAGATGCTACTGTATGACGTGGCGAGCAACATCCGTCAGGCCACGTCATCCCTACCTTCTGGTACTTTCAGTCCACCAGCTCCGGGATACCGTCGTCCGGGTAGCAAGGGCTGACACTCGTCCAGTTCTCAGATCAACCTAAGCCGTTTTGGTCAGTGAGCCGTTTTCAGTCCAATTTGTGACGAGTTATGGCCCACATATCTCTTAAAGTTACCAGACATGTCCCACAAAAAGTGCTTACGTTGAGCTGAGAAGTGGACGAGTGTAAGCCCCTGCCGGGTAGTAGAACTCCGGCCGCCTGTTATCCATCCACGGCAAATCCTTTGACACAATCGCCACGAGGAGGGAGAGCATCTTGGGCTTGGGGGCGGCGCTGGACAGAATAACCAGGGCGGAGGGGCGCAAGTTGATATCGAAAGCTCAACTTGAAAGCTATCGCCTCGTACTTTAGTTTCAAGAGCTGGAACCAGGCAGTTTCATCACGGGCTAAACTGGCTTCAACTTGTTAGACCATGTGTTGGAATGTCGTGCATCGCGCATCTCATATGCTAAATTATCATCAGATATGTACTAGTACTCGGTTCGAGTTCGTGTTTAATCATCGATGCGAGAGTTCAGAGCTTGATGAATGACGTGGCCATAGGGCACGACGCTCTTATACGAGTCTACCCATAAAGCGAATGTACATACATGGGTTTCAATGTGTACGGACCCCGCCAGGGCGTCGCAACCGGCGCACAGCGCGGCGAGGTCCGCGGGACATGGGCTTACACGCGTCCACAATTCGGCTCAACGTAAGCGCCTGCTGTGCGATAGGGGGTGCATTTAGGGTATGATTGGGAGGAATTTAGGGGGTATGTGGGTGGAACTGGGGGGGGTCAGGTTGGATTTTGTGTCAGAAATGGCTCGGGTTGAGCTGAGAAGTGGACGAGTGTAAGCCCCTGCCGCGGGGCTCGAGATGTCGCCTAGGACCACAGGAGCGTCCACGCCCGTTATAACGGCCGTAACGGCGCGAATCATTCTTATCGAAGGTGGTATGTCCCCGTCTGGCCCCGCACCTGCCCCGCCCGCACCTCCCCAGGCGGGTATTGCCCAGTGCACGTTGACGCGTCTAGTGCTTGGTCTGTTAGCTAAGTTGCGTAAGTAAGTAAGTGATGTGATGAGTCAATGACTCGTCTGTACTTAGTTGCCACAGTAATTACTTACAGCCGACAGACCAGGCACCAGTTCCCTCTCGTCTCGGGTTGGGCCAGTGTTCAGAGTTGGGCACACAGGTAGACAGACTGACAGCGGTGCGGGTAGACCTCCTCTGCCCTTGGGACACACATCAAGTCGCCCCGCGTCAACGAGGGGGCGCGGCTGTTGGCCAGCGCCAGGCCAGTGCCCCAGCCTCATACGGAAGGGAGAGACGGAGCGACGGCGGGTCAGCGTGTATGCGGAGGCACCAGGCGTCCACCTTGGAACACGCAGTCGCCCCGCGTCAACGAGAGTCGAGAGGGCAGCTGTTGTCCAGCGCCAGGCCAGAGCCCCTCGCAGCGTCACCACGGACTACTACGAGTGAAATGACACCGGTGCCGCAGCCCTGCCCAGAAGCGCCTTGACTTTGGCCGCGCTCTTCGCGGAGCGCACGAGGCCGACCGGCGTGAAACCCGCGCGCTCGCTCAGCAGCTTCATCACCAGGCTTCCCATGCGTAGGGCCTGGCGGATATCGCTCGCCACGTCGTCTGGGGGCAGGGCGAAGGCCTGGTGCCACACGCGGAAGCGTCTGTCTCTCCGTGTCTCGCAACGTCATGGGGTGCCATATAACTCAAGAGACAAGGGTTCGAAGTGCGTTGGATGACGTGGCGAGCAGTATCCGCAAGTCCCTACCCGTGCGCCCCCCGGCGCCCGTCACCAGGGGCTTACACTCGTCCACTTCTCAGCTCAACGTAAGCACCGTTTGAGGGACACGCTGGGTAGTTTCAGTGGTTACAAGTGACCAGACACGTGTCAGGATGAGCTGCGAAGAGGACGTGTGTAAGCCCCCGCCCGTCACCGCCACCCGCCGCACACCTACAGCGTCCGTGTTCGTCATCGTCTCCTGACCTCCTGCCGACGCTCGGGCGTGGAGCTTTTGTGAGGTAACGCGCGGGCACAGAGTGAACAGCGTTCGCCAGGGTTGCCAATATGTCGTCCACGTGGGTCTGACACACTTTGCTCGGCAACCTCCTGCACTTCGACGTACTCAGACGTGACTAATTGCAGACGTGCCTGGACTCGCTGCCGCCGAGGTGATTTCGTGTGCTCGGAATTTCCGCCGCTTCGGATTCTGATTGCGCGATGTCATGGAAGATCCGGCAATAACGCTGGTGCTGATTTACATCCTAACTTTACAGGTGCTGCTTCTCATGGGTATCGTGGCGATGAGCTCTGAAACGTGTCATGCGGCTTGCGGGGTGCTCCGAATTCGGGCGCCGCCTGCTACCTGTACAAGTCCACATGTAATGTGCGAAGTGGTGGCAGTGCGGCGCTCTGGCTGGGGTCTCTCTCGGTGTCTCATCGGTCTCTCATCGGTCAATCGTAGGTCTCTCATCGGTCGTCCATCAGTCTCTCATGGGTTTCTCATAGGTCTCTCATAGGTCTCTCATCGGTGTCTCATCGGTCACTCACCGGTCTTTCATATGCCCTTCATTGGTGTCTCATACGTCTCTCATCAGTGGCAGTTTACACGGGGGCCAAGGTGAAAGCCTGGTGCCTCCTCATACACGCGAAATCGTCTCTCTTCGTCTCTCTGGGTCTCTCCTCGCTCTCTCATCAGTGGCGGCTCGGTGGCGGCTCGGATGTTTCATGGGGTCCCTCGCTCGAGGGGTGGCCGGCGCCCGCCCTATGTGCGCTCGGCCTTCAGGGGGGCGGGTCATGCGAAACCCAGGTGCCTCCTTGTACGCGAGGATGCATCTCTCTCTCTCACTCCCACTCTTTGGGCTGGGGGTTCACGCAACGGTGCCCGCGGCGGCGGCAGCGGCGGCGGCAGCAGCGGCGACGGCGGACTTATCCATCGCCTTCGCCATCGCTTCCATCGCCACCGTCACCCAGGGGCTTACACTCGTTCACGTTAGAGCTGAACTTGAGCAACTCCAGGACACATTCATGAGTTAAGTTGGATCATACGGTGGACCGAAGCGCTCATGTTGAGCTGAAATGGGAACGAGTGTAAGCCCCTGCCGTCACCTCCGCGGTGCGCCCCTCCGCGATCCCGAGCTTCACGGCAGCCTCAGTGTAATGGCGCAAGTTGAAATTGAAAGCAGGGTTTGAAAGCGGTTTGCCGTGTTTCAATTTCAAGCGCTGGAACCAGGCGGTTTCAATAGAGTAGCACGCGGTGGTAAGATGACAGAAGATGGTACACGAGCAATACTCAAATATGTTACGTCATACACGCCAACGGATCATGATGCCGTGTTGGCAAACACATATCAACCTGCACCGCCTTATCCTGGCGGCGGCGGCGGCGGCGGCGCTGGCGGCAGCGGCGGCGGCAGTGGCGGCGACGGCGGCGGCGGCGGTGGCAATGGTGGCAGCGGCAGCGGCCAAATCATAGTGACTAATGGATAGTGCTCGCCACGTCATCGAACGCATTTTGAGCCCACGATTCCTGAGTAAATTCGTATCCTATGACGTGGCGAGCACTGGAAGCAAGGGTTCAAATGCGTGTAAGATTCCTTACCAAATCAGCTGCAACGGTGGCGGCGGCAGCGGCCGCGGCGCTCACCTCTTTAGTACGCTCCTCGCAGGAGGGTTGCTGAGAACATGCACTCAAACCGATTTCGGAATGTGTTGCCTTCAGGATGGATCCTCAATCCTCATACGGACGCGTGGACTGAGTTTGTCGATCCAACGTCGGTCGAGCCTCGGGTGCTTGTTCTCGACCACCCCCCGACCCCCCCCACGCCGCTGTGCGGGCGGGACGGAGTATCGGGGTGACATTGAGGTGACGTCTGAAGCACCAATAAGCCCCCTCGCCTACATGCCTTTACCCTACTCGTAGTCTGTAAATGTCAAGAAACATTTTGTGAGCCGACACCCTGCCTCGGCTTGGGCGAGCATGGTGGTAGCCTCGACGGCGGCGGCGACGGCGGCAATGGCGGCGGCGGCGGCAGCTCCGGCGCCGCTGACGGCGGCGGCCTGCGACGCCGCGAGCTGCTCTCTGACCGCGGCCAGCTCCCTCTCCTTCTCCTCCATCGCCTCGGTGCAGGGGATTACACTCGGCCACTTCTTGGCTTGACGAGACTGCTTTTCAGTGACACTTTGGGTGGTTTGAGTGGACTTGAGTGACACAACTGGCTCAGATTAAGCTGAGAAGTGGACCAGTGTCAGCCCCTGCCACGGTGGTGAGATCGGCGCGCGTGTTGATGTCTTCAGCGCATATCAACGCCGCCTCAATGCGCGTCTCGGCGAGCTCGAGCGCTGAGCGCTCGGCCACCTGGCTGCAGCGGCGCAAGTTGAAATTGACAGTACATCCTGACAGTAGATTGTCGTATTTTAGTATCAAGCGCTCAGTTCCAGGCACTTTCAACTTGGATTTCATCGCTTCAACCTGCACCGCCTTACCTGGCTCGACCGCTCGGCGTCCCGCCTCATGTTGTGCTGCGTTTGTACCGCTTCCATCGAGTAGCGGCGCATCTTGCAATTGAAAGCAACTACATTTGAAACCACTTTACCACATTTGAATGTCAAGAGCCGAAATCAAGCGCGGTCAGGTCAATACATACGGGGTCAACCTTGGGTTAATACGGGGTCGATCTGCACGGGGGCCAAGGCGGAAGCCTGGTGCCTCCTCACACACGCTGACGCGTCCCTCTCTCTCGCTGTCTCTCTCTACCGGGTCGATCTGCAACGCCCTACCATCTCACGGCGCCTCTCGCTCACCACTCTACGAGTCGGGGACGAGTCGGGGAACTGGGCGTCGTCGGAACCACGGCGGTACCTCACGCAAGGGCCAGGTACAGGTTTGCGGTTGAGGGTTTTTGGGCATAGGTTTTAGGGTTTAGGGTTCAGGGTTGTAACCAGCAGAAGCTTACACTCGTCCACTTTTCAGCTCAACGTGAGCCCTTTTGTGTGGTACGTTGGGTGCTTACAGTGGTTACAGTAACAGAAACGGCTAAGAAACAGTCAGACCTACCAGACGCACACTGTGTTGTCCCACGACCTGTTGGCAAGCCGCGAGGACCCCCCTATACTGGGCACCGGACCCCCCTTTGATGAGCACCTGCACCCCCTATAATGGGCACCTGCCCCCCCTATGATGGGCACCTGACCCCCCGATAATGGGCACCTGACCCCCCTATAATGGGCATCTGACCCCGCTAGAATGGGCACCTGACCCCCCGATAATGGGCACCTGACCCCCCTATAATGGGCATCTGACCCCGCTAGAATGGGCACCTGAACCCCCTACCAGACGCGCACAGTGTTGTCCCATGACCCGGTGGCCAGCCGCGACCCTCCAGGGCTTAGGGACTCATGGATGGTTCTCGTCACGTCATAAGATGTCATTTGAATCAAGAAACCACGGTTCGAAATTTGTTTGATGAATTGGCGAGCACTATTCACCTGGTGGATAGCGCTCGCCACGTCACAAGATGTAATCCAAATCAATAAACCATGGTTCAAAATGGGTTTGATGAGGTGGGGATCATCATACTATGTGCTCGTCACGTCATAAGATCTCATTTAAGAAATCACGGTTCACAACTTGTTTGATGACGTGGCAAGCACTATTCATGAGTCCATACCGGGGCTGTAGGCGCACGACCGCACGGCGTCCGTGTGCCCCTCCAGCTTGGCCACCTCGCGCCGCGTGAAGATGTCCCAAACGCGCGCCGTGGTGTAGCGCCGCAAGCTGGAATTGAGAGAAAGCAAGGCTGGTAAGCGGTTCATCATATCAAGTCTCAAGCACTAAAACCAGGCGCTTTCAACATGGGTTTCAAGTCTTTAAGCTTGCACCGCCCCACCGTCCGGTCGCGCGACACAGTGGCGAGCCGCGTGCCGTCGGGGCCCCACGCGCACGCGAACACGCTAGCGGCGTGGCCCTCCAGCTAAGGCCTGATGGATCATGCCTACCACTTCATTATGACAAACAGACGAAAGCTATAAATTTTCGGGCCCTTGCTCAAAAAATTCAACTCAAGATTTCTGGGTTAAAAGACGCCTCATCAATCTGCCGGCGTGATATGGCGTCTTTTAACTCAAGAATCTTGAGTTGAATTTTTGGGTCAGGGGCCGAAAATTTATAGCTTTCTTCTGTTTGTCATATTTAGTTTAGACTTTCGCTTCTTGAGTTATACGGCTTCACATGACGCGGCGAGCATTATCTGACAGGCCCAACCTCCAGCGTGGCCAGCTCACTCCCGGTGCTGGGGTTCCACACGATGACCGTCTTGTCGCTCGACGCAGAGGCCAGCCTCACAGGAGGGACGATGAGAAGAAGCACTCGTCTGAGATCAGAGCACGACTTGCCTTGAGTATGAATGCTCATACAAACGCGCAGAGGAGGAGGAGGAGGAGGAGGGGGAGGATGAGGAGGAGGCGGAGGAGGAGGAGGAGGAGGAGGAGGAGGAGGAGGAGGAGGAGGAGGAGGGGGAGGAGGAGGAGGAGGATGAAGAGGAGGAGGTGGTGGAGGATGAGAATGAGGCGGAAGGGATGA
>Ga0307489_10003449_pt1 | contig 10492 bp, 16 predicted proteins | sample SB12metaG_FD_202247 | JGI IMG/M metagenome (GOLD analysis project Ga0307489, IMG submission 202247) | Sea-ice brine microbial communities from Beaufort Sea near Barrow, Alaska, United States - SB 1.2 | ecosystem: Environmental > Aquatic > Marine > Coastal | place: USA: Alaska | collected...
TCCGACGATTGCAGGGTGCCCGTGGAGGGCCCCTCGACAGCGACGCATTGGAGCCGCTTCATGAGTTGCAGGGAGACCCGGTAGCAGAGTCATTGAAAACGTGCACTCCACCGACATCGGCGCACGACTGACTTTCAGGGTGAATGCTCATACAAGCGCGCAGAGGAAAATTGGGAGATTCAACGTCGGTCGGGTGCTTGTTCTCAACAACCCTCCCCTACCTGGTGGTGCGCGGGGTGCCGCTGCCAGTACGCCGCGCACGGCCCCGCGAGCTTGGCGTGATGCAGACCACCGATGAGTCCCGGCGATGCAGCTCTGTCTCCCCCAGATGGCCCAGCCGCCTCGGCAGCGGTGGCGGCGGTATCTCCTCGCATTCGCTCCATCCATGCCTCATCAGTCAGCTCGCCTCTCTCGCTGCTCTCGACGGGTGTAGCGCCCTCGCCCTGGAATTAGGGTCATTGAGAACAAGCACTTCACCTTGATCGGAGCACGACTCATCTTCAGTGTGACTGCTAATACAGACGCGCGGAGGAGCAGGAGGGTAGTCAACGTTGGTGGAGTGCTTGATCTCAATAACCCCCCTGCCTCGCCCTGGCCGTCGACTGGGAATCTGCTTCGCATGCGATCGTTGAGCACCGTGAGGACTTCGTTCATGGCATCCGTCGCCGCCACCACCACCCGCTTCGTAGCGGCGCAAGTTAAACTTGATAGCAAAACCTGAAAGTGGTTCATCGTGCAGCGCGATCAACCTAGGGTCAACCTGGGGTCAACCTGATGGGTTCGCCCTGAGGTCAACCTGGGGTCAACGTAGGGTCAAGCTGGGGTCAAGCTGGGTCTAAGCTGAGGTCAAGCTGGGGTCAAGCTGGGATCAAGCTGGGGTCAAGCTGGGGTCAACTTGGGGTCAACTTGGGGTCAACTTGGGGTCAACCTGGGGTCAACCTGGGGTCAATCTGGGGTTTACCTGGGGTCAAACTGGGGTCAATCTGGGGTCAACCTGGGGTCAACCTAGGGTCAACCTGAGGTCAACCTGTGGTAAACTTGCACCGCCCTACCGGTTGAGATCAAGAAGCATGATCTCCGGAACGCTGGCTCCCGACGGGTCCAGGTGTGACTCAAGCGCCGCCGCCCCCGGGTCCATGCTCGCTAACCAGGGGCTTACACTCGTCCACTTTTCGGCTCAACGTGAGCGCTTTCTGTGGGATAGGGGTGCACTTAGGGGGTTTTAAGGGGGTATTTAGGAGGTGTCAGGGGGTATTAGGGGGTGTGTAGGGTGTATTTGTGTCAGAAACGGCTTTGGTTGAGTTGAAAAGTGGACGAGTGTAAGCCCCTGCCGCCAAACCCCCCGCGGTGCCTCCCTCCGCCGCCTCCTGCTCCGCCGCCTCCAGCGTGGCCATATACCGCAGCCGCTCCAGATGGTACCGCTGCGCTGCGCCGCCGCGCCGCTGCGCTGCTGCCTGCTGCAGCTGCGCCGGCGGCGGCGCCAGCACCGGCAGGAGTGCGTTGCACAGGCGGCGGCATGTGGGGCAGTGGAAGTCGTCCGCCGATAACCCCGAGTGCAGCCAACGCGCAGGGTCTCACTGCTCCAACCATTTGCTCATAGAGTACCGGTGTACAGGTGTACCAGTGTACCCGTCAGGAAGCAGGAAGCGGCGCATGTGTACATGAGTGAATGGTCAGACACACTCACCGCATCCTCCTCCCCGGCGGGTACAACGGTACACTATGCGTTGGACGTCGTGACAAGTACCGGTATGCTACAGGCAATCAATGAGGAGCCCTGCCGCTGCGCCACCTGCTCCGAGCCGCCGCCGAGGACGGAGTTGCGATAGCGGTAGAAGCAGTCGGGGTGCACCTGGTGCCCGCACGACTCCAAGCAGGGCATACACCGCATAGTGTACCGGTACATATTTAGAGATGGTGATATCACGTGGTAATACGACTGACTCATCCCATGTGCACGCGCTTCCATCATGACCACTGGTACAATATACAGCCGGCCAATACTTGTACAATGTTCGACCGGCAAACAATATTGTACCGGCAAACAGTCAACTTGAGGTAGTAAGGCCAAACCATGAGGTGGATGCCCTCGCTGTCCAACAGCGTCACCGCACTCAGCGTCTTCCACACGGTCCCCGTGTCCTCCGGCGACAACCACGCCCCGGCAGCTGCGAGCACCGCCGGCGGCAGCTCGCAGTCGTAGCAAAGCAGCAGCCCGGTGTCCGTAGCGTAGGGGACGATGGATGGTGCTCGCCAAGTCATGGGATTCCATGTATTCTAATAAAGAGGGTTCTAAATTTGTTTGTTGACGTGGGCCTGATGGATAGTGCTCGTCACGTCATGGGATGCCTTTGAACTCAATAAACGAGGGTTCAAAATACGTTCGATGACTCGGCGAGCACTATCTATCGACGGGGGCGGGATTATGACTGATGGATAGTGCTCGCCATGTCATAAGATGCCATCTAAGTAAAAACATAATAAAAGTTTCAGTGCGATTGATGACGTAGCAAGCACTATCCATGAGTCCCTACCTCCGCAGGGTCTGCCGCGGTGAGGGCGGCAGCGCGCGGCGGGGCGGAAGGCACCCGCCGCCGCGCCACCGCCGGCGCGTTGCTGCGCTGCGCCAGCGCCACCCAGCACAACGGGCCAGCATTCATGCCGCCGCTGCCGCCGCCGGCGCCGCCCACGCCGTGGCACAGCGCGCATGTCCCTGCCTCCTCGTCCCCAGACAGGCCGGTCGCCCCCGCCACCGCCTCGGCGGCGGCGGCGGCGGCGGCGGCGGCAGCGACGGGACGCTCCACGTCCATCGCCTGGTCACCCCCGAGCTTGACGCCCATGTCGTTGACGCCGTCGCTGTCGTCGCTGCTGCTGCTGTCGTCGTCATCGTCGTCGCCACCTCTCGCCAGGGGCTTGCACTTGACCGGCATGAGCAGCTTTTGAGGGATACGTTGTGTGGTTTTGGTGGTCTTCGTGACCAAAGTTAACTCAGGTTGAGGTGAGAAGTGGACAAGTGGAAGCCCCTGCCCTCCTTGGCGGCGGCTTCGAACGCCAGCTGGCGCGCCACCATCTGCGCCATCACTGCCTTCTGCCGCGCCGCCGCCTTAGCACGCCGCTCCGCGAGCGACTCAGCATCTAAAGTCCCGCCCGACCCGGGCGACTGCCCCGTGGCAAACACCCCGCCGCCTCCCGGCGAGGAACCGAACTTTTGCTCCCGGGTGAAGAATGATGGCACTTCCTCCGCGCTCTCATGTATCCCGGCACCCGCCCCTGCCGCCGCCGTCGCCGCCGCCGCTCCTGCCCCCCCCGTCTCCGCCGCCGTCCCAGCCTCCGCCCCCGCCGCTGTCGCAACCGCCGTCACCGCTGCATCCGACTGAGCTGCCGCTTCCTGCGCCGCTTCCTCCGCCGCCGCCTCCGCTGCTGTCGGAAGGATGCCAGCTGTACGGAGGTTTGCGAGCAGTGCAGCAGCGCACTCCGCGACTAGCACCACGCAGAAGGGTCATTGCGAACAAGCGCTCGACCGACGTTAACTCTCCCTCTATGAGATACCTCCGCTCGTAGTCTGTGAGTGTGAGCATTCACCCTTAAGGCTGATGGTGTGTCACGCGGGCATGCCCCATCTCGATTGGAGTGAGAATGTTCGCAATGACCCCCCCTGCCACGGCATACGAGTCGTCCTCCTTCCACTCCGACCCCGCACGACCCGCCAGGAGGGTCAACGCCGCCTCCAACCCGCCCCACCGCTCACCCTCCACTTCAGTAGCGGCGGCAGCTGTGGCCGCGGCGGCAGCGATAGCGGTGGCTGCAGCTTTGGCGTTAGCGGCGTTGTCGGCGCTGTCGTCGCCTTCAGCGACGGCGTGGGCGGCGGCGATGGATGCAGCAGCGGCGGTGACACCGGCGGCTACGGAAGCACGCTCTTCGTAGTCGTCCGCCCTGACCCCCGGCTTCGATAGCAGCGCGCGGGCCCAGGGTTCCAACGGCTCCTCCTGGCCGGCGGCATCCGTGCTCAACGCCAGAGCGGCCAGAGCCATTGCCGACACCGCCACGTCCTGCAGGTCCGGCTCGTCCGGCCACTCCACCAGCGTGTAGGGCCTGACAAAAAATGCCTGCCACGTCATCTTCCACCTTATAGACCCTCGTTTCTCGACTTAAACGAAATCACAAGACATGGCGAGGGGGTAGGGCACGACAGATACTGCCTGCCACGCCATGATTTACGTTGCAGACCCTCGTTTTATTAGTTAGTTATAATCGCATGACGTGGCGAGCATCATTTGTCAGGCTCCGCCAGCGTGCACACACAGTCGCGCGTGAAGCGCGCCATGGACGGCGCACGCGTGAAGCGAAGCAGCCCCCATTATGAGGAGCTTACACTCGTTCACCTGAGTTTATTTTTGCGAATGCCTGGTCTTTCAGGGTGTCAAGTGTACAGAAACCGGCTCTGGTTGAGCTGAGTATGACGAAGTGCGCCAAACCACTTACACACTTAGTCCGACTTGGGCTACTTAGTCCGACTTAGAGCCCGCTCGACCAATCAGAGCGCTCCATTTGGGCGACTTAGTACTACTTGTGGCCAAGTGTCTAAGTGGTTTCACGCACTTTGTCATGGTGGACTAGTGGAAGCCCCTGCCCCATACGGCGCCGGAGCCGGCGGCGGCGCCGCCAGCAACATACTTGGGGACCACGGTGACGAGCCGCTGCGGACGTTGCCGCCGCTGTCGATGCCACCAGTACTTTTCCGCGCTATGCGAAACACAGCCACTGCGTTCTGCAACGCGTGCTCCAGCTCCATCGGGCTATACCGGTGAAAGAAGCCGTCAAACTCACCCCATAACGACCCCTTGAGCCGGTACCTGCCCTTGCAGGAGGGTCGTTGAGACTCAGCATTCGATCCGAGATTTCGCGTCCCCGCACACCTGACATTTGGGGTGAATGCTCATGAAGACGTGAGGAGGAGGAGAAGGAGGAGGAGGAGGAGGAGGAGGAGGAGGAGGAGGAGGAGGAGTAGGAGGAGGAGGACGGGCAGGAGATGAAGGAAGAGGATGACAAGGAGGATGCGACGGAGGAGGAGGAGGAGGAGCAGGAGAAGGAGGAGGAGGAGAAGAGGGATGTGACGGAGGAGGAGCAGGAGGAGGACGAAAAGAAGGAGGTGGAGGAGGAAGAAGGGGGGGAGGAGGAGAGGAGGATGAGGGTAAGGATGAGGAAAAGAGGAGGAGGAGAAGGAGTAGCTGGAGGATATTTGGTCGAGTGCATGTCCCCAACAACCCCCCTGCCTTGTCGTCCAGCGTCCGCGGGGGCTCAAAGTCGGCCACCATGGCCAGGACGCGGTCCACGTCGGCGAGCTCCGAGGCCAGGTTGGCCGGCAGCAGGTCGGACAGCTCGGAGTGTGTGCGCGGCGACACGGCCAGCCACCAGGGGCTCACCCTCGCCAACGTTTCAGCTCAACGTAAGCACTTTTTGTGGGATGGGTTGGGTGGGCTCAGTGACAAAAACTGCGCAGGTCGAAACTGCTCAGGTGGAGCAGAGAAGTGGACGAGTGGAAGCCCCTCACATTCGTCCAATTTCCAGCTTGACGTAACTCTTTTTGTGGGACACGTTGGGTGGTTGCACGGAATTTCAGTGACAAAGACGGCTCAGGTGAAGCTGGCAAGTGGAGGAGTGGAAGGCCCTGCCAGGCAGTGGATCAGCTCGCGCCGCACCCGGTCGTCGAACGGCCCCGCCGCCAGCCACCCTCGTTGTACCGGCGCAAGTTGAATTTGAAAGCAAAAGTTGACAGCAGTTTATCGTATCACAGCTTCGAATGTTCAATCCAGGCGCTGTCAATAGCACGAGATAGCACGAGATCAGATGTCAATAGCACGAGATAAGATGTCAATAGCACGAGATAAGATCAAAGAGCAACACACACTGGCGTTGAGTCAGACACGCTATTGCCAGTGATGTCTTGTTCCGTGTGTGCAAATACAGGTTTCGATCTGCACCGCCCGACCTCGTTCAGTCGCTAGGCCCACCAATGTCCGCGCCGCGGATCTCGTGCCAGGGACTTCTCAGATCAACCTCAGACGCTTTTGGTCACTCAAACACTATAACTCCCAGCGTATCCCACAGAAAATGCTCAGGTCAGGCCAGAAAGTGGAGCCCCTGCCGCGTGCACTCCAGCGCGCTGTGCGGTTGCTTGTGGGGCCCCTCATACATGGGGCGCCCCGAGTTAGGGGCTTACACTCTTCCACGTTTCGGCTTGACGTGAGCACTTGTTGCGTGATGAGTTGGGTCGATTGGAGGGTTTCAAGTAGAAAAGTAAAACGCTCAGTTCGAGTTTCAAAGTGGACGAGTGTAAGGGCCTGCCCCAAGGGAGGAATTCTGTTATAGGGCGGCCAACGAATTGGCGCCACGCACTCCGCGCCGCCCAGCTCCAGCAGGCGTTCCGCGATGGCGTCAGGCGCCGCCGCCTAGGGCCTGATGGAAATTGATCGCCACGTCATACGATGTCATTTAAGTCACTACAGGCAGGTTCACAATGGGTTTGATGACGCGGCGAGCACTATCCATCAGGCCCTACCGGCGCCGCGCTCAACGCCGCCTGCAGCAGCGCCAGGTCAGCGTCCCGCCCCAGCCCCGCCCAGAATCGGCTCCCGTACACCACGCCCAAGCGCTAAGGCCAGGCATGTATTGCTCGCCACGTCACCCAAACACACATCAACAATGTGCCATTCCACCCAATATCCACATCAGTGCGGTGCCGTTTCACCCATTATGTAGGTCAGTTAAGGTACCGTTTCACCTGACATCCAGGTCTGTATGGTGCCGTTTCACCCAATTTCCAGGTATAAACGGCGTCCTTTGACATCTACCAGGCCCTACCAGGCGGCGCACCTCGTCGCCGTTGCGCACCCACAGGCGTGCGCGCACCTGGTCGGCCCAAGTCAACGCACGGATTGGGTGCTCGGCCAGCACGGCCAATTTACTCGCCATGTCGGGGTCCGGAAGCCAGGGCCTGGCCAAGCGCTCCCTTTGTAGCTCAACCTGGCTGTTTGCTCATAGTGTACCGGTGCACCCGGGCCTGACTGTTTGCCCATAGTTTACTGGTGCACCCGGGCCTGACTGTTTGCTGGTAGTGTACCGGTGCACCCGGGCCTCACTGGTTGATCGTAGTGTACCGGTGCACCCGGGCCTGACTGTTTGCTCGTAGCATACCGGTGCACCCGGGCCTAACTGTTTGCTTGCAGTGTACCGGTGCACCCGGGCCTGACTGTTTGCTCATAGTGTACCAGTGCACCCGGGCCTGACTGTTTGCACGCAGTGTACCGGTGCACCCGGGCCTGACTGTTTGCTCATAGTGTACCGGTGCACCCGGTCCTGACTGTTTGCTCATAGTGTACCGGTGCACCCGGGCCTGACTGTTTGCACGCAGTGTACCGGTGCACCCAGGCCTGGCTGTTTGCTCATAGTGTATCGGTGCACCTGGGCCTGACTTGTTTGCCCATAGTGTACCGGTGCACCCGGGCCTGACCTTTTGCTCATAGTGTACCGGTGCACCCAGGCCTGACTGTTTGCTCATAGTGTACCGGTGCACCCAGGCCTGACTGTTTGCTCATAGTGTACCGGTGCACCCGGGCCTGACTGTCTGCTCCTAGTGTACCGGTGCACCCGGGCCTGACTGTCTGCTCATAGTGTGCCGATGCACCCAGGCCTGACTGTTTGCTCATAGCGCACCGGTGCACCTGGGCCTGACTGTTTGCCCTTAGTGTACCGGTGCAACCGGGCCTGACTGTTTGCCCACAAATAGTGTACCAGTGCACCCGGGCCTGACTGTTTGACCATAGTGTACCGGTGCACCCGGGCCTGACTGTTTGCTCATAGTGTACCGGTGCACCCAGGCCTGACTGTTTGTCCATAGTGTACCGGTGCACCCGGGCTGGGGCCGGGCTTGACTGTTTGCCGATGGTGTACCGATGTACCCGTTCAAGCTGAGAGAGTCGGGGAACGAGCTGCCAGGCCCTGCCGAAAGCAAAGCAGCGGCGGCGGAGGGACCGTCGTCTACGTCCATGCTGCAGCGGCGCAAGTTGGATGTGAAAGCAGAAGTTGAAAGCGGCATATCGCATTTTAGTCTCAAGGGCACTGTTCCTTGGGGTTTCGAATTGGGCTTCATGGGCTCAACCTGAGTCGCCCTACCATGCTGCTCGCCTCCGCTGCGCCAGTGTCACCGTCAGCGTCCTTGGCGCTGTCGGCGACGACCGCTGCATGGATGAGAACCGCCGCGAAGCGGTGCAGGGGGATGTGAACCGACACGGGCGAGCTGAACAATGAGAACCGCATGTCATCCGACTCCCCCTGCCACGCCAGGCCCACCTCCCTGGCCTCGGTGCAGCGGCGCAAGCGGAATTTGAAAGCAAAAAATGTGAGCGGTTCATCAAAGTTTAGTTTCAAGCGCTTAGAGTCTAGTTCCAGGCGCTTTGAACGTGGGTTTCATAGGCTGAACCTGCACTGTCTTACCTCGGCTGCCATCTCCGCCGTACGCTCCGCCGCTGCCCAGTCGTGCGCCGCGGTGTAGCGGCACAAGTTGAAATTGAAAGAAAAGTGTGAAAGCGGCTCATCAGATTACTTTTTCAAGCGCTGCAACCAAGCGCTGTCAACCCAGGGACAACATGGGGAGAATGGCATCAGAGCCCTTGATTCAATCTACGATTTACCGATTAGCTCCAATCATTAGAGCCCTATACCGCCATTGGATAAATATCCCCCCCATCAACCTGGGGTCAACCTGCACCGGCCTACCGCGGTGACGGCCTCCCGTGCCGCCGCCGCGAGCATCGCTGCGTTCGCGCGCTGCGGCACCGCGGGGAACGCCGCGGCGCCGGCGTCCGCATCCGACGCAGATACCACGGCGAGGGTGCATAGGGGTGTATTAGGGATGTATTAGTGGTGTATTAGTGGTGTCTAATGGGTGTATCAGAGGAGTAACAGGGGGGTGTTAAGAGGTGTATTGGAGGTGTGTTAGGGGGTGTCAGGGGTGTATTAGGGAAGTATTAGGGAAGTATGAAGGGTGTATTGGAGGAGTATTAGGGGTATATCGGGGTGCCCCATCCCTACCCTCGCCAGTCCCGCTGCTTCCTGCTCCTTTTTTCACCATGCCCTCCCCGCTGAGACCGTCCGCCACGTTGATCGCCCCGTTGCGGAACGTGGTCATGATGAACAGCTCCGCGGTCATGGCGTTGATCCATGCCACCCCCTCGCGCTCCACGTGGTAGAGGCACAGGTTGAAACTGAAAGCTAACTTGAAAGCGTTTCCTCATATGTTAGTTTAAATACTGTACCCAGGCACTTTCAAAAGAGTAGCACGTGGTGAGATCACAGAGATGACACACGGGCATTGAGTCAGAGACCCAAGGCGAAGGACGCCTTCTCTCGTGCCTGCATACATAGATTTCGACCTGCACCGCCCAACCACGTGGTCCCCTGTCTTGCGCATGTACGGGTTCATGCCCTGCATCCCTCGCAGGACGCGGAGCACGGTCTGCAGCAGGTCCGGGCGGTCGGACAGCCAGCACTGCGCGGCGCCGCGGAGTAGGGACTGCTGGCGAGTGCCCGCCGCGTCATCAATTGCGTTTCGAGCCCTCATGACAAGATTCAAATGATGTCCTATGACGTGGCGAGCACTATGCATGAGTCCCTACCGCGGTGCGTGAGGCACATCCTCAGGTCGCTGCAGGGCCGCATGTACAGCCGGGCTCGGACCCCCTCTGATGCCGCGTCCAGCACACCAGTGGGAAGGCCGGGACGCGCCGGGCCGCGGTGCGCGAATGGGAGCAACGTGTCCGCCAGCACTCGAACGAGCACCACGATGTAGGGTCAGGCAAACACCGCTCAGAACATTACACCAGGCAGACACCGCTCAGAATATTACAGGATGCGCGACGTGTTGAGGCAACGATGATTTAAGTGTTGAACGACATCGCAATCAGTTTCTGCCAGGCCATACGTCGAGCATGCCGTCGCGGAGCACGGCGTGGGCCACGATGGGGGTGGAGCCGAACAGCTGCACCGTGATGCGGTCCGTGCTGTAGCGGCGAAAGTTGAAACCGACAGGTGCATTTGACGGCAGTTCGAGAGGAGAGAGGAGACAGAGGAGAGGATAGAGAGGAGAGGAGGAGGAGTAGGAGCAGAAGGAGGAGGAGTAGGAGGAGTACGAGGAGGAGGAGGAGGATGAGGAGAAGGAGGAGGAGGAGGATGAGGAGAGGGAGGAAGCGGAGAAGTTGTTCAGGTTTCAAGCGCTGAAACCAGGCGCTATGAAGACGGGTTTCAAGCTTTCGAGCGTGCACCGCCCCACCATGCACTGCGACACCCGCGTGCGCCGCGCCGCGAAGAAGGCACCGCTGTCGTCGCCGCCGCCTCCGATTCGTCCGCCACCGCCGCCGCCGCCGCCGTTGAACTCGGCGGCGTCGATCCACCCATCGCCGTCGTCGCCGCCGCCGTCGTCACCGCCGCCGTCGCC
>Ga0307489_10003450_pt1 | contig 10492 bp, 8 predicted proteins | sample SB12metaG_FD_202247 | JGI IMG/M metagenome (GOLD analysis project Ga0307489, IMG submission 202247) | Sea-ice brine microbial communities from Beaufort Sea near Barrow, Alaska, United States - SB 1.2 | ecosystem: Environmental > Aquatic > Marine > Coastal | place: USA: Alaska | collected 2017-05-06
CTGTGCAGTGAATTTCCTTGGGCCAAGTTTACAGATTTGAAGTGTTACTCGATGAGGGTCGGACCTGCGTGGCCCGGCATCTTCTGCGGAATGGCCAGCGAGTTGCCCCCCACGGCCAGCACCGGCGAGGCCAGGTCTGCCGCGTAGATCACCCCGTCCGCTCCTGTTCAGGTCTCTGCAATTCAGGGATCAAACTTCGGGGTTGAGGCGCCGCAGCACAGCCAGGGGCGGTGAGGGCCACTCGGGTGTTCGTGCGGGGTTTGGGGGTTGAACTTTCTCTGCCGCGTATCTCACTCAGTCCATCTCTTCTTTATTGCTCTCGAGCCTAGAGTTGAGCGATACAAAACTCTATCAGTCTTAAATACGAGCCCTCCTCGAAACCGCCTCACAATTCTGCGAAGTCCGCAGCTGCACGGTGTCGGGGCTGGGGTTTGCTTTCAGGGTGTGGGGGTCTGGTTGATGATTCGGACGGGGGCGTCCGGCGCCGCTGCCGGGCCGGAGGGAACATCTTTAAAATGGTCAACGACTCTGGTCTGAAAATGGCTGAAGCCAAGTACAAAATCTTGTCTTGAATTTTTTATTCGTTCCAAATTCGCTCGACAGCGCTGAGGCGGTCCCCCAATCCTGAACACAACAACCGTAGAGCGTCAAGTGTCAACCCTAAGGGCGTAGGGCCTGCACTCTGACCACCGGCAGCCAGTGCCAGAGAGGCCAGGGCCTTGGTAGAGCTCATCTACAAACACTTACAATCTATGACCTTGGTTTCAATCGAAATCACCACGCGTTTGCTTTAATACTTCTAAAAGAGATCATTCCGATGATGCATTTCCAAGATACATATGCCCGATATAGAGCAGTAGAGCCAGAGCAGTGGCTCCAACGTCATCCCTAGGCGGGCTCGTCCTGGCCTGGCTGTCCTCAGGCCTCACTCTGTCAGCGCCTCCAGCTTTGCGATTCGGGTGTTGGGGTTGCTTCTTCGGTTGATTTATTTAGGTTTTAGGGTTTAGGGTCCAGGGATCAGGGTTGAGGGTTAGATTCTGTCTGGAGTTTAGGGTATGGGGTTTGAGGTTTGGGTGCATCGGCACAGCCGAGGCCGATAGTGCCAAGTCCGCGCCCTTGATCGTGTGCCGTTCATCTTATATGAAAAGAGAATTAAATTAAATCCTTTCTGGCCATGAAGTTTACTACACGAAGTCTATGATTTTACTAGTAAAGAACATGCTGTGTAGTAACCTTCATTGCCAGCAAGGTTTTAATCTATTGTTTTTTTAATGTGAGATCTCTGCGCCCGTCCTTGTTTAGGATGGGGGTGTTGGGGCTCACTTATATCTTCGCAGTTTATTAAGGGTCCAGGGTGAAGGGTTAAGGGTTTGGTGTTGGTCTGGAGTCCAAAGATTGGCATGGAGGGCTCAGGCTCTGCGTGATCCTCTCAGTGCGAGTGCGGCCCACTCAAGAGGCCAAGTGCGGTCCACTCAAGAGGCCAACTCAGTGGATCACCCGCAAAGGCGCCCCAGCACAGTAAGGGCCGGTACAGAGGTACCTCGTTTATAAGAAAACGCAACCCCCTAGGACCCTACCGCAGGCCTATGCCTCGAGTCCAAGGGGGGTCCTGGGGGGATGGGCGTTGTCTTATCCTAGATGTACCCTGTACCCCTGTAGTGTCAGGTCCGCGGCGTTGATCACACATATCTGAAAAGAGAATTGGATCTAAATCTGTCTGGTAATGAAGTTTACCACACGAATTCTTTAACATTACTAGTGAAGAACATGCTGCGTAGTAAACTTCATTGCCAGAAAGACTTCAATTTACTTCTGTATCCATACAAACTCCAACCGCCCTTGCTTAGGGTGCTCCCGGGTGATGTTGAGGGTTGAGGGTGTGGGTTTTAGAGCATGTAGTTTGGGATTTGTCTCATGTATGCCATATTCGCTCGACTGGCCTTGACTGTCTTATATGTGCCACCTTCGCTCGACTAGCCTTGACTTTCTTACATGTGCCACTTTCGTTCGACTAGCCTTGACTGTCTTATATGTGCCATGTTAGCTCGACTAGCCTTGACAGTCGTGTTTGTGGCATGTTTGCTCGACTGGCCTTGGCTGTCTTAAATATGCCGTGTTCGCTTGGGTGGGGACCTCCGGCGTAGAAGGTGTGTTCGCAGGGGTGGAGGACGAGAGAATGGATCGCCGACGGGAAGGACGCGCTCGCCAGACACGCTGCCCAGGGTCAGCCGACGGGGTTGAGCCGCGAGGTAGCTTCGTATGTAAGGCTCATAGACTTGTGTATCACTCAACTCTAGGCTCGAGAGTAATGAAGAAGAAGAGCCGCGATTGTATAGGCGTATAGGACGTGCCCAGTACAAACTTTTGGACGTGCCCGTACTTATCTCGGACGTTACCTTCTTCCGCCAGAGAGCGGATCGCGGCGGAAGACGACACACTCGGCACTCTTGTTGCCACTCAAAACTGGCCGGTGGCACAGATCGAATGCGTCTTTCTGTGTGTGACCCTCAATCTTTTCAGTAGTGCAAAAAAATGATGGGACGCATTCAATCTGTGTCACAGGCCAGCTTTGCGTAGTGTGGTTTGGCGAGTTGAGTCCAGGATTTGGGTTGGGGGGTTGACGTGGGGTCGGGGTTTGGGGATATGGTGTTGGGTGCAGCGTTGAGGGTTCAGGGGTGAGGGGTGATAGTTCAGGACGAGGAGGCACGGAGACGACGCAATCGCCAGGCACTCTGTTCAGGGTTAAGGATACCTTGCTCATCAAGAACAGTGCCCCCCCAGGACCCTACAGTAAAAATATGCCTGGGCTCGTATGGCGGCCCTAGGGAGGGGGGCTGCTCCTTGTGATCGAGGAACCCTTGTAGGCTCCAGAAATCAGCCTTTGCGCTTGCCCTACCTTACAGCGGACTACACACGTTCTTTTGAGTAATCCGGGGGTGGATAATCAATAGGCCATACGGTATATGCAATTCCGTAGGGACAGTAGGAGGTTTCTACGGATAGAGCCACAGACGTGCAGCCCAAATGGGGCGACAATGCCCAGGTAGCCCACAGTGTGACTCGACCCCTCGGAGGACAGGGAAACGTTCCTGGCCACGCCCGACTCCTGAGCGCTCCATCCCACCCTGGAGGCAACCCAGCGGCAAATCGCAAGGCAATCTCCCACAGTTGCTACCTCTTGGAGGTAGCATTTGAACGGGTGTTGACCCAACAGACCATCTATTCTCCCCTGGGTTGTCTCCAGGGTGGTGTGCATTCGCAACCCGCTCCCGAGCGAAGAGGGGAAAACTTCTGCTGAGCGAAGAGGGAAAAACTTCAAAAGTTTGAGCGACTTTCACCCGAAAGCCAGGACCAGAATTTGATCCTGACTGTCTTATATGTGCCGATTTCGCCCACGCAAAGTGTGTCCCATGATTCTGTGTAGAGCAGATGGCGCCAAACAAAGAGGTGACCTTCCCCGAAACGTTGCCGTCCCCCGAAACGGTGCTGCTAGGTTGATCTGACGGTCCATAAAGTGGCCTCGTGTTTTGCCTGTTTCAGTGAAGATTGTGTCTCTCCCTCTAGAGAACCCTCAACCCTCCAACCTCAACCCTCAACCCTCAACCTTCAACCCTCGACCGTCAAACATCAACCCTCAAACCTCAACCCTCAACCCTCAACTCTCAACCCTCAACCCTCATTCCCCGATGCTCAACCCTCAACCCTGGCGGGGCAGGCGGGGCGGGGCAGGCGAGCCACAGGCGGATGAGACGATGCGCCAAAAAGTCAACTCCCGAAACAGAGCGCCAAAAGTTGATGAGGCTGCCACTCAAAACAATGCGGGGTACGTCCCTTTCTGTAGGCTTTTGATAGTGCCACCCTTTCGTGGCAGCAGTAGATTTGAGAGTTTGATTTTATCACACCATTCCAGGACAAAGTTACATGTGAGTGTAAGGAATGAGGTTAAAGCCGAAAGCCGTCCCTTTCTGAATATCCGGGGGAGGAGTTGACAAGATTGCTGACTTGAGGCGTATCTACTGGGTAATATTGCCGTTTTTGACGTGTTTTCGTGTGAAAACACGTAAAACATGCGTGTTTCATGCGCAATAATCGAATTATTGACAAAGACCCGGTTGTGCGCAGGCGTTTGGGTGGCACGTTGACGGGACTGGGGCGCTGAACGGCACTGGGGCGCTGAACGCAGGAATCGAGAATGCCGAAGTGCGAACACATCTTGAATGGCAATTTCATCTCAAAACACTGGAAAAAATAATTCAGGAAAATTGACTATGCAGAACGATATTTTGTAGCAATATTAAAGCAAACGTGTGGTAATTTTGATTGAAACCAGGTTGATAAATCATAAGCGTTTGCATATGAAATTGAGAATGCCTCAGTAAAATGGAGAATGCCTCAGTACAAACCCGTCTGAGTCGTTTCGACCAGACTCCTCGTCGAAATATTTCGACCAGACTTATGGCGTCCTGCGACATTGTTGACGGGGCTGGGCGGGAGAAGCAAGCCCCTAATCTTACTCAAGAACAAGTTTTTTTCCTTTAAAACTCTGGCAACGAAAATTGCTACACATAGGTTACGCGTTCTAAAGCATGTGTAGCAATCTTCGTGCATACTCTTAACAGCAAAACACTGTGCCCGGATGAAAACGAAGGGGCTGCTCACCAAGAGTGGTCCCGTCTCAAAGCAAAAGTGAACCCTCTGTCAACTTTGGGTAATAGTGGAAAATGGAGGGGGTAGGAAGCAGAGGCGTTACATGAGATGCAGGTTACCCTCGCGCTGGCCGCGCGAGGGTCGAGGGTGATATTGCAGGGTGTAGGGTGTACGGAGAAGGGTTGATGGTATAGGGTGTAGGGTGCAGAGTGTAGGGTGTAAGATATAGGGTTTAGGGTGAAGGGTGTGCAGTTGGACGGAAGGTTTCAGACGCGCACAAAACGGTCGAGCAACGATTGAGGGTGTAGGGCGCAGGAGAGAGACAGAGAGATATAGAGAGAGCGAGGGATAGAAAGCGAGAGAGATAGAGATGAGGGTGAGGGGCAGCACAGTTAGACGGGAGGTGCCAGACGCGGACAGAGCGGTCGAGCGAAGCGGACAGGATGCGGCCCGCTGCCCCCCCGGCCCCCACCTGCCAGACCAAGAAGAAGACACACTTCTCATTTCAAGAACAGCTGCTTAGCAGAAATGTGGAGCGCTTACGAGGAGGACTCGTATTTGAAGCTTTTCGATTGTTGTAATACTCGACTCTAGGCTCGAAAATGATGAAAAAGAAGAGGTAGAAACAGATGGACTCACGCCAAGTTGGCAAAGGGAAAACATTCAAAGGGATTACAGCCTTCTCAGGCACCGATGGCCAAACGTGCAACCCTCCCACCAGCTCTCATCGTGGCATCCCACCAGCTCTCATCGTGGCATCAAAACGTCTTTTTCCATTGTCTTGACTGGTGCCACATGTCGCCGGATTCCAGCAAACGCCAGCACAAATCAAGGATATGGAAGAGGCGATTTGATCCTACTCTGAGAGCGCACAGGGTCTCATCAGGACAATTATTTTGGCAAAAAAAATTGCGGGGATCGCCGATCCAATTTTCAGCGAAAATTACTACACCACTGGTGTGGGACGTGACTGAACCCTCCAGACGTGTGGTAACTTTCGTTGCAAATCGGATCGGAGATCCGCACAAAAGTTATTTGCACAAATGATCACCGCAATCAGATCCGCACTGCCGCCCCACCTGCCCCCAACTGGTGTGCCAGTGAAACATGTGATTGTCCTGTGTGCGGGGCACAGTTTTGAGGGTTGGAATCTGGGGGGGTGGGGAACTAGGGGGTGGGGTTGGGGGTTTGAGGTTTGGGGTTTGGGGTTTGGAGTTTGGGGTTTGAACTCTGGGGTTTGGGGTTTGGGGTTTTGGATCTGGGGGTTTGGGGTTGGGGGATGTGGGGTCTGGGGTCTGAGTTCTGTTTTTTTTTGAGGTCTAGGGTCTGGAATTTGGGGTTTGGAAATTGGGGTTTGGGGTCTGGGGTTTGGGTTGTGGAGTGCGGGGTTGTGGGTTCGGGGTTCGGGGTTCGGAATTTGGGGTCTGGCGTTTGGGGTTCGGGGTTTGGGATTTGGGGTTTGGGGTTGAGACATCGAGAAGTTTTCCGAGAAGCTTGCTTAACCCTTCCTCCAGCAAAGCTCGCAACGTGGTGCTTTGAAGGTGCGCAGAAAATCAAAAGTTCATGGTGATGAGGGTGTGTGTTTGTGTTTGTGAGAGACAGAAAGTGAGAGAGAAAGAGAGAGAGAGAGAGAGAGAGAGAGCAAGAAAGAGGGAGCGAGAGAGAGAGAGATAGTGTCGAGAATCCAACCCCCCCCGGTGTTAAGGATTGAACCCCCTGATAGACATCCGGGAAACGCAACCACTTCAGGGCTTAGGGTTTAGGGCTCAGGGTTGAGGGTTTATTGTTTATGGTTTAAGATTTAGGTTGAGGGTGTAGGGTTTAGGGTTGGGGGTCTAGGGTCTAGAGTTTAGGATTTAGGGTTTAAGATTTAGGGTTCGGGGTTCAGGATTCAGGGTTCGGGGTTCAGGATTCAGGGTTCAGGGTGTAGGGTTTAGGGTTTAGGGTTCAGGTGTTATGGCACTGTTGGCTGAAGGGTGGGTTGCTGATATGCAGGTTGTGCGTGTCTCCCAGGTTGGGGTTTTATCTCTGCTTCTGTGTATCGCTGGGCTCCGCATCAACTAAATTCAGATCATCTTCGTACTGGAGCCGCTCAAATGGAGCCTTCGTACGGAGTCCTGCTCCAAATGTATTGAATCAGGATTCCTGATTTAATCACGCCAGCTATGTAATTCAAACGCTCGGGAGTTCCCCGCATGCAACGAAAATTACTACACAACTCGATAAAAGAGTCGTTTCCGAAAGATGAGGTGCAGAAAATTTGGTACTTTCGGGGAACTCCCGAGCATTCAATTTAAAGAGTTGACGGGAAGAGATCGACGAAGACAGCGCCTGCTACTGAACCTCTTTAGCGTGCCGTCCGTGCACGGCAGCGGTCTGATTGTGGACCGCTAGTAGCAACCAGAGGACAGTTTTTTTTTCTCCAAACCGTAGGGTTGGCACAATTCTTCTAGGGAATTGACTTGTATCTTGTTTACAATCAAGCGATTCGAAGTCTCAAGGCACAATCGAAAGGCACGCCAGGGAGGTTGAGGAGTAGCGGGAGTCAATCTAAATCATTATCAGGATCGCGGCAACCACACCGAAGCCTCGGAGCAGTAATCAGAAATACGAGTACAGGGATAGTGCGTACCGCGAGCGCCGACACGGGGAGGGTGTGCTGGTTCCAGGTGACGACCGGCGTCGGGGGGAGGTGCGACGACGCAGAGTAGTCGAGCAGCGCTCCCACCCCCCACGCACGCACCTGATCAAGAGCATCGAATCATTGTACCGAATGACGTCAGCGACCTGCTGCACGATTCGCGCTTCGCGCGCGCTTCGCGCAAGGCGCGAAGCGCAGGAAGGACTCGCAATGGGAGCTCTGCGGCAATCTGGACGCCTGCTTGCAGGGCGGCAACGCCCAGGACGATGCGCGACATACCACCCTCCTGGCCGTAAAGTGGAGCACAGAGTCGCGAGGAGAGTCCCCGCAAATATATCTCTCGACTGGTGCGATGTTCCTGATCGAGGTGTGCTCTTGGGGCCTGCTGTCTAGTGCTGTGAGCGTGCTCCAATCCTCGAGTGAGAGGATCGATTGGGGCCCAGGGACGCGCGCGAGGTGTGGTGGGTTTTGAGGGGGGGAACCAGCGAGTCTTCCGAAGCAGTGATGATGTGCGATCCATCATCTGTGAAAACTATTGCAGTCACTGCGCGGTAGTGAGCTTCCCAGGTCCTCAACATCGCGCCCCCAGCCACCTCCCATAGAAAAACCCGCCCGCCCTCCCCCCCTCCCAGCACGTGCGCTCCGTCGGGACTTGCCGCGAGCGCCACCAACCGCTCAGGCAGCGACATGCGTGCCTGGGGCATGTCGCGCCGCCAGTTGAACACGTGTAGCGCGGGCTTTCCCGGTTGGGAAACGGCAAACAGGTCGCGTCCCACGGGAACTGCCGCGGCGAAGCAAGATGGGCTCGCTGGACGATACGAGACGAGGGTAGTTGCCGTGTTCAGCTCCCACAGGTGCATCGTTTCATCCTCTGGCGACCCGCTGATCACAACCTCCTGGAGGCACAAGGACGCCATGCCTGCCCCCCGGCCACTCACCGTCACTGAAGACCAGCCAGTTCCTATCTGAGTGTCAGATCGATCTGTTTGCCGCAAGCAAGTACAGCGGTAGAGCACGACCGCGCCGTCTCGGTGCGGAGGTGAGGGGAACGGCACAAACGAAACTTCACGTGAGAGGCTGAAGCGCGTCGGATTACGACGTCCGTGGCTTGAATTTGCCTGCACCAATTTGCCTCGATTTGATCCACCTCAGAGGCTGTCACAAATTTTGTCAAATTTTACGACGGTCCATAAAGCCCTCGGAGGTGGCCGCTGGCGCGCTCACCGAAATGTCGTCCGCCTCCGTGCTGCTGTTGATCGCGATCAGCCTCCATGCCGCATCTGCCTTTACGGCGCTGCCCCTTGCAGGCATCCGTATCTCCTCTGCGGCGCGTGTCTCGAGCAAACCCCCCGTCGCGTCTCCGCCCCCCCCGCTCCGCCAGAGCCGCGGGATGGGGCAGGGAGGGCTTCTGCGGGTGAGCGCATCGTCCGTGGCGGAGGATACCACTCTTGGGGACGAGTTGGTCCGCCGAATCGCGGCTGCGAAGAAAGGGGACACGGTCGTTCTGGAGAAGGTATCTGCTTTTCCCGAAGAGAATGTTTTTTTGCAATAAATTTATTGCGAGGGAGAGCCAAGGAGATGCGATGCCGCACGGTTCTAGTAGCATTGAATGTGGCAGCGCCTCCCCTTAAAACCTGCTGTTTCCCCGAAGCCTCGGTCGTGATCTGGCCACGATTCCTGCCTGGAACCTTCTCTTGATCTTGCCAAGTTGATGAGTGCAACCTTGTAACCACTGCCGATCAAGGGCACAGTCGAGCATCTCGTGAGACGAAGTGACTTCTTTGAAGTTGTCGACGTCGACGTCGAACCTCAAACTTACACGTATCGACACTCACTGGGATTCTCAGACTTCCGTACCCTACAATGTCGAGGTTTCCTGGTACAAAACCTGAACGGTTTAGTCACCACCTTCAAAAAAAACCTGCGCTGGGCGGTGAAGAATTGTGTTGCACTTGACCCACCCCTAGCGGCTGGCAAGGTCGCTTGGCATGATCTAATCCCGGCGAGTATTCCTGAGGAATACGATTTTGGTGTATCTTAAGGATAGAAATAAGACAGTCGTCTGTCTAAACTTCACTTCTCCCCTCAAGATAGACAAAATCTATGCCAAGATGTCATCAGATCGTAATTCCTCAGGAATGCTCGTCCGGATGAGATCCGCCCTGCGGCGCTCTTAGATTTCATGGACACCACGCGACAGAATCATGGACACCACAGAAGGCCCTTCGTGGGGGTATACCGTGCTCGTTGTTGGAGCTGTTTGCTCGTCTTTGTGGGAAATTGTCGCCGAAAGTTGACACACCTGGTGGGAAATGGCCTTTGAAGTACCCCCACGAAGGGCCTGGCGTGGTCGAATCAATCCCAGCACTGTTCTTTTGCGGCATCTACAATCTGGGCGCGACGCTTGTACAATCTCGGCGCGACGCTGGTTTTCGCGTCGCATGGTATTGACGACAGGCGATTTGAGAAATCTCCTTTACCAATCCATCTTGCCAAAGTTGAGAAAATTTTGGTGCTGTGGAAAACCATAATACCCAGGTGTGAGCCAGGGTGTTCTAAAACAATGGCATTATGTTGGAAATGTGGTAGTGAAGATTGGTAAGATAATCTTTCCAAATCCGCCGAATGTCGACGCGTTTCTGGCGATCGACAAGCAGCTCACCCCTCTCACCTGGAAACGCGACAAACGTTTTTAGGGAATTGGAGCTCTTCGCCTGCGCAACAACGTTTTTTCATACCACGAAATAGCGCTGAACGATGCGATTGCAATTCTTACGTGTGCCCTCGCTTGGTAGAGTGCCTATAATATCGAAAAAACTCTTGCCCTAAACTCAAAACCCTCAACACTGAACACTCAGCCCCAAACCCTGAACTCCAAACCCTAAACCCTAAACCCATGACCCCTCCTACCCCCCCCCAGGGCGTGTACAACCTCGGCAAACCGCTTGTGATCGACAAGCAGATCACCCTCACTTCGGCAGAAGGTCTGACATACCGCGTAAGATCCTCGCCCTGCCCGCCCCGCTGAAGATTAGGCTTGAGAGTGTAGTTTTAGCCCCCTCCCTGCCCCCTCCCGGCCGAACACCCTCACGTGTCAGATGCAATCTTACCGCGTCAGCCCGAGAACCCTCAATCCTCAACCCTACACACTCAACCCTAAATCCTGCACCCTCAACCCTGTACCTATCCACCCTCCCCGCCCTC
>Ga0307489_10003451_pt1 | contig 10490 bp, 10 predicted proteins | sample SB12metaG_FD_202247 | JGI IMG/M metagenome (GOLD analysis project Ga0307489, IMG submission 202247) | Sea-ice brine microbial communities from Beaufort Sea near Barrow, Alaska, United States - SB 1.2 | ecosystem: Environmental > Aquatic > Marine > Coastal | place: USA: Alaska | collected...
TAACCCATTCTACATAAGTCCTTTGATATTCAGCTGTGTATTCACATTTTTTCAATCGGGATATTTCAGCTTTATCGGCTTTGATTTTTCTCATATTAGACATCTCATCTTTTTCAGCTTGCTGCGACTCTGTAAGATTCAAAGGATTCATTTCTTTACTTTATGTAAGATTTTTATTCTTAAATGATTTATCTCATTTTTTTGCATGCTCATTTCAAATTTTGAATATTTTCAGATAATACTCATATGAATGCATAAGAATATTAGGTTCGGTCATCATTATGATGTGCAGGTCTTTCATAAAAGCATCTGCCTTTTCTTCATCGAAGCCATCGTAAAATCTAGTGATGAAATTTGTAATACGGACATATTGTTCGATACTTGGCTTGTTTTCTTGTAGAACATCCCAACGTGCTTTAATTTTATATTTTGTTGGTCTGCTACCCTTTTGTGATTTTGAATCAAGTGCTTTCTTCAGGTAGATCTCCATTGTGGTCGCCATTGTGATGTCTTTACTATATCATGAATTTACATCTTAAAGTTAAATCATTTTTTTACATGCTCATTTACATTTTATAAGGGTAACCTTTGACGACGAGTTGAATACCTTGCGGGTTGTCCGCCCCGTTCTAGGGCCTGGCGGATACTGCTCGCCATCTCAGCGTCACAGGGTGCCATAAACTCCAAGAGACAAGGGTTCAAAGTGCGTTGGATGAGGCAGCAAGCAAGAGCAAGATACGCCCGGCCCCACCCGGTTCCAGTGCGCCAGCTGGCACGGGCGATCACAGTACCGCACCTTCTTGGAACGCACGCACAGCTGTTTGGCGGGCGAGCATCCGCAGGCGCTGCACTTCAGGATGTGCGGCAGCGCCTCGATAGCCGCCGTGCAGGGGCTCAACACTAGTCCACATCTGGTATCAACGTTACATACTTGCTGTGAGATACAATGTCCTGATACTCGATACAGGGGCCAGAGCGAAAGCCTGGCGCCTCCTCATACAGCGGAAGCGTCTCTCTCTCTAAAATGTCCTGATACTCGATACGCTGGGTTCACTTAGTGACAAAAACGGCTCAGGTTGATCTGAGAGAGGGAGAGAGAGACGCTTCCGCGTGTATGAAGAGGCACCGGGCTTTCGCCCTGACCCCCGTATGTCCTGATACTCGATACGCTGGGTTGCGTTAGTGACAAGAACGGGTCAGGTTGATCTGAAAAGTGGACGGGTGTAAGCCCCCGCCGCCGTGTTACCGGCCGTGGCGGCGCGCTGGCACCACAACGCCGCCCGCACGGTGTCCGCTTCCACGCCGTAGCGCCGCAAGTTGAATTTGAAAGCAAACGTTGAGAGCGGTTCATCATATCTCAGCTTCGAGCGCTGAGACTAAAACGGCCGTGCTGGGGTCATCCCGGGGTCAACCTGGGGTCAACCTGCACCGCCCTACCACGCCGTGCCCCGCCGTGTACGCCATCGCGAGTTGAAGCTGCGCGTGCATCGTCGCCTCACTATGTCCATGCGACACGACCTCCAACAAAAGCTTCACCCCGTTGTAGCGTCACATGTTGACATTGAAAGCAAAGTTTGAAAGCGGCTCATCATATGGTAGTTTCAAGCGCTGACACCAAGCGCGATCAACCAAGGGTCAACCCGGGGTCAACCTGCACGCCCTACCCCGTGCGCAGCGTCCTGCTTCACGCCCTCGCCCTTCACGTAGGGCCTCATGGTCAATGCTCGCCACGTCATAGAATGTCAGTTGACTCAAGAAACGAGGGTCTAAAATGTGGATGATGACGTGGCAGACGCAGGGCCTGACAGATGATGCTCGCCACGTCACAGGATGCAAATCAAGTCAAGAAACGAGGGTTTGAAATGTGGATGATGACGTGGCGGGCATTATCCGTCAGGCCCAACCTTCAAGTAACACTGCGCGAGTGGTAGCTTCGCCGGCAGACAGCCTTTGGCAACGGCCTTGCGCAGCAGCGCGAACCCGCGCTGCGCATCCTTCACGACCCCAGCGCGCGCGTTTCCGTTCCCAAAGAACGCGCCGAGGGCGGCCATGGCTTCGGCGTCTCCCAGGTCCGCGGCTTTCTGGTACCAAGCAATAGGGCCTGGCGAATACCGCTTGCCACGTCATCATCCACATTTGCCAACCCTCGCTTCTTGAGTCAATTGGCATCCTTTGACGTGGCGAGCATTATCCGTCAGGCCCTACGCCTGCTACGTAATCATCCACATTTTGGATCATCGTTTCTTGAGTTAATTGGCATTATCCGTCAGGCCCTATGACGTGGTGAGCATTATCCGCCAGGCCCTATGACGTGGTGATCATTCTCCGCCAAGCCCCACCACGCAACAGCCTGCGCGGGGTCCTCCGTCACGCCGTAACCGCGGTGGTAGCAGTTGCCGAGTCTGTGCATGCCCTGGGGGGAGTTGTGCGCCTCCGCCGCTTCACGGTAGCACCACCATGCGACCTTCTCGCGGTGCTCCGGGCGCACCACCGGCAGCTTTCCGTCCATGATCGACGACCCCAAGCTCGGGTAGAAGAGCCCAGGGTGACTCTGTAGAGTGACCTCATGGCCCTCGCCCTGGAAGCGCGACCCCAGCAGCTCCTCGCACGCGGCGGCAGTGAGGCTCGTCCCCGTGTCCCGGCTCAGCTTGTCGCGAAACTCCTCCACCGCGCGACGCCTCGCGTCGGGGTTCATGGCGGCGGAGGGCGGCGCGGCGACGTCGCCACCGCCGCCTCTGATCTTCTTCGCGGGGGTCTTCTTCTTTGGAAGCTGTTTGGCGGCAGAGGGAGGAGATGCTCGCGGCTGCGATGTTAGTGGTTGTAGTTTGGGCAAGCATTTGGCACTCCCGAGAACTTCTGATCGTCAACGTCCGCGAGTCAGATTGTGCTGTTGAACGAAGAGAGCTGGGCGTGTTCCGGTGGAGTGGAGGCGGCGTGCACCACGCCGCGGCGCGCTTCTCGGTGGGTTTTGTCGCGTACGAGTGCTGTGAGCCGCGCCGACCCCCCGGCGCCGCCGCCGCAGGACGCTCTCTTTCGCGGTGAGATGGACGTCCAGTCATCACTCGTCGGTCGTCAGCATCTCCAGTTTCGTCACACGAAAAAGATGTTCCGTAATTCCGTTGTGGGAAACCAATCGTCGCAGCTCAAAGCACTGCAGGGTGGTGAGCGCGTCGGCGCAGTTCTCACCTTTCGATCCAGCGGCGTTTGATGACAGGGTTGCGCGGCGTGTTTGTGGGAGCAGGGGCGGGGCGCAGACCGCTGGCAGACGCAGAGGGCGAACGTTTCTCGTTTCTATTGGTCTAATTTAGGGTTTTTAGTTTTTCGGCTTAGGGTTAGGGTTCATCGACCAGGCGGGGCACTTGATGGCCATTTGCGCCAGTTCCGCCCTGAGCATTAGCGCGCCCCGCCCCACGTCGCCAACGCCAGTGTTCTCGTCGATGGACTGCCCCTCCTCGTGTCGGCCCGCCCGTCGCCGCTGCTCGACGCGAAGCGCGGGTGGGTGAAACTCGGCCGGTTCACCACGCCGCTGCCCTGTTCGCCAGAGTGTTTTTGAGAAGGAAGTGAGGGCCGCTCGGTTGCCCCTTCCGTCAGATGCCGCCGTCCCGTCAGGAGCGTCGGAAGACCGAGCGCGCCGCCGCCAAGCGCGCGCCGCGGGCGGGATTGCGGGAGCCGCGGGAGCTGCCGCCGCTCTCGCGAACTTAAACGTGAACGCCGGCGGGGACTGGAAGACTCAAGCGGAGGACCCCTATGTAGGGCCCGGCGGATATAAGTTGGCGGATATTGCCTTACTCGCCTTACTCGCCACATCATACAATGGATGTCAATCAACTCAAGCGACGAGAATTCAAAGCGCGGTAAACGACGTGCCAGGCCCAACCCCTCGGCGTTGTTTGAAGCGCTCGGAGTCGCGGTCGTGAGGCGGAGGGCTGCGGAGGGTGACAGGGAGGCGCAGTGGAGTCATGGCAATTGGTTAATGGCCGAAGCTGATGGGGGCTCGGGAATGACTCTGGGCGCGGGCGGCAGATCGCCAAAGGCGGATGTAGGGTTGGCACGTTGCACCGCACAGTATCTTTCTGGACGCTCACAAGACCGAGATACGTCTCTTCTCTTGACTTAGTGATGTGTTTGGGTGCCAACCCTGGGCGGAGGAGGGCACGGCGCTTCTGGAGAAGCCGGTGGGGCAAGGGCACGCGCACGCTATGAATGCGTTGGGAAGTATATACCGCATGTGGGAGGAGCACGAGCAAGCCGTGGGGTGGTATACGAAGGCCGCCGAGGCCGGTCTGCCGGAAGCACAGTACAACCTCGGGTGCTCTCTCGACATGGGACAGGGTGTGGCGGCGCCGGACTACGTGGCTGCGGCGGACTGGTTCAACCTCCGTTCCATGTACACTCTCGGCCGCGGCAGGGCCTGGTAGATACTGCCTGCCTCGTTATCGGTCACATGTTTCTCGTGACTTGAGTTGAAAAACATCATCTTACGACGTTGCAAGCATTATCTGCAAGGCCCTGTGGCGCGGCGTCACGCGTAGCAAGCGAAAGGCGATGCAGTGTTGTCGCATGGCCGCCGAGAACGGCGACGCCGAGTCGTGCTTGCAACTCGCAAGGGGCATGTACCTGATATTTCCCTATGCCCGCGAGGTTGGGCACGTGGTGGAGGCCGCAGGGGTCGCCACGTCGGCTGGGGTCATGGAGGGTCACGACGTCCCCATTGATGTCTTGACCAGCGCGATACATTGGTTGCAGAAGGGGAGGAATAATCCATCCGACTTACAAGAGTTTCGCAGAGAAGCGCTGGAGGGGGCTGGGTATTGCAAAAACGACGGGTGTGAGGTTGTGGGACATCTGAAAGACTTCAAGGTTTGCCCGCAGTGCAAGACCGCCCGGTACTGCGGCGATGCGTGCCAGAAACAAGACTGGACGACGGGTGGGCACAAGGAAACGTGTGGCACCGCAACTCACACAGACAGCGGCAGCAACTACTTTTAAACTATACCTCTCATCGTCACATGATAATATTTGCTTCGCCTCGTCCCCGCGAGGCGATATTGCGTGGCGGCTCGCTTGGCCCGGGGAGAAGAAGTGTTGATTTTTTTTCATTTGTTATTCCTGTACAACATTCATCGAGCCCCAAGGCATTCACACGGTGCGCATTAACCAACCCCCTCCGTCATTATGCAGCGGACAGACTCTAAGTCTGTCAGGGTGTACAATTCCGACCCATTCAAGTGTGCAGATCATGTCTTGATGAGCAGCGGACAGCTTGCGCTCTAGCTCGCGCACATCTGCCGCTGATTGGAGCGGCGTGCCACTTAGACGTCCATGTTTATACCCCCCGCCCTTCGTTGTTGCTACATGTTACAGTGCATAATATACCGCACATTACACAGCCGGCTTCCCCCCCGTATCCGCCTTAAATCCTCGAGCTGCACCGCTAGCAGCGGCGGGCGCGCAGGTCAGACGCGCCCGCGCCAGCTGTCAGCGTCAGAACCAACGAGGTTCAGCTGTGGTAGTGCCGTCTGGCGTGGTGCAGCGCGGTGTCAGCCGCGGCGTCGCGCGCCCCGCACCCGCCGCGACTCTGCCCGTGCAATACACCTTTAATTCGTGGGGAAGTATGTACAATCGGATTACATATTGTTTCAGTATGCACTACTGGTACGTACAGCACCCTTATGTTCGTGGGGAAGTATGTACAATCGGATTACATGTTTTTTCAATCTGCATTACGTACAGCACCTTTATATTCGTCGTGTTTATGTGGGTGGTGGGTGGGTGACGGTAAACATAATTCAGGGCGGGTGCGGTGGTCACGGGCGTAGGTCCCTCGCGAATTATTTACAAAGTATATGCGGAGTCTCGAATGTCTCCATCTCGTTGTAATCGGTGGACATCATTTGGCGGCGGCTGCTCGCGGGTGCGGGGTTGCGGGCAGCTGGTCTAGCACACGGGGTTTGAGGGTTGTTTAGGGTTTAGGGTTTAGGAGGGTTTAGGCGGACAGCTGCGGCGCCGCGCTCGCCTTGCTCTTCTTGGCGTTCTTGGACTCCGGCGGGCACGGCCTTCATTATCTAGTATAAAACATGTGCGAGCGTAGCTTTTCTGGACGGGATGAGACGGGAATGTGTCTGAGGGCAAGAATGAGGACACGAATGCGATTATCATTGTAGGAGTCTGAATAGGTATTAAAGAACGGAAAAGAAAGAATCAAGTTGGATGAGGGGTGCATCCAGAGACAAGACGGAAGATGGCTCTGCTTGAGCTGGAAGTATGGCACGGGGTCTATGATATGCATATTTCGTCTTCGTCGCAGGTCCAACTCGTGCGAGGAGCAGTGTGTGAGTATGCCCCCTGCCAGCTTGGGGCCGTCGCGCTTGGTCATGCGCTGCTCGCGGGAGGGCTCAGCGGCGGCGGCGGCGGGCTTGGGCGCCACCTGCACAGGTTTAGGGTTCAGGGTTCAGGGTTCAGGGTTTAGGGTCTAGGGTTTAGGTTTTAGGGTTAGGGATTAGGGTTAGGATCAGGGTTCAGGGTTCACACCTTTGGTGGTCAGTTCACCAACCAGGGTGCACGTGCATTCACAGGGGGCAGTGCGAAAGCCTGGTGCCTCCTCATACACACGGAAGGGGCTGTCTCTCTCTCTCAAGTGCAGTCGGTCACGCAGCCAGACAACGATAGTGACCGGATACGGCTTCTACGAAACAAGCTGTCACAGACACTGTAACGGATACTGGTGGTGCGGATACAGCTACTAAGGGTACTGCTAGGGTTTGGGGTTTAGAGTTTAGGGTTTAGTCCCAAACTCTAACCCTATGACGGATGCGGCAGCGAGCACTCACCGGCTTCTTGGCGACCTTGGTGCGGGGCTTGGTGGTGGCGGCGGGCGCGGCGTCGGCGTCGTCGTCGTCCTCGGCGGGCGCGGTGTTGTCGTCGTCGTCGGGCGCGGCGACGGCATCGTCGGCGGCGCCGTTGACGAGGGCGTCGGGGGACACCTTGACGGCCTTGGAGGACTGCGCGCAGTGGGTCGAGGTGTCAGAGATATGACAAAGTGCTGCAAACTACTTAGCGACTGTGAGTGCTCAGTCGTCCCGCTCGACCAATCGGAATTGTCCATTTGGACGACTTAGCAGTCAAAGTTGCTAAGTCGCTAAGTGGTTTGCAGCGCTTCGTCATAATCAGCGTGGCAAAAAGCGCGAGTCAAGATACAGAGAGAACGAGAGAGGACAGTCCACGTGTACATGCAGGCACGAGCCGTTCGCCCTGCCCCCCGTGTCAGGGTGGACGCGATAAAGAAGTGAGAGCACTGTCTAACTGTTGATGTCGCGGTAAGAGCATTGACGAAACTGACAGAGAGTGAGAGCGTTTGGCGTTGAAGATAGAATAATGGGTTCATGACAGCACCTTCTCGGCAGCCTTGGCGACAGCAGCAGCAGCAGCCTTGCTCGCCATCTCACAGGGTCTTGTTAAACGAAATTCCTTTTCAGGTTTACTCCTGTATATTCGAGGGATAAATAAATTTAGGCGGATAGACTGATTGGATTCAGCAGTGTCAGGGACAACGCAGCTGGTGTGAATCTGAAAGAAACCCAGTGCCTGCTCTGTTAGCCGTAAGTCATTACTTGGCTAGTAAGTACTTGGACGAGTTATTAGCTCATCAGATCACTTACTCAACTTACTTAGCTTACAGACCAGGCACTAGAGCTAGTGCAAGTCCCTGCCATTTCAGCCTTGGCCTAGGCGCCGGGCCTTACACTTAAACCCGTTTCAGCTCAATGTGAGCATCTTCAAGGTGTTGAGCTGTGCCGGTCGTGATGCCTTCGGGTGGGTGGTTTTAGGGACAAATCGGCTCAAGTTGAGCTGAAAAGGGTTAATGTTGTAACTGCCCTGCCTCGGCGGCGAGCTTCTCCTTCTGCTCCATCTCGCGAGGTCTTACACTCGTTCCTTTCCACTCAACTCCAGCACCATCGATGATCAAGGTGTTCAGTTGGGTCCAGACTCCAGAGTGACAAGATATGATCCGATGTCGATGTGGGATACGGACTATCGATATTGTTATCTACCACATTGATATGGTCATATTGATATGGTCATCCTGGATATCGATATGGGATATACGAATGACATGGGAGATGACAGTATCGATATGGTCATCCTGCGTATCGATATGGGATATCTTGTCACACTGGTTGGGTCGAGTCGCTTCAACGACGAAAGCGGCAGCTGCGCCTGCTTCAGCTGAGCTGATAATACAACGAGTGAAAATACAATTAGTGTGACAAGCAAGGACCCTGCCTTCTCGGCCGTCTTGGCCTTCGCCTTGGCCTCCGTCTCGCAGGGCACTCCACTCCTCACCTTTGCCGCTCTTCATGAAAAATCGTCGACAGGCTGGGAAGTTACCAGCCAGCTATGACAACGGAAAATTGATCCGAGCCTGTGATTGGTCCATGCTTTGCTTTGCTTTGCGTTGCTTTGCGTTGCTTTGCTCGTAATACTTTGACACACTTTGTCATAATTCAATCACGAAAGTGCTGAAGTTTGGTTGAGATTGTGGAAAGGGCTTGGGGCTACATTGGCAGAGGTTGGAGTCTTCAGTTGTTCACAAACAATGGGTGAGACTGGACCCCGCCTTGGCGAGGGCCTTCTCCTTGTCGCTTTCCTCCTTCTCGCGCGCCTTCTCGGCGTCGCGCTGCGCCTTGAGCGTGGCCTTGGCCTTCACCGCCGCCTCCTTCTCCTTCGCCATAGCAGAGTGACAGGATATGATCGGGAGATCGATATGGGATATCGATATGGGTCCAATATCGACTCCTCATCGAAACCTCATTGCATATCGCTGTGGTCATCCTGGATATCGATGTGGGAGATGGGCTAATGATATGGGAGATGACAATATCCATATGGTCATCTCCCATATTGATATGGGATATCTTTTCACCCTGCCATAGCCTCCTTCTGCTGCGCCGCGCCCACCTTCGCCGCCAGCTTTTCCTTCGCCGCCGCCTCCTTTGCAGCCAGCTTCTCCGCTGCTATCTCCTCCTTGACCCGGTCTCAGGGCCAAACACGTAATGTGCGTGGCAGCTTAATTGGCAATATTTTCGAGGGCAGACATTTGACAGTTTCCAATGTTCACCGAAAATTACAAACTGCGCTGACAGACACATCCCACGTGGAAGCGTGACCGGCCTCATATGTTTCCAGTTACACGAGCATGCTGTCAGTAATCCGCTTGAAACAGTCACGTTCTCAAGTGATCCGGTCGCGACGTTATAAAATGTGGCGGTAGAGCTACTGTCAGGGCCAAAGCAGCTCAAGATTGACTGGGAAGGAGATTCGTGCAAGGCCCCGTCTTGTCGGCTTTCCCCTGCTGGGCCGCCGCCACCTTCTCGGCCTGTGGGAGTGAAGTGGATCGGTGATGGCGGGTTGGTGTTGAAGTGAGAGAAGCAAAGAGTGCTGCTTTATTTGAAATTCAAACTTGACATTGTGAAACCGAGGTGTGCGTTGTTTGCATAACAGTTGAATCCGGATGAGAGCATGGGCAGGTATGTGTCATAAGGGTGGTCGGGGCGGGGCCGGCTGCTGGACTTGGGGCGGGTAGCGGGATACTCGAACAGGTTCATCCACGGTGGAGTGGCAGCGGATCTACGCAGTTTTCCAGGGTACCTCAAATGGCAGTCGCCAATTCTTGAGTAATAGAAGGTCGCATCGCTATATTGTACCATTGCATGTCAAATTTGACCGTCTATTCACTCGATTTTTTCGATTCGAAGAGCGTTGACCGCCATTTGAGGTACCCTGGAAAACTGCGAAGATAGCGGGGTACTTGATATTAGGTTTACGTACGTTGGCCGCCGCAGTGGTGAGGGCGTCGAGGCAGTCGGTCGTCTTGACGCCGGGGATGTCCGCCAGGCTGCCGTGTTGTGGGGGCGCAAGTCGAAACCGACAGCCAATCTTGAAAGCAAGTCATCGTTTTTTCAGTTTCAAGTGCTGGAACCAGGCGCTTTCAACGTCGGTTATAACGGGTTTAAAGTTGCACCGCCCCGCCGTGTTTGGCGATGGCGCCAGCGACGTTCGCGGGGGTGATGCACCTGCGCGTGGCGCGTGGCGGGGGATGGGCCACTTGACGTCAGCGCAAGAGTGTGGGCGCTGTGTTACTGCGTTGTTCTGAACGAGCAAGAGACGCTTCCGCGTGTATGAGGAGGCACAAGGCTTCCGTTCTGGCCCCCGTGTTCAGAACGCGACCCAGCTTTGAATCAAGAAGGGGACTGCTGGGTAGAGAGTCAGATGAGAGAAACGCTTACGCGTGTACATGGAGGCACCAAGACCTCACGGGGGCCAGGGCGAAAGCCTGGCGCCTCCTCATACACGCTGAATCGTCTCTCTCTCCTCTGTCTCTCTTATGGAGGCACCAGGCTTTCGCCTTGGCCCCCGAAGATAGGCGGCTGGGTATTTTTGTGTTGTTGTGAACCGGCCGGGGGGGGGGGGGGCAACTCACGAGAAGTGGC
>Ga0307489_10003452_pt1 | contig 10489 bp, 11 predicted proteins | sample SB12metaG_FD_202247 | JGI IMG/M metagenome (GOLD analysis project Ga0307489, IMG submission 202247) | Sea-ice brine microbial communities from Beaufort Sea near Barrow, Alaska, United States - SB 1.2 | ecosystem: Environmental > Aquatic > Marine > Coastal | place: USA: Alaska | collected...
GGTCGACCCCGGGTTGACGGCGCTTGGTTTCAGCGATTGAAGCTGAATTATGATGAGTCGCTTTCAAGTGTGGCTTTTTATAATCGCATCGTGCGCCGCTACACCAAGGGCGCGTCCGAGCTGTTTGCGTGCGATCCGGCCGGCCAGTCATCGTCTGACAGCTGGCTTAATGTGTGGCTGGCAGTGCTCCCCGCGTCGGTGCTGTGGGGCGGCGGCACCGCGGCAGGGGGGGTATTGAGAACGAGCAATCGACCAAAGTTTCAATCTCTCCTCCTCCTCCTCCTCCTCCTTCTCCGCGTGTGTCTGTACGCGCGGGGGATTATTGAGAACAAACAATCGACCGAAGTTGAATTTCCTTCTCCTCCTGCTCCTCCGCGCATCTGTATGAGCATTCATAATCCAGGTGAGCCGTGCTCTGACAGCGGTCGAGTGCTTGTTCAGAATGACCCTTCTACGCGGCGGGGGAGATACCCCCCTACTGGATCAGTTACATGGCAGCCAAGGCAGGGGCCCATTGAGAACAAGCACTGGACCGACGTTGACTCTACTCCCCTCCACGCGTCTGTATGAGCATTAATCCTAACTGTACAATACCAGTATGTCGTGTTCTGATATCGGTGCAAGTGCTCGTTCTGAGTATACTTGTCGCCCCTAAACTAGCCTACTGAGCACTAGCCCCTAAACTACCTCAAACTAGCCTAGTTTAAACCCCCCTATTTTACTAAACCACTGTAGTCGCTGATACTAACCCACTAACCCACTAACCACTAGCCCCTAAACTAGCTTATACTAGCTTAGTTTAACCCCCCCCATCGCCAGCACTAACTTAGAGATCCACAAGCATAGTTCTGAATGACCCTCCTGAAAGGCGGGGAAGGAAAACGAGGAGTTGCTGGAGCTGGAGCAGGAGAGCACGGCGGCAGGGGGGGTGTTGAGAACAAGCACTCGACCGCCGTTCAATCTCCTCCTCTTCCTCCGCACGTCTGTATTAGGGTTATTGAGAACAAGCACTCGACCGACGTCAAATCTCCTCCTCCTCCTCCTCCTCCGCACGTCGTCTGTATGAGCATTCACCCTCAAGGTAAGTCATGCTCCGATGTCGGCCGAGCGCTTGTTCTGAATGACCCTGAACCGCGACGATGTCGGCGCTGCAAAAGAACATATACTTTTGGTGAGGCGGTGCAGGTTGAACCTATGAAACCCACGTTGAAAGCGCCCAGAACCGAACTCTTGAAACTAAAATACGATAAAACGCTTTCAAAGTTTGCTTTCAAACTCAACCTGCGCCGTTACATTTTGGAAGGTGTGGATGATCGATTTCATGAAGAAGTACGGGTTCTGGGGCTTGGTGGCAGGGCCATACACTCCTCCACCTTTTGGCTCAACCTGAGCCGTTTGTGTCACTGAAACCCCGCAACCTATCCCCGAACAAGTGCTTACATTACGCAAAAAAGTGGATGAGTGCTTTTCAGCTCACCCTGAGCTGTTTTGTCACTGAAACGACCCAACAAACCGTGCTCACGTTGAGCTAAAACTTGGACGAGTGTGAGGTGCTTATTCCCGTCCACTTCTCAGCTCAACCTGAGCCGCTTTTGTCACTGAAAGAGGGTGAAAGCACCCGACGTACTCCGCCGAAAGTGCCAACGTTGAGCTGAAAGTTGGAGGAGTGTGCAGCCCCTGGTCGGAGGCGATGTCGGCGTGGCCCAACGCCGCGTTCGACCTGTGCGGCAGGGGCTGACACTCCTCCACTTCTCACCTCAACCTGAGCTGTTCTTCTCGTCACTTTACAGACTGACGCCACCCAGCGTATCCCACAAAAAGTGCTGAGGTTCAGCTGAAAGGTGGAGGAGTGTCAGCCCCTGTTGTGCGGCATCTGCTGCGGCACCTTCATGATGCCCTTCTGGCAGGGCCTCACAGATATACTTGTCGCCCCTAAACTAGCCTACTAAGCACTAGCCCCTAAACTAGCTTAAAAACTAGCTTAGTTTAGCCCCCGCAATTTTACTCACCCACTGTAGTTCCCATTACTTAAACACTAACCCACTAAGCACTAGCCCCTAAACTAGCTTAAACTAGCTTAGTTCAACCCCCCCCATCGCCAGCACTAACTTCGTTTGACAAGCATAGGCCTCACAGATGATGCTCGCCACTGCATGTGCTGCCATTTAACTCAAGATCCAGGGTCCAAAACGCGGAGTATGACGTGGCAGACTATTCTGCGGGGCACTACATTCTGGCAGTTCTTCGGGGCCACCTTCGTGGGCAAGGTAGGGACTGACAGACAGTCCTCGCCACGCCATCAAACACCTGTCAAACCCTCGTTTATGGATAGTCCTCGCCACGCCATCAAACACCTTTCGAACCCTCGTTTATCGAGTTAAACGGCATCTTATGACGTGGCGAGCGTTATCCATCCGTCCGTAGGGGAAGGGGCTGATTAAAGCGCCGGCGCAGGGCGCGGTGTTCACCACTGTGTTCTCGTCGCGGCCGCGCGCGGTGGCGGTGGCGGCGGTGGCGGGCAGGGCCACTTCTCACCTCAACCTGCCGTTTCTGTTACCGATTTTGACTGAGACCACCCAGCTTTTCCCACAAGATGTGCTCACGTCAAGCCGAAAAGTGGACGAATGTAAGCGGCTTACGCCGTCCACTCCTCAGCTCAGCCTGAGCCAATTTCGTGACTGAATATCGTTGTAAACTTCCAAAGTATCCGAAAAATAATGTTCATGTGAAGCTGAAAAGTGGACGAGTGTAAGTCCCTGGTGGCGGGTGTGTTCCCGCCCTCCTGGGGCGTGGGGAAGTTCCTCACAGAGGGCGCTGCCAAGGCGCTGAGCAAGATTGACAACCAGGGGTCGGGTGACGCGGGGGCGGCGGCGGCGGGGGCGGGGGCGGCGGCGGGCGGGCTGTCGCTGAGCGCGGTGTGGGGGTGGTTCATCACCGTGGTCATCCTGTGGTTCGCCGCGTCGTGCGTCGAGCAGGTCGGGGCGCTGCAACTTGATCCCAACTTGTTCGCGCCTGGTTTCAGCGCTTGAATCTTACGTAGATATTACCTCCTTCAACCGTGACAGACGTAGGGTCTGTCCGCTTGAATCGGCAGGTTGGGTTGGTTAATGCTCACCTTGTGAGTGCCTTGGGGCTCGATGAACGTTATGAACTAAAAGCATGGTGAAGTGGGTTCAAACTTTGCTTTCAAAATCAACGTATGCCGCTACAAGCAGGTAGCGCAGATGAGGCAGGGCGGGGAGGACAAGGCGGCGGCGGACGACATGCACGGCAGGGGTTCACACTCCTCCACTTTTTGGCTTCACCTGTGCACTTTACGTGGGCTGCGTCGCGTGTGTTTGGTGGTTCATTTGACAAACCCGGCTTAGGTTGAGCTTAAAAGTGGTCGAGTGTAAGCCCGTCATGCACGGCACCCGCGCGGGGAGCAGCCGCGGCCTCAAGAAACACCTCTAGACGCGCAGTGCACCGGCACACCACCAGCCGTGCAGCCAGCCGCAGACATCGATCGGTCTGATGACACTTTGCGCGATTGAACGCGGTGACGACGTCGATATATTCTTTCCGTAGAGCTATGATATTGCTAATAATTATGATTCGTTACAAGATTTGATCACTGTGCGGCGTGCGCAGCTGTTTCCACAATAATCATTATTCGTACAATATTTGATAAATGTGCACCCAACCCCATCTCCTATCCCATACTGTAATAGCCTATCACCACTCATGTCCCATCCAAACACGGTATCCAATAATAGCCTTCTTCCATTCGTTTCTCTCTCATGCCTCAACCCAACCTCTGACCCCGGCCATTTCTCTCCCCGCCGCTGCCGCGCCCCGTTTCCCGCCGGGATCTGCTAACTTGTCCAGCTCACCACCCCTCAGCCAATCACCGCTCGACTCTTCTTCGAGTCCCCCGCCGCCGCCGCCGCGCCCAGCTTGACCGTGCAGGACGGTCGTTGAGAACAAGCCCTCGAGCCGATATCGCAGCATGACTTACCTTCATGGTCAATGATCATACAGACGCGCAGACTACACGGCGGAGAGTGAGTTTCAATGGGCCGATTTCGGTATATCGCCTGCCAATACAGAGTTGCGGGCAAAGCGTCAGCGCTCCGCGCGGGAAAGCGGGCGCCAGATTGAATGCCATACAGAGTTGCGGGCAAAGCGTCAGCGCTCGGCGCGGGAAGCCATATACCGAAATCGGCCTGTTATCCCCCCTGCCGAAGTAGGGCTGCCCACATCCATCTCCATGCGGTCGAACGCAATGCAGAGCAAAGGCCGCCCGCCAGGGCCTTACTCTCCTCCACCTGTCAATTCATCGTAAGCTCTGCTCGAGGGATATAATGGAAGGTATCAGTGGGCATTCGTGGTATCAGTAACAAAAACGTCTCAGGTGGAGGTGAGAAGTGGACGAGTGGAAGCCCCTGCCGCCCACCGATGATGGCCGCCAGAGCGTCGCCCCCGCCCTCCCCGACCGCCCGCAGCGGCGGGGCCGGGGCCGGGGCAGGAACCGGGGTGGGGATGATCGTTTCGCTCACAGCCGCTACCGCCATATTTGGTGGGAAACGCCGAGCCCTAGGTGGCGTAGGTGGAAGGTCTTTGACGCGTGCCTCTTCCTCCGCCACCGCGTCCTCCTCGGTGTAGCGGCGCAAGTTGGATTTGAAAGCAAAAGTTGAAAGGAGTACATCACACTTTAGTTTCAAGCGCTTAGTTCCAGGCGGTTTCAACGTGGGTTCCATAGGGTCAACCTGCACTGCCCTACCTCAGCGCGGTCCACAACCCGGATGGCGCCGCTCAGTCGCACGTTGGCGTTGATGCCGCACGAGTACTTGAGCAGATCCGGGCACGCCGGGGTGCAGGGACTCATGGATAGTGCTCGCCACGTCATAGGATGCCATATAACTCAAGAAACGAGGGTTCAGGATGCGGTTGGGACGGACTGATAGTGCTTGCCACGTCATAGGATGCAGTTTAACTCAAGAAACGGGGGTTCAAAATGCGTTTGGTGACGTGGAGAGGACTTTCTATGAGTCCCTGCCGGGGTGCGGCCGCTGAAGCTGGGCAGGAACAGGTTGATGCGCGGGCCCGCCAGCGCCGGCGCCGCGGGGGGCAGCACCAGCGAGCACACCTCCCCGCCGCCGTCGTCGTGCAGCTGCAGGGTCTCGCACCCGCCGTGCCCTCCCTTGCCCTTTACCTTCTTCCCTTTCCCCTTCCCTTTCCCCTTCTCTGCCCCGTTCTCTTTCTCTTTCCTGCGGTTTCCAAACGCCTGCTTCACCATACCCCAGCCCAGCTTCGGCTTGGGTCGCCTTGTGTTTTTCCACCACCCGTGCGTGGCGTCCAGCTCCTATGGCCTGACAGATAACGCTCGCCACATCATATGAGGTAATTTGAAACAAGAAATGAGAGTCTAAAAGTGGATGATGACGCTGCAGGCAATTATCTGCCAGGCCCTACCAGCTCTGCCCCGGCCGCCTCCGCGACGCCGCCGCCGGCGGGGGCGGCGGCGGCGGGCTCGGTGAAGTGCGAGAAGTGCGAGGGCAGCCCGCAGGTCTTGACCCCGTGGCTCCGCGCGTCCTTGCTGTAGGGACTGATGGATAGTGCTTGCCACGTTAAAGGAAACCGTTGTTTTACTGAAGAGTGATGGTTCAAAACGTGCTTGACGTGGCGAGCACTATGCATCAACTCGTACCTTGCTGTTGACGAACACGCGCGCGGCCCACGCGCAGCTCGTGGGCGCGTTCCACACCCGATTATACGGACCGGCAGACGTTGCTCACCGCGTCATAGGCCGGCACTCAACTCAACAAGCGAGGGTTCAAGATGCTCGTGGGCGCGTCGGAGGGCGGAGACGGCGGTGAACTCGGAGGAGGCGGGCTCCGCGAGGGCGAGGGCGGAGGAGGCGGGGACGGGAGAGAAGCCACACCAGCCCGCCCAGAGCTACCATCTCGTCGAAGCCCCCCGCGGGGCTGTCCTCGTACCGCGCCAGGTACACGCCCCCAAGCTAGGGCCGCGCTTGGGCGTATTGGTGTGTCGGTGAGACGAGCGTTTGGGTGCATTGGTGTGTCGGGTGAGACGAGCGCTTGGGTGTATTGGTGTCATGGTGTGTCTGCCTGCCCCCACCCCGAGCGTGTACCCGAACGCCTCCACCAGCGTGAGCTCCGCCGGCACGTGCTTCCGCGCCTCGCTGCTCTTCACCCGCTTCCAGGGTCCGCCAGACAACGCTCGCAACTGTTGGAGACGAAAAAGCTGCGTTGGATGTTGAGCAGAACACAGTTGGATGATTTAAGGCACTCAACTCAAGAAGTGAGGGTGCGAAATGCGTTTCGACGACGTGTTGGGCAAGAATTGTATATGGCAGGCCATACCAGGTTGAGTTGGTACAGCGCGCGGCCGCTGAACCGCCACGGCGCGGCTCCATCCTTGCCATACCCACCCATTGGAACGGTTTGATAATGACAGTGACAGTGAAACGAGACAATGTGTTTGCACGAGGAGGCGACCACGGACGAGCGAGTGTCCGACTGTGCGGCCAGGAGCGGAAGTCCACTCGCGAAACTCGCGACCCGGGTCACGGCGTCTGGGGTGTGGACTTTCGCACGGCGCGTGGGAATGGGGAGGTGGTGCGGAAGGGCTCATACACAGGACACGTGGCGTGGCCAACTCGTGCATATCTGGTGGGGGGTTAATCGTCGTCCCCCTGTGTGGATCTGCGCAGCATTTGGACGATATGAGCGAACCTATTTGGGAAGCCAGGTGCCGCGAGGGGTATATCGCCGCACGGGACGACGCCGGCGCGCGTCATCCCAAGCCGGAGCCGCTCCCGACCCCGTTCACCGCGTCGGTGTCTGCGGCTCCCGCGGCTCGTGGCCTGAGGCCCCCCACAGAGAGGGGGGACCCGCATCCTCGTTTGGGGATTTTGGGCAAGCGCGAAGGCAAGAAAGAATGTCTGGCGAGGAGGAAGCTCCCCCCGCGGCCGCGGCTACTCCACTCGAGTCAGCCGAGGGGGAGGCGGGGCAGACGGCGGCGGCCGAGGCGGCGGCGGCGGATGCGCCCACTGCGGTATTTGAGGCGGCGCCCGCGGCGGCCGCGGTTGAGTCCGAGGAGGTTCCCCCTCCCGCGGCTGAGGAGGCTCCCCCTCCCGCGGCTCAGGAGCCGTCTCCCCCTCCCCCACCGGCTGAAGAGCTATCTACCCCAGCTGAGCCCCCCGCGGAGCCCACCCCTGCCGCTGCCGCTGTAGCAGACGAGGCAGGGGGGTCATGAGATCAAGCACTCGATCGGCGTTGCATCTCCTCCTCCTGCTCCTCCTCCTCCTGCTCCTGCTCGTCCTCAACGGGGGTCATTGAGAAAAGTACACGACCGACGTTGAATCTCCCCCTCCTCCTCATTTAGAACAAGCACTCGACCGACGTTGAATCTCCTCCTCCTCCTCCTCCTCCTCCTCCTCCTCCTCCTCCTCCTCCTCCTCCTCCTCCTCCTTCGGGGGTCATTGAGAACAAGCACTCGATCGACGTCGAATCTCCTCCTCCTCCCTGCTCCTCCTCCATACTTCGTGCGTCTCTGTATGAACTCTCACACTCAAGGTAAGCCGTGCTCCGATCTCAGTCGAGTGCTTGTGCTTGTACTCAATGACCCTCCTGCCAGGCCGAGGACCCCGCTCCCCCCGCTGCTGACGAGAATCACGCTGTGCAGGCGGAGGAGGCCGCGCCCCCGGCTGTGGAGGACGCGCCTCCCTTCCCCGCTCCCGAGGAGTCTGCTCCCGTAGCGGAGGAGGCGGAGGAGGCGGCTCCCGACCCCGCTCCAGAGGAACCTGCTCCCGCGCCCGCCCACGCGGAGGAGGACGCGGAGGAGGCGCCTGCGGCGGAGGCCCCCGTCCCTGTAGAGGAGGAGGCGGCAGCGGCCGAGGCGCCCGCTCCCGCAGAGGAGGAGGCGGAGGAGGCGGCAGCGTCTGAGCCCCCCGCCCTCGCGGAGGAGGAGGCGGAGGAGGCACCCGCAACTGAGGCGCCTGCCCCTGCGGCGGAGGCGGCGGCAACGGCTGAGGCGCCGGAGCCCCCCGCGGAGGAGGCGGCAGAAGAGGCGGCAACGGCTGTGGCGCCAGTGCAGGAGGAGGCAGCTGAGGCGCCCGCCCCCGCGGAGGAGGAGGCGGAGGTGGCGGCAACGGCTGAGGCGCCCGCCCCCGCGGAGGAGGAGGCGGAGGTGGCGGCAACGGCTAAGGTGCCTGCCCCCGCCGACAACGCGGCGGAGGAGGCGCCTGCGGAGGAGGAAGCGGCTGCGGCTGAGGAAGCCGATGTGGAGGAGCCGCCCCCCGCTGCTGATGAGGCACCCGCTGCTGAGGAGGCTGGTGAGGAGGCGCCCGCTACTGAAGCTCCCCCCGCTGCTGAGGACGCTGCTGTGGCGGAAGTGACAGCTCCGGAGGGTGAGCCTGTTGCAGAAGAAGGTGCTGCGGAACAGCCCCCCGCAGAGGAAACGGAGGAGGAGGCGGCGGCGACTGAGGCCCTCGTGGAGGATGAGGCTGAGGAGGCGCCCGCGGCGGAGGCGCCTGCCCCCGCGGAGGAAGGTGTGGTGGAGGACGCCGCGGCGAAAGAGGCTGCGGCGGAGGAGCAGGAGCCCGTGGAGGATGCTGGTGCTGAGCAAGCCGCAGCGCCGGCTGAGGAGGAGGCGGGGGCGGCTGAGGAAGATGCGGCTCCTGCTGAGGAGGAGGCGGCTCTGGCTGAGGAGGATGCGGCTCCTGCTGAGGAGGATGCGGCTGCTGCTGAGGAGGATGTGGCGCCCCCCCCGGCTGTGGAGTTGGGGTCGGGGCCGACAGAGGAGGAGGAGGCTCCGGCTGAGGAGGGGCAGGCGCAAGCGGTTCCAGATGTCCCGGCTGAGGAGGCGGGGGCGGAGGCGGAGGCGCAGGTGCAGGCGGATCCAGAACCCCCGGCTGAGGAGACGGCGGCCCCGACTGAGGAGGCGGGGGCGGGGGCGGAGGTGGAGGCCGCGGTTGAGCCAGAAGCGCAGGCGGAGCCAGAGGCCGGGGCAGCACCAGAGGAGGAGTTGGCGGCGCCCCCGGCGGCGGGAGCGGGTGCAGGTGAGGGGCAGGCCATCGATGAGGAGGCCGCTGCCGCCGCCGCTGAGTTCACAGGAACCGATGACGAGAACGCGGCAGCCACGAAGCTCCAGGCGATGCAGCGCGGCAAGGCTGACCGTGCTAGGGTGGATGCTCTCAAGGCTGAGAAGGAGGCGGCGGCGGGGACGGGAGCGGAGGCGGGTGAGGGGGAGGGGGAGGGGGAGGGGCAGGCGGCCGATGAGGCCGCTGCCGCCGCCGCCGCTGACTTCAAGGGCACCGATGACGAGAACACGGCGGCCACGAAGCTCCAGGCGATGCAGCGCGGCAAAGTGGCGCGCGCCGAGGTGGCGGCCAAGAGGGCAGAGTTAGCGGCGGCCCCGGTCCAGGCCCCGGCCGCGACGGAGGTCGTCACCTACAGCACCGCCCCGGGGTTCCCACTCGCGGAGCTCAAGCGGTCCTTCCAGGAGGCCGCCGCGCTCGGCGACGGCAGGGCGCTACACAGCTGTACACAGCTGTTCGTCCCCTTTTCTGCTCAACTTGAGCCATCACAGCTGCACGGAAGGTGCAAAGCGTCCCCTTTTCAGCTCAATTTGAGCCGTCGCATGACAGCTGTGCTGGTGTCCCTGAATCTCCGCAAGCACGCAAGGTCTCCAAACGAAACAACTCGAGAACGCTCACGTTGAGCTGGAAAGGGACGCGGCGTACGGCCTTAGGCGACGGCATTCGCGCCACGCGGCCGCGGCTGGCCGCCGCACTTTCCAACAACGAGGCGCTGGCGCCACTGTTGGACCAGGCAGCGCGCACCCGGTCGGGCGGCGGCGGCGCGGACACCCTGGGCCAGGTCATGTCGGAGCTCAACCAGGCGGATGACGGCATGGGCGGGACAGTCGTCCACTTCTCAGCTTGACATGAACACCTGTTATGGTATCCGCTGGGTGGATTCGAGAGGTGTCAGTGACAAACCAGGAAAACGGCTAAGGTTGAGGTTTGAAGTGGAGGAATGTCACGGCCCTGGATGACGGGTCCGACGAGCCAGTTGCCATCGGCGTGGAGGCGTGCTTCGCCTACTTCGGCGCGGGGCCGGACGAGGTGGACGCGCTGTCCACCCTGGTGTTCGACCTGGACCCCATAGCGCTGGCCGAGGTGACAACCCGGCCACTGCACTAATACCCCCCTGATACACCCCTTATACACCCCTAACATACGCATAATACACCCATAATACACCCCTGACAACACCCCTGACACGCCCCTGGCACACCCCTGATACACCCCTAATACACCCCTAATACACCCCTAATACACCCCTAATCCACCCCTGACACACCCCTAATACAACCCTAATACACCCCTAATGCACCCCTAATACACCCCTAATACACCCCCAATACACCCCTAATACACCCTTAATATATCCCTAATACAACCCTCATACACCCCTCAGAC
>Ga0307489_10003453_pt1 | contig 10487 bp, 12 predicted proteins | sample SB12metaG_FD_202247 | JGI IMG/M metagenome (GOLD analysis project Ga0307489, IMG submission 202247) | Sea-ice brine microbial communities from Beaufort Sea near Barrow, Alaska, United States - SB 1.2 | ecosystem: Environmental > Aquatic > Marine > Coastal | place: USA: Alaska | collected...
CGGGTGCTACCGGCACATATTAGGTTCGCTATCCAAGATACTGAAGCGGCGATCCGTCCTGCTTTACCTGTGACCATGGTGCTGGGTTCCGGGCTTATTGTGACAATACTGTTGGCAGCTAGTTACGCCTATATGAGGTTTGTTTTATGAGCGTGGTCAACAAAATGCTTCAGGATCTAGACGCTCGTCAGTCTCAAGGGCCACTAATCACGGCAGATTATCAGCCGCCCCAAGAAAACAGACGATTACTTTGGCTGCTATTGATTATCGGCGCCGTGTTGCTATTGGCTGCTTGGTTATGGTTCAAGCAAGCCCAGAACGAAACAACAGAGCCGGAAGATGTGCCTCAGACGGCATTCGGCGAGGCGCAAACCCCATTAGCCAAAGAGCCAGAGATCGGGGATAAAGCCATGCAAAGAGCTACGAGTACGATTCCCGTAAGTACTGATCCGCAGGCAGGCAGGGACAGTGAGGCCATGACGACGACTTTGCAGCCTGAGTTATTGTCTGGCGAGGCATTACCCCCGTCAATTCTGTCTCACTTCGTAGGTGTGAGTGATAAAATTGCCATACGTTCATCGGCAGCCCTCGCAGCATCTAGCCCCTCAGCAGCCACGGTAATTGGCGATGACGCGAACGCTGAGCAAAAAGTGCTGGCGCCCCAGCCAGAGATAGAGCCAAAGAACCCTCGCCAACAATCTGAATTTAGTATCAAAAAGAGTGAGCCGACAGCCAAGTCTGACGGTGCACGGCAAAAGGTCCGTAACGCACTACGAGACGGGGATAAGGTCCTTGCTATCGCACGATTGCAACAATTAGTGGCAAGTGAGCCAGAAAACATCTCTTTCCGGAAAAAACTGGCCTCGCTGCTCTTTGCCCAGGGGAGTGATGCTCAGGCCGGCGAAATATTGGTTCACGGTGTGGCCACACATCCCGGGCGCAGTGATTTGCGCCTGATGTTGGCCAGGTTGTATGTGCAGCAAAAAAACAACGAAGAAGCCATAGCCTTGCTGGAGGGCTTTGAACCTTCTGTAGATACACAGAAGGAATATTGGGCTTTTAGGGCGGTGCTGGCTCAGAAACTCGGTAAGTATACATTAGCAAAGAACGACTATTTGCAGCTTACCCGGTCTAATCCCAGTAAGGCCAGTTGGTGGCTGGGCTTAGCCATTGCCCTTGATCGCCTGGGACATAAGACAGAAGCGCTGGAGGCTTATCGGCAAGCCAACGATAAAGAACAATTACCATCCGCCGTAGCGACATTTATGCTACAAAGGATCGCGCTGATAGGAGCGACAATATGAAGCCTAAAGCTAAGATACGCCTCGGAGACCTGCTTGTACAGGAAGGTATTATCAGCGAAAAACAGTTAATGCAAACATTGGCGGCGCAGAAACAATCTGGCCGCAAATTGGGAACGATGTTAGTTGAACTGGAATTTGTTACCGAAAACCAGCTTCTCAGTTTTCTCTCACAGCATTTAAATGTTCCGCTAATCGATATTGCTCAATATAATATTTCCCCAAAGACGGTGTCATTGCTACCTGAAGTACAGGCTCGTCGATACCGGGCCTTGGTATTAGCCGACAATGGAGATCACCTTCTGGTCGGCATGAGCGATCCTGCGGATCTTGCCGGAATAGACATACTATCCCGCATGTTAGGAAAAAATGTCAAAGTAGCTGTGGTCAGTGATAACCAGTTGTATGGAGCCTTTGATACCTTCTACCGACGCACTGAAGACATTGCCTCCTTTGCCCAGGAACTGGCTGAAGAATACGAGGACGACAATGAATTCGACTTTGATATGGGGGTTGGCGACGAGCAAGACACAGCGGTTGCCCGTCTGCTGCAGTCTATCTTTGAGGATGCCTTGCAAACCAAGGCCTCTGACATCCATATTGAACCAGATGACGATGTGCTACGTATTCGCTTGCGGGTAGATGGTGTGTTGCAAGAAAACATCATCAAAGAAAAAAATATCGCCCAAGCGCTGGTGCTGCGTTTGAAACTCATGTCGGGTCTGGATATTTCTGAGAAACGTCTGCCTCAGGATGGACGAACCCAGGTTCGCATAAAGGGGCATTTGATTGATGTGCGCTTGTCTACCATGCCTATCCAAAACGGCGAGTCGGTGGTCATGCGTTTGCTCGATCAAAATGCCGGGGTGCTGACTCTGGAAAAAACCGGCATGCCGGGGCCGTTGTTAGAGCGTTTTCGCACGCTACTTAAGCGACCTCATGGGATGATATTGGTAACGGGCCCGACAGGTTCCGGTAAAACCACCACTCTGTATGGCGCCTTAAGCGAACTCAATCAGGCCACAGCAAAAATCATTACCGTTGAAGATCCGGTTGAATACCGATTGCCGCGGATAAATCAGGTGCAAACCAATAACAAAATAGGCCTCAACTTTTCGAATGTTCTGCGTACTACCCTGCGCCAGGATCCCGACATCATCATGGTGGGCGAGATGCGTGATAAGGAAACCGCTGAAGTTGGCTTGCGAGCAGCCTTGACGGGTCACTTGGTATTGTCGACCTTACATACCAATGATGCCATAAGCAGTACGGTGAGATTACTGGATATGGGTGCGCCGGGATATTTGGTGGCCAGTGCACTACGGGCCATTGTCGCCCAACGTCTGGTGCGCAGGGTGTGTGAGCACTGTGCAAAGGTTTACCAACCTCTACCTGACGAATTATTTTGGTTAAACAGTATTGATAATGACCTTGCCAATGTTGAGTTTAAACAGGGCAGTGGCTGTCAATCGTGCAATAGTACCGGATATCGAGGCAGAGTAGGTGTGTTTGAACTACTTGAGATGAGGGAAGGAATGATGAGCGCTTTAAAGGAAAATGATACGGTCTCCTTTGCTAATGCCGCGAAAAACAGCCCTGGATTTTTGCCTCTGGCAAAGGTTGCTCTAAGCTATGCCAAAATGGGCGTTACGACTGTTGAAGAAGTGCTCAAACTGGTTGAAATGGTGGCTGACGATAAAACACTCGTGAAAGAACAGAAACCATCACTGCAAAAAACCGGTGATAAGGCAGTGCTTGAGTCCAGCCCAAGGGAGGCAAACACAGTCGACGCCAAATCGCCCTTAGCATTAGAGTCCCGTGATGAGCCATTAGGAGGCGATAGTGGCGCATTATAGTTATACGGCACGCAATGCAAGCGGAAAATCAACCAAAGGCTCCCTCGATGCAGTTGATGTACCGGGGGCAGCGAAAATTCTGATGGGGCGCAGCTTGATTCCTCTGGAAATAAAAAAAGCGAAACCAAGCAAAAGCACTGAAGTAAAGGGTATATCCTATTTCGATCCCCAAATCACCCCGGATGATTTGCTGATCTTCGCCCGACAAATGTATTCATTAGCCAAATCAGGTATCCCCATCTTACGAGCCGTTAAGGGCCTGGCTGACACCTCTAATTCCGTGCGCATGACACTGGTATTAAACGAGGTGGGTGAGCAGCTGGAGAGCGGGCGAACCCTGTCTTCGGCGCTGCATCGACATGAGTTGATATTTGACCAGCTATTTGTCAGCATTGTCCATGTGGGTGAAAATACCGGCAAGTTGGATGAGGCATTTATACAACTGGCTCATTATTTGGAACGGGATCAGGAAACCCGCAAGCAAATGAAAGCTGCTACCCGCTATCCCATGTTTGTTATTATGGCCATGGTGATCGCCCTGGTGATCATGAATATCGTGGTCATTCCCGTTTTTGCTGAAATGTTTGCTTCTTTTAACGCAGAGTTGCCGCTTATGACCCGGATCCTGATCGGCATGTCTGATTTTTTTGTTACCAAATGGCACTACATGCTGCTGACTACAGGGCTGGTGATATACGGTATTTCACGTTATGTAAATACCCCAGTGGGCCGTTATAAATGGGACTCAATGAAGCTGCGTTTGCCTCTGGTGGGCAGTATCTTTAACCGCACATTACTGGGCCGTTTTTGCCGTAGTTTTTCCATGATGTTAGTGGCCGGTGTCCCGCTTACCTCAGCTTTAAACCTGGTCTCAGAAGCGGTCGATAATACCTTTATGGCGGAGCGTATTCTTGGCATGCGTAAAAATATTGAAAGGGGGGAAAGTTTGTCCCGGGTGGCTGCAAGCAGTGAGCTATTTTCCCCGCTGATTTTACAGATGATCAATGTGGGCGAAGAAACTGGCCGGGTTGATGAGCAACTGCGGGAGGGGGCGGAGTTTTACGAGCGTGAAGTCGATTACGATCTTAAAAGTCTGACCGCTAAGATTGAACCCATATTGATATCGATTGTAGCAGGGATGGTGTTGGTCCTCGCGTTGGGCATATTTACCCCCATGTGGGATATGATGGGGGCAATGAAGGGTTAAGGCCAATGCAAAGAAATAAAGCTAGTCAGGAACGTTTGCGCAGCATGTTTGTTAATTTAAGCATGGTAGGAGTATTTGTCAGTTTGATGCTGGCCTTTATTCTGTACTTTGAAGAAAATAGCGACAATATAGATCAGGTGGTGCTGGAAAATCTTGCCGTGCAGTACGCAGAAAGTGTTAACAATGCCCATTGGCAGTGGCAACGGGAAGGCCGTCCCGAGACCGTCATGTTAATGGATTATGCACCCAGTTTAAATCAATCAAATGACTTGGTTGCCAAAGATAGCAGAGCGATTTTTATTAACGATAAGGGTTGGCCAGAAGCGGAGAAGTCCAGTAAGGGTTGTGAGAAATTATGGCAAATGCTGCTTAATTTACCCCTTGAAATAAGCGGTGTTAAAATATATGCGGAATTTTATGATGGCTTAAAACTAAGCGGTAATGCTCTGGACTCACGCTGTCGTTACCGCTTATCCCTTGGGCCCTATTTTGAGTATAAAGTGCGCCATGGACAAGTGTCTAAGGTAAGTAGTAAACAATAATCACTGACGTAAGGGCAGGTAAATAAACATGTTAAACAAGAAACAAAGGGGGCAGTCGTTGTCCTTGCCAAATTCGGCTCACCAGGGCTTTACTTTAATTGAACTCGTTATCGTAGTGGTTATTTTAGGCCTATTGGCCGCCACGGCGTTGCCGCGATTACTCGATGTAACAAAAGAGGCGGAAGATGCCACCGTGGAAGGGGTCGCAGGAGGCTTTGCAACCGGGGTTGGCCTGGTGCGCGCCCAATGGGAGATTGAAGGCAGACCAAAAGAAAACAACGGCTCTGATTCTACCTTTATTAGCATCGATGGCATTCAAATTGGCATCGACAAAGATACGGGTTATCCCACCGGTCAGTTGGATACGGATTTCAGCAGCGAAGATGAGCAGGTCAGCCTGCTAGACTGCGAAAGTATTTTTAATTTGATCATGCAAAGTGCGCCGAGCATTTCTTCAGACTGGGATGAGCGACCCTTTGATGACTTCCGCTACTTTACCAATCTGAGTGCGGGTACGGGATCTGGGGGCAATGACCTCTGTTATTACTATCTCACCCAAACCGTAAAAAACAACACTAGCGAACCACTGGATAACAGCGTGGGTAATGGCTTTATTTACGACCCTAGAATTGGTCAAGTCATTATATATAGTAATAATTAGCCAATTGAGTAGAATAGTACGCATATTCACTGGTCAAACCTCGTATTTATACTTGGTGGGTTAGGTATATACCCAATCATTTGTGCCTTAAATAGGTTTTAATGGTATTGTTCAGTTATTAACATCAATAATTTAATTTAATTTTCTGTAGAGGAAAACCAAATGCAGCAACATCAACGTGGTTTTACATTGATCGAATTGATAATAGTGATTGTGATATTAGGCATTTTGGCCGTCACGGCCGCCCCGAAGTTTATTGATATTACCAGCGACGCGAAGGGCGCTACATTACAGGCAGTAAAGGGCTCATTACAAAGTGCTGGGCAGATGGTTTACGGTAAATCAGCCATTAAGGGGCAGCAAGCTAATACGTGGGCCACTGGTGTTACTCCTACCAGTACGTCATTCGTAAAGGTAAACGGAATAGATTTGTATACAAGTTTTGGTTATCCCCATGCGGCATCAATCACGGCCCTCACGGCCGTCCCGGCGACGACCGATCTTTCTACGATCATGAGTTTGGAAAGCACTGAATGGGTTTTTGTAACCGGTACTGCTGCAGGCGCCGCCACAGCTGCCAAACCGGCACTGAATTCATTCGCTATATCACCAAAAGGAGTCACGGTGGATTACACTAGTGCCACCAGCTGTCACGTCGTATATCAGGACGCTGCGGATAAAAACACCCCCCCGGTAATAACCATAGTATCCGGCGGCTGTTAAATATCCAGCAGACATGTATCTGGTACACTCAGAGTGTAAGGCGAATTTAGGCCAGCTTAATTAATCCGCCGAAGTTTGTCGCTAATGAGGTTAGCCTTGTATCATTTATTGCCGCAATATAAACAACAAGGCTTCACCCTGGTGGAGCTGATTGTGATAATTATCATCATTGGGATATTGGCCGCGTCGGTAAGTAGTCGTTTTAGCGGCTCATCCGGCTATGCAGAGTACACCTATCAGGCAAGATTAATCGCCGCATTACGCAATATGCAGCAACGGGCCATGCAGGACACGCGGCCAGGCTATTGCTTTCAAATCAATTTTTCAACTTCTCCTTCTTCTGACGCATTTGGCCCGCCGACTCTGAGTTATAATCCGGGGGGCAATACAAGCGATACCTGTAGCAACACCATTGATCATGGCAACTCCGACTATCTGAGCACCTCTGCAAGCGAAATGAACGATGAAGGGGTGACCTTTGCTTCATTGCCGTTTGCGTTTATTGGCTTCGACGACTTAGGCCGTCCCCTTACTGATAACATTAACTCCGCTAATTGCGTTTCCACCTGTCAGGTCGATTTTGTCGGCGAACAAACCGTTAGCGTTTGCGTGGAGTCACAAGGCTACATTCATGTTTGCCCCTAAACGTCAATTGCCCTTGGGTAAGAATCCCTTTTACCCTCCCTCGCCGGGCGTAAAACAGGGTTTTACCCTAATTGAATTGATAGTGGGTATCGTGGTATTTTCCGTTGCCCTGACCCTTTTTAGCAGCGCACTGGTACCCCATGCAGTAAGAAGTGTTGATCCTATCTTTCAGGTCCGTGCCATCGAACTGGCTAGATCCCTGATAAACGAAATAGCGGGCAAATCCTTTGATGAAAATTCCAGTCGAAGTGGCGGCTTAAGCCGTTGTAACGAAGCTGGCGCATCCCCTTGCACAGCCAGTAGCGATCTTGGTCCGGATGGGGCTGAAACGCGGGCAGAATTTAACGATATGGACGATTATCACAATTTGTTGGAAGCCGACGGTGGCATTCGCAACTTTTCCGGCGAAGGCATTGCTATCGGTTCGTTAAATGTGTATCAGGGTTTTCAGGCGAGGGTGAGTGTGTTTTATGACGATGATATGAATGGCATTGACGACGGTAACATTGGCAACCGTAAACTGATCACCGTTAGTATTGTGACACCCAACGGTGAGGTGATAGTGTTTTCCACCTACCGGGTCAATTACTAATGCAAGGGCTACCCTGCAACGTCGCCTACAGCAAGAACAAAGGTTTTACGCTGATTGAATTAATTACCGTGATCATTGTACTGGGCGTAGTATCCGTGGGCATTGGCGGCTTTATTCGTACCGGCATGGCTATTTACACTGATGCCACTGAGCGGGATCAGATCCTCAGTGAGAGCCGGTTTGTGCTACAACGCATTAATCGTGAGTTACGTATGGCCGTGCCCAATAGCTCCCGTTTCGCTACGAATAACGCTAAGAGCATACAGTGCCTTGAGTTTGTGCCCATTACTTGGCTGACGTATTACACCGAGTTGCCGATATTGCCAAGCACCTCGACCAGTGCCAATGTGGTGGAGTTACCTGACGATCCAGACGGGTTTATACTCAATCCTGGTAGTGATTTCGCGGTGGTATATCCTACCGCCACTGAGGACGTTTATGATACCTCTGAGCCCCTTGAAATAAAACGTCAGCTAATCAAGTCCTGCTCGGATGGCGGCCTTAATAGTGATTGCGCCACAGCGGATTCGAGCAATCATTTAAACACCCTGACCCTTGCCGGGGGATTTGCCGAAAATTCTCCGGCGACGCGATTGTACATTGTCCGTGAAGCCGTGAGTTACTGTGTTCGTAGCGAAAAAATTTACCGCCATAGCGATACCATCAATACTGACCAAACAGTGTATGGGAGTGGTGGCGTATTAATGGCTGAAAATCTGGTCAATGATTTGGCCGACTCTGCACAGCAAGTATTCAGGGTGACCGAGCCTACTCTTACCCGCAATGGTTTGATTAGCTTATTATTGACCTTCGATAAAAATGAAGAGCTTATCAATTTCAGTCATGAGGTCCATATTGCCAATGTGCCATAAAAGTAGGCGACAACAGGCCCCAAGCAAAGACGTTCTTGAGCATGTTAAGGGCCGTTTCGACGGTGGCGCAAAGCCGTCATCACAAGGGGGTAGCATGTTACTTATTTCACTTTTTGTGATCATCGTGATGGCCCTACTCGGCTTAACCTTGAACCGCTTATTATCAGCCTCAACAAGCAGCATCATTTACGAAGTTTACGGCCTACGCGCATTAAACGCGGCAAGAGCTGGAATGGACGCCAAACTTGCTTTGGCTTTTCCAATCAGTGGTGCGGCTAGTTGTTCGGCAACCGGCGGTCCAACTGATTTCACCTCAATACCCGGTCTGGAAGGTTGCCAAGCGAGCGCTCAGTGCCGCCAACTAAATGTGATTGATGGCAGCATTAGCCGAACCCTGTACAAATTTTCCAGCACAGGCATCTGCATGGGGGGGGATATTGTTGCCAGTCGCACAGTGCAAGTGGATGGACTGTAGTAATGCTCTCACTAATTGCTAAAAGCCCTTTTGCTAACAATGCAAGCAATGACTCACCTAGAGTGTAAAAATATAGCTTAGGCTATTTAAGTTGCACTTAGGCGCTAAAGAAACTCAGTCCCAGCAGCTTAAGGTGCTAAGTGCTAAAGTGCTAAAGGAAAGTGTGATAGCAGCCAACAGCGCTGCAGCTTCAAAGAAGACGGATATAGACCTGACAACATCCTATTTCCATATACCCCTAACGGCTGATTTTGTGTGTCAATTAACTCTGCTGATCACCGGTATCCAAGGTTTTACCGCGCTCACCTCCTAGCCTACTCCAACTATAACCTCCAGTGATGTGGGATTACATTGTCTGGACAAAAATATGAAACACGCTATCTGCGCAAAAAATCAAGGCTATGCCATTGGAATTTTTGACACTTTAGGTTTTTTCAACTAGGACATTTCGATCAAACATTTATGCCTTACATTCTGATTTGAGTATGGCTAAGCCACCCTGTAGTTGCTAGCACATAGCTGGTTTTTTTATGCTCCTAAGCCGCACGTCCCCCCATGATACAAAGAAAAAAGTTCATAGGCATACCAACAGCAACATTATTATGCTGAAAGAAAGGGTAGGTTAACTGCACTGTAGCGCTAGGAGAATGGTAATTAAACCACCCTGCTATTTTAAGCTTATCTTACTCGTCGCCTCAAAAAGTGTATTGGCCGATGCGTTGGCGCCCTCAACGATTGTCCTGATAGATACCTACCAAGAGAGTACTTCGTCGTTTGGCAATAGCACAGAGGCCAGCGGCCCAAGGATTGATTTCACGGTAATACCCACTTGAAAAGTTGCTATGAAGGTAAAACAATGAGCTTGAAATTTTTAAGGGCGAAGTTCGCACTATTTTCCTATCAGCGATTTGCCTGCTAACTGTAGGCAATACAGCATTGGCAGGACCGCTATTACTGGGCGCAGCGTCACGATTCAGTGCGTTAGGCACTTCAGGCGAAGTCACCTTTACTAATTCGAACGTGGAGGGTGATGTGGCTGCTCTAGGGGCGGTCACGAAAACTGCCAGTGTCCACAACGGAGATGTTGTCACACCTGTTTCGAAAGAGATACAGGACGACTTTAGCGCTGCCTACTCGGCTCTGGCTAAAAAACACTGCCCCAAGGGCAACACCTTGACAACATTGATAGGCAAAGTTCTAGCGCCTGGCACCTACTGTTTCGATCAAGCATCAACAAACACGGGGGCGCTTTGACCCTAGAGGGCAATGAGAGTGATACCTGGCTCTTCAAAATTGGCACAACTGGAACCGGAGCGCTGACAGATACCGACTTTGTCGTTGAGATGAGCGGTGGTGCCCAAGCGTGCAATGTCACCTGGTGGGTAGCGGAAGCAGTAACGCTAACACGAGGTGCCTTCAAGGGAGATATTCTCGCAGGAAGGGCCCTCACCGTAACGGGTGTAGCTCCAACATCACAGCTTAAAGGGCGAGTGATGGCGAACGCGACGGTAACATTCAGCAACGCAGAAGTCCTGGGTTGTCCAGCTCAAGTCACTGAATCTGTCGATTATTACCAAATAGAACATGATGGCCAGGGACTGACCTGTGAAGCA
>Ga0307489_10003454_pt1 | contig 10484 bp, 10 predicted proteins | sample SB12metaG_FD_202247 | JGI IMG/M metagenome (GOLD analysis project Ga0307489, IMG submission 202247) | Sea-ice brine microbial communities from Beaufort Sea near Barrow, Alaska, United States - SB 1.2 | ecosystem: Environmental > Aquatic > Marine > Coastal | place: USA: Alaska | collected...
AAGTTACGAGCAAAATCCGCCTTGGAACATGCGCGAATAATGCCCGCCGGCTCATCCAATGCGATCTTAATCTCGTGTAATGCGATGAGCAGCCTCCTCTGACGTGTGGAGCAATGTTGGCCGGCCCTTACTCGCAGGGGACTGCAGTGTACTGGGACCAATCGGAGGACGCCTCCACTGCTGACTGGCGGCTCGCGGCGGGCGGCTGGCGGCTGGCGTAATTGTGATTGACTGACGCGTGCCACGTGGCCGAGTAGACCGAGTAGACCGATGGAGTGGCTGCCGTGTGAAGCATGGCCGAGATGTACCAATGGAGTGCCTGCATTGTGCGACTTGTATAATGTGAGACAATGTAGTGGCTGCCATGTGACACGTGTACATCATGGACCGGGGATGGACCTGAAGTAGATGCCATGTGAAACATGTATAAGATTGATGATTGACGAATGGGGTGGCAAACGTGCTTGTCTTCTAAGTGATGGGGAGGTGATGCTCCTCGGCTTACAAATTAACTTTGTACTAGTACGCTGCTGATGATGACATGTGAAACACGGACCAACAAGACACGATGAACAAAAGATTACCAATGACAACCAGTCCCTCGGCACGTGAAGCGCACCTGTCACCGGAATGAATTTCCCGATTGGGACAATGGCTTGGGCATCAGCCGCCCAAGACAGTTCTTCGGGAGGAAGCCCGCGAAACGCGGGGATGAAGCTCGCCATGCCGCCATCCGCAGCACTCACGCGACGGGCGATTGGAGCTGCGACTCAAAGCACGAAGGGTGATAACAATCATCTGCTCAGATCCGGGGCCGATCCTTCGACTCCCGCCTCCAGATCTGCGCACGATATCTCTCATCTCCGGATCTGCGCGACTGTTTGAGTCAAAGAAGAAGTGGAACAGCCCCTGTTCGCATCCCGTTTGCCATTGCGCGAGCACGACAACGCACGGAGGGCACGCGCCCACACATCTCTCGCGCCAACATCCCACCCGGGGCGCTACGTCCATCACGCGAGCAACAGCGTCGGCAGTCCTGCCTTTCCAGCGCGGACACCAAAAAGCATTTTGAAACTCATCTCGCGGCGAGAACGATATCAGATACGATGTTTGTTATCAACTACCTGACCGGCGTCACGGGGCGCCAGGCTCCCAATCAGCCTGGCGCGGCAGAGGCGGCGGCGGCGGTGCCGACGGCGGCGGCAGATGCGTCAGCGGCGTCGGCGGTAGGACCTGTCAATCGGCTTCTTTGACGCTCAGCTTCAGCTATTTGATCCCCTTACTTACCCCTCGCCTTATATAATATCCCCGTCTCCCGAATAAGAAACCACTCGTTGTTGACTCGACGCGTCTCCAGTGTACACCTCTCAGGTGCTCAAGTTAAGCCACCAGGAGCTAGTGAGTGGCTCTAAGTGGCGGCGGCGGCGGAGGCGGCGGATGTGGAGGCAGAGGCCGCGGTGGCAGCAAAGGCGACGGCAGAGGCGGCAGAGGGGATCGAGTTCGTTACGGGCATAAGCGCAGACAAGGTGCGAGCCGGCGAGCTGCGGCGAATGGCGAGGTGATCTCGTTTGACGTCGACGACGGCGATGACGACGTCGACACCAACGGGCCGAAATTTCCCGGACTCGATCGAGTGCTGCCCGCTGGACGCCAAATGCGGAACCTCACCAACGTGATGGAGGAGGCGGCGGCGGTAATGGCTCGCCGCAAAACCGTGATTGGTGAGGAGGAGGCGGCTTGCCGTCAGTTCGTGATGGAGGATGCGGCGGCGGTGGAGGCTCGCCTTGAGAAACAGGCAGGGTCGAAAACGGCTTCCCATGTTGTGCCAACTTGAGTGGCTGCGTCTGCACATCCATTCAACAAGTTCAAGCTTTTACGCGGAGGTGCTTATGAATGGGGCTGCTTACGTTGAGCTGATTAGGGGATAAGTGTACGGCCCTGAGTGGGGAAGGAGGAGGCGGCAACTAAGGATGCTGAGGAGTCGGCGGCGGTAACGGCTGCGGCAGCGGCGGCGACAGCGGCCGCGGCGGCGAAGGCTGCAGAGGAGGCGAAAGCTGCTGCAGCGGCAGTGGCGGCGGCGGAGGCGGAGGCGAAGGCGAGGTGGGAGGCAGCCGCCGCTGCGCGGGCGAAGGCGGAGCTGAATGCGGCCGTGAGGGCGAGGGTGCAGGCGGAGGAGGCGGCGGCGGCGGCGGCAGCGGCAGCGGCGGAGGCAACGGCCTCGGCGGATGAGTTGGCGGCGGCGAAGGCTGCTGTGGAGGCGGCGGCGGAGGCAGAGGAAAAGGCGAAGCTGAAGGTCGTCGCAGCTAGGGCGAAGGCAGCGGAGGATGCGGCTGTGAGGGCGAGGACGCAGGCGGAGGAGTCGGCTGCTGTGGCGGCAGCAGCGACAGCGGCGAAGCGAAAGGCTGCGGCGGAGGAGGCGGCGGCGGCGAAGGCTGCTGTGGAGGCAGTGGCCGCGGCAGAGGAAAAGGCGGAGCGGGAGGCCACCGCAGCCGCTGCCCGGGCAAAGGCGGAGGAGGATGCGGCTGTAAGGGCGAGGGTGCAGGCGGAGGAGGCGGAGGCAGCCACAACGGCGAAGGAGAGGGCGGCAGTGGAGGCGACGGCGAAAGCGGCTGCGGCGAGGGCTGCAGCGGAGGCGCGGGCGGCAGCGGCAGCAGCAGAGGAGAGGGCGAGGGTGGAAGCCGCCGCCGCTGTTGCCAGAGCGAAGGCAGAGGATGAGGCAGCGGCTATGAGGGCGGCGGTGCAGGAGGAGGCGGCTAGGGCGGATGAGGTAGCAGCGGTCGCGGCAAAGGAGAAGGCCGCGGCGGAGGCGGCTCAGGAAGCGGCAGCGGCCAAGGCTGCGGCGGTGCAGAGGGCGAGGGCGGCGGTGGAGGCGGAGGAGGATGCGGCGGCTGCGACGGCGAGGGCGCAAGAGGAGGCTGCGGCTCAGAAGGCGGCGGCGGCAGAGACAAAGCGTGTTAAAGCGGCAGCGACGGCCGCGGCGGAGGCCGCTGCAGCGGCGGCAGCGGCGGTGGAGGCGAAGGCGGATACCCAGGCTGCTGCCGCCGCTGCCCAGGCATCGGCGCAGACGAAGGCGGAGGAGGATGTAACGGCGGCGGCGGCTGTTGCGAGGGCGACTGCGGAGGAGGAGCATGCACGTGCAGTGGAGCTGGAATCGGCGCGTCAGTCGGCCATGATGCAGGAACGTGAGGTGGGACTACTGGAGGAGCGACACGTGTCTTTGATGCCGGCGCGTGCGTCGGCGTTGCAGGGTGAGCGACAGGCGGCGATGATGCAGGCACGGCAGAAGCGCGAGGCAGATGCCCAGGCGCGTGCGAACGCCACACGGCGGCAGTGGGCGGTGGCAGAGGAAGAGGGCGGTGGGGACGGGGTCACGGGCGGGCTGCCGCTCTCCACCGGTGGTGCCGGAGCGCGGGACAGGCCCACAGTGGCCGCGTTGCACGCCACCGCCCGGCTGCTCGATAGCATGGTCACCGGCAGGGGCTCACACTCGTCCACATTTCAGCTCAACCTGAGCCGTTTCTGACACAAAATACACCCTGAACAGCCCCTATACCCCCTGACAACACTCAAACACCCCCTATGCAACCCCTGAATGCACCCCCAATCCGACAGAACGCGTCTACGTGAAGCCGATAAGTGGACGAGTGTAAGCCCCTGGTCGCCGGCCCCGTGTACGACGAGCTCATTATCGCGTCGTTCCGCAGCGCCGCGGCAGGGGGGGTATTGAGCACGAACACACCACTCTCCTCCTCCTCATCTCCGCGCGTACGTATGGTGAGAGAAAGGCGTCAGCGTGTATGAGGAGGTACCATGCTTCCGCATTGGCCCCCGCGTGTGTGTGTGGCAATCACCCTGAAGTAGAGTAGTGCTCTGACCTCGGTTGGCGTGCTTGTCTCACTTCACTGACCCTTCTCCACGGCCCCGCGGGTGGCAGACGCCGAGGCATACATCCTCGCCAAGGTATGGCGGTGCAGGTTGACTGGTTCAACCCCCCTGTTGAACGCGCCTATGGTTTCAGCGCTTGGAACCATAATATGACGAAGCGCTTTCAAATTCAACTTGCGCCGCTACATCGAGAGTCCCGACGCCAACGCGCGCGATGCCCGCCACTACGGCAGCACCCCCGGGTTGCTTTCCTCGCTCATCCTCAAACACCTGCACGACCTGGAAGACGTGCTGCTGACCGCCAAGTTGTACGACGCTTTCGTGGCAGGGGCTTACAAACACTCGTCCACTTTTCAGCTCAATCTGAGCCGTTTCAGACGCAAAATACAACCTAAATGGTCCTTAGAGCCGCCAAACACCTCTCAAACACCATCTAATGAACCCCTCAGAACGCCTAACCTATAGAAGGCGCTGACGTTGGGCCGAAAAGTGGACGAGTGTAAGCCCCTGATTAGTGGCAGCGATAAAGATACAGACTTACCGCAGCCGGCTCTACGTGCTCAGGCTGCTGCTCGATCGCGTTCCAGCGGACCGCCTGGGGGCGTTTGGCGCGCTGGTGGGCGTGCTGGTAAAGATGGCGCCGCGCGGTGGCGGCGACAGCGGCGGCAGCGGCGTTGGCGGCGGCGGCGGCAGCGGCAGCGGCGGCGGCAACGGTCAGCACTGAAGAATATTGCTCAACACGTCATGGAACGCATTGACAGCCCACGTCTCTTGCGTTAAATGACTTCCTATGACGTGGCAAGCTTTATCCCGCAGTCTCTAGGCGGCGGCGGCGGCGGCGGCGGAGGCGGAGGCGACGTCGACGACGGCGGGCAAAGGAGTTTGAGCTTGGATGAGATGGTGCACACGGTGTCGCCGCGGATGTTGCGGCGATTGACCGCCATCGCCGGCGACCCGTCGGGCGCCGCCGACATCCCGCAGGCCGGGGCTTGAACTCGTCCACTATTCAGCTCAACCTGGGCCGTCTTCGACAGGAAACGCCCCCTTACACCCCTTGGCACCCCCTTACACCCCCTAACACCCCCTGACACCCCCTGACTCTTCCTGACACTCCCTGACACCTCGTAACGACCCCCTGAGTAACCCATAAACGTACCCCCTATCCCGTGCATAAGCACTCAACGTTGAGCTGAAATGGGAACGAGTTAAAGCCCCATCCCACAGGTCGTTGTCATCGTGCAAACGCTGGTGACGGAGCGCTCGTACTTGCTGTTCAAGGGAGCCGCTGTGGCTGACACTGCCAGGCAGGGGCATAACACTTCTCCACGTCTCACCTCAACCTCAATGGTTTTTGGGTCTTTAAAGTCAATGTAAGCAGGACTAGTCATCGAGGGTCTACTGAAGGATGGCGACCCGGTCGGACGTTAGTCGAGTCGGTCGACGGGATTCCCAAAATGGACAGTTCTGATTTGTGGACGGGGTTAAATGTCATCTCTTCGGTACCAGACCCGGGACTGAATACAAGTCAATAAAGCTCTGAAGCACCGGAATCACCCAGCAAATGTCGTTAGGTTGAGCCGGACAGTGGAGGAGTGTAAGCCCCAGGTGGCAGTAAGCCCGCCCCTGCCGCGCAGCCCGCGTTTGCGGCGCACCTTGGGCGAAAATCGAGATCATCGACGCAAGCGGCGCGGGCGGTGGCGGCGGTGGCGGTGGCAGCGGCGGAGGAAGAGGAGACGAGGGAGATGGTGACGGCGGCGGCGGCGGAGACGGCGGCGGAGGCTGCGGCGGGAGCGCAGGCGGTGGAGGCAGAGGCTGCAGAGGCGAAAGCGAAGGTGGAGGCCGCCGCAGCCGCTCAGCGAGCAAAGGAGGAGGAGGATACGGCGGTCGTAAGGGCGAGGGCGGCAGTGGAGGCAGGGAGGGTCAAAGCAGTGGCAGCAGCGGCGGAGGCGAGAGCGAGGGCGAAGGTGAAAGCCGACGCAGCCGCTGCCCAGGCGAAGACTGAGGAGGAAGCGGCGGCTGCGAGATTGAGGGCACAGGCGACTGCTAAGGCTGTTGAGGCGGCAGCGGCAACGGCAGCGGCCAAGGAAGCGGCGGAGGTTAAGGCCACGGCAGAGGCGGCGGCAGCGGAGGCGGCGGCGGCGAAGGGGGCGGCCGCGGCGGAGGCGGCGGCAGCGGTGGCGGCAGCGGTCAGCGGCGGCGGGGCGGTCAGCCTGGACAACAACCTCGTCTATGACTTGTTGTTCAACGCCCAGTTGCCTCCATCGGTAGGGCGGTGCAGGTTGACCCCAGAATGACCCCGTTGTAACCACGCTTGTTTTCAGCGCTTGAAGCTCAATTAAGATGGACTGCTGTCAAGTTTTGCTTGCAAACCCAACGTGCGCCGCTACAACCCGGCGGCGGCGGCAGCTGTGGCGGCGAAGGATAAGGAGAAGCTGAAGGCCACCGTAGCCGCAGCCCGGGCGAAAGCGGTGATGATGAGGGTGGCGCAGGAGGCGAGGGATGCGAGGATGAGAGCACAGGATGAGGCGGCGGTGGATGCCCGGGTCAAAGCGGCAGCTGCGGCGGCAGCGGCGAAGGCGGAGGGTACCCGTGTCAAAGTGGCAGCAGAGGCGGCGGCAGCAGCGGAAGCGGAGGATGTCCGGGTGAAAGCGGCAGCGGAGGCAGCGGCAGCAGCGGATACGGAGGATGCCCGGGTAAAAGTGGCAGCGGAGGCGGCGGCATCAGCGGAGGCGGAGGATGTCAGGGTCAAAGCGGTAGCAGCGGCGGCGGCGGAGGATGCCCGGGTCAAAGCGGCAGCCGAGGCGGCGGCAGCAGCGGAGGCAGAGGAGGCCCGTAGAGTGGCAGCGGCGGCGGCAGCGGCAGAGGCGAAAGCGCAAGCCGAGGTGGATGCCGCAGCCTCCGCTGCCCGGGCCAAGGCTGAGGAAAATGCGGCGGATGCGAGGGCGCAGGAGGCCCAGCAGGCTGAGAACCTCCGCAAGCACCAAGTTGAGTACGCGATGGAGGTTGCGCGGCTGAAGCTGGTGCAGGAGAAAGCGGCGGCGGCGGCGGCAGCGGCGGCGGAAGCGTTTGAGGAGGAGGCTCGGGTCGAAGCGGCAGCGGAGGATGCGGTGGCAGCGGCGTCGGCAGCGGCGGCGGAGGAGGCTCGGGTCAGAGCTGCTGAGGAGGCGGCGGCGGAGGAGGCTCGGGTCAAGGAGGCAGCAGATGCGGCGGCGGTTGATGCGGCTCGGGAGGAGGCTCGGGACAAGGTGGCAGCGGAAGTAGCAATGGATGCACGCAGGCGTGCGGCGGAGACAGCCACCGAGCGTGCTAACACGCAAGCGGCGGACATCGCAGCTGCTGTGGCTGTGGCTGCTGCTCGGGTCAGGGCCGATATGAGGGATACCTTGCGTGCTGATCTGCAGACTGCGTGGGAGGCGGGAGGGGTGGGGGCGTTGGCTCGCGTCAGAGCGGCGGTACTGGCGGAGGCAAATGCTGCTCGGATCAAGGCGGCGGCAGAGGCGGTAGCGGCGTCATATGAGGATGGGGTAGGAAGCTCGGGTCAGAGCGGCGACGGTGGCGGCGATTATTACGGCCAAGATAAATGAGATGACGACGGCGGCCAATGAGGCTCGGGCCAAAGAGGCGGCGGCGTCGGCGGCGGAGGAGGCGCGGACTGAAGCGGCAGCCGCTGCGGCTGCTGCTGCACTCCAGGTAGCAGGTGAGATTGAAGAGGCGAGGGATGTGGCGGCGGTGGCACGTCAGGAGGAGGAGGTGATCCTCGAGCGCGCTCTTGACCCAGACGAAGTCATGGCGCAGGCGCTCGCGCGCGCGCAGGCGGCGGGCCTAGTAGGGCAGTACACGTTGACCCCGGGTTGACCCGTGATGCCCGCATGTCGACGCAAGATTGACCACAGATTGACCCCTGGTTTGCCCCATATTGACCCCAGAATGACCCCAGGTTGACTCCAGGTTGACCCAGGGTTGCTCGCGCTCAGATTCAGCGCTTGGAGCTTAAATGTGATGAGCCACTTTCAAACTTTGCTGTCAATTTCAATTTGCGGGGCTACGGCCAGGTGTTTGACTTCTCGAACGACAGCGATGGCGAGTCGGTCATCGACGTCAGCGACGACGACGAGGCGGCGGGTGCCGCAGTGGGCGGTGGCGGCGGAGGCAGGGGTTTACACCCGACCGACGTTGAATCGACGAACCAAGCCCGCGTGATGTGCGAGCGTTCATCCTAATGAAAGAAATCATGCTCTGATGTCGGTCGACTGCCTGTCTCAATGACTCTCATACGCGTCGTCGGCGGCGGCGGCGGTGATGGCGGTGGCGGCGGCGTCGTCGGCGGCGGCATTGCCGGTGCTGCGGTGGGCGAGGGAGCAGGGCTGCAGCAGGCGCCAGGTGCGGGGGCCGGGTCGGGGGCGGGGTCGGGCGCTGCCGGTCAGCCGGACGCAGCGTCGGAGCGCGCCCGGCAAGTATTCGCTCATCAGTACGAACGGTGGATCATGGCGCTGGGGGTGCGGGCGCGCATCCCACTTGCGGCGGCGATGGCGGCGGCGGTGAACTTGGAGGAGCAGAGGCGTCTACTGGCAGGGGGGTTATGATTAAGTGCAAGCACGAAGCACTCTTGAACTCTACCGGCATTGAATCTCCACCTTCTCCGCCTCCGCGCGTTGATATAGGCATTCACCTCTGTTCGAGTGTGCGCTCGACCTCATTTTGAGTGCATGTTTTCAATGACCCTCCTACTTGGTTGCCTCCGCTCATGCGGACCACACCAAGAGTCGAGCCGCGGTCAAGGTTTCACTCTTAGCTGCGGCGGCAAACATTGCCATTTGATCTTCGATTGTGATCACACGATTGAACTACAGAAGGCTGGAGATGGCGAGTGCGCCAGGTCAATTTTGATGAGGAGGACAATGTGCACTGCAACGCGTGTTGCCGCCTTGTGACATGCGCGGACCGGGCGCCGAGACGCGGCAGGCGCGGGGACGAGACGGGATGCGAGAATGAGCCCACACACACAACGGAAGCTAAATCATAATACATTGTGCATGATTACTCGTATGATACTGTATGAAACCATCATGACGCTGTATGAACTAGAGCTATACGAGTGCGTGTGAACACTATATGAGACTACGTGAAACATAAAGCTCCTTCGCCCACGCCAACAGCTCCATCTGCCCGTGCCGAGCGGCGCGTGCACATGTCGTAGCTTCTCACGGGTAGTCGTGCTCCCGCGACCACCTAACACCTCCAGGTGCCCGCCGGCTGCGGCGCCATGCACACGAGACGCCGCATTTCACAGGCAGTCGTGCGCCAGCGCCCACCTCAGCAACTCCAGGTGTCCGCCCGCAGTCAACGAGTATCAAGGGCAGTCGTGCTGCCGCGCCCACTGCAGCACCGCCAGGTGCCCGCGTCAAGCGGCGAATGCAGCCACGTCTGCGCGCCCCAGGGTTACTGGCCCTCACGCGCCCACTGCAGTACCAGCAGGTGTCCGCCCAAATCGGTGCTGCATTTGCGGCGCGTGCACACAGAAAGTTGAGCTCGTCCCATTCGCACCCATTTTCCCGCGCCCACTTCAACACGCCTGATGCCCGCCCCGAAGCGTCGACTTAACACATCTCCTCCACATCGCACGTGCAATCATGCTGCCGCGCCCACCTCGACGCCTCCAGGTGAGCGGCATGGCGGCACACCCCTACGCTCCACGGACACCCGTTAGCCCTCGCCCAAGCCAGCCGACCGGCAGGCGGATAAACTCGTCCGGTTTTGAGCTCAACCTAAGCGCTTTCTGTGGCATAGGGGGTGCATTTAGGGGTTGTTTAGGGGCTGTTTTTGGGGGGAGTAGGGGGATGAGGGGGTTAGGGTGTATTTCGTGACAGAAATGGCTCAGATTGAGCTGAGAAGTGAACGAATGTAATCCCCTGCCGCTCGGCGGATCCGAGAAGGTCCTTGAGCACACGCTGTACTCCCGCGGTCTTCCTCGCCCACGAGAGGCCGGAGTCCACCGCCGCCGCCGCAGCCGCCGCAGCTGCCGCCGCCGCCGCAGCCGCCACCGCTTCCAGGAAGGGGCTCGGCACCTGCGCGAGCACGGCGCGGCCCCGGGGCCCAGCCGCCGCAGGCCTGGGTGCTCCTCGATAAACTGCAGCAGCGGCGGCAGCGGCGGCAGGCGGGGAGGGTGTTCCGTCAACCCGAGCTGACGAGAACGGGTGGGCCCTCGTCGAACGGGGCGGTGGACGAGTAGCAAACGATCGCGAGCGTGACGGTGATCATCGTTGCGCGAAGTGTGTAAGAGCGGGGATGAAACCGTCCAAGTGTGTTTTTTACGTCTTTATTACGTCGGTTTATGCGCATGCGTTCAACTCCATTGATTTCCCCGTAACCTCACACTAATTCAAAGCATATTTCACCCTTAGTTTATTGCGTCTACGCGCACCGTTTCCAGTCGATTACCTAGCGACCTGTAGTAAGTATCCCAAAGTATTCGGATGAATTCTGGTGGAGCGTCCTCATACACTTGAGAATCGAACTCTGGCCGTTTTTCGGGTCTGTCAGGGAACTCAGTCCGGTAATAGGTATCCCAAAGTATTGTTTTCATGTCAATCATCTGTATT
>Ga0307489_10003455_pt1 | contig 10484 bp, 20 predicted proteins | sample SB12metaG_FD_202247 | JGI IMG/M metagenome (GOLD analysis project Ga0307489, IMG submission 202247) | Sea-ice brine microbial communities from Beaufort Sea near Barrow, Alaska, United States - SB 1.2 | ecosystem: Environmental > Aquatic > Marine > Coastal | place: USA: Alaska | collected...
GTTGGAGCGGGATCCGTGCCGCCCGCGCTCTCGCGCGCCGGCGAAGTCGCGGCGCTCACGGCGGAGGTCAAGCGGCTGGAGACCGAGCTATTGACGGCGCGGAAGGCGGCGGGTATCGGCATCGAGCCCACGACCCCTGCAGAGGTGTGGCCTGGCTCACATTGCTCACCACGTCACAGGACACCATTTGAAACATTTATTTTTTATACGTTCCATCGAGTTCCAAGGGGCTTCACATGGCGAGCTAAACCAACCCTCAGTAAATGTGGACTCAAAATCCGTCTGAATGACGTGACGAGTAATGTCTATCAGGCCCTACGCCTCGGCCGCCGCCGCGGCGCGCGAAGCCGCCGCTGAGGCCGCCTCCCACGCCGCCGCCGCCTCGCACGTCGACATCTACGATGCCTCCTCCTCCTCGGGCGGCGGCGGCGGCGGCGGCAGCTCCGCCGCGTCACTTGCTGTGCGCGCCTCTCAGTGGTCGGGCGGTGCAGGCTGACCTCCGATTGACCCCAAGTCGACCGCGTCTAGTTTCAGCGCCTAAAGCTAAGATGTAATTAACCGCTTTTGATGTGATGAACCGTTTTCAAACTTTGCTCTCAATTCTACCTTGCGCCCCTACACAGTGGCTCCTGGCCGCCGCGTCGGGCGAAGCCGCGGAGAGTCTGCACGCCCTGAGGTTCAAGGTGGCGTCGCTGGAGCGGCGGCTGGCGGCGACGGTGACGGCCTCCGCCGCCGCCGCGGGGCCCGCGTGTGCCGCCGCGCTCAACGACGCGCTGGACGCGCGCAAGGACGCGGAGTCGCGCGGCGCCGCGGTGGAGGTGGAACTAGACGCGGCACGCAACCTGAGCGCGGCGGCCGCGCTCCGCCAGTGGGCAGGGGCTTGCACTCGTTCACATTCGAGCTCAACTTGAGCAACTCTAGGACACATTCATGAGTTAAGTCGGGTTATACGGTGGACAGAAGAGCTCAAGCTGAGCTGAAATGATTACGAGTGTAAGCCCCTGCCAGTGGGGCACACCCGAGGACGGCGCCTTCTTCTCCTCCACGCTGCGCGACGCATCCGACCGGCACCGCCGCCTCCTCTCCACCGAGCGCGGCGCGGCCAAAGCGGCGCTGCAGGTAGGGCCTGGCACATATTGCTTGCTACTTCATACAACGTGTCACGGACCCTTGGCGCACGTCCCGAGCTCGGGAGCTTCAGCAGGTGAAGTAGAGTTCGTCCTCACCGCGCCGCACGTGCCCCGAGCAATGGGTGGTGGAGAGGAGCGTCTTGTGACGTGTTCAGCAACATGTGCCAGGCCCTAGCTACAGAGCTGCCGCGCGCACGCTGCGGCGGCGCAGCAGCGCGCCTTCGCGGCCGCGCGCGCCGCCGACGACGCCGAGCACGCGGCGGCGCAGATCAAGCGCTTCGCACTCACCGACAACTCCGGGCCCAACAGAACCTCCGCCATCCAGCGCTCACTCCCCGCCTTGGACGGGAGTAACGCTTCATCTTCGGCCGACGCCGGCGACGCGGCGCGCGTGAGGCAGCTGGAGGCGACGCTTCACGCGGCGCGGTCCAACGCCGCGGAGATGGCGGAGCGGTCGCACCGGCTGTCGCAGAAGCTGCGGCAGGCGGAGCAGGACCTGGCGCTCATGCCCGGCGACCTGGACCCCGAGCGGCAGCCGAGGCAGGGGTTTACACTCGTTCACTTCTCAGCTCAACCTTAGCCGTTTTGGTCACACCTCCCCGTGTCCCCCTGTCTAATAGACTGGGGGAAAATCAGGCACCCAACGTGTCCCACAAAATGTGCTCACGTTGAACCGAATAGTGGACGAGTGTAAGCCCCTGAGCCGAGGCAGCCGCCGCCCAACCGGGGTTCCAAGAAACCCTCCGCCTCGGGCTCCGGCGGAGACGCGCTGGAGCTGGCCGCCGGCGTGGCCGTGGTAGGGCGGTGCACATTGACCCTACTAAACCCAAGTTGAAACCGCCTGGAACTAAGCGCTTGAAGCTGAAGCGTGATATACTGCTTTCAACCTCTGCCTTCAAATTCAACTTGCGCCGCTACACCGTGGCCGCGGTGCTGCTAACGCTGCTGGCGTCGCGCCTGCTGTCCGGCGCGCGGCCCCGGCCGCCCGCGGACCTCATCTCCGAAAACCGCGACCTGGCTCGCCGCGCCGACACCCTCGTCAAGCGCTCCATCGACGCCACCATGAAGGCCGGGGACTTGCAACAAAAGTTGGACGCAGCCAATGTTGAGACTGATATAGCAAAGGCAGCAGCGGCGGCAGCGGCGGATCTGGCGAAGGCGGCGGCGGCGGCCGCTGCCGTGGCTCCCCGAGGTAAGGCGGTGCAGGTTGACCCTATCAGACCCACATTGAAAGCGCCTAACACTAAGCGCTTGAAACTAAAAGTTGATGAGCTGCTTTCAAATGTTGCCTTCAATTTCAACTCGCGCCGCTACACCGAGGAGCCGCCAGTCGTGGTGAAATTGACAACTCATCGGAGGATGCGGATGACGCGGCGCTGTGCACGGTGGCAGGGGCTTACACTCGTCCACTTATCAGCTCAACCTGAGCCGTTTATGACACAAACACCCACCCTAAACACCCCCTAATACCCCTAAACACCCCCTGAACGCCACCTGAACACCCCCTGAGCAATCCCTCAATGCACCCCCTATCTCACATAAAGCGCTTACGTTGAGCCGAATCCTGGACGAGTGTGCGCCCCTGCACGGTGGTGGACGAGCTACGCGCGCGGGTGCAGAGCCTGCACGAGATGAACGACTCGCTGCGGGCGGGGGCTTACACTCGTCCACTTCTCAGCTCACCCTAAGCCGTGTCTGACACAAACGCACACCCTACACACCCCCTACACACCCCCTTGTACCCCCTGATAACCCCTAAACAGCCCCTCAACGCACCCCCTATACCACAAAAAGCGCTCACGTTGAGCTGAAAGGTGGACGAGTGTAAGCCCCTGGGTGCGGGCGGACAACGACGGGCTGCGGCGGCGCACGGCGGCGGCGGACTGCGACGCCAGCACCAGCAGCCAGGTGGCCACAGCAGCGGTAGGCCCTGCCAGATATTGCTTACCACGTCGCAGGATTCCATTCAACTCTCGAAACGACGGTTTAGTGCCTGGTCTGTGAGCCGTAAGTGATTACTTGGCTAGTAGGCCCTCGGACGAGTTATTAACTCGTCAGATCAGTTACTCATTTACTCAACTTACTTAGCTAACATACCAGGCATTAGGGTTCAAAATTCGTAGGGTGATGTGGCGAGCAATACATGGCAGGCCCTGGGCTATGGCGTCCGTGGCGGCTGACGCCAGCGAGAGACACCTGGCGGAGCTGATGCGCTTACGCGGCGAGGTGGAGCGACTGCGCGCCGCGCGCCTCGACGCCTCTGCCGCCGCTGCCGAAGCCGCCGCAACCGCCGCAACCGATGCCGCCGCCGATGCCAAGGGAGGTGGATCCGACGACGGCAAAACACTGGACGGCGTCGGCAGCCCCCCACGGGCGCGCCACCCCGAGACAGACGACGTCGCAAGCGCGGCACTCAGCACCCCCGTAACGAGCCCGGCAATTCGAAGGTTAAGGGTCTCACTAGACGGCCCGTGCAGCCCGTCGTTCACGCTGGGGGTGGCGGCGGCGCGCGAGGCGGCGGAGCGCGAGGCCGCCGCTCTGCGCCGCGAGGCCGAGGTATGGCGGTGCAGGTTGACCCTATCCAGCCCAAGTTGAAACCGCCTGGAATGAAGCGCTTGAAACTAACGTGTGATATACTGCTTTCAAATTTTGCTTTCAAATCCAACTTGCGCCGGTACACTGAGGCGCTGCGCGACGCCAACGCGCGCCTGCTGCGCGAGGTAGGGCCAACCACATGTTGCCTTAAACCCTAATTTCTAAACCCTGAGCCGTAGTTTCTAAACCCTAAACTCTTAGCCCGCCCGCCACAGCATCCAACATTTTGAACCCTCGTACATTGACCTGGACGGCATCCGATGACGTGGCGAGCAATGCCTGCCAGGCCATAACGCGAGGCCGCGGGGCTGCGAGCGGAGAACGACGAGTTGGTGGCCGACCTGCGGCAGTCGGACCACGGCGTGACCCCGGGCCTCACGGCGCGGCAGGCGGCGGTGGGTCACCCGGCCCACTCGATCCTGGCACACGCCGTCCACTTGACTCGGCACATCCTCCATTATTGAACGTAACATATGATCAATTCAAACATGACAGTCAATCAACTTGAACGTAGTATTCTATCCAATTGGACCTAGTGTTCTATCCAGTTCAACCTAACATGCCATCCACTCGAGCCTAACTTCCTCTGAGCTTGAAACTGACACCCCATCCACTTGAACCTAACATGCCATCCACTTGAGGCTAATATCCTGTGAGCTTGAAACCAACACCCCATCCACTTGAAACCAACTCGCAGGCGATGCTGCGGGAGGAGGTGGATGAGGCACGGTCGGCGGCGGAGGCGGCGGCGGAGGTGGCGGCGGCCGAGGCTGCGGCGCGCCACGAGCTGGTGCGACGCAACGAGCGCCTGGGCCGCGAGGCAGGGTGGTTGTGGTGAACAAGCATTTTATTATTGTTTTTCCTTTATAGAGGCTCATCGAGCCCCAATGCACTCACATGGTGAGCATCATTAACCAACCACCTCCGCCATTTCTGTTGAGAGCAAGCCATCAACCGACCATTCTTTCCAACGCGCCGAGTCCTCGCGCCTCTGTAAGCATTCACGTGTGCAGGTAAGTTATGCTCCGATCTCGGTTCGAGTGCTTGTATTCAATGACCCTCCTGCGAGGCCCGCACCGCGCGCGCCACCGCCGGGAATCTGTTCCTCGCGGGAGCCACCGCCACCGCCGCCGCCGCCGCCGCCGCCGGCATGAGCGGCGCCAGTGGCATCCGCGGTGCCGGTGCCGCCGCCGTGGTGGCGGGCGCGGCGGCTCCCTTCCTCCCGTACGTCGCCGGGTTCCTCGCCGTGCTGCTCGCCGCGTGGGCCGCCGCGTACTCGCGACCGTCCGTCGCCGTTGTGGAGGCCACGCTTGCCATCGAGCGGGTGGCGCTGGTCGACGAGGAGGACGTGGACATGGGCACCTTGGTAGGGCGGTGCAGGTTGACCCTATCAAACCCATGTTAATACCGCCTGGAACTAAGCGATTGAAACTAAAGATTGATATACAGCTTTTAAAGTATGCTTTCAACTTCAACTTGCGCCGCTACACCTTGGAGGAGCGGGAGGAGTCGGCGAAGCGGAAGCTGTTTCAAGAAGAGAGGGAGGCGGCGGGGGCGGGGGAGGAGGCGGAGGCGGGGGAGGCGGGGGAGGCCGGGTGGGAGGCGGGGAAGGGGGCGAGGGAGGAGGCGCTGGCCGAGGAGGTGGAGTTCTTGACGATGATGCTTTCGGGCAGTAACGCGCGCGCCGCTACCGCTGCCGCCGCCGCCGCCGCTGCCGCCGCCGCCGTCGAGACCGCCGCCATCGGGGCAGCCGCGGACGATAACGAAAGCCAATACGAGGAGTCGTGGGCCGGGGCGGCGTCGCCGGCGGAGGCTGCAGCGCACGAGGCGGAGGTGGGGCGCCTGCGCGGCGAAGTAGGGCGGCTCAAGGAGGAGGCTGACCGGCTGCGGAGGTCGCGCGACAAACTCGCGGCGCGCACTAAGGGGATGCGCAACGAAAACGAGGCGCTGACGGGCATGCGCGACGAAGTGGCGAGCCAGGCGGAGTCGATGAGCCTCGCGCGCTCTTCAGGGATGACCACCGCGTCCAAGGCGGCGGCGGCGGGGGCCGCGGGCGCGGGGGGCGCGGGGGGGACGAGGGCGGTAGCGGCGGCGGCGGAAGCGGCGGCGCGGGCGGAGCGGCGCGAGCAGGACCTGGCGCGGCAGCTGCACAACCTGTGGCGCGATAACGAAAAGCTGGAGGCCGACCTGGGTCAGCTGCGCGCCGCGTCCGAGGGAGCCGCCGCCGACGCCGCACGCGCCAAGGCCGAAGCGAACGCTGCCACCGCCACCGCCACCGCCACCGCCACCGCCACCGCCGCCACCGCCACAGTCGGTTCCAACACCGGAGACTTGGAGGCGATCCCCGGCGCGCTGGCCCGCGCGGCCGGTGCGGAGCGGCGCGCCGCAGCCGCCGAGGAGGAGTGCGAGGCGCTGAAGAACGCACTGGCCGCGCTGGAGAATGAGCTGGCGGCGCTGAGCGAGGCCGGCGACGCGCTGCTGCGTGAGGCCTCCACGCTCCGCGCTGCCAACGACGGGCTAGAGCGCGACCTTCGCCTCGCCGACAACTCAGACGCCGCCGCCGCCGCCGCCGCCGCCGCCGACGACGCTGGGTTCAGCGCTGCCGCCGCCGCTGCGGGGTTCGCCGACGCTGGACTTCAGACGGAGCCCATGGTAGTCGACTTTGGCAACACCGGCGCGGCGTCGCTGGCGGCGGCGGAGGCGGAGGCGATGGCGGCGGAGGAGCGACTCGCTCGCGAACAGCTCGAGGGCGAGATGTACGTACTAGAGAGGTGAGCAAACCATCCTGTTGAACCGGCTCTCCTATCAGATTGGCCATCAGATTGACTCGGCACGTCCTATCAGATTGGACCGGCAGATCCCATCAGATTGGACCGTCACATCCGATCAGATTGACTCGGCACACCCTATGAGATTAAACCGGCACTGCATCATAGCGGATTGAACCGACACATCCCATCAGATTGAACCAGTACATCCTATCCAGATTGACCCGGCACATCCTATCAGATTGACCCAGCACATCCTTCATCCTATCTAGATAAGAACCGGCATATCCTATGTACGTGAGTTCGTGAGACTAACATCGCTTGAACATGAACCGACACACGCAGGTCCAAGACTTCGCTGGAAGTGGAGGCCAAGTCGTTGCGGGCGCTGGCGGCCGGCGCCCGCGAGGAAACTGAGGCAGGGGGGCCATTGAGAACAAGCACTCGACCGATGTTGAATCTCCCCCTCTTCCTCCGCGCGTCAGCGGGGTCATTGAGAACAAACACTCGACCGATGTTGAATCTCCTCCTCCTCCTCCGCGCGTCAGGAGGGTCACTGAGAACAAGCACTCTACCGATGTTGAACCTTCCCCTCTTTCCCCGCGCGTCTGTATGAGCATGCACACTCGGACACTGAAGGTAAGGCACGCTCCTATCTCGGTGCGACCCTAAACCCAAAACCACAAATCCTAAAACCCAAAACCGAAAACCGTAAACCGTGAACCTGCAATGACCCTGATGCGAGGAGCTGCAGTCGGCGCACGGCGCGCTGGCCGCCGAGGCCGACGAGCTGCGACGCAAAAACGTTTCGACGTCGCGCGACCTGGCGGCGCTCCGCGAGGACCTGCTCAAGGCCACCGAGGAGAAAGACGAAGCCGCCGCCAACGCCGCCGCCACCGCCGCCGTCGCCGGGCGAGGGCTCTCAGCCATTCCGCACGCGGAGAGCACCGAAGAGACCCCCTCGAGCGGCGACGCTTCCGATGGGCTGGTGCTGGGACTCCGCGACGAGGCAGAGGGGGTATTGCGAACAAGCACTCCACCGACGTTTCCTCGAAGCATTGAGTCCGCGCGTCTGTATGAGCATTCAAGCTGAAGGTAACTGATAGGTCATGCGCCGATCTCGGTTCGAGTGCTCTTTGTCAACGACCCTAAACCCTAAGCCCCAAACCCTAAACCTTAAACCCTGAACACTAAAGACCCTGGTGGTCGGTGGAGTCGCTGACGGTGCAACTGAAAGACGCGTTCCTGCGCGAGGGTGAGATGCGCCGCCAGCTGGGCAACGACCCCGTGCGCAAGGTGGGGTGCTTCAGCTTGAAACCTGTGTTGAAAGCGCCTGGACGGGGGCTAGGGCGAAAGTCTGGTGCCTCTTCATACACGCGGAAGCGTCCCTCTCTCTCTCTCTATAGCGCCTGGTTCCAACGCTCGAGAACAAAACACGAGAAAGTGCTTCATTCCACGCTTTGCTTTCCATTGCTGCTTGCGCCCCTATCACAAGGCCAAGATGCAGGCGGATGCTATGGAGGCGCTCAGGGTGGCCGCCTCACACTCCGTCACTGATGCGTCCTTTGCCGAACCGGGGCCGGGACCCGGACCGGGACCCAGCAGGGCCGCCGCCGCTTCCACCTACAGCGCTCACTCCAGTTTATCCTCCAAGGGTCCTCGCTCTAGCGCCGGCGCGGCTGCCGGTGCCGCGTCGGGAGACACGACGGTGCCGGGTCAGAAGTATGAGGCGCGGCGGCGGGCGGTGGCGATTTTGTGCGCGCTCTCGCAGAACTCCCCGGCCGCGGAGGGGGGTGCGGGCCCGGGTCTTGACGGTGCGTCGGGCGGCGGGGGGTCGGGCGGCGGGGGGTGGTCCAATGAGCAGTGGCGGTGGGCGCGGCGGTCGCTGGCCTCCCTGTCGCGCCTCATGAACGGGCCCCAATCATTCATGGCAGGGGAACGTCGTACACGGGCACCGGATAAGTGCTTGCCACATGTACACACGTTTGAAGCATCCTTCATCGATTTAAACTCAGTGTCGGAAGGACATGTCTTGTTTATCTCCTCGAGATCGAGGGTCTATTGACTCAAGGATGGCGACCCGGTCGGACTTTCGGCGAGTCGGTCGGTGGGATTTTCGCAATGGACAGTTCTGATTGGTCGAACGGGATTCGATACCATACCTTCGATACCAGATCCGACACTGAGTTTGAACGTAAGCAGTATCCCATGTCTGGTGCCTGTCCCTACCTGACGGTGTACAAGCAGGGTGCGCTGGTATCGGCGCTGAGTCTGATGGGTCAGGCGCCGACCGACCGCGCCGTGCAGGTGTCCGGCTGCCGCGTCATCGCCTCGCTGGTCACCTCGCCGCACCTGGTAGGCCGGTGCAGGTTGACCCTATCAAACCCAAGTTGAAAGCGCCTGGAACTAAGCGCTTAAAACTGAAACATGATGAACCGCTTTCAAACTTTGCTTTCAGATTTAACTTGCGCCGCTACAACCTGGTGAACCACGCGCGGCGCTCCCCCACCTTCGCGTCGGGGAAGGCGCTGATAGCAGCGGCAGGGGCTGACACTCGTCCACTTTTCGGCTCAACTTAAGCGCATTCTGTGGGATAGGGGTGCATATAGGGCTTGTGTAGGGGGTGTTTAGGCGGTGTCAGGGGGTATTGAGGAGTACCAGGGGGTGTTCAGGGTGTATTTTGTGTCAGAAATGGCTCAGGTTGAGCTGAGAAGTGGACGAGTGTAAGCCCCTGAGCGGCGGCCGCGGCGCTGCGGCTGCACCGCGCCGACGCCGCCGCTGCACGCGCCGCGGCAGGGCGGTGCAGCTTGACCCTACCAAACCCACGTTGACAGCGCCTGGAGCAAAGCGCTTGAAGCTGAAGTATGATGATGAACCGCTTTCAAACTTTGCTTTCAGTTTCAAGTTGCGGCGCTACACCGCGGCTCGGGCGATGTGGACCGCCGTGCACCTGGGCGGTCGGCCAGCGCAGGACGTCATGGTGGGTAGCAAGCTGTACACCGAGGCAGGGGCTTACACTCGTCCACTTTTCAGCTCAACTTGAGCCGTGTCTGACGCAAGAAAACACCCTACACACCCTAAACACCCCCTAACACCCCCTTAACATGGGCTACAGAACCCCTACGCGCACCCCCTATCCCATACAAAGCGCTCAAGTTGAGCTGGAAAGTGGACGAGTGTACGCCCCTGCAGCGAGGTGCTGAGCGCGATGAGCGTGCACCCGGACGACGGAAGTGTGTTGGAGGCCAGCTGCGGGTGCCTGCTGGCTGGTGCGCTGGGCAATGAGGCGGGGCCGCGCACGCCGATACATTTTCAGTCGGCACTTGACCTTACCTTTTTCTTTCGCATTATCATCTGAGATAACTCATGGGAATGACCCGACTGGCTTCAGCACAATCAGCTTAAAGCAAAGCTGGGCCGGACATGAGTAGTTTTCTTTAGCTTGAAATTAAGCATCTTGAGGTTGCGAGTGGGACAATCATCAGGTTTCAGGGACAACAGATCAGCTGGATAATGAACTTGTGGACGGCCGTGCGCGCTGGAGGCGCAGCGGGCGCTGGACGCGGCGGGGGTGCGGGCGGCGGTGACGGCGGTGATGCGGCAGCGCAAGGACACCATGCGCTTCGGCGGCGCCTTCGGGGGGCTCAAGGCACGGGGGTTATTGACAACAAGCACTCCACCGACGTTGAACATCCTCCTCCTCCTCCTCCTCCTCCTCCGCGGCCGCCTCTGTATGAGCATTCACCCTGGAGGTGATTCATGTTCATCTCGGTCGAGTGCTTGTTCTCAATGACCATGCAGCAAGGACTGGCTGCGGGAGGGCAGCCTGCGGGGCGCCAGTCCGAAGGGCGTCGGGGGGCGCACCGGCGGGGGGCGGGAGTAGCCCAGAGGACGCGTAGGAACATAATTTAGAGAGACTAGTTTTCGATTTTTACTTTTAGCCAAATTTCCTCTTATTGCAATGCACATTTATGTACAAAATTCTTTGCTA
>Ga0307489_10003456_pt1 | contig 10484 bp, 8 predicted proteins | sample SB12metaG_FD_202247 | JGI IMG/M metagenome (GOLD analysis project Ga0307489, IMG submission 202247) | Sea-ice brine microbial communities from Beaufort Sea near Barrow, Alaska, United States - SB 1.2 | ecosystem: Environmental > Aquatic > Marine > Coastal | place: USA: Alaska | collected 2017-05-06
TCACAATACTTGACCGTGATTGGCTTACCGTTCCAGAAGCAGATATTTTGACATCAGAAAACCTCATGACCATAGTAGGTGGGAAAATCACTTATCAAAAATAGATATGACATATAGAGAAAATAGGAGGATAGGAAGACATTCACAACACGTGTCCCTGCTCTAATCAATAGCTAACAACAGACTGTTCGTGGACTGCCATTTTGTATTCTAGAGAACCGTACTGACGGGATCAGCAAGGTGGCTTACCTGATCAAATATTACAACAATAGCCGACTATTTAAGTCAATAATTAACATGGAGTTTACCCAAAGAGTATTGGCAGTATCAAAGAGGTGGCAATACCATTCACGCAAAGCGTCAAAGAGGCGAAGGCGGTGCACTGCTCGCTAATTGAAATGGCTCGCGCAGTACCTACTGCGTGAGAAACAGCACCTAAAGCCGTGCCTTGGGCTGCTTGATTGTGTACCCCAATTAACGCGAACAAAGCCGGACCACAAATAGCGCCCACAATACCCGTGCTAATAACAAAAACCGCCGCCAATGAAGGAATGCCACCTATTGCACCCGCCGCATCCATCGCCAGTGGTGTGGTAATAGATTTCACTAACATAGTCATTTGTAAGTTAAGGGGGGTATCAAGTAAATATAGGCATGTCCATGATAAGGCCGGTGATAAAATCCCAGCAACGGATATAGGCACTAACACTCGCCAGTTCATTTTCATCAAAATATTGAGTTGCTTATACAAGGGTACCGCTAAAGCAACAGTAGCGGGGCCCAATAAAGCAGACAACAAAGTAGTATAATTTTGATATTCAGAAACGCTGGTATGGGTCCATGATTGCAACAATATAATAAGCAATGTACTGACAATAAGTGGATGCAAAGCGGGATGTATAAACCATAAAGGTTTGGTTATTTTATACAGGTGCAAAGCGCCGATATAAATGATAACCGTGACCATCAGCCACAAAAGCGTCGCCAACCAATTGATATCGTTTAGGAGGGTAAGCAACTTAACCCCCCTCCCTTGGCGGTTTATCACGGTTTACATCTGTATTATTCAACTTATGCATTAATTTCTGACTGATCCAAGCGGTAATAGCCAAACTCACTAATGTCGACACCACGATAGAAAAGAACAAGGCCAAAGGAAACGCCGCGATCAAGTCAAGAAAGTTCACAATGGCGACAATGGCTGGGATAAAAAATAGAGACATATGCGCCAGCAAGGGATTGGCTGCATTAGCAATGGCCTTTGGTACGCCTTTCATCCATAACAGGGCACAAAATAAAACGGCTATACCAAGCAAAGCAGGTGGCACATGTATTTGAACTTGAAATAGCAGATATTGAGCCACAAAAAATAAAACGCTCAGAAAAGAAAGACCTATCAAAAATTGGCACAGGTTTATCATAAAGCTGAATCTAGAAGGTGCGTTTTTGGGGGATGGGGATGATGATAGTGGTGAAATAATAAGTGCCTTACTTTGAGTCGTCGACTGTCAATTCTTTGTTATTAAAAAAGAAATTAATAATAAACGCTATCCATGAGCTAGGCAAACAGGAAACTATCAATGTCATAGTCCAGGTCAGTGTCAATATAAAACACTCAGCCTTAAAATTAACATTACTGCTCTGTTAATCCCCTTCCAGAGCACAATCCCATTCTTTAAATATCGCGAAGACGGTTATTTACATAGACATTATAAATATTGTCTATGAATGACAATAGCTATCTACGACTTTACGCCTCCACATTTTCAGTTACACTGCGGACCTGGGATAAGCCTAAAAGCGATAATAACTGTATTCACACAATGGTAAAATAATGCCAAATTCCCTTAGGCCGCATTTTAAATAAATGAAAGCGTATAAGCAGGTTATGCCTGCGAAGATGTCATGGGTATTTCATGCAAACCTGACCTCAAGTAGTGTATTTTTGCCTATGAGGCCGTCTGATTTAGTGCCCAGTCAACCAAAGGCAGCTGATCATTGCCAAAGTAGAGTCGTTCACCTTGTCCAAAAGGTACGAAGATACTCGGAGAACCAAAGGCTCCCCGTGATATTGCCTCATCGGTATTGGCACGAAGACGATCTTTAATGGTTTGTTGTTGCGAACACTCTCGTAAATCTTCACCGTCCAGTCCAATCCCATTGGCAAGTGTCACGAGCACATCGGGATCATCCAAGTTGAGTTGTTGTGAGAAGTACGCCTCAAAGCCCGCTGTAGCGAAACGGAATAACGCCTGTTGATCTTGCTCAAGGGCGCAACAAAAACGCATCCCATGTACGGAGCGAAGAGGATGAAACTTAGAAGGAAAGTTCATCGGAACACCTACCAGAGCCGCCCAATCCTTAAGTGATTGGCCTAATTGTTGCCACTTTGGGCTAGCGATGTTATTTGCCCGAGCATCCACAAAAGCTTCATTCACCGTATTGTGAACGCCCCCAACTAGGAATGGTCGCCAAACAATGGTTGTATTTGTTTTGATGACCGTTGACTGAATATTATGAAAAGCCAAACATGTCCAGGGCGACGAAAGGTCAAAGAAGAACTCAACGGTTTTGGTCATTATATAATCCTTAATTTCATTACAGATGCTAGCAGTGTATGAGTAGAATAAATCCCATTTTTCATAAAATAACCATACATGCTGCCACATATTTCCCATCTCTCTTTACATGGGCTATTTACATAAACACCCATAATCAATATTGTCAAAGCATGACAAAGCATCGTAATGTCTAGCAACAGCAAAAATTCTGCGACAGCCATCAATGGCAGTACCCACAGCCTATGCTTAGATTAAATCTAAGCTGCAACTGATTGATGTTTATTATGCATAAACACCAATATGATTATACCAACCACCACAACAACGGCACCGATGGGGCGCCCAAAATCAGCAGACAAGTTAAAACCAATTGCCGCTGTCATAATATAGGAAACGGTCACACCTGTGGTCAGCACCGCTGGAATACTCGCAATCCAATGAAAGGTACCACGGTCAAATAAATACTTGGTAGCCAGCCACAATACGCTGGTCGACAGCAACATATTAGAAAAGGCGAAGTAACGCCAAATCACCGTAAAATCAAGCTTGGTCATAAAATACGCTATGGTCAAAATAGGCACGGCAAGTAACAATCGATTACGCATACTTTGGGGGATGCTGAATGCATCAACGAGAGTCAAACGCAGTGAGCGAAACGCAGTATCACCCGATGTAATGGGAAATACAGCCACAGCTACAATCGCCATAATGCCGCCAAACACCCCCAAATAACTGTTGGCAATATGATTGACGACCAAACCTGGACCTCCAACATCTAGCATGGCTTTAAGCCCTGCATATCCCTCAGGAAAAGCAGCAATCCCCGCTAATGCCCAAACACAAGCAACCACACCTTCACACACCATCGCACCGTAATAGACTGGGCGAACGTATTTTTCATTAGTCAAGCAGCGGGCAATAATAGGTGCCTGTGTGGAATGAAAACCACTAATAGCGCCACAGGTTATCGTAATAAACAATAGCGGCCAAACAGGTAATCCGTCTGGATTCGGGGCTAAAAAATCGTGAGCATGGTCGGTTGTAAAATAAGCAAAAAGGTCACCTGCTAACGGTAGGTGCGGCGCATCCATCAATAACGCAATGGCGATCATTGCTGTCATCACTATCATCATTAAGCCAAAAATAGGGTAAAACTTAGTGATAATTTTATCGATAGGTAACAAGGTGGCAAAAAAGTAGTAACCCAAGATCACCAGCACCCAAAAGGTATTGTCTGCCAAAAAGGTATCTTGGAATGCGTCTAAGTTACTTAATAAACCTGCTGGACTCATGATAAAAACCACGCCAACAAAAAACAGCAACATAGCAGTAAACAGCAACATCACTCCTTTAAAGACAATGTTGTAATAGTGCCCAGCTATTTCAGGCAGACTTTTACCGTCTTCTTTAATGCTCATCACACCTGAGAAATAATCGTGAACCGCACCACCTAATACATTGCCTATCACAATCCAAACCAATGCCACTGGACCATAAATCGCACCCAATATAGGACCAAAAATCGGCCCCACACCGGCAATATTTAAAAACTGAATTAAAAAAGCACGAACAGGATGAATAGGCACGTAGTCTACGCCCTCACTGAAACGACTTTGCGGGGTAGCAATAGTGGGGTCGATCCCAGCTTGTTTTTCAACAAAGGGGCTATAAAATTTATAACCGAGGAACAATATGCTGATACAGATAAAAAAGATGATCATGACTACGTATCTCTCTCGTTAGGGGGTGCGTGATAAAAGCGCAACAATCCCATACTTTCACTCACTGATTTAGCTTAATGACTTAAAAGCAAGTGAAAATTATACCGGTATAATAACAAAATTGGACCTAACAAAATATCAAAAAGCCGACGATTAAAATTTAACTAACAAAAGATTATTCACCACCCAGAACACAGAGCGCTGCGCGAAGGAAATAAAACGTCAGTAAATAATGGCTATAAAATAGTAGATAGGAAAAAAAAGGGCTTTGCTGCACAGAGAATTGAAGACGGCAGTGGATAGATAAAAGCAGTGATAATGGCAAAACATGGTCATCCCCACAGGCGTTACATGCTAATGCTGATAGTGACAAGGGTGATGATAGCAACCCCAAAATCGCAACCGATACCATGAAATGGGTCGTTGCATGGCAGTCTGATGAAGATGGCGGTTCGGGTTCGGATAAGGATAGCGACATAGTGTTTGCCAGCTTCATGTTCCCATAAGGTAATGGATGCTTTGACTTTTTCTATAGCGCTGCTTATCTATGGGTACTCATTTGAGAAGTGACAAGGAGCGATTACAAACATCAATGACAATGGAAACTGCCCCACCTGAGCACACAACGCCTCTTAGACGCACCCATGTAGAGCGGCTGAAAAGCCTTATTGAACGACTCAGGCCGTGAGAATGGATCTTGACGGGCTAGTGAAGATTCATCACACACCTAAAATAGTATTGGTTAACGACACAAATTGCCCGACAGCTGATTATAAGCAGATCAATTATTAATCTCGCTGAAAATCCCGCAGATTCGCGAGATAGCGATTATTTAAATTGACTACGACCCCATTTATTTCAACGATGGGTCCGTCTGGTATAGCCCAGTGCTGCGGTTTCAAATGTGTTTTGTGTCTAGAGTTTTGCATTATGAGGTGTCGGTGTCATTATAATTTTGTTCGATAATTAACGAGATGACGATCTGATCAACGAAGTTGCCAGAAGTTCCATTCAGCAGAATATTTGTGTATGAGAGTCAGAAGTAGAGCAGAGACTTTACAATCAATATGGAAGTTGTTCAGCATAACTTTGTTATGAGCTCAATCAGACCATTCGATAATCGATAAAAATACTAATAGTTGTTAGCAAAAATGAAAATCGGCGGCAGTATAATTAATTAAACGCGCCTAACATGCTTACATCAACAGCACCTTTTCCCGTATAGATCCCAAGTTCATAGCTAAATTGAGATGAGGCTTTGATTACTTGTTTTGGACGCCTTTCAATTCCATTGTCCACTGCTTGCTGGATTACAATTTTTTCTTCATGCAAGCGCTGCCCATCATGGGTTATTGTTATGATAAGATTATTCGATATATTCTCACCACTAAAATCCCTAGTGACTGTAATACTTAGTTCCGCAACTTTTGTTATTACTGAGTTTCCGTTTAACTCGAAATAACTAATTTTTTTTTGTTTATTGTATGACGTTGTTTCTGTATCGGTAGCATTTAATCGATAAGAAAGTGAGGGCAGGCGCCACTCATTGAAATTGGGTTTCAACTGATTGTCACCGCGTTTTAGTTCTATTACAGAATAGTAACGCAAGTTTTTACCTACAGCATAATAAACTAAATGTTTTCCAGGCTCTAACTCGTTAGTTACTAGTCTGCTAGCATCTGTTTCATTACCAGCAAGCGTTAATTTTGTATTGTTTGCTAACCTCATATCCTGAGGATAAAAAGATTCCAGTCTTAATTCGACATCTTTATACCACTGAAAAAACAAAAGCATAGTAATGGCAACTACAGCAGAAAGTGTTGCCATTATTACTGTTTTCTTTTTACTGCCTTCCTTTACTTTTCCTTTAGTGGGCGTATGAGGTGTTGTCAATTTGGGGTCATACACTTCAAATACTTGGACTGGTCCTTTAATGCCTTTTAATTCATACAGTCCGTGTTTTTGTGAGCTGATGTTTTTTTGAGCAACCACCCAACCTTCAGCACTATCAAAAACTGAGTAACTCATTAATATTTGCCCACCTTGCGCTAGGCTTTCTATTCTAGACGCTCGATTGACATGTCTGCCAAAAATGTCTAACTCAACAGTATCCTCAACTGTAACTTGACCCATGTGTAAGCCAACGCGAACTTTAATGGCAGGAAGGTTATTATCTTCTAAGTTAAATCGAGCAATAGAGTTTTGGATCTTTACTGATTTATCAATCGCTGCACTAGGTTCTGCAAATACCGCCATGACTGCGTCACCAATAAACTTTATTACCAGGCCTGCATCATTTTTTTGAATGATGTCGGTTAATATTTTGTCGTGTTGTGAGCGAAGTTTTACGGCCAGTTCATCACCAATTTCTTCTGTTATATCAGTGAAACCCTGAATATCTGTGAACATGATGGTCAATACTGCAGTATCATGTTTTCTAATATACTGAGCTATCGAACTTTTTTCGGTATTATTAATGCTTAAAGGCTGCATTTTTTCATTCCTTAAACTTGAATAATTTACTGATATAAAAAAGAGGAGCAAGCTCCTCTAATGATCTATTAATCTATTTACTCTATACGATATCGAGTTAAGGCAGATGAGAAATACAATATACTTGCAAACATAATGACATAAGGGAGTATAGGTAAAATAACACGTCATTTTTCCTAAAATCAAAATACATGATGCCTTATATTTTCAATATTGACATCTATTTCATATTCTTAAGGGAGTGAACCAGATCTGAGGGGTCACTCATTAGCCAGCCGGTGTCAATAGAACGTCAGTAATCGGAGCGCCTAAGCAAGCATAAAGTTATGTGACTCTGCTTCGGTGTACCGGTTATATTATTCGCAATATTTGTTTTTCTATTGGTCGTACTGGATAAATATCCGCAACAGTCACCCATCTGGATCTAGGTCGGGAAATATTTCTTTCTTCCCCCACGTACCTAAGTACGCCACAAAAACCTCAGTTCCCCTAACGGCGTTACGCATATTATCCAATGCGATATTACGCACAGAGTAAGTGGCTAAGCTTGCACTTTCCAGACCCAAAGTGGCTTAACGTGTGGGCGAATAAAAATAAATACCGGCATCATCCTCCACTCAGAGTGTGATGGCTTGTTATCCAACCCCGCAAACGGGCTGAATGATCCCAGTAAACTAGTGAAACACTCTATTGATATTGAATGCCTCGTTGTTCTTTAACATATGAAATACTGTTCGTGAGAGTTTGTGCGCCACTGCGCGTATGGCGACCATCCCATTACGCTTTTGTCTTTTTCGCTCATAAAAACCTTTGGCTTGGTTGTTGAAACGCACCATGAAGTGGGCGGCTTCTGAAAATGCCCACGATAGATATTTGTTTCCTGCCTTACGATTACCTGTGCCTTTTCTCTTGCCGTTACTTTCACGAATACTGTTCACGCAGCGGCAATAAGACGCGGATTTCCCTGGCGAGTCAAAACGCTGAATATCGCCTGTTCGAGTATAATGGTTAAACCCAAAATCGGACCAATACCTGTGACCGATGTGAGTAACCTATATTCATTTTTGAGTGATACACCTTCCAAAAATTGTTGCTCGACGAGTTTAATTTGTGTATCCAACGTACGCATCAATACCAGATTGCTATTGGCAGAATGGTAAAGATAACCGTCTTTTTCGAAGGGTAATACAAAGCCTTTTCTACGAATGGCATTACAGGTTTGTTTATAGCCTAACGAGCGCCAAATTTGGTTTTGGATACTGAGAGCTTGAGTAGAAGCATGTCTAACTAATTGCCGTCTTCGCCTGAGTAAATCTCTTACTTGGCGATATTCTGGCGGGTAAATATAGCCGGTAGGTAGAATATCTAGACGCATTAGGTGTGCCAAGTAAAGCATCTTGATGGTCACCACTATACTTTAGCCCGCCGTATTGTTTGACGGCTGTGGTGTTCACCAACTCTACCTTTAAACCATTTTCTATAAGCCCATCGACAAGCCAATACCAGTTAAAAGTGGACTCAACTGCGACGGCCTTCAGCTCCTTTTTATAGGGCGATAGTAGGCAATGGTTGTATTTAAATCATTGTCGATGCGTTTATCCACTAACTTGTTATCCTCTTCATCAATGACAACCACTACGTGATTGTTTGAATGTAAATCAATGCCGCAGTAAGATGACATCACAGTCTCCTGTTTTTGTTTGGTTTAGGAACCTACAGCTTAGCTGGAACTTAAACTAGGAGGCTGGCTAGAGGATTATCAGTGCGCTTGATTTTAATCAACTTAACTTAAAGTTTTCATCGGCTCTGACGCCGCAGTTTTTTTCAGGATAAAAGCATGCCTTATCAGGCACATCATCCATGATGGATATGACTTGGAATCCATTCCTAGCCAGTCACTTATTTTTTGCTCGCACAAAATAAAAAGTGCGCCCTTACTACTGCTCAAAAGAACCTATAAAACCAAAAGCAGTGCCGAAGCCACCAAACAAAAGCATCTACTTTAACCTTGCTGATCTAGCATTCATTTTTCAACGAACCTGTCTCGCAGTGATAAATTTATTTATTATCATTTAAAATCAACAGGTTACAAGTTTAACTTGACTCTGCCCCTGTTATTTAAAGATGGCGGTTCGGGCAAGGATAGCGACATAGTGTTTGCCAGCTTCATGTTCCCATAAGGTAATAGATGCTTTGACTTTTTCTATAGCGCTACTTATCGATGGGTACTCATTTAAGAAGTGACAAGGAGCGATTACAAACATCAATGACAATGGAAATTGCCCCATCTGAGCACACAACGCCTCTTAGACGCGACCATGTAGAGCGGCTGAAAAGCCTTATTGAACGACTCAGGCCGTGAGAATGGATCTTGACGGGCTAGTGAAGATTCATCACACACCTAAAATAGTATTGGTTAACGACAAAAATTGCCCGACAACTGATTATAAGCAGAACAATTATTAACCTCGCTGAAAATCCTGCAGATTGGCGAGATAGCGATTATTTAAATTGACTACGACCCTATTTATTAATACAAACCATCCCTGTGGCCCATAGCCAGTCTGAGTTTATTTAATAATAGTCTTGCTGTCCGCCAGTTCACTTCCAATTAGAATCTAAGTGCTTTTTTTTGCTGTTTTCTAAAAATGAGTGTCTTTTTTAGATCGAAAATAAAATGTTTGGGAAACATTTTATTTGCTCCAAGCCCAGAGCTCACCGATTTTGTCGACTCAAAATATAGAGGTAAAATTAATTAGAAGTCATATCAATGCGTATAAGTCTCTCTACAACCCCATCTTTACCTACACCTACACAGCCAAAATGATCATCACAGGCTATGCTCCAAATATTGTTTTGACTGAGCATAGTCCAGGATTTAGCTCCCTCTTGCCATAAACTTACACCTTGGGGACTAGCAATCAGCACATTGGTTTTATTATTTTTGCTGATTAAATCTGAGCCATAAATTGCGCCTTTCAATGGCACCTCAGGTAGGGTACTCCATTGCTTTGTTTGTAGATTGTAACGCTGCGCTTTGGCAGGGTTTTGTTGCTCTTTTAAGCTACCGCCAAAAATGTAAAGCCATTGTTCGGCTTGTTGCACACTAAACACGCCAGCCGCTTCTCCACCTGGGAAAAGGGTCTCAATACTTTGCCAGTTTTCGCCGTTTTGACCGTTTTGACCGTTTTGGACGCTATGAATGAGCACACGTGGTGTAATAGCATTACCGGTGCCAATATAGATATTATTATCATTCCCTTTGTTTAAGCAGGTACCGCTTGAGGCAAAGCCCCCCTCACCAGCCTGTAGTTTAAGTGCTAAATTTTGTCTTTCCCAATGATGACCGCCATCGACCGTAGCCAAAATAAACAAACCACTTTCATCCGAATCACCATATAACCAACCTTGTTGTTGATTGACAAAATGCATGCAATCGTAAAAGGTGCTTGCCCGTGTACCGACAATTTGCAGACGCCAGTTTTTTCCATCATCATCAGTGCGGTATATTCGTGAGTTATCGCCTTCACCGGCACTCATTACGGTAAGTTCACCGTTACTCAATAATTGAATATCTCTAAACTGCAAAGATAAACTATTCTCAGGCCCCGGGATCTTGCTCCAGTGTTGACCATTATCAGTACTTTGATAAATACCGCCATTGGTTCCACTTGCTACAATATGTTGACCGATACGATGAAGCGCTTGA
>Ga0307489_10003457_pt1 | contig 10479 bp, 6 predicted proteins | sample SB12metaG_FD_202247 | JGI IMG/M metagenome (GOLD analysis project Ga0307489, IMG submission 202247) | Sea-ice brine microbial communities from Beaufort Sea near Barrow, Alaska, United States - SB 1.2 | ecosystem: Environmental > Aquatic > Marine > Coastal | place: USA: Alaska | collected 2017-05-06
GAAATCAGGCGCGGTCAACCCGGGGTCAATCTGGGGTCAACCTGAGGTCGATGTGGAGTAAACCTGGGGTCAACATGGGATCAACCTGGGGTCAACCTGGGGTCAACCCAGGGTCAACCCGGGGTCAACCTGGGGTCAACCAGGGGTCAACCTGGGGTCAACTCGGGGTCAACCTGGGGTCAACCCGGGGTCAACCTGGGATCTAGTTGCACCGCCTTACCCAGGTGAATGACGTTGGAGTCCTCCGCCTGGCAGGGTCTTACCCTCGTCCACTTCTCACCTCAACCTGAGCCGTCTTTGGTCACTAAACCACTCTTATCACCCAATGTATCCCTCAAACAGTGTCCAGTTCAAGCCGAAATGTGGAAGAATGTATCAAGCCCCCCAAGTCATCATTTCGACTGACGCTGAAGCGCCCATGCTGTCGATTAAACTCACGCTAAATCACCCATGTCATCATTCAAACTGACACCAAACCATTTAAGCGTAGGCCCTGCCGCCTGAGGCTCGAATCAGATGGCGTCGAAGGAGTGACCGGCAGGTCTTACGCCAAACCACCCAAGTCATCATACGAACTTACGCCAAACCACCCATGCTGTCGATCAAACTCACGCCAACCCACCCAACGCATCACTGAAACTCACGCAAAACCACCCAAGTGCAGGCCCTACCGCCTGAGGCTCGAAGCAGCTTGCGTCGAACGAGTGCCGGGGCTGGAACGGCAGCGACGGCGCCTTGGTGTAGCGGCGCAAGTTGCAATTGAAATGCAAAGGTTGTAAGTGGTTCGACATATTGTAGCTTCAAACGCTGAAATTGAGCGTGGTCAAGCTGGGGTCGAGCTGGGGTCAAGCTGGGGTCAAGCTGGGGTCAAGCTGGGGTCAACCTGGGGTTCAGCCGTTGCCAAGCTGGCATCAAACTGGGGTCAACCTGGGGTCAACCTGGGCCCAACTTGGGGTCGACCTGGGGTCAACCTGGGGTCAACCTTAGGTCAAGCTGCACCAGCTTACACCCCTTGTCACCCCCTGAACACCCCTTCCAAGCGCGGTCAACGTGGGTTCAACCTAGGATCAACACGGGGTCAACCCAGGGTCAACACGTGGTCAACCCGGGGTCAAGCTGCACCGCCCTACCGGGTGCCTGCGCTCCTCCAAGGCCGCCCAATCAAGCCGATCCGCCATAAACGGGTGACTCATCAAGCTGTAGCGGCGCAAGTTGAAATTGAAAGCAGAGTTTGAAAGCACTTCATCCACACGTGACTTTCAAGCGCTTTGCTCCAGGCGCGGTCAACCTGGGTTTGATAGGGTCACCCTGCACCGCCATACCAAGTCTCCCGGTCCGAGCCGGACCTCCGGCTCCCCTTGCTTTAGGAGCGCGAGATTAAAATTGAAAGCAAAGCTTGAAACTAGATTGTCGCATCTTGGTTTCAAACGCTGTGACTACAGTCAGGAAACGAACGAGTGGCCAGGCCAGGGAGGAGGATGCGGCGAGTGTGCACGGGTACATCGGTACACTATGAGCGAACAGTCAGGGAACGAGTGGCCAGGCCAGGGAGGAGGATGCGGCGAGTTTGTATGCGGGTATACTGGTACACTATGAGCAAGCAGTCAGGGAACGAATGGCCAGGCCAGGGTTGAGAATGCGGCTACGATTTTCTTTTTTTCGTCGCGGTTGCCACTGGCACCGCCCCACCTTGCAGCAACGAATCAACGAACGCCTTGCTGTAGCGCCGCAAGTTGAACTTGAAAGCAAAGTTTAAAGGCGGCTCATAATATTTTAGCTTCAAGCGCTGAAACCAAGCGCGGTCAACACAGGGTCAACATGGGGTCGACCTGCTCCGCCCGACCTTGGCATCGTGGGGCATCAGGGACCCCAGCTTACCCCACCGACAAGGTCTCACACTTGTCCACTTCTCAGCTCACCCTAAGCCGGTTTCGTCACTGAAACCTTGGAATTCACCCAACGTGTCCCACAAAAAGTGCTTAAGGTGAGCTGGACATGTGGACGAGTGAGTGTAAGCCCCTGCCCACCGCAGCCTGACCCCATCCTTCGCGCGCCTCTGAATGGTCTGATAGATGTGCTGCTTGGATTCGTCCCCATAGCCAGGGGCTTACACTCGTGCACTATTCAGCTCAACTTGAGCCGTTTCTGACATCATGGCACACCCTAAACACCCCTAATACCCCCTAATACTCCCTAAATACCCCCGAATCGACGCCTAACTGCAACCCCTGTCACACAGAAGGCGCTTAAGTTGAGCTGAAAAGTGGACGAGTGTAAGCCCCTGCCCATAGCCCGAAGAGAACGGCGGTATACCCGTAAGCAATTCAAACGTGAGCACCCCCAAGCTCCAGTAGTCCACCATGAACCAGGGGCTCACACTCGTCCACTTCTTAGCTTCACGTGAGCACCTTTTGTGACATACGTTGGGTGATTGCGTGGGATTCATTGACTAAAACGGCTCAGGTAGAGCTGAGAAGTGGACGAGTGGAAGCCGCTTACTATTGTCCATGTTTCAGCGTAACGTGAACCTTCTTTGTGCGATATGTTGGGTTGTTGCAGTGGGTTACACTGACAGAAACGGTTCACGTTGAGGTGAGAAGTGGACGAGTGGAAGGTCCCGCCATGAACCCGTACCCCTGGTCGCGCTGCTCCCTGATCAGTATCTCCGGCGCCGTGTAGCAGGGGCTCAAGTTGAGATTGAAAGCAACACTTGAAAGCAGTGTAGAGCTATCATGTTTGCATTATACAAACGATGGATCCAGGTGCTTTCAACACGAGTTTCAATTAAGTGGAACGGGTGCTGGAACAGTTGCTGTCCCTAGAACGGTTGGCGGAACGGTTGGCGAACCGGTTGCTGAAACTGTTTCAGAATGGTTGCCGGAACGCATGGGGCCCGAGATGGGCGTTCCACAACTGTCGGGGAGTCATGGGTGTATGAGCGGTTACAACTTGCATACACCCTACCATATAGTCGGGGGTGCCGCACAGGGTGTACGCTCTGCCGCCCACCAGGGACCTACACTCCTCCACGTATCACTTCAACTTAAGCACTGTTTGTGAGATACGTTGGGTGGTTGAACCCCGTTTCAACCCGTTTCAGGGACAAGAACGGCTCAGGTTGATATGAGAAGTGGAGGAGTGTCCCGCCCCCTGCCGCCCACGGGGTGGCGCCCGATGCGCTTGGCAAACCCAAAGTCGGACAACACCGGGTACCAGGGACTTACACTCCTCCACATCTCAGTTCGACGTAAGCACTTTTTCCGGGACACATTGGGTAAATCTGCAGAAATTCAGTGACGAAAACAGCTCAAGATGAGCAGAGAAGTGGGACAGTGGACAAGGGCTTACACTCGTCCACTTTTCGGCTCGACGTAAGCGCGTTTTTTGGATACGCTGGGTGGCGTCAAGCTGTCCGTGACAAAAAATAGCACAGGTTGAGCCTGAGAAGTGGACGAGTGGAAGCCCCTGGTGAAACCCCAGGTGAGACCCCACCGGGTACCCGTCGCGGCCGATCATGATGTTCTCTGGCTTCACGTCACGAAACACCGCGCTGTAGTGGCGCATGTTGAAATTAAAAGCAAAGTTTGAAAGCAAAGTTTAAAAGCGGTTCGTCATATTGTGGCCTTCAAGAGCTGTACACGTGCGCTTTCAACACGGGGTCTAACTGGTTTCAACCTGCACCGCGCCACCATCTGACTCAAACGAGGGTTTAAATTGCGTCGAATGACGTGGCGGGCACTACTTGTGCTTGTCCTATTTCTCGCCACGTCATAGAATGTCATTCAGCTCAAGAAACGAGGGCTCGAAATTCGTTTGGTGACGTGGCGGACGCTACGCATTAGACCCTGCCACGCCACGGTCGTGCAGGTGTGCCAGGCCCAGGTACACACAACCCACGTTGTAGCGGCGCAAGTTGGATTTGAAAGCAAAAGTTGAAAGCAGTATATCACAATTCAGCTTCAAGCGCTGACATCCAGGCGGTTTCAACGTGGGTTTGATAGGGTCAACCTGCACCGCCCTACCACATAGAACGCTGCGCTGGCCGTGGCGAAGCGCGCGGGGGTCCCTGGCTATAGGGTCTCCCACTGTTCCACCCAATGTCACGTCAGAATGGCCACCGTTCTACCCAATGTCACGTCAGCATGGCCACTATTCTACCCAATATCACGTCAGCATGGCCACCGTTCTGCCCGATGTCACGTCAGCATGGCCACCGTTCTGCCCAGTGTCGTGTCACGCCCCACTGCCACCGTTCTACCCAATTTCATGTCAGTATTGCCACCAATTGACCCAAGGTCACGTACGAATGGCCACCGTCATACCCAACATCACGTTAGTATGGCCACCGTTCTACCCATTGTCGTGTCAGGCCCCACCACCACCGCCACCGTTCTACCCAATTTCATGTCAGTACAGCCACCGATTGACCCAAGGTCAGGTACGCATGTCCACCGTTATACCCAACATGACGTTAGTATGGCCACCGTTCTACCCAATGTGATGTGAGGCCCCGCCTGGCTGCCGCTCCAGCAGCAACGTCATCTCCCCCCCGGGGCACCATTCCAGCATCAGGCAAAAGGGTCGTTGAGAACACGCACTCGAGCCGACATCTGAGCATGACTTTAGGGTGAATGCTCATACAGACGCGCGGACTCGGTTTATGGTTGAGCGCATGTTCTCATTTTACCCCCTCCCATGCCAGGCAGAGGGTCGTTGAGAGCAAGCACTCGACCGACATCGAAGTATTTCTTACCTTCTGGCTCAATTACTCAATGCTCATACAGACGTGCGGAAGAGGAGGAGGAGGAGATGCAATTCATTCAACGTCGGTGGAGTGCTTGCTCAAATAAGCCCTCTGTCAGAGTTGGAGGGTCGTCGAGAACAAGCGCTCGACCGAGATCCGACAAGCCCGCACAACCTACCTTCCGGTTGAAAGCTCATCGCTCATTGCTCATACAGATGCGCGGAGTACACAGAGGAGGGTGAGGAGATTCAACGTCGGTCGACCGCAGATTCTCAATGACCCCCCCTGCCAGGTACACGCGGTGCTCGCCGCTGAACAGGGCCGTCAACGAACCCTAAACCCTAAACCCTAACACTCGTCCACTTATCATCTCAACTTGAGCCGCTTGTGTCACTGAAATCCCCATGAAACCGCCTAACGTATGCACAAACAGTTACCACGTCAAGCTGAGAAGCGGACGAGTGGAAGCCCCTGCCGCTGAAACTGGCGACGAGCTTTGACAGGAACGGGCAGTCCACAGCGGCCAGTAGCTCGCGCTCGCCACGCGCCGTCTCCGTTTAGTACGGAGGAACGAAAAGCAGGCGGCATTTATTTCTGGAATGTAAGCAGTTTCTAGAAACCTATTCCACTTTATAGGTGTCTCCCGGCGTTTTTAGGAATTTCTATTGGCTGTTCACCGGGATTATACACTGAATTGGACGCCCCAGCATTGGGTATTGGCGTTTTTGGCAGTTTGCGCAGATTCACGAGCATTACCCATCAGTTCCTGCCTCATGGTGCATCTTGGTGATGAACTCGCGAGACATGCACTTGAGCGCGTAGGGGGTCCGCGAGGGCACGTGCTCGACCATAACCACGCGGCCGAAGCTGCCCATGCCGAGCGTGCGGAGGAACTTGAGATCGTCGAACTTCAGCGGGGCGGTCACCCGGTTGGTGCGCGTGGGCGCCGGGCTCGTGGGGGTCCGGAGCTAGGGACTGATGGACAATGCTCGCCAAGTCATGAGATGCCATTTGACTTCAGAAACGAGGCCGATGGATAGTGCTCGCCTCGTCATGCGATGCCACGTCACTCTGGAAACGAGGGTTTGGACGACGTTTGATGACGTGGCGAGCACCTATCCATTCTGCCGAACACTATGCATCAGAGACTGAATGATGGATAGTGCTCGCCACCTCATGATATGTCGTTTAACTCGAGAAACGAGGGTTCAGAATGCGCGTCATGACGTGGCGAGCACTGTCCACGAGTTCATACCAGGAGCGTGGAGTTGAAGGTGGAGTACGACATCCGTGGGTTTGCCGACATTGCCGACACGCAGGGGCTTACACTCGTCCACTTTTCGGCTTACCCCGAGCACATTTCATGGCAAACGTTGCTGGGATTCAGTTGTTTCAGTGCTTATCCCGAGCACATTTCATGGCAAACGTTGCTGGGATTCAGTTGTTTCAGTCACAAAAACGGCTCAGGTTGAGCTGGGAAATGGACGAGTGTAAACCCCTGCCGACACGCGCGGAACCGTTCCGTTATTTGACGAGACCACCTCGGCTACCATCACGCAGGGCCCGCCACTGGTTCCCACGCCAGCTTCACATGCGAGTAGCTCTGGCATTTATATAGGGCTCGTACCTAGTCTGTAAAGCTTACAACATATAGTATCTCGTACTACCCGTAGTACGCAGGCGTTTGGTGATTAACACCAAAAGTCATTAGACTTATGGCCGAATCACCAAAATCCAGCTTATTAGAAGTTACTAGCCCACAGACTAGGCACTGGAGTGTGGTCGCGTGCCGGTACATTGCGACTGATTAGAAGGGGGTACCAGGGCCGCCGTGCCACTGATGCGTTCCCGACTGCCAGAACAGGACGAGTGAAAGGGAGCGCCGCGTCACCAGGCCCAACCGACGCGCGCGTGAGGGTGGGCCGCTTTGAGAAGCTGAGCTGCCCACTAGTAGGGGCTTACGCTCGTTCACTAGATAGCTCAACTTGAGGACCTTCGGGAACATAGCGCTCAAGTTAGAGCTCAACTTGAGCACCTGAGGACACATCCACGGGTTAGTGTGGGTTGTTTGGGGGACAATGTGAGCTTTATTTGAGCGGAAAGGGGTAAACGAAGCTCAAGTTGAGCGGAAATGGGAACGAGTGTAAGCCCCTGCCCGGTCCCACTGAGGCGCGGTGAGGTCCCGTTCCTCACGCTCTCATCATGCTCCTCCTTCACCGCATCCTCCTGTCAGGGGCTTACACTCGTCCACTACTCAGCTCAACTTGAGCCGTGTCTGTCACAAGAAAACACCCTACACACCCTCAACACCCCTTAATAGCCCTTTTACACGGGCTACGCAACCCTTACGCACACCCCATATCCCATACAAAGCGCTCAGTTGAGCTGAAACGTGGACGAGTGTAAGTCCCTGCCTCCTGCACGGCGATCAGCGAGGTCAGTCGATGCAGCCAGACGACAGGGGCGTACACTCGTCCACTTCTCAGCTCAACGTAAGCACCTTTTGTGGGATACGTTGGTAACACTCGTCCATTTTCCGGCTCAACGTAAGCACCTTTCGAGGGATACTTTGGGTGTACGCGTGGTTTCAGTGCCAGAGACAGCCAAGATTGAGCTGGGAAGTGGATGATTGGACAGGGGCTTACACTCATCCACTTTTCGGTTCAACTTAAGGAGCTTTTGTGGGATACATTGGGCGTATGCGTGGGCGTGGTTTCAGTGCCAATAAGCCAAAGACAGCTGTAATGGTTGAGGTGAGAAGTGGAGGGAGTGGAGGCCCCTGCCGTATGCTGGCGTCCTCCTCCGTTATCCCGCGCCGCGCGCTGCGCCGCTTCGCTTCCTTCACGCAGGGGCTTACACTCGTTCCCATTTCAGCTCAACTTGAGCTCGTCTGTCCACCGTACAACCCAACTCATGAATATGTCCTGGACTTGTGCTGAAGTTGAGCACTATCGTGAACGCGTGTAAGCCCCTGCCTTCAGTCCTGCGGACTCCGCGTTCCCCGCCGTCGTCGGTTTGCTGGCGCATAACCCCATCGCGGCGCGGGCGCGGGCCAGGGGCTTACACTCGTTCACTTTTCAGCTCAACTTGAGCCGTGTCTGACACACGAACACACCCTACACACCCTATACACCCTAACCACCCCCTAACACCCCCACAATATGGGCTACATAACCACTACGCGCACCCCCTATTCTATAAACAGCGCTCAAGTTGAGCTGAAAAGTGGACGAGTGTAAGCCCCTGGCGTGGGCCTGACGGGAGGGGCGTTGAGAGAACGAGCCTCGAATCGAGATCGGACGTGACCGCATGCGTGACCGCACGCGTGACTTCCCTTCAGGGTGAATGCTCATACTTACAGACGATGCGCGGAGCAGGAGGAGCGGAGATTCAACGTCGATTGAGTGCGTGTTCCCGACAATCCCCGTGCCTTGGCGCGCTTCACGAGCACTGGAGACCGCAAACCGGTCGCTCACACGCACGGCGATAGTCAAGGCTCTGCCGAACTGCGTCTGCTGACGCGACTCGATCCTTCTATATTTTTTCACTTCAGTACCCGGACGCGGTCTCCTACCTGTACCGAGAAGTGCTGCCGGGTTCGCGTCTCTGCGGACGGAACGTGCTGCGATGAGTACAGGAGTGGGTCGCCGGCGTCCGCAGGCCGCCGTAGGTGTGGTATGACGTCCCTGAAACATTCGCCGGATGTCACCCAACATTCGTCAGCACGTCCCGAAACCCTAAGCCCATCCATATCCGCCAGCGCAGAAACCCTAATGACCCTCCACATTCTGACGGCACAAAGCAGTGAGGAAGGAACTCTCGAGCAAGGAACCGCCCCGAAACACACAACGGAACACGCACGGCAGGAGCGCATACCCATCCACGCGCACCCGCAGCACCCGTGTGGCCCGCGCCGAGCGTTGAGGCGTGGGGGGCGGCGTCGCGTGTAAAGACTACAGCCACAAGAGCACCTGCCCGCGTCACATCTTCGGCTCGCTCGCTCAAAAGGGTGCCCACCTGTGTGCCACGTCGACTCGACTTGCATTCGGGCGCGGCGCTCACGTAGCCACTGACGCGGTACCCGCCTCCGCCGCCGCGCCGCCCCCGCCGCCTCCCCTGACGTCAACACCCACGGTACGACCCGGCAGATACGCCCGCCTTGTCCCAGCCCACTCTGCAACCCCTCTCTTCAATTATGGCGTCCTGTGAGTGGCGAGCTTTGTCTGCCATGCCAAGGTCCTTAGCTCGAGATATCCGCCGTGTCATCGACACGCTTGTTGAGTCAAACGGCATCTTATGACGTGGCGAGCAGTATATGCCGGGCCCTTGCCGCCGCCGCCGCCGCCGCCGCCACCGCCACCGCCGACGTTGCCGCGCTGTTGGCAGCTGACCTTGAGCATTCTCCGAAATATCTGAGAGGTGAAACGTTGGGACAAAACCAATGTCGTGGATCTGGGCAGGGGCTTACACTCGTCCACTCTTCGGCTCAACGTAAGCACATTTTGTAGGATACGTCGGGTGCATGATGTTCCCCCAGTCTATCAGACAGGGGGACACGGGGAGGTGTGACCAAAACGGCTGAGGTTGAGCTGAAAAGCGGACGAGTGTAAGCCCCTGGATCTGGGAGAACAGTCCGTTGTGGCGGAAGATAGTGGGCGTCACGAAAGGCAACCCGCTGGCCATGGTAGGGCTTGATACACCAACTCCCTGACTGTTTGCTCATAGTGTACCGGTGCACTGCAACCCGCTCGCCGTGGTACGACCTTCCCTGACTGTTTGCTCATAGTGTACCAGTGCGCGGCAACCCGCTGGCCATGGTAGAGCCAGATGCCCCATCTCCCTGACTGTTCGTTCATTGCGTACCAGCGTACCGTGCTGCCACCAAGTTACTGTTGTTTGCTCATAGTGTACCTGTATTATCCTTACACACGATACAACCACAGCTGTGACGGCTCAAGTTGAGCTGAAACGGGGAGCCGCGTCAGGCCATAGAGAAGGATGCGGAGAGTGTGTATAGGGTACACCGATCATATATCAGCAATTTTTTGGTGGGACACGCTGAGTGGCGTCTGTCTGTCAGTGACAAACGGGTCAGGTTGAGCCGAAAAGTGGACCAGTGTATGTCACTGACAAAAGCGGCTCAGGTTGAGCTGAAAAGTGGACGAGTGTATGTCAGTGACAAAAGAGGATCAAGTTGAGGTGAGAAGTGGACGAGTGTATGTCAGTGACAAAAGATGATCAAGTTGAGGTGAAAAGTGGACGAGTGTATGCGTGTGACCCTCTTCGAAGGGGATCTTCAGCGTCACTACCGGGCTTGTACTCCCCATCGGACTGGGCATGTTGGTCATGGGGGTGCGTTCCTGACTGTTTGCTCATAGTGTACCGGCGTACTTGCACACCCTCGCCGCTCGTTCACTGTTTGTGCTCCCCATCGCACTGGGCACCGTGGTCATGGGGGTGCGTCCCTGACTGTTTGCTCATAGAGTACCAGCGTATTTGCGCACCGTGGTCATGAACGTGCGTCCATTGAGTGTAGCGCCCACACCCACCCAACCTCCACAACCCCTCTATACCCCCTCCATACCCCCTCCAGACCCCCTCCAGACTCCCTCCAGACTCCCTTCAGACCCCTCTCCAGGCCCCCTGCAGGCTACACCCAAGACCCTCTCCAGACCCCTTGAAGACCCCCTCCAGACCCCCTCCAAACCCCTTCCAACCCCTCTCCAGACCCCCTC
>Ga0307489_10003458_pt1 | contig 10479 bp, 11 predicted proteins | sample SB12metaG_FD_202247 | JGI IMG/M metagenome (GOLD analysis project Ga0307489, IMG submission 202247) | Sea-ice brine microbial communities from Beaufort Sea near Barrow, Alaska, United States - SB 1.2 | ecosystem: Environmental > Aquatic > Marine > Coastal | place: USA: Alaska | collected...
TAGGATCTACTGGTATGGTTTTAGGTGGTGGATATTCCTTATGGCTATACAATAGAATAGCTTTCGGAAATATCAAACTTCAATATATTAATGAATTTATAGATATTAATAGACGGGAATTTTTTATATTTTTACCTTTAGTTATTGGTACATTATTCATGGGGATTTATCCAGAAATTTTTTTAGATCCTATGCATGTATCAGTAAAAAACTTAATTGAGCAAATAGATATTAATATCTAATATCTACCTTATATTAAAAAAATGCAAGGTAGAGCAGTAAGGTAGCTCGTCAGGCTCATAACTTGAAGGTCGTAGGTTCAAATCCTGCTCTTGCAATACATTTTTGGAACATAGCTAAATTGGTAAGGTCTACCCTCGATTAAAAAATGCAAGGTAGAGCAGTAAGGTAGCTCGTCAGGCTCATAACTTGAAGGTCGTAGGTTCAAATCCTGCTCTTGCAATACATTTTTGGAATATAGCCAAATTGGTAAGGCACCCGGTTTTGATCCGGAAAATTAAAGGTTCGAGTCCTTTTATTCCAAGAATAATTATAATTCATAATTCTGAGGTATTGACCAATTAATATATATAAATTTTTAAAAGTCTCTTTCGTCTAGGGGTTAGGACATCGCCTTTTCATGGCGATAACACGGGTTCGAATCCCGTAAGAGGTAACTTTATATTAGAAGAAATGGCTGAGTGGTTAAAGGCGGCAGACTGTAAATCTGTTGGAATTTCCTTCGTAGGTTCGAATCCTGCTTTCTTCAAAAAATTCTTCAGTAGCTCAGTTGGTTAGAGCAATTGGCTGTTAACCATTAGGTCGTAGGTTCGAATCCTACCTGGAGAGAACCAATTCAAATACTATAAATTTTATTTATTTAATATTTAACATAAGGGTAATTAGCTTAGTTGGTAGAGCGTTTCGTTTACACCGAAAATGTCAGCGGTTCGAGTCCGTTATTACCCAAAAAAATTAAAAGGTTTTAATTACGAAACCTTGTATAAATAAAAAAAAGATTTTATGTATTTACTTATAATTTTATTACCCCTTATTAGTTCTTTAATAGCGGGATTTGGTGGAAAATTTATTGGTCCACAAGGAGCGATTCGAATAACTTCCACTTGTATTTGTATAGTATTTTTATTGTCATTGGTAGCTTTTTATGAAGTAGCTTTATCTGGGAGTCCCTGTTATTTTACTGCAATGACATGGATAGATTCAGAAATGTTTTATACTTCCTGGGGATTTATATTTGATAGTTTAACAGTTATTATGTTAGTCGTAGTAAGTTGTGTCTCGACTTTAGTTCATATATATTCTACTGAATATATGTCTGAAGATCCACATTTACCTAGATTCATGTCATATTTATCACTATTCACTTTTTTCATGCTAATTTTAGTAACCGCGGATAATTTTATACAAATGTTTGTTGGTTGGGAAGGAGTAGGCTTATGTTCTTACCTATTAATTAATTTTTGGTTTACACGAATTCAAGCTAATAAAGCAGCCATTAAAGCAATGATTGTGAATAGAATAGGTGATTTTAGTTTAGCCTTAGGTATAATGGTAATTTTCTACGTATTCAAAGCCGTAGATTACGCCACTGTCTTTTCAACTGTACCACTAGTTATAGGAAAAACATTTTATTTTCTAAATATTGAGGTAGACGTACTTACTTCAATTGGTTTACTACTATTTATTGGAGCTGTAGGTAAATCTGCGCAAATTGGATTACATACTTGGTTGCCTGATGCTATGGAGGGACCAACTCCAGTATCTGCATTAATACATGCTGCAACTATGGTGACCGCCGGAGTATTTCTAATTGCCAGATGTTCACCTCTATTTGAATTTGCACCAAATGCATTAATCGTAGTAACTTGTATGGGAGCCGCTACTGCCTTTTTTGCTGCTACTACTGGACTGCTACAAAATGATTTAAAAAGAGTTATTGCATATTCCACTTGTAGTCAATTAGGATATATGGTTTTTGCATGCGGTATTTCTAACTATTCTGTAGGAATATTTCATTTAGCAAATCACGCTTTCTTTAAAGCTTTATTATTTTTAGGTGCGGGATCAATCATTCATGCAATGAATGATGAACAAGATATGCGCCGTATGGGAGGACTAAGACGTATAATCCCTTTCACTTATGGAATGATGGTTATAGGTTCATTATCTTTAATGGGTTTTCCATTTCTGACCGGTTTTTATTCTAAAGATGTAATTCTAGAATTAGCTTATGCTAAATATACTATTGCTGGACACTTCGCACACTGGCTAGGTACAATATCAGCATTTTTTACAGCATTTTATTCTATGCGATTATTATATTTGACCTTTCTAACTAAAACTAATGCTTATAAATCAGTAATTATTAACGCTCATGATGCGCCTATTAGAATGTCTATACCGTTAGGTATTTTAGCAATCGGAAGTATCTTTATAGGATACTTAACTAAGGATATGATTATTGGTATAGGTACCCCTTTCTGGGGTAATGCCATTTTTACATTACCTAAAAATTGTATTTTATTAGATGCGGAATTTATACCACACTTTATCAAATTATTACCTGTGGGTTTAAGTATTTTGGGTGCTTTTTTTGCATTTATTCTATATACTTATTTATCTAACTTCTTATATGAATTAAAAATTTCTTTCATAGGTAAAAAATTATATACTTTTTTAAACCGTAAATGGTTTTTTGATAAAATTTATAATGAGTTTGTAGTTCAGAATGCTTTATCTTTCGGTTATCATAAAAGTTATAAAATGATTGATCGTGGTATAATTGAAATGTTTGGTCCTTATGGATTTGTTCAAACAATTTCAGAAACTAGTTTAATTTTGCGTAGATTACAAACTGGATTAATTTACCATTATGCATTTTTAATACTAATTACTTCAACTTTATTTGTTGCTTTCATAGGTTTATGGGATTTTATAGGAATTTGGGTAGATATAAGGTTATATATTTTATTTATAATAACTTGTTTCCTACATTCTTATTATATTAAATCCTCAAAATAAAAAGAATAGTATTATATTCCATTAAAAAATTAATAAATAATATTTAATTATTATTTATAAAAAAAATAAATTTATTTTAAAATTATGAAAAGTATAGTTGAAAAAGATAAACAAAAACGCCAACTTGTCAAAAAGTTTGAGAAAAAAAAATTCTATTTAAAAATTTTAGCCAACAATAGAATATTACCTAAAGAAGTTCGATTCATTGCTAGATTACGATTAGATAAACTTCCTAAAAATAGTTCTAGAATTAGAACTAAAAATAGGTGCGTTTTAACTGGCCGTTCAAAATCAGTATATAGATATTTTAAAATGTCAAGGATTGCTTTCAGAGATTTGGCATCTTTAGGGCAAATTCCTGGAGTTAGAAAATCAAGTTGGTAAAAATAAAAATTTAATATGACTGATTATTTATCAGATATGCTTACACGTATTCGTAATGGACAACACGTGAGTAAAATATCTATAAAACAAAGGAAAACAAAATTATGCTTATCTGTACTGGACATTTTATGGAAAGAAGGATTTATTCGTGGTTATAATTATAATGATGAGAATCAAAATGAAGTTAATATCTTATTAAAATATTACAAGAACTTACCTGTAATTAAAAAAATCGAAACAGTATCTAAACCTGGAAAACGTATCTATTCCTCTTCTAAAATATTATGGCATATTAATAATGATCTAGGTATTTTTATATTGTCTACTCCAAAAGGTGTAATATCCGATTCACAAGCTAGGAAACTTAATGTGGGCGGAGAAATACTTTGTCATATAAGTTAATTGAAAAAATGTCATACATAGGTAAAAAAAAAATAAGAATTCCAAAAAAAGTTGATATTAAAATTGAAGATAATAAAATTTTAATTAGTGGACCTTTAGGTAACAAAAGTTTAATTATAGATAATAGATTTACACTTAAGATTGATGAAACTAATACTTATCTTTTTGTAATAAATGATATTCCTTTAGATGCTCTAAAAAGTACAACTTTGAAAAATTATAAGTCAAAGTGGGGAGCATCCGTAATTTTGATAAAACAAGGATTACTTGGGGTTTCAAGAGGTTTTACCAAACAACTAAATCTTAAAGGGGTAGGCTTTAAAGGTATACTTGATAATAATGTATTAATATTAAAATTAGGGTATAGTCATTTAATAAATTTTAACATTCCTAAAAATATTAAAATTACTTGTATAAAAACCAGAAGATTAATTATTTCAGGTCAAGAACTTAATACAGTTACTCAGATAGCGGCTAAAATACGAGCATATAAAATACCTGAACCTTATAAAGGGAAGGGTATTTTATATAGAAACGAAATAGTTTATAGAAAAGAGGGTAAAAAAAAATAATTTAAACAATGTTAAATAAAAATACAACAGTTTTAATTAAAGACTTGCTAAATTCGGATGTCCATTTAGGAAGTTTAAATAGTAAAAAAAATGCAAAAAATAATTCTTATTTATTAGGAATTAGAAATAAATTTTGTATTATTAATTTAGAATACACTTTAGTAATGTTAAGGGTAGTTTTACCTTTAATTAGTGATGTTGTCTCAGCTAAGGGTCAAATATTATTTGTAGGAACTCGGGAAGAAACACGTGATTATACTAAACAAGTAGCTAAGAAATCCAAACAACATTTTATATCTCATAAATGGGTTGGAGGTACTTTAACTAATTGGAGTGAAATTAAATTTTTTATTTCTAGATTTAAAAAACAAAAAATAATTATAAAAAAAACATCTCAAAAATATAAACGATTTAAAAATTATTTTAGTGGTTTACAAAATATGCAAACATTACCACACTTAATTGTTTTTTTAAATCCAAATGAAAATAAACAGGCTTTAAATGAAGCAAAAATATTAAACATCCCAACTATAGGGATTATTGATAGCGACACAGATCCACACCTTGTAAACTATCCTATAATTGGTAATGATGACTCATTAAAAGCTATTCATTTATATTGTAGTATGTTCGAATTAGCTATGGAAAATGGAATAAAAAAAAGAAAAGTCAATGATAAAAAATAAATTTAGATATAAAATTTGTTATCAAAATAAAATAAATATTTTCCGGTCTTCTAAAATTGAGCGTTTTAATAAAAACAAATGGGAAAAAATAAACCAGAGACCGGCCACTTTAAAAAAACAACACATTACCGAAGAAAAAGTTTTTTTAAAACCTTTAAAAAAGACGTTCTCTTCAAATTTAAAATCTAAAAAATTATTAAGAGCTTATTATGGAAACATGTCGGAAAAAAGATATAAAACCCTATATAAAAAAGCAACGAACCAGCGTAAATCTAATCCTATAAACACTCCTACAATAATATTATTTATAAATTTATTAGAGCGTAGACTAGACATGGTTGTTTTTAGAATGTATTTTGGAGAAAGTATTTTTAGCGCAAAACAATTAATCCAGCACGGAAAAATTTTTGTAAATGGAAATAAAGTTACTACCAAAAGTTTTCAAGTACAAAATGGGGATTTAATTGAAATTGATAAATCAATACACTCAACTATTATTAAAAATATAGAAAATGCGAATTATTTTTTTATACCTAGGTATTTAGAATGCAATTTTAAACTATATAAAGGAATATTTTTATATAGCCCATCTATATCAGAAATAGTTTACCCTATGAAAATGAATTTAAAGGCTTTATCAGAAGCTCATAAATTTAATTAATATATAAAAATAAAATTTTTAATGTCTTAGAGAAAGTAACTCAGTTGGTTAGAGTATTGGCCTGTCACGTCAAAGGCCGCGGGTTCGAGTCCCGTCTTTCTCGTTTATAAATAACTCATTTAATATAAATATGTTGGTAGCTCATACGCCACACATTATAATATAAAATATAATTTTTTTTTAAATATGTTGGTAGCTCATACACCACACATTATAATATAAAATATAATTTTTTTTAAATATGTTGGTAGCTCATACGCCACACATTATAATATAAAATATAATTTTTTTTTAAAAATAGGGCTAGGGATTCCCAAGAATACCTTATAAAAGTCTGATAGTCTGGTAGATTTTAACAAAATTCTGAGAGATTCCCAAGAATGTCTTGTAAGAATCTGATAGTTGCTAACGGAATTCCAATAGATAGGCAATAAAATACCTATCAAATTTTGATATGCTTTTACAAGCTGCTAAATTTATTGGAGCCGGCCTAGCAACTATAGGACTATCTGGGGCTGGAGTAGGTATAGGTACTGTTTTTGGTGCCTTAGTTCTTGGGATATCTCGAAACCCAACGTTACGTCAAGATTTATTTCGAGTAGCTATTTTAGGATTTGCCCTATGTGAAGCAATTGCACTTTTTGCATTAATGATGGCTTTTTTAATACTCTTCGCATTTTAGGCGTCAAATATTATTTTTATAATTAATAACATAATCTCACGAGGGGGAATAGTTTAATGGTCAGAATTATGGTCTCCAAAGCCATTGGTTGAAGGTTCGAGTCCTTCTTCTCTCGTTAAAAAAAAATAAAGTATAAAAAGTCTATTTCTTTATTTATAAAATAATATAAGCTATATGGTAAAAAATAAACAATTGATAGTTATATTTGGTAAATTTTTAATAAATTTATTACCTATATATAAGATATTAGTATCAAAAAAAGAACTAGTTTTAGTTATTCCTTCTTCTAGAATACTAGAAATTCTTACATTTTTAAAATACCACACAAATTGTCAATTCAAAGTCTTAATTGATATTTGTGCAGTAGATTTCCCAGAAAGACAGTTACGTTTTGAAGTAATATATCATTTATTAAGTATTAGATTTAATACTAGAATAAGAGTAAAAACTTATATTAATGAAATTATTCCTATAAAATCAATTACTTCTGTATATAACGCTGCTAATTGGTGGGAAAGGGAAGTTTGGGACTTTTTTGGAATATTTTTCATTAATCATCCTGACTTACGTCGATTATTAACTGATTACGGTTTTGACGGTCACCCCCTAAAAAAAGATTTTCCAGTTCATGGTTATGTAGAAGTACGTTACGACGATACAAAAAAAAGAGTAATCTATGAAAGTATAGAGCTCACGCAAGAATTTAGATCATTCGATTTTATCAGCCCATGGGATCAAACAAATTAAAAATAAGAAAAGTATTTTGTATGTACTTATCTACACCTTCCTCTGCAGTCGGTATTTTTAATGCGACTACGTTGGATAAAACATGTAATATCTTCAGTAATAAACAATCATATACTAGACTATCCTACTTCAATGAGTATTACTTATTTTTGGAGTTTTGGTTCTCTAGCTGGGTTATGTTTAGTACTTCAAATATTAACAGGAATATTTTTAGCTATGCACTATACTCCTCATGTGGAATTAGCTTTTAATAGTGTAGAGCATATAATGCGGGATGTAAATAACGGTTGGTTAATTAGATATATGCATTCAAATGGGGCATCTATTTTTTTTATAGTTGTTTATAGTCATATTTTTAGAGGACTTTACTACGGTTCTTATACAAATCCTCGTCAGCTTTTATGGTGCTCAGGTGTAATCTTATTTATTCTAATGATGGCTACCGGCTTCTTAGGATACGTGTTACCTTGGGGACAAATGAGTTTCTGGGGAGCTACCGTAATTACCAATTTATTTTCAGTAATTCCATTTATCGGAACTTCTGTGGTAGAATGGTTATGGGGAGGGTTTTCTGTAGATAACGCTACACTAAATCGTTTTTTTAGTTTACATTTTTTATTACCTTTTTTAATTGCAGGATTTGCAATTATACATTTAGCTCTTTTACATAAAGAAGGTTCAAGTACTCCAATAGGTATTGATGCGAAAACAAATAAAATAAGTTTTTATCCCTATTTTTATGTAAAGGATCTATTAAGCCTTATCTTTTTAGGTATCATATTTTCCGCTATCGTATTTTTTAATCCAAATAGTTTAGGGCATCCAGATAACTACATTGAAGCAAACCCAATGGTGACCCCTCCACATATTGTTCCAGAATGGTATTTTCTACCTTTTTATGCAATACTAAGATCTATTCCAAATAAATTTGGAGGAGCCGCAGGAATGGCGGGAGCTTTAGTAATATTATTAGTATTACCTTTTATAAGGAATTCTAGAATTCAAAGTACCACATTTAAACCAGGATTTAAAATAATATATTGGTTTTTCGTATCCAATTTTTTAATTTTAGGTTGGATAGGCCAAAAAGCAGTTGAAGATCCTTATATTCTTGTAGGTCAATTAGCTACACTAACTTATTTTATATTCTTTCTACTATTACTACCAATATATACTAATTTTGAAAATTTAATTATAGAAAATATAAAAAAAATATAAATTATGTTAAGTCTTTTTTATTTATTTGCAAGTGTACTCATAATATCTGCAATTATGGTTATACAAGTTAAAAATCCGGTGCATTCTGTACTATTTTTAATTTTAGTATTTTTTAATTCTTCATGCTTATTAATTTTACTAGAGGCTGAATTTCTAGCTATGATCTTTATAGTTATATACGTAGGAGCTATAGCGGTATTATTTTTATTCGTTGTAATGATGTTAAATATAAAAATTTATAATAGAGAACCTAGCGATATTTTAAACTATTTACCTCTTGGTGGGATAATTGGAATTATATTTCTATTAGAAATTTTCTTAATTATAGATAGCGATTTTATACCCTTATTAAAGAGAGAGGAGGTTTACATACACATTAATTGGATAAGCACATTTGAAAGTCTAACCAATATTCAAAACTTCGGACAGCTTTTATATACTCATTACTTTTACTTCCTTTTAATTTCAGGAATTATTCTATTGGTAGCAATTATAGGTACAATTGTACTAACTCTTCAGAGAGACAAAGTTGTAAAGCGACAACAAATTTTTCAACAAATTTCTAGGGATTTTAGAAATGCTATTTTTGTTGTTAACCATTCAAATAAAAAAATAACAAGTTAATAATCACTATTAAGATTCCTAACTTAATATTTTTTATTAATTATGCATTCTAATAGTAAGAATATAAATAAATTCTATAGAATTTAAAATTTATGAGTACTAAATTTAATCTAGGTATCTCTAGATTATAATAATAATAATACTAAGGCACTAATTTCTAAATTTGAAAATAGCACAAAAGCCTTAAAAAAAACTTTAATATTAAAAACCTATGAATAATAAAATTACTCAATCTAAAAAATGGCCATATTTTCCAAAAAAACAACCCGTTGTTCACGAATGGCCAATTAATAAAAAATCAAGAAAACCAAACTTTCAAGAACACCCATATCATTTAGTGGATCCTAGTCCCTGGCCGCTTTTTGCATCTATAGGTGGCTTAGCAGCAACTACTGGAGGCGTTATGTATATGCACTCTTACTCTGGTGGAGGATCCTTACTTATAACAGGATTAAGCTTAATCATTTTTGTAATGTTTGTTTGGTGGCGTGATATTGTTAGAGAAGGTACTTATGAAGGTCAACATACTCGATTAGTACAACTCGGATTACGATACGGAATGTTACTGTTTATTATTTCAGAAGTAATGTTTTTTTTTGCCTTCTTTTGGGCTTTTTTCCATTCAAGTGTTTCACCTACTTATAGTATTGGTGGGGTTTGGCCACCTAAAGGTATTCAAGTATTAAACCCTTGGACAATACCTTTATTAAACACAATTATATTATTATCATCCGGTGCAACTATAACGTGGGCACACCATGCAATTGTAGGAGGAGCAAGAAAACAAGCTATCTTAGGATTACAAGCAACTATAGGTTTAGCTGTATTTTTCACATCTTTACAATTATTTGAATACATACATGCTCCATTTACAATGTCTGATGGTATTTACGGATCCACTTTTTTTATGGCTACCGGATTTCATGGGTTTCACGTATTTATTGGAACTTGTTTCTTAATTGTATGTTTAATAAGATTATACAAGCATCACTTTACACGAGAACATCATTTTGGATTTGAAGCAGCTGCTTGGTATTGGCATTTTGTCGATGTTGTTTGGTTATTTTTATTCATTTCTATTTATTGGTGGGGGGGTTTATAATAAAATAAAAAATATATATGATATTAAGTCCTTTAGAACAATTTGAAATTATTACAATAATTCCAGCTTACTCTAGATTTTTAGATATATCTTTTACTAACTCTAGTTTCATTATGATATTAGGGGTAATTCTATTCCTATTACTTTTATTAATGGTAACTTCTTACGGTGTTAGAACCATTGTACCTAATAGATGGCAAGTAATTGTTGAATCAGTTTACGAAACAATACTAGAAATGGTAAACGATAATATAGGAAGCCGAGGTAAAAAGTTCTTTCCTTTTATATTCACATTATTCACATTCATCTTAATTTCAAATTTAATAGGTTTAATTCCCTATAGTTTTACAATAACAAGT
>Ga0307489_10003459_pt1 | contig 10477 bp, 12 predicted proteins | sample SB12metaG_FD_202247 | JGI IMG/M metagenome (GOLD analysis project Ga0307489, IMG submission 202247) | Sea-ice brine microbial communities from Beaufort Sea near Barrow, Alaska, United States - SB 1.2 | ecosystem: Environmental > Aquatic > Marine > Coastal | place: USA: Alaska | collected...
GCAAATTCAGGCATTTTCGGATCATTCACTCCCTGTGCAATCACTGCGATTTTCAGGCCGCGGAAAAGAATGGCTAGTCATTCAATCCGTTTTATCTCGAGGCGACATTCACTCCGTAATCATTCACTCCGTTTTATCTCAAGGCGACATTCACTCCCAAATCATTCACTCCGTCACTCACTCCGTCAGTCATTCACTCGTCAGTCACTCCCTCTCTATGGGGACTTTCAAGCCCTGGTGGTTACGTCATGTGTTCGTGGTGGTCAGCGCGTGTGTTCAACTGGTCGAGCCGTGTGTTCAACTGGTTCAGTCGCACCATCGGAAACTCGTTCCGCATACTACCTTTCTGATGACACTCCTTGTCAGGTCGTGCCACAACAGCGTTCCACTTACCCCGCCGCGCCGCACACACCGTGGTACCCGAACACCACCCCTGCACCGTGCTGCAGCGGCAAACGTCGGATACAACTCGTCTGCGACCAGCCGCCACGTGCGCCAGGCTCTCAGCCGCGTTCACGTTCCTCGCCACCGTCCCCGCCCTTCCCGCGCGGCCCTCTCGTCTAAACCAGGTGCGTCTTCGAGGACAGCCCCGCTTCTTATCCACATCTTTTGATGCCACGTCTTATCCACGCCGTATCCGCTTCTTAACCCGTACACGACGCACCAGGTGATAACGCCCGGCGCGCGCCCCCGGTATGCATATATGAAAAGAGACGCGCTCCGACTCCGGCGACCGTTTAAACCGATATGACAAACTAGGGCTTCCGCCCTTGTCCAGTGTATTGTATCCCGGGTCGCGTTAGGGTGTCAAAGTCGTAAAGTATCCCCTCTCCACCCTCTGTCCGCGTCGCAACCACGCGCGCCCCACATATAACTCCAGCCCCTTACGCATCAACGTTTCCACGCGATGGTACACCAACCGGCGCGTCGTCATTCGCTGGTCCGGGTCCAACTTTGCGTTGGTTGGGTGACGGAATACGAATCGTCCCTCTGGACACAGTTGAAACCTGCCTCCTCCTGCGGGGGGGCAGTGCGAAAGCCTGGTGCCACCTGTTACGCGCGGAGGCGTCCCTCTCCCTTGCTCGTCTGAAAGGGACATTTTCGTGCGACGTCGAGCTTGGCCCCGCGTGAGCCGCGTGCGATGGCCCGCCTTGACGTTCCCGGCCTCAGCCACTCTCGTTCGTATGTTACTTCGTTCTCTCGGAGCACTCGAATGCTCCACAAACAATTATAATGTGTCCGTCTTATATTTCAAGTCTTAACGATCAAAACCCTACAATAGACTGGTACTCGTGCCACATCCAACCACAAGGGAAGTCATTGGAATGTTCCCAAGCCAATGCCCCGAAAAGTGTTTTTGTGCTCTCTCACTCACGGGGGGCAGGGCGAAAGCACGCTGGCGCCTCCTTACACGAGCGGACGCGTCTCGATATCACGGGGGGCAGGGCGACAGCCTGGTGCCTCCATATACACGCGGAAGCGTCTGTCACTGACTCTCGCTCCGAGCTCAGTGCCACCACAACGCTACGCGATGGTTCGGATCCTTGACTGTCATGGAATACCAACGGGTGCTGACAGACATTTATGCCGCCGTCCCCACTTCCACCCACCTCGCTCGTACAGAATGATGTCCTCCGCCGGCACCCTCGCACTCGCCGCGCTGCTTCTCGTGGTCCCCGGCAGGGACTTACACTCGTCCACTGTTGTACTCAACGTAAGCGCCTTCCGGTGAATAGGGGGTGCATTTGAGAGTTACCTAAAGTGTGATCAGGGGGTATTAGGGGGCGTTTGGGGGTTCCTTTGTGTGTTAGAAATGGCTCAGGTTGAGCTGAGAAGTGGACGAGTCTAAGCCCCTGGTCCGCGGCGACGTCTCGGCGCAGGGATATATTCGTGTGGCTTCACGCGTCGCCTCCGCCCGCGTGCCGGCACCACGTGTCGCCCTGCGTCCGAACGCCACTGACGGTGCGTTCAGAGCGACTGTTGGCAAACGTTTTCGACCTGTCGTGTTTGTCGATTGAGTGCATCCCTCGTTACATATCGCGCCTGGTGGTACGGGGTCCTAGGCGAAAGTTTGGTGCGGCAGCATCCGACGACATGTGGAGGCGCCTCCCTCTCACGGGGGGCATGTGACAAGCTTGAGGCCCCCTTTTATGCGTGGAAGCGTCTCTCCCTGTTTCATGGCGGGCCCGGCGAAAGCCTGGTGCCTCCTTATACACTAGGAATGGTCTCTGTCCCACAAGGTCCAGGGCGAAAGCCTGGTGCCTCCGCATACACGCGGAAGCGCCTCTCACTAATGGGGCCCATCTCTCTCTTTCATGAGGGCCGGGTTGAAAGTATGGTGTTTCTTTGTACGCGGGAAAGCGTGGCTCGCTTAGTGCACCAAACCCGTGCGTATTCAAACGAGGCCTCCACACCGTCACTGTTACAGGAGCGTCGACGAGCGCGCGACACACCAATCCATATATCTCGTCAGTGGCTAACAATTGTTTCTGGTGCGCCTTCCATCGTGCGCAGGCTCCGGTCGGTCGGGCCTCATCGTCGCTCCGGCGGTGCAGCCTGCGCCCACTGTCGACTGCGCAACGAAGGCCAACGAGCTTACTGCTCTCTCCTTCGACATAATTGGGAATATCTTACGCAGGACGCCATTGACAAGGCCGCGGAAGCTGCAAGGTAGGGCGGTGCAGGTTAACCCCATCGAAAATCGAATACAAATAGACAGCGCTTGAATCGAAGCGCTTGAAACCGTGATATTGTAGACCTCTTTTAACTGTTGCTTTCAAATCCAATTTGTGCCGCTAAAGCAAGGTTGGCTACCGCAAAGAGTCTGAAGGCCGCCACGGACGCCGTCTCACTCGCCGCGTCGAGAGCCGACAAGGTCGCAACTGGCGCGAGCGTTTTCAACGCTGCTGGGGACGCCATCGTCGGCCCCGCCGCCCAGACAGCGTACTTCGCCTACGTGACGGCAGGGGCTCACAGCTGTCCGCTTTTCAGCTCAAACTGAGCCGTTCCTGACAGAAAATACACCCTGAGCAACCCCTGATACCCCCTTATACCTCCTGACAACCCCTAGGTAGCCCCTGAATGCACCCCCTTTTCCACAGAAAGCGCTAAAGTTGAGCTGGAAAGTGAACGAGTGTAAGCTCCTGCGTGACGGCCAACGAGCTCGCCGAGACCAACGCCGCCGCGGCTGACAAGCTCCCGAGACCGCTGCTGAGTAGGGCGGTGCAGCTTGACCCTATGAAACCTAAGTGGAAACCGCCTGGAACTAAGCGCTTGAAACTAAAGTGTGATATACAGCTTTCGAATTTTGCTTTTAATATTCAACTTGCGCCGCTACAGCTGGGGCCGCCATCAACGTCAGGCAGGGCCTGGTATTTTATGCTCGCCACGTCAGAGGCTGCACTGTAACTCATGAAACGAGGGTCTGACGCGGCGAGCATAATCCGCCAGGCCCTGACGTCAGGGTGATCGCTCGCGCCCTCGCCGAGTACACAGCCGTCATTGCGGTAAGTCCGGTATCATACACGTCATTTGGTGAGATTGACCATAACTTGCTTCGTAAACATGGTAAAGAGAACCAAATGACGAAATGGAGGAAAGGCCCTGGTGTCGTCCACGTCATTTGGTGTAAACTACCACAAAGCACTTCGTAGATATGGTAAATTTGACCGATATCTGTGAATGAAACCAGGCCTTACATAGCGGACACAACCCCAGCAAACACTCAGAAGGCCTCCCTGATTGCCGCCAGTGTGGCGTCTGCCACCGAAATCTTTGATGCTGAGACCGAGGCTCTCGCCGTGCAGAGTAGGGCGGTGCAAGTTGACGGTGTCAAAGCCCGTGTTGAAAGCGTCTATGGTTGCAGCGTTTGAAATCAAAATATCATAAACGGCTTTCAACTATTGCTTTCAAATTAATCTTGCGCCGCTTCGGCAAGATGCGATTAAGGTCGACGTCGATGACGCCGCCACCGCCACCGGCAATGTCAAGACCACCATCGCCGATTCCACGGCAAGGCCTTTCAATCGTCCCGCATTTCACATCAACATGAGCCGCTTAACCTTCTGAGACGTGAGTGTGTACGTGTGTGTGCATTCTGCATTGCTGTACGCCGGTCTGGTAAGGGGGTCGAACGGGGATTTGGAATTTCTTGAGTTTACTTCATACATGGTCGCAAATATGATTTAACAGTGAGATCGACATCCCAAATCGGCATGTTGGTCGAGCTGATTTTCGTATGGAGCAAGGACAAGGATCGTGACCGTACTGCGCTACGCGCCATCCCCATTTGCCCCCCCCCTCCCCCCACCTGAAATGCGTAGCTCAGTAGCTGAAATAACTCATAGAATAGTAGTATGCTGACGTTCATCTGGACATGAAACGAGTGGCAGGCCGTCTTCCACGGATGCCGCCACCGCGTGGCGCCTGGCGGTTGTTACCCAGGGATTCAACGCCCGTCAGGGTGCCTACTTCGTCGCTACCGCGGAGCCCGGCAAGGGCTTACACTCGTCCACATGTTTGCCTGAGCCGTTCTTGTTACTGATACCAGCAAAGCGCTCCAACACATGAGAACAAAGGTGCTCAAGTTGAGCTGAAAAGTGGACGAGTGTAAGCCCCTGGTGTCAGGCTACACCACCGCGACTGTCGCCGCCGACGCTATCAATGACGTCAAGGCGGTCGCGTCAGCCGTTAAGGTTGCCGCCGACAAGCTCGCTGCCATCGTACCCAAGGTCACGCTTGAGACCGCCGCCGGCGTCAAGGCAGGAGGGGGTAATGCGCACAACCACGGGGTCCAGGGCGAACTCTCAGTATGACAAAGTGTGTCAAAGTGTCAAAGAGCAAAATCAACAGCAAAAACATGGACCAATCACAGGCTCGGATTTGGGTCGGAACATGTCAAACGGTTTGATCCGAGCTTGTGATTGGTCCATGCTTTCTACTTTTGCTTTTGCTCTGTAACACTTTGACGCACTTTGTCATAGTGCCTGATATTACACGCGGGAGCGTCTGTCTCTCTACCTCTATCGATCTCTTTATCTCTCTGCCTGTCCTTCTCTTCCACTATCTCTCTCACTCTCTCTCGTATGATGGCAAGGCGTGTGTAATGAGTATTCTCGAAGCACTCCCATGCCTTCATATTGGTAATCGGGCCCAATGTTGCGAACGCGCACTCCACAGACGTTGAATCGACGAACCGAGCCCCTCGCACGCGTCTGAATGAGTATCCAGCACCTTGAACATAAATCGTGCTCCGATAATGGTTGGAGTGCTTGTTGTCGATGACCCTCCTGCCAGGTCCTCCAGGCTCAGGCCGCGGCCCGAGGCAGAATCGACCTTTGTGTCAAGGAGTTCTAGGCCCCGGCCGGCCGCTAAACCCTACTAAACCCTGGGCATGGTCACGCTGTACGCACGCAGGGATGGAGGGAAGAGAAGGGAAGAGAAGGGAAGAGAAGGGAAGGGAAGAAAAGAAAAGAAACGGGAATAAGGTGGGGGGGACAACTGTACATGAACAGTAAATACAGGCAGCGAGTATGCAGATTACTATATGAGGGACGATGTGAGCAAGATGTATCGAATGCTCGGGTGTCAGCGGCTGATGCTGGGGGCGCACTCCAGTGGGGAAGAATGGGATGGGATGTGATGGGAAGTCAAGGGAAGGGAATTGAGAAAAAATGCATCTTTGTAAATCTTTGTAAATATCAACTGAAAGATTGAACCGACACGTGACGCCGAACCGACATGCGACGCGAGCACGACGTAGTAGAAACGTGAAGCGCCCTCTGTCCACTTCGCTTTTATACTGAAGTCCATCGAGACCCAGGGCGCTGACACGGCGAGCATCAAGCAACCTCCTCCGCCAGGTTCAAGCGGACAGACTCTGAAGTGCCCTCTCTCCACAAATTAATTATGTATCGGCTGGCGGGTCACGGCACGGAGGGGGGCGGTAAGGGTACATTGCTCCGCCGCGTCCCCGGAGATAATGTGCGAGGCAACAACTGTCATAATACCTACACAGTGATGGTGGGGGGCGCAAATGGGGATATGGATTTGCACGAGTTAATAGTAGGTCGCTCATATAAATTACAGTGTAGACCAGCCTCCCGTACACGGGAGACTGGTTTTTGTATGGGCGAAAGTTTATTAACTCACAGATCGTGACCATACCGCGCATCGCGCCACCCCTATGTGCCACCCCTCCCAGAAATGCGATTACTGCAGGCACGGCGTTCATGTCCCCAGTCTGGCAGTGGACGACTTTACATAAAGTTGTGGGGTTCCGGTGAGCCTCCCTGCGCCCGGCCCTGCGGATAACGTGCATAGTACCGGATAGCGTTAAACCTTCCATGCTACCTACGGTACGGAAGTACGATGACATCGTTGCACGTATGAGGAAGCATCCTACACTTGCCCTAGAGCTAGGAAGTGAGGGTCATAAACACTATGTATTGGCTATATGATATGGGCTAAATAAATTACTCCCTAGCGTCAGTCTCCTTAAACCCAGTCTCAGGTATGACTCCCCCCTGAATCCCCAGAAGATAACATCTCGACAAATCAGGGACGTGGGGAAACGATGGACTGTCCATGGACTAATCAGGGACCATACACTATGACGAACAAAATTGGCGCGAACGTGCAAAGAATCCCAGCCCATCAAATCTAAGCAGATCTCCCTCTTGGCCAATCACATGAGGGCCTTCAGCGTTACGCCTCACGCAGAGACTGGGTTTAAGTGGGAGCGAGGTACCACGGGTGCAGGTGGCCAACCGCCAGGGGCTTTACACTCGTCCACTTTTCGGCTCAACGTAAGCGCCTTCTGTGGGACAGGGGGTTGTGTGGATGTCGTTTTTGGGGTGTTTGTGAGGTGTTTTGGGGTATTGAGGGGTGTTTACGGTGTATTTTGTGTCAGAAATGGCTCAGGTTGAGCTGAAAAGTGGACGAGTGTAAGCCCCTGCCCACCGCCGGCTCCGGCTCCGGCAGCCGTGTGTCGTGCCCCCGTCCAGGGGCTTACACTCGTCAACTTTTCGGCTTATCGTGAGCATTTCCGAGGAATATGCTGGGTGGTTTCATGGAGTTTCGGTGACAAAAATGGCTCAGGTTGAGCTGAGAAGTGGACGAGTGTAGGCCCCTGCCCCCGTCCAATTAGCGCCATCCTCCTCCGCAACACCTCGATCGCCTCTTTTCGCATCCCTTGCCGCTGATTAGGGCCTGGCGGATAATGCTCGCCACATCATAGGATGGCAGTGAACTAAAAGAACGATGGTAAAAAATGCGTTGATGACGTGGCGAGCAAAACCTGGTCAACTCTACCGCTGATAGGCAATCGCCAGCGAGTTGAAGGAGGCGATCAACTGGTCGCTGGTGCCGTGCACGCGGGCCTAAAGGCAGGGACTTAAACTCGTCCACTTGTCAGCTCAACCTGAGCCATTTCTGACACAAAATACAGCCCCTAATATCACTAACACCCCCTATACACCCCCTAAACAACCCCTCATTGCACCCCCTATCCCATAGAAAGCGCTTATGTTGAGCTGAAGAGTGGACGAGTGTAAGCCCCTGCCTGCAGGTCCAGGGCCGACTCCCGCAGCCGCAGCCCGTGCACCGTGTGGCCCTGCGACCAGGGGCTTACACTCGTCCACTTCTCAGCTCATCTTGAGCGTTCTTTGTGGGATAGGGGGTGCGCGCAGGGGTTGTGTAGCCCGTGTTAAGGGGGTGTTAGGGGGTATTTAGGGTGTGTAGGGTGCTTTCTAGTGTCAGTCACGGCTCAAGTTGAGCTGAGAAGTGGACGAGTGGAAGCCCCTGCCTGCGACTGCAACAGTCGCGCGATGTTTTCCTGATTGTGTAAGACGATGGCGGCGATGTCGTCTTCCTCATCCAGAACCCGTCCAGCATGGGCTTACACTGGTCCACTTCTCAGATCAACTTGAGCCGTGTCTGTAACAAGGAAACACCCTACACACCCTGCACACCCCCTAATACCCCCTTGATACGGCCTACACAACCCCTACGCGCACCCCCTATCCCACACAAAGCGCTCAAGTTGAGCTGAAAAGTGGACGAGTGTAAGCCCCTGCCGTCCAGCTCCGAGCAGCTCGGGCACATCGCCGCTTACTGCGCTCGGCAACGCCTCGATGTAGCGGCGCAAGTCGAATTTGAACCCATAACTTGAAAGCGGTTCCTCATATTTTAGTTTCAAGCGCTTAGTTGCAGGCGGTTTCAACGTGGGTTTGAAAGGGTCAACCTGCACCGCCCCACCTCGACGTTGATATCCTCCCCGACGTTGTGTTCCTCGATTGACGGGCGGCGAATAGACAGTCGATTGGCCATGGATCAGGGGCTTACACTCGTCCACTTCACAGCTCAACTTGAGCCGTTCTTGTCACTAAAACTCCATTGACCACCCAGCGTATCCCATAGAAGGCGCTCATGATGAGCCGAGAAGTGGACGAGTGTAAGCCCCTGCCACCGATGGTCGAGCGGCGGCCACGGCGGCGTTGACGGCGTTGGAGGCCACCTCCTTGCAGTGGCGCACATTGGAATTGAAAGCAAAACTCGAAAGCAGCGTACCATATTTCAATTTCAAACGGGTATTTTGAGGCTTACGACGTGGGTTTTTTTGGGTCAGCCTGCACCGCCGTACCTCGTGGGTGATGGACACCCCCCGCCGCCGCGAACTAGGAGCTTACACTTGTCCACTTTTCAGCTCAACCTCAGCCGTTTATTGTCACTAATTCCACCCACAGACTCATCGTTTATCACAAAACGTACTTACGTTGAGCCGAGAAGTGGACGTGTGTAGCCCCTGCCGCGGACCGCCACCGTAGAAGGCCTCGGCGGCGGTAGCGAGGGCGGATGTGGCTGCGACGGAGACTGTGGCTTGCCGCGCTGCTCGGACCGTCTTGTAGCGGCGCAAGTAGAATTTGAAAGGAAATCTTGAAAGCCGTTAATCACGTTCAAGTATCAAGCGCTTAGATCCAGGCGGTTTCAACTTGTGTTTGATAGGGTCAACCTGCACTGCCTCACCGTCTGCGCGTGGTCCCAGCTGTAGCGGCGCAAGTTGCAATTGAAAGCAAAATTTGAAAGTTGTTCATCACTTTTGGTTTCAATCGCTGAAACCAGGCACACTTTCCACTCGGGTTTTGATACTGGCAACCTGCACCGCCCTACCCAGCGGCGCTCCGCTAAGTTCAGAGCTCGTGTCATCTCAGTGGCCGCCTCCGCGCCGCGCCCCGCGGCAGCCAGGCAGGCGCTCCGCGACGCAACACACGACTGCATCCAGGGCCGCATACAAAATACTCGCCAGGTAATATGATCACCTGGCAAGCCCACACGGTACATCTGCGACACAAAAACTCACTGGAAGGGTTTGCTCATGATTAGATGAATGCATGTGGTTAATGGATCGCCAGATAGTTCGGTCTGTCAGCGAGAATAAATGTCGGATAGGGTTGGTCAATGCTCACTGTGTAAGTAACTTGAGGCTTGATCAGCGTTTGTCAAAATGAATACAAATAAGGGTGATGACGCGAGGGTGATGACACGGATGAGTGACCCGACCTGCAGCTGCGGGTGGCAGTCGTCTAGGACGAACTCGAGGATGTCGAGGCAGCGGTCGTACAGAGGTAGCGCGGGCTCAGGGCGGAGCGCAGGGGCTTACACTCGTCCACTCATCAGCTCAACCTGAGCCGTGTTTTGTCACTGAGCCACTGAAACTACCCAGCGTTTCCCTCAAACGGTGCTTACGTTGAGCCGAAACGTGGACGAGTGTAAGCCCCTGCCGGTGCGCGGCAACCAGCACCGACGCGGCGGCGTTGAGGGACACGGCGAGCGCGAAGCTGGGCTCCAGCGATAGCGCCTCCAGGAGCTGCACACCGCGGGGCAGGGGCCAACTGAATCATGCCCGCCGCGTCATAGGGTGATGTTCCACGTTCGTCCGCCATCTCCTGCACCACGTCTTCGTCATCCTTTCCTTCTACTTATTCTCCTGCTCTCCCCCCGCCTCCTCTTCCTCCTTCACCAGGATTGGTGACGTGGCCAGCATAGGTATGGTATGGCCTTCCCTATGTACCCCCTATATACCCCCTATATGCCCCTATATACCCCCAATATGCCCCTATATACCCACTTTATACCCACTTTATACCCACTAGGCCCCACCTCGGCGGGCGCTGGCCAGGGCTGCGCGGTGGTGGCCCAGGCGGGACTGCGCTTGTGCCAGCTTGTAGCGCCGCAACTTGAAATTGAAGGCAAAGCTTGAGAGCGGTTCGTCACATTCTAGCTTCAATCGCTGAAGCCAAGCACAGTCAACCCACACTCCGGGGTCAACCTGGGGTTCACCTGGGGTCAACCTGGGGTCAACCTGGGGTCAACCTGGGGTCAACCCGGGGTCAACCTGGGGTCAACCTGGGGTCAACCTGGGGTCAACCTGGGGTCAACCTGGGGTCAACCTGGGATCGACCTAGGGTCGACCTGCACC
>Ga0307489_10003460_pt1 | contig 10474 bp, 17 predicted proteins | sample SB12metaG_FD_202247 | JGI IMG/M metagenome (GOLD analysis project Ga0307489, IMG submission 202247) | Sea-ice brine microbial communities from Beaufort Sea near Barrow, Alaska, United States - SB 1.2 | ecosystem: Environmental > Aquatic > Marine > Coastal | place: USA: Alaska | collected...
CCCCAGTGTTGACTTCACACGGAGAGTGTGACCCGGAGTTTGTACAACGAGCGTCCCTAGTTTACAGAACGTTGCATGGTAGCGGTAGTACTCGAAAATCACATAGCAAACCTTTTCCGTTTTTTCGTGGTTCTCCATCTGGGATTCGAACTCCTGGCCTACGCCTTCTAGGGTTACGCCCAAACCAACTAGACTAACACAACATTTCTTTGTCGTATGGGCAATCACACTCTGCTATGAGATCGTAATGTCCACTATTTTCTAGAGGACAAAACTCATGCTTCGATGTAACCATCACCCTGATAATCGTAATATATACAGCAATGCTGATATTAATATATACAGCAATGCTGATATTACGACAAGACCAAACAGAGAAGCTTTGACACCGATGTCTTTCGATTTCTGCCAAATATCTCCCAGCCCGTCGGTATAGTCAGGTCGTCCATTTCATCAATCAGAAAACCAGCTTGATTTAGCGTGGTCTCGTGGCTTACAGCATAGAGATGCTCTCCGATGTTGCCCAGGTCCAGTGACGTGACGAGCATGACCCGCCGGGCCCTACAGAGGGGTCTACTTAATCAGCTGCATCCATCGATCCTTCAACCCGCCGCCGCCGCCGCCGCCGCCGCGGAGCAGGACGTTCAGGACCGAATGCTGCTCGACTGGCTACGCCTACAGCTCGGCCTACCGATTCAACGGGTTCCGCTGCATCGGTAATGGAGTAGGGCGTCATCATCGATTGTTGGACCCTTACAGTCTGTGGTGTGCCGAGCGTCCACATTCATGAGTTAAGCGCCGAGACGAAGAGAGTCAGCCGGTGAGGAAAAGACAGCGATGGAAAAGTGAAAGACGCATGTTAAGGCAGGCACCATGCTTTCGCCGTGCCCTGTGAGAGATAGATGGAGAGAGCGAGATGCATCTTCGTGACGGTGTGTTGGGTTACCAGGATTTCGCCCTGCCCCCCGTGTGGCACCCAAGTGACGCGGCGCACATCACCCGTCGGGCGCCACGCATAGGTATACACGTGCAACCCGCCAGGCGGCAGAATCTTCATCCCTGTCCTTGTCCCCATCCCCGCCGCCCCCGTCCCCGCCGCCCCTGCCGCTCCCAGTCGCGACAATATTGTAGCGGCATTGGTTGGCACCTGGCGCGGCGACGGAGGTGGCGATGGTAGGCCCTCACACTGGTCCCATGCATGACTTCACACAGATCGTTTGTCCCTGAACTGTCGATTTATCCTGGCATAATTGATAAGCACCTCGAATCTGCTCGAGCTGAGCCGCCAGAGGAAGGATTGGCCAGGCCTTGAACGTTGGTACGGGCTCTATCGTGGTGACCGCGAACAGCGGCGGCTCATTCACCGCCAAACCTCCTGGTTGCTCAGGGTGCGCGGAGAGATGTCGGTGGGTGTCCGCCTCGGGAACCATCTCTTTTCCCGCCGCCGCCGGCTCGCCGGTCATCGTCAACGCCGTGTCACGCCCTGCGGCGCTTATATCGGCGGAGTGGACGTGGGTACCCTCGTGTTGGCCGCGAATGGCATAAACACGCTTTCCTGGACGCTTCCTCGGCCCTCGACAATATGGATTAGGAACGCTTGATGCGAATGCCCACCATTCGCACTCCATGTACATGATGTATCGATCATGTACAGAATGTGACAACCACGTACAGAATGTCGCGAACAATTTACTGACTACAATAGATGACCTCGCACAATCGTCTACGACGATCGCGGCCACATAGCTGTCATCTCAGTCTGCGGCGCTCGTGATAGAATACTTGGTTCTACTAGTTGGCGCGAGTGTTGCCGCGCCCGCATCTCACGAGAACATAACATTACGATTGGCAAAACGGAATTCGTAATTGTAAAACCGGAACTGTCGTGCTCTGGTGATGCTTCCTTTCACAGATGCATGCGTACTCAACCCTCGACTCTCCTCTAAAAATGAGGGCCGGAGCCCCCTCCTAGAATTCGTTCCCTATTCTTTCCCACCTGACTGTTCGCACACAGTGTGCCAGTGTACTTGTATGAACTCACCGCATCCTCCTTCCATGCTAACGCGTGTGTACACAATACACAATATGGACAACATTACTTCTTCCTGCAGAGCGACATGGCACCGTAAGGTGGTCGACCTCCGATACCGATCATAAGCAAATCAATGAATGTGTTAACAAATAGAAAAATAGAAAATAAAAAGACAAAATAAAACAAAGTAGAGCTAAACAAAATAGAGCTAATAATATACCAGAAATAATGAATGAACTTCTAGTAGATAATAAATTCAATCACCGTCACCGCCGTCCCCGTCACCGTCCCCGTCGTCATCATCGTCGCCGCCGGCCGCGTCCCCGGCGCTGTCCCCAGCCCCGCTCACATCGTCCTCCGTCGCGCCGCCGCTCTCCACCAACATGTGCGTCCCCACCATCTCTGTGTACATCTCGTACCACCCCTTCCAGGAGGGTCACTGAGAACAAGCCCTCGAGCCGAGATCAGAGCAATTTGACTTACCTTCCAGGTGAATGCACATAGGGAGACAGCTTGGTGCCTCCTTATACACACAAAAGCGACTCTCTCATTTTTTTTCTGCTCACACAGACGTCCAGCGGAGGACAAGTAGACTCAACGTGGGGCGAGCGAGTGCTTGTTCTCAAGAACCCCCCGTGCCAGGCTCTCTGCCGTCTTCATGAACGACTTGTTAAACCTGGTGATGACCAGGATGAAGAATGCCTTGCGGCCGACGATCAGGGACTTACACTGGTTCACTTCCCAGCTCAGCGCAAGCACCTTTTGTGGGCTGCACACCTCCACTGCTCTGTTTGTCGTGAGCACCTTTGTGGGCTAGGTTGTGTGTTTAAGTGACAAAATCGGCTCAAGTTGTGCTGGGAAGTTGATGCTAGCAGTGGCTTCCATGAACGAAACTGACTGGAGTTGTGCTGAGATGTGGACGAGTGTGAGCCCCTACCGACGATCTGCAGCGACTCGAGGCCGAACGTGTTCAACAGGAACGCCATGCCCCAGGTGGTGATGTACCGTTTCTCCTCCCCGGGCCCGAGGTTTAAGGCCTGGCAAATGTTGCTCGCCAGGTCATACGGTGCCATTTGACTCAGTATACGAGGGTCCAAAATGCGTTGGATGACGTGGCGACCAGTATCCGGCCGGCCCTGCCGAGGTAGTTGTAGATGAGCACGCCGTAGGCCATGATGACGTAACTTCCGAAGATCCACGTGAAGGCGGTAAGGAACCACCCCACGTTGTAGCGGCGCAGGTTGAAATTGAAACTCAAGTTGGCAAGCAGTTTGTCATGTTTAGTTTCAAGCGCTTGGATCCAGGCGCTTTCAAAGTGGATTTCATAGGGTCAATCGCCCTACCAGGTTCTGGTACAACACGGAGGACCACTTAAGCTTCCGATTGTACTGCTGCCGCCGCGTCGAGATCTCGCGGAGGATGAGCGTCCGCGCGGCCAGCATCGCCTTGACGTCGCCAGACATGTCACCGACTGCGTCCTTCAGACGTTCCTCCGCCTCCTCCAGCGCATCCCCCACGGTGTCGATCGCGTTGTTGACATGGTACTTGACGTTACTCGCGACTGAATCCACCATGCCAAACACGTTGCTCATCGCGCCGTCGGCGCCCGCCGTCGCCGGTACCGTACCTGCCGTACCCGCCTTCCCCTCCGTCCCCGCCTTTCCTGGCTTCCCCGGCAACACCTCCGGGTGAACCTTCATCTTCTTTGGAGCCATCGCGTATTGAAACGATGGCTGCTTTTTCCAAATTTGGAATCTGGACTGGACTGGGTTAGCGATGACGGCGGGCTCCCGCGCGGCGGTTGGTGCCGCTGCTGCCGCTGCACTTCCCTCCTTGTAGCGGCGCAAGCTGGAATTGAAAGGAAACGGTGAAATGAGTTTATGATATTCTGGTCTCAAGCGCCGCAACCACAGGCGCTTCCAACACGGGGTTTGATAGGGTCAACCTGCACCGCCTTACCGCGGGCGGCAGCGGCAGGGCGGGGCGCTGCGGCGGGGCCTGGTTGTGGCGTCGACAGTTGAAACTAAAATGCAAAGTTTGAAAGCAGAAGAATGTCAGTCCGATGCGCTGACACCAGGCTGTTTCAGTGGAGTGGCACGTGGTAAAATTGTTGAGTACCAGCATCACACACGGGCAATCAGTCATACACGCCAACGGTGTTATATTCCGCGCGTGCCAACGAAGGTTTCAACCTGCACCGCCCTGCCTTGGCTCGGCGAAGCAGGCGCATGGCATCGCCGCCCAGCGCGGCCTACGTGTAGGGTCTGACGCACGCCGCCCGCCACGTCGTCAACATCATGCACGTCGTCAACATGTTGAACCCTCGTGCCTTGACTTCATCCAAATGGCATCGTGTGGACGTGGCGAGCAATATTCGCCCGCGGGGGCGTCCGCTCCGCCAGGCGCCGCTTGAGTTCCACAAAACGCGGCAATCCACCCTGCGCCGTTCAGCTCATTCCGGCCAGGCCATACCTCGATGATGGCGCCGGCGTCGTGCCCTCGGGTTCCGAGCGGCAGGTGGCTCATCGCGGGGACACACCCCGCCGCCTCCAGCGCCGCCGCCGCCGCCGCGCGGGTGTGCGGCGCGCCGCCCACCACGGCGGCGAACGCGGCGGCGGCAGCGGGCACGTGCGCCGCGTTGGGCTCGCACGCCGGCGGCAGGAACCGCACGATGTCGACATACGCCGACTCCGCCAGCGCCGCCGCCGCCGCCGCGCCCTTCAGATGGCGTGGCGTGACAAACCCCGCCGCCGCCGCCGATAACGCGCTAATAGAATCAAAGTTGTCCTCCGCCGCCGCCGCCGCCGCGGTGCGGTCCCGCTCGCGCTCCCTCGACTTGAGCTCGGCGTAGGCCGCGAGCACGGCGCCGACGTGGTCGTCGCCGCCGTCGCCGTCTGCGAGCACCGAAATCACCAGCCCACCGGCGAAATGAACATCAGACGACATGGCCCTAACGTGTTCACGGAGGATACCGATAAGCCCCGCTCCGACGGCCTTGCGGGCCGCCAGCGCCGACTCCCCCACGCCGGCGACGATGAGCGCGGAGGCGTCGACCACGGCGCGCGCGCTCGGCGCCGGGTCGTTGGACCGGCGGAGCATCGCGGCGACGGCGCCGTAGCCGCCATCGATGCGGAGCTCCGTGAGCGCCGCGTGGTTTCCCACGCATAGCCGCGCCAGAAGTGCCACGGCGGCGGCGGCCGCTGCCGCGGCGGCGGAGGCGGCGTCGGCGGCGGCGGCCGCGGCGGTGGCGTCGGCGGGGGCGGCGGCAGCGGAAGCGATTATTGCTTTCATGCCGTCGCCTTGCTCCCATGCTCCCTTGCTCCTTTCCTCCCTCGTGTGCGCTTGCTTTTCGCGCGCCGCCGCCTCGGGCGCCCGCATCATCCGCACGGCGGCGGAGAGCCCGCCGGTAGACAGAATGGCGGAACGGACGAGAGTGAGCGCGTGCGCCGCCTCCTGCGGCGACCCCCCGCACCCCACGGGCCCGCCCTGCTCCGCTGCCAGGTCCATCAACTGGATCATTCGCTTTGCCAGCTCCTGGGGCCGCGCGAACATATTGCTCGCTACGTTAGGATGCCGTTACTGTAATGTCGAGGGGCGAGAATAAGAAGTGCGTTGGATGACACGGCGAGCAACATCCGCCCAGCCCTGCCAGTTGCGTGGCCGCGGGGAGGCCAACCGGAGCCCTCGACGCGGCGAGGCTCATGTCCCCCGCATGTTCGGTGGCGGAGGGGACGGCTGTGAGGAGCCACATCTCGCGGCTCGCTGCCTGGTCCGCGGTCACTGCCGCCCCCGAGTGGCTGTTGTCGGCCGCCGGCGCCAGCGCACCCACGAGGGGCAGCACTTTGCCGGCGTGCATGGCCCGCCGGTAGAACCATCTTGGTTTGTCGTGCACATCCAGCGACTCGCCGCCGCCGCTGCCGCCGCCGCCGCCGCCGGGGACGATGGCGTGGACCTGGCCGTCGTCGTCGTGCAGCTGCGCGGCGGCGCCGCTCCAGTGCCCCTTCGTGAACATCCTCCGCGCGGCGACGCCCATTCCACTCACCTTGGGATCCGTGATGGTCTCGCCCTCGCCATCGGCTTCGGCTTCTGACCCCCACGCCCCCTTCACTCCACCGATACTCCCCTGCGACGAGGGCCAGGCGGATATTGCTCGTCACGTTGTGTCATAAGATGCAGTTCATTGCACGAGACGAGATTACGAAGTGCGCTGAATGACGATGACGCGGCAGGGAGGGGGCCAAGATCCGCCCGGCCCTACCCGCGGCTCCCCCTTGCCGCCCCCGACTTGCACCGCCACCGCGCCGTCCACCGCCGCGGGACCGGCGGCGCACCGGATCTTCTCGCGGATCACGTGCACGGGCTCAAACCAGGGGCTTACACTCGTCCACTTTTCGGCTTATCGTGAGCACTTTTGAGGGATACGCTGGGTGAGGTCATGAAGTTTCGGTGACAAAATCGGCTCAGGTTGAGGTGAGAAGTGGGCGAGTGTAAGCCCCTGCCTCGAACCGCAGCTGCCTCGCGTTTCGCGTGCGGTACAGGCCTAGGCGGTCGAGCGCGAAACACACCCCCCCGAACAGGAACACGAAGTTGTTCAGCAGCATGACGTTGAGCGACCTGGTGATGGCGTTCCCGCTCGCCTTGAGAATGGCTCCGACCTCGGGGCGTTGCATGGCGCCCGCCGGGTCCGTCAGGAGCTGGAAGAGCACCTCCGCCCAAGGGCGCACACTGGTCCACTCTTCGGCTCAACGTAAGCGGTATCTGTGGGATAGGGGTCGCATTTAGCGGTTGTTTAGGGGGTGTTTAGGGGGTCTTTAAGTGGTGTGGGGTATTAGGGGGAGTTTAGGGTGTATTTTCCGTCAGGTTGAGCTGAAAAGACGAGCGTAAGCCCCTACCTCCGCCCACGCCACCCACACCTCCATCATGTTCATTCCCGCGGCCACCACCGCCTGTTGCCAGAGTGACAAGACATGATCCGAAATCGATATGGGAGATCGATATGGGAGATCGGACATAAATGACACATCGATAGGGATTTCAATCTGGGATATGGGTTATTGATATGGGATATATTGTCACTCTGCCTGTTGCCAGTGCGGCTCCAGAACGGTGCCCCCGCCCGCGGTGAACATCCGTGTCAGCGTCAGCTTCACCGGGAACATGACACTGAGCTGGATGGCGATCACGGTCAGGAAATGCCAGCCGTTATCCTTATCTGGAAACGCATGGCACTCCCACCCATCCGGCTTGAGGCTCGTCTGCGACATGAGAACGGCGCAGCCGACGCCAGCGGGTACGGATTTGCACTCATCCAGCACGTTGGCGCTGCAGCCGATGTCCTGCCGCAGCATGAGGCGGCACTGCGAGGCCTTGTTGTAGCGGCGCAAGTTGAGTTTGACAGCATAGTTTGAAAGTCTCATGTTATAGTTTCAAGAGCTTCGATTCAGACGCTTTCAACATGGGTTGCACAGGGTCAACCTGCACCGCCCTGCCTTGTTGTAGTAGAACCACACGGTGACCAACAGGCCCACCAGGTACAGCGTGGCCTGCATCACGATGCGCTCGGCGCCGCAGATGAGGGTCGTTGAGAACAAGCACTCGAACCAACATCGGACCATGACTTATCTTAAGGGTTGATATCATGCATACGCGCTGAGGAGGAGGAGGAGGAGGAGAGCCATGGTCGGTCAAGTGCTTGTGCTCAATAGCTCCCCTGCCAGAGAAGGAGCTGAAGGGGTCGGCGAGGAACGCGCGGAAGAACATGTGCGCCGCCATGTACAGCCTGACCGCCCACGTCACAAACTTGTAGAACCGCACCACGCTCCACGTCACAAGCCCAAGACCCGCGCTGGGCGTCTTGGGCACCCCCGCCCACACGCGCGTGGCCAGCGGCGCCCAAGCGGCGACCTCCGCCGCTCGCTTGTCATTCGCCTCGCGCGTGCGCAGCGCGTGGAGCGCCTCCACGGTGCCCACGAAACCCTCGCGCCATTTCGTCACGTGCATCTCCGCGTGCGCCTCCGCCTCCACCTAGGGCCCGGCGGATATATATCGGGAGGAACACGTAATCCACCGCATGTTGAACCCTCGTGTCCTGAATTAAATGGCATCCTATGACGTGGCGGGCAATATCCGGTGGGTAGAGCCTGCCTGAACGACGGCGGCGGCGAGCGCCGCGTTGCCGTCGACCTTCTGCTCGATGAACGTCCAACCGCACTGCGTGATGTGGAACTCGTGGAAGACGTCGTCCCACGGGTTCAGCACCCAGTCCACACAGTAGGGTCATTGGTAACAAGCGCTCAACCGATGTTGAATTTCCTGATCCTCCTCTGCACGTCTGTATGAACATCCAACCTGAAGGTGAGTCATGCTCCTGCACGTAAGTCATGCTCTTGAAGGTACGTCATGTTCCGATCTCGTTCCAAGTGCTTGTTCTGAACAACCCCCCTGCCAGCCCGTTCTGCTTGCACCCCTCCATGGCCAGCAGCGTGCACCAGATCATGTCGACGGTGCCCCACCCCACGCGCCCCGCCGCCGCCGCCAGCGCGGGCGGGCACCGCCGCAGCAGCTCGTCCGCGTTGTAGTACGCCTTGACAATCGGGCGCGGGCCCACGCTGGCGATAGGCGGCGCCAGCTGCGGCGGCCCCGTCGCCTTCACGGCGCCGGCCAACGAGTCCGTGGCGGCCCAACATGCAGGGGCGCACAGTCAGAAAGCGGTGCATCATATTACAGCTTCAATAGGCCAATTTCGGTTCATCGCCTGGGTGAAACGCCAATACAGAGTTGCGGAAAAAGTGTCAGCGCTCCACGCGTGTAAGCGAGCGCCAGGTTGAATGCCCATACATAGTTGCGGACAAAGCGTCAGCGCTCCATGCGACAAGTGACATACCGAAATCGGCCTATTGCTGAAACCAAGCGCGGAGCACTTCAACCCGGTGTCAAGCGGGGGTGAAGTCAGTCACTTGCAGGGTGCACCGCCCTGCCAAGAGCCGTCTTGGTTCTGAAGCGCGACAATGTTCCACAGGTTGGAGCGCTTCATCCACCCGCGGCTGGTCAGGTTACCCGACAGCATGGCCTTGAACTCGGCGACCAGCAGCGGGAACGTGACGCCCATAGGTAGGGGGCGACGGAATATCCCTTTGGAATTGACCATAATTCCTATGCCATATTCCCGATTTCTGCCAAAATTCCCGGGAATATTCCGAAAACATCCGCCCAAACCGCTCAAACCCAAACCCCTCAAACTGCAGCACAGAATCTCCCAGAAATGACCGTGATTGCCCAGAACGCCGAAATTACCGAGAAAGTGTCTAAAATTCCCCAGAAGTTTCCTGCATTCTGGAATTGCCTAAACCACGGCATCCGTCTCCCCCTACCCATGGGCATCTGCCACGGCAGCTGCGCGCCGTCGAAAATCCGCGACGCCATCTCCATGTAGGGCCGTGGCAGATGTTGCTCGCTATAACGGGCTCTTGAACCCCCTACATTGGGCACCTGACCCCTCTATAATGGGTTCCTTCCTCCCTATAATGGGCACCTGAACCCTCTTTACTGGTCACCTGACCCCCTATAATGGGCACCTGAACCCCCGTTATTGGGCACCTGACAGCGTCATCGGATGCGGTGTAACTCAAACAGGTTTCAATCCGCGTGTCAATGACGTGGCGAGCAGCATCTGCCGGGCCGTACCTCGGCGTGGCCCACGATGTTCTTCATGTCCAGGAAGGCGTATACCAGAGCGGTGCCCACCGCGCGGTCGAAGGGCAGCAACACCCCCTGCCCCCCCTGGGCGGGGGCCCGGGAGCAGGGGCTTACACTCGTCCACATCCCCGCTCAACCTGAGCCAGTTTTGGTCATAAGTCAAAGCTAGCATCCATTTCCCTACTCGACTTGCGCCGTTTCTGTCACTGAAACACCCAACCTAGCAAACCAAAAGTGCTCACGACAAACTAAGAAGTGAATATGGGCTTACGTTGAACTGAGAAGTGGACGAGTGTCAGCCCCTGCCCGGGAGTTGACGAGGTTGCGGCGCAGCGACTCGAGGGGGAAGGCGAGGATGAAGCGTACGTAGTTGATGCCGCAAGCCAGGGGCTTACACTCGTTCACTTTTCATCTCAACGTAATCGCTGTTCGTGGGAAAAGAAGTGTTCAAAGGGTGTTTAGTGGGCATGTATGGCGGTGGCGGATGAGGTGTTGAGGCGGTTGGGGAATGATTTGAGTGTCACAAACGGCTCAGGTCGAGCTGAGAAGTGAAAGAGTGTAAGCCCCTGCCGCACGCGCGACAGAACGCGGGGCCGTTGCGGGACACTGTGCTGTACGGCCGCAAGTTCAAACTGTAAGCAACACTTGCCAGCAGTTCATCATGTTTCAGTTTCGAGCGATGCAGTACGGGTACGGGGGCCAGGGCGAAAACCTAAGGCCTCCTCAGCAAGACACGGAAGCGTGTGT
>Ga0307489_10003461_pt1 | contig 10474 bp, 23 predicted proteins | sample SB12metaG_FD_202247 | JGI IMG/M metagenome (GOLD analysis project Ga0307489, IMG submission 202247) | Sea-ice brine microbial communities from Beaufort Sea near Barrow, Alaska, United States - SB 1.2 | ecosystem: Environmental > Aquatic > Marine > Coastal | place: USA: Alaska | collected...
GAAATGTGATGAACTGCTTTCAAAGTCTGCTTTCGATTTCAACTTGCCGTGCTACACGGAGGACACCACGGACGCGCAGCGCGGCCGTGGCGTGTTCCAGCGCTCCATCCAGGCCCTCAAGGACCTCAACGCCGTGGGCTACGGCATCGCGGGCAGCGGGCTGGATCTTGACCTGATGTATAACCCCAGCAGCGCGGTCTTACCCCCGGGGCAGGAGAAGTTGGAGGAGGCGTATAGGAGCGAGCTGGGTAGGGCGGTGCCGGTTGTCCCTATGAAACCCCTGTTGAAACCGCCTGGAACTAAGCGCTTGAAACTAGATTGTGATATACCGCTGCCAACTGTCACTTTCAAATTCAACCTGCGCCGCTGCAGCCGGGCGGGGCGTATGGCATCGAGTTCACCAACCTGTACACGCTGACCAACATGCCCATCAAGCGCTTCGCCGACCACTTGCACCGCGAAGGCCAGACGGAGGAGTACATGAAACTGCTGGTGGATAACTTCAACCCGGCGGCGGCGGAGGGCGTCATGTGCCGCGACCTGGTGTCCGTATCCTGGGTAGGGCCTATCAGATACCGCTCGCAACGTCATCGACAGGCACTTTTGACCCTCGCGTCTTGAGTTTAGTGGCATCCATTGAAATGGCGACGAATATATGGCAGGCCTGTTGCCTGCCACGTCATGAACACGCATTTTGAACCCTTGTCGCTTGATTAAAATTATGTCCTATGACGCGGCGAGCAGTAGCTGCCAGGCCATAGTCGTGGGACGGGCGGCTGTTCGACTGTGACTTCAACCAACAATTGGACATGCCCATACCAAAAAAGGGGGAGGGCTCAGATGGGGGCGTGGACGTGACGGGCAGGGCCTTACACTCCTCCATTTCTCAGCTCAACCTGAGCCGTCTGTGACACTTTTGACATCCCCTAAACGCCTGAACGCCTGAACGCCTGAACACCCCCTCCGACCTCGCCATGAATACCCCCCCAACAGCCCCTGGACACCCCTTGCCCCACGAAAAGCGCTTACGTTGAGCCGAAAAGTGGACGAGTGTGAGCCCCTGGTGACAGGCAAGAAGAACGCCGGGGGCATGTCGGTGTTTGACGTGGAGACGCTGTCCGAGCTGGTCGGTCGGCGGATCGATGTGGACAACCACTGCTTCGGGTGCACCGCGGGGGCCGGCTCCAGCTGCTCGGGTAGCACCGCGTGACGTGGCGGGGTGTGATTGGTGGGTTGCGGAAGCCGGGGGGGCACCGCGTGTTGTGATTGGTGGATTGCTGCAGCCGGGGGGGCACCGCGAGATGTGGCGTGGCATGATTGGTGGGTTGGGGCTGTCGAAGGGGCACCGCGTGATGTGGCGGCGTGTGATTGGCGGCTTGCGACTGCTGGGAGGGCACCGCGTGTTGTGATTGGTTGGGTCGCTGCTGCCAGTGGGGCACCGCGTTATCTGATTGGTGGGTCGCAGCTGCCTGGGGGAGCACCGCATGATGTGATTGGTGGGAGTGTCTGCCAGGACACTTTATTCTTTGATACAATCATTCTTTGGCTGTTGTCTTCTTTGGTGGTATGATGCGTCGAGAGGGATATTTTAGAGGGTATAAGGAGACACCAGGCTCTCGCCCTGGCCCCCGTCGTTGGGATGCGCAGTCAGGTTCACACAGATTCAGTGTTGAAGTTGGTTGAACGCGCCGTGCGAGCGCCTTGGGGCTCGATAAAAGGCACTCGGTGAATGAATGTATACATACTCCACACGTTGACACTTGTGCTAAACCTTCCGCAATCTGTAATGTTAACACTTCAAAACGTCAACAAAACACTTTAACAAAGCGTCGCTCCTCACCTCCCCCGTCTCCGGTCATCAAGCACTCTACAGGTGCACTGAGTCGCGGCTAACCCTATTTGGTCGCACTTGGCGCTACCCCCCCGGTACTCAGTCGCATTACACCCGGTCGCTAAACTGCCCACTCCCCTCCTGTCCACTCCACTCCACAGCCTGCTCCGCTCTCCACCCCACTCCCCTGCCCAATTCCCTCTCCACTGCCTCACTAAGGACTGCATGTGCCACAGGGTTTCGGCCGCCACATCTGGCGTGAGGTTCCACGCCAGGCCGCCGCGGGACCGCGCGTTGGCCTCCGCGTACTCGTCCTCCGCCGCCGCCTCCCTCGCCACCTCCATCAACGAATCCCCGCCACTTAAGCTTCCACTGACGCTCACTTGACCACCTTGATGTGGCTAACCCAGGACATGTACGTGTTCCACACCAGTGCGATCACGTTCGCGGCGCCCACCTGCAAGCTCACCGTCTCATAGGGGCCACCAGACTAGTGCTCTCGCCACGTCATAGAACGTCATTTTAGGGCTGTGGGTAGAGGAGAGGGGAGTAGAAGGGAGGAGAGGAGAGGAGAGGGACGGGGAGGGGAGGGGAGGAGACGGAAGGGGAGGGGAGAAGTGGAGCTTCAAGAAACGAGGGTGTCTATGACATGGAAAATATGGCCAGGCCCTACCGGCACGAAGCGGAAGTTGAGGAACTGGAACGGCACCCAGATCTTCCAGTTGGTGATCACCGTGGTGCCCCAGTCCTGCCGCAGCTTCGCCGGCACCCGGTCGTAAGGCCGCGCGTGCACCTGATCAACCAGGTCAGGTGTTGGTGCTGCCGGGACGCGGGGGAGTGCAATGTACCGGTGCACTATGAGCGAGCAGTCAGGTGCTACCGGGCGGCCTTGCGTGCACCATCATCAACCAGGTCAGGTGATGCCGAGCCGCGGGGGAGGTGCATGTGTACTGGTGCACTATGAGCAAACAGTCAGGTGCTGCCGAGCCGCGGGGAAGGTGCATGTGTACTGGTGCACTATGAGCGAGCAGTGCAAGTCAGGTGCTACTGAGCGGCCTTGTGTGCACCATGCGCAACCAGTCAGGTGCTACTATGTTTGTTGAAGCAGGTGCATGTGTAGACGTGCGTACAGTGATATGGTAGCGGCGGCCACGGGCGTACACTTAAGCATACATTGAGGGGGTAGCGGGCGGCCCTGCCTCAGCAGCGTTGCCCTCAATGGCGAAGAGCGCGGAGATGAATATGGCCAGGAATGTGGGGGCGAACACCAGCTGGTCCAGCGCTAGGCTCACGCACGCCGCCACCGTGCCAGTGCCCAGGGTCGAGGCAACTGTTCCCATGCCTGCTCAACGTCAGCACTTTTGAGGCGGCGAGTGTGTACCAGGGCCTTACGATTGTACCCTTTTCATCTCAGCTTCATCACCCACCGTTGACGCGGCGAGTGTATAGTGGTACAACAGTGCGAGTGCATAGTGGTACAACAGTACAGTACGAGCAAGCAGTCATCTTGAGCTGAAGAAGGGAAGCCGTGTAAGGCCAGGGAGGAAGAAGCGGCGAGTGTGTACCGGTACTCCGGTACACGATGGGCAAACAGTCAGGTTGACTTGACAAGGGAATCAGTGGACTAGTGGGCACGCCCTGCCGGTTGTCCCCGTCATGGCCACAATCTTCCCCAGCGTGTTGTACCAGAAGTGCAGCGCCGGCCCCACCAGCACGCTGCCCAGGAAGCAGGGTCATATGGGGGAATATTTTATTAAAATTTGTTATATGCAGATTGTAGCTAGTGGTGGGTTGCAGCGTCTTCCCGAAGTATGTTGCCCTGCTTGCGTTCAGTATCTTTGAGGTGATTAGTGGGCAGACTAAAGTGGTCTCACGGACAAACGGCTGAGAGGTATAAAGTCAAGTTGGAGGAGAACTGTATAGGGAAGGCCCTGCATCGACGCGGCGAGCATGACGGGTACACTGGTAGCTACACTATAAGCAAACAGTCTGGTTGAGCTGAAAGATACACTCGGGTTGGGAGGCCCATGCCAAGAAGGTGAAGATGCCGGTGCGGCGCAAGTCCACGCCCTTCTCCGCGGCGCCCTCGTTGTAGCGGCGCAAGTTGAGCTTGAAAGCAAATTTTGAACGCGGTTCATCACTTTGTAGTTTCGAGAGCTTAGTTCCAGGCGCTGTCAACGTGGGTTTCATAGGGTCAGCCTGCACCGCCCTACCTCGAACATGAACTGCGCGAACAGGTCCCCCACGGCGTTCAGCAGCCCCGAGGTAAAACACTTCGTCGCCAGAGGGTTCGACTCCAGACATTTCAAATAAAACGTCCAGAGGTTACCCCCACCCCCACCACCCCCGCCGCTAGCACCCTCTCCACCCCCACCACCGCCGCCACCGCCGCCACCGCCGCCGCCACCGCCGCTGCCACTACCTCCGCCGCTCTTCCCGCTACCGCCGCCGCCGCCGACCTCGGCCGCGCGCGCCAACCCGCGGCGGCCGGTACCCCCGAAGCTCACGTTCAAACTTTTCCCACTCGCACCCATCGCTGACGATCCCCCTCCTCCCAACGGGTTGGATGCCGCAGTGACACCCACCGCCTGAGCGGCGAAACTACGGCGCGCCCCTCCGCCGCCCTTCACAGCCTTCGGCGTCGCCGCCGCCGAGCCCACGCCGCCGCCAACGCCACCTCCGCCTACGACCGCACGTGTGGCGGCGGCGGGCGCGCGCGCGACGGCCACCCGGCTGACACCCCGAGTGACGGTTTTTGTGCTTGCCCGGGTGACACAGCCCGCGCCGCTGGCTCGAGCGACCGCCCACATCGAGACGCGCGCTATGTACGAGGCGACGACGGCAGGCCTTGGGATGCGAAAGGCGAACCGATATGCGACGAGGCGTGCAGCGCGTTGGTTGTGTCTCTCCCAGATTAACATCCGATTTTCAAAACTTGGTTTTGGCGGTTTAGCGCCACTCAGCCACGGACGGCTCAGAACCGCCGAAGGTCTAGTTCGTGAGTTAAATAGTCATCATATGTACCGGTACACTGGTGGCAAATTGACCCTCCTATACTGCCAGGTCACTAGACCGAATTGACACATTCTGTTGTTGTTGCAAAGCGCCTACTCCTCGCCGCACGCACAGTCGCCGCTTCGCGCAGTCGCTAGAACAAGCAGCAACATGGGGATATACACACGCCCTCTAAGTCCGCTCGCTAACGTACGTCACACGTGGGATACATAGTTTATGCAGTCCAGCTGTTTTCCTTGGAAGATATTTTTTGTCTGTGCCCGAACACGAATACGATGCTAACTCGCCCCCATCCTGTGCCCTCGTCGCGACTGCAGTTCATGCGGGTGGGGGCGGTGGTGGTGGGCATTCCGCTCGGCTTCGTCGGGAGCCTGGTGCGTCACAGCACTCCGTCCGAATTTGCCGCAGTGTTTCTCATTCCTTATCTTTCAATTCCACGTGTGCTGTGGGGTGATAAAACCTGGTTTTTGTGGGGGGGGCGCGCTTGTCTCCTGCTGTCATGTCAGGCTGTGCTCGCGCGCGCTCGAGACACCAGCTTTTTTGGTTTTGTGTCGCTCACGCTATGCCCGATTCCCGATTTCTCGTGCGCAGTTCAAGAGTAAGTAAGTGAGCGGGCGGGGCGGAGGCTGGGGGCGCGGGGGATGGGGGGGTGCTTCGTTGGAGCAGGGATGGGGCATCTGTATTATCGATGACGGGAGAGAACCCTTGGGAGAGAACCCTTGGAGAAGAGGAGGAGAAGGAGGAGGAGGGAGGGAATGTGTGCAGGTACACTATGATCAAACAGTCAGATGAATGGCACCACAAGGCGGCAATAGGCTACAGTAGCGAGGAGAAGCCGGAATCGTCAGGAAATATTATGTAATCTACGGGAAAACACTCCCATCACTGAAAGAAGTAACCTGCACACCTTGCAGCACCCTCTGGAGGGTGACAGAAGGGGAGTATTTCCCCGCAGTAGACACTGACGATTAGCGGAATTCCAACGCGACTCCCCGCTACTGGACGACCGTCGCCTCCGCCCCCCCCCCCCCGGTGCTGCCCTCACAGGGCGGATGCCGTGACGGGCACTGGTACAAAATGGGCTTCCCCCCCGTGAGTGTGCGCTCTCGGGGCAGATGACGCGGAGAGCACCAGTACACTATGGCCTGTCCCTCCCGCTGTTACCCTCTCGGGGTGGATGACGCGACGAGCACCTGTGTGCCATGCATTGACAAATGTATTGTATTCCACACCTAAGAGGTGACACGCTAATTGATAACATATTCGAGCTATGGGGCATTCCTCACGCACTACACATTCTTCTAACTCTGCAACTCGCCAGACCAGTGGACCAACACAACCAAATACGGTCGCATGGCCATTTGACAAACTAGCAAATACGGTCGCCTGGCCCAAAGACCGACTATCAAATACGGTCGCCAGGTCCATAAACCGACAATCAAAGACGGTGGCCTGGCCCAAAGACCGACTATCAAATACAGTGGCCTGGCCGATCACCCGGCCAGGTCCTCCATGCATGTGATCCACCGCTCGAGCGCGATCTTGCTCCCGTCCGCCACCTTTTCCTCACCGCCGGGCCCAGCAGAAACCGCCCAAAACATCAGGTCGGCGGCTTTTCACTCAAGAAACAAGGTTGAACAATCGTGTTGATGCAGGGCCCGGCAGAAACGGGTTTCAAACATCAGACGGGTGGCTGTTGAGTTGGACGAGGGGGGAAACATCAGGCAGGCGGCTCTCGGATGAAAAGGCCAGGGAGGAGAAAGCGGCGAGTGTGCCCAATGCACTATGAGCAATAGTCAGGTAGCTACCCTACCTCGCCGCCGTGGCGCGCCATCTCGAGCAGCATGAACAGCTTCTTGATGTAGCGGCGCAACTTGAATTTGAAACAAAAGCTTGAAGGCGTTTCATCATGTTTCAGTTTCAAGCGCTGAGTTCCAGGCGCTTTCACCGTGGCTTTGATAAGGTCAACCTGCACCGCCCTACCTTGATGGGCGTCTGCTCGTCCAGCAGCGCCACCGCCGAAGGCCTCACATGATTTGCTTGCCACGTCATAGGATGCCATTGAACTCAAGAAACGAGGGTTCAAGATGTGTTGAATTTGACGTGGCGGATACTGGGCCTGGCAGACATTGCTCGCCACATCATGGGATGGCGCTCAACTTAAAAATCGAAGTTTCGCAATACGTTGGATGACGTGGCGAAGGACATCTGTGAGGGCTGGGTGCGAGTCCAGCTGGCAATTTGGTTGGCTGTGAGGGTTGGGTGTGGGTCCAGCTGGCCGTTTGAGTGGTCGTGAGGCCCTGCCACCGCGGCGTCGAGCTCGTGCGGCTCGAAGGTGGCCAGCTGCCCCAGCACCGCCTTGGAGTCCGGCGAAGACAGCAGCGGGCAGTGCAGGCTCACGTTGAACGTCGCCGTCAAGCCCGCCACGAGGGTCAGCGCAGGTGGACGCGGCCGCGTGAGATGAGGAGGAGGAGGAGCAGGGATGATGATGAGGAGGTCGAGGAGGAGGGGGAGGTCGAGGAGGAGGGGGAGGAGGGGGAGGAGGAGGAGGTGGAGAAGAAGGAGGAGGAGGAGGAGGAGGAGGAGGAGGAGGAGGAGGAGGAGGAGGAGGAGGAGGAGGAGAAGGAGAATAAGGGGATAGGAGGAAGAGGAGGAGAAGAATGGGAGAGGAGGAGGATGAGGATAAGGGGATAACAGGAAGAAGGAGGAGGAGGAGGAGAAGAAGGGGAGAGGAGGAGGAGGAGAAAGAGCGGCGAGTGTGTGAGGGTACACTAGCACACTATGTGCGAACAGTGAGGGATGGAGTGCGTCCCCAGCCCCACCCATGTCCTCGAACACGCCGGGCAGAGACGTGGTCCCAATGACCAGTAGCTTGCGCCCCTTCGGCGGCTGCCGAGTCACAGGGGCTTACACTCGTTCACTCTTCAGCTCAACGTAAGCACTGTTTATTGGATAGGGGGGGCGTTTTTGGGGGGGGTTACGAGGGTGTTTACGTGGTGTCAGGGGGGATCAGGGGGTGTTTCAGGTGTGTTTTTGTATCAGAGACGGCTCAGGTTGAGCTGAGACAGTGACGAGTGTAAGCCCCTGCCGCTTGAGCAAGATGAGCAGCGCCTGGAGCACCACGTTGGAGAACCTGGGGCCGATGGCGACGTACTCCAGCAGCCGCTCGATGTAGGGGCACAAGTGGAAATTGAAAGCAAAACTTGAAAGTAGTTTGTCGTGAGTTAGCTTCAAGCGCTGAAATCAAGCGCAGTCAAGCTGGGGTCAACTTGGGGTCAACCTGGGGTCAACCTGGGGTCAACCTGCACCGCCGTACCTCGATGTCGTCCAGCACAATCAGCGACAGCGGCGACTTGTACGCGTCCTCAAACCAGGGGCTTACACTCGTCCACTTCTCAGCTCAACTTAAGCACCTTTTGTGGGACACGTTGGGTACCTTCAGTAGACATATGGGTCATGACTCGTCACAAACTGGACACAACACGGCGCACTGAACAAAACGACTTGGGTTGAGCTGAGAAGTGGGAGAGTGTATGTCCCTGCCTCGAACACTTTTGCCAGGGCTTGACACTTCTCCATCTCCGATTTGCCAACCTTTCAGAAGGGACATAGAGAGCTCGAACCTAGATGGGACTTGCACGCATGATTTGCCACTGGGGTTAATGCTCACAAAGACGCGCGAAGGAGAAGGAGGAGGAGGAGGAGGAGGAAGAGGAGGAGGAGGAGAAGGAGAAGGAAGAGGAGGAGGAGGGGATCAAGCGCTTGTTTCCAATGACCCCCTTGCCATGTTATCCGCGCTGACCAGTTTCATGAAGGGGAACTCGGAGCCGATGGCGAGGGTGGCAGCGAGCGCGGTCTTGCCTGAGCCAAGGGTCTGTTTCGATAAGGCCGGCCAAGTCATCCACCACATAGTGTTCCGGTGCTCGCCCCGTCACACGATAGCGTTCAACTCAAGAAACGAATGACTAAACGTGGCGAATGACGTTGCAGCTTGCATGACGTGGCATTATTAGCTACGTGGTCTTGTTCACTCAGCCCTGGCCACGTCATGTGATGGCGTTCAACTCAGGAGACGAGGGTCGGGAAACGCGGCGAATGACGGTGCAGCATGCATGACGTGGCATTATTAGCTGAAGTGGCATTATTGACTCCGCCCTGCCCGAGCCGGCGGCACCCTCCAGGAGACACGTCAGCATGGGGGTCTTCTCGCTCACTCGCACCTGCTCCACCAGCGCGCGGCATGTGGCGTGCAGCTTCTCGAATTTGGCGCCTGGTAGAAGGGTCGCTGAGAACTGCAGTCGATTGAGATAGGAGCATGACTTATGTTGAGGGTTAACGCTCAAACAGACGAGCGGACTCGGATTATCGATTAAATGTCGGTCAATTGCTTGTGTTTGTTCTCAATCATCCCCCTGCCTGGCGAGATGATGCCGTTGAGGCGGCACCGCTCGAACGTGTCCGTTGATGCGCCAAACGCCGGCACCACCTCGCAGGGGCTGACACTCGTCCACTTCTGGGCTTAAAAGAAGCACTTCCTTATCCACCGACATGTTTCAACCCTCGTTTATTGAGTTTAATGATACGCTGGGCGGCGTGAGTGACAGAAACGTCTCTGGTTGAGCCGAAAAGTGGACGAGTGTAAGCCCCCGCCACCTCCGCCAGCGCCCGGTCGAAATCATCCCGTGTAATCTTGATGTTGTCCTCATCAATTTCCATCCCCCCCAGGTTCTGCATGTCCACCTGCATGTAAGGCCACCACGGGAGAATCAACAACAATCAGATACTCAGCACCGGAGGAGGAGGAGGATGTGTGCGGACGCTCCATACGCAAACTGTCAAGTACCTGGTAGAGGATATTGAGGAAGAGAATGTGAACGGGTACTCTATAATATCGGCAATACGTATGGAGCAGCCTGTGTCTAGGAGCTAATGCTCCAGTCTGCTCCCACTCTTATCGACACGTGGCAGACCGGAGCAGAGCGTCGCCACGATATCAGACTGTCAGATACTGGGCCCCACCTGCCGGGCCAGCGCGAAGGAAACTGCAGATTTGACCAAGCCCTCAATTTCGGCGCCGCTGAAGTTCTTGGTGCGCCGGGCCAAGTTGTAGCGGCGCAAGTTGAATTTGAAAGCATAGTTTGAAAGCGGGTCATAAACATATTAGTTCAAAGCGCTTGGTTCCAGGCGCCTTCAACGTGGGATTCGTGGGTCAACCTGCACCGCCCTACCATGTCGCCAACGTCCACGTCACCTCCCAGGAACTCGTTCTGGCTCATCTTGCTGGAGTGGATCTTGAGGATCTGGAGTCGTCCGACCTCGTCTGGAAGTCCGATCTCGATGTGAACCCGGAGGTAGGGCCTGGCAGATGTTGCTCGCCACGTCACAGGATGCCATTTAACTGAAGAGACGAGGACGGGGTGAAACATCTGTCAGATGACGTGGCGAGCAATATCTGCCAGGTCCCATCTCGAGGTTCTGGCTTTAGGGTTTAGTGTTAAGGAATTAGGGATTAGGCTTTAGGGTTCAGGGTTAGGCCCTACCTCAAGGCGACCCGGTCGAAGGATGGCTTCATCCAGCATGTCTCGGCGGTTCGTCATACCGATCAGCAGGATGTTGTTGAGGGAGTCC
>Ga0307489_10003463_pt1 | contig 10466 bp, 14 predicted proteins | sample SB12metaG_FD_202247 | JGI IMG/M metagenome (GOLD analysis project Ga0307489, IMG submission 202247) | Sea-ice brine microbial communities from Beaufort Sea near Barrow, Alaska, United States - SB 1.2 | ecosystem: Environmental > Aquatic > Marine > Coastal | place: USA: Alaska | collected...
TATGTAAAAAGGTTTTTCTAATTCAAAAACAAAACATACAAAATACGAATCCCGCCCTGATCAGTTCTAGATGATCGACTGCCTCCGTTGTGAGAAGCGTACCCAGCAAAGCGTGAAGCAAAGTTTGTTGTTTTCCCTACTTTTACCACAGGCCCCCCTTGCTTTTTTACTCCGGATCTCGTTTGAATATGATACTCACTCCTAGATGGTTTCATGTTGTCCTGTTCTAAATTCGTCTGAACTACATAAATTCCTTCTTTCCCTTTCAAATCATCTTTATAAAGTAGCATAAATTCGTTATAGTCAATCCCAAAGGTGTCTTGGTAGAATACCGTTCCTAACGTTGTTTATATAATAACACATTTTATTAGAGTCTGTTAATAGGTAATTGTGTTACAGGTGGAGTTATAGGGGTATTGTAAACTGGATTATCTTCGGCGATTACATCTCTATCACAAGATAAACAAGGTGAATCTATATGTGTGCAACGACTCTTAAGCATACAAGAACTTACACCTGAGATTATTGCAACTACCCCCCCTACCGAAGAGGCAATCACCATTATAAAAAAATTAGCCAGTATTCCATTCATCTTTTGTTTTAAATATACACTTATATTAAATGAAGTTACTCGATACCAATCTGAAGACCTGCGAATTAGGCACAAGTCCTTTCTGTATCGAGACCGATGCAGATCAGATAAAACTTCATACGTTAGCCATTATGGTAGGGGCTCGTGGCCGAGGTAAATCTTTCTTTGTTTCGAACTTATTGGGCTGGTTAAAATTTGACAGAATCTTTGTCATTTCTCCGACTTTTGAAAGCAATCAATCACAGTTTAAGCATCTTAACATCCAACCTGGCCCGGATGACAAAGAAGTAGTTGAGAAAATAGTAGCTCTCGGAAATGCGGAAAGAGATGAACTTATTGAATTTAGAAGGAAAAAACAGATTCTAAAAGAGTTGAAAAAACTACACGGGAAACCCAGTAATCTAGATGACGATTATACCCTATTTGACGAGTACATTGATCCTATAACTAGAAATTGGAAAGAACCAGATCATAAATGGGGTGGTAGGAGACCTGTTATGGGGTTGTTTGTAGATGATGCTCAGTCGACAGCTATATTCCGTAATAGAAAATTCCTTAATTTAGCTTTGAAACACCATCATTTATTTTCGATGCCAGGAGACGAGTCATCACTAGGGTTGAGTATCATCATGGCGGTACAGTCGTACACCAGTACAGGAGGCAGTCTCCCGAGGGCCATACGCAATAATGCCACCCACGTCGGACTGTGGCGTACAAAATCGAAAATTGAGTTGGATCTAGTCAGCCAAGAGATGGCGGGTGAAGTGTCGCCTGAGAAGTTTATTGAAATATATAATTATATCATGAGTGATCCATCTGTACATACAATGATGTTCATCGATCTGTTTCCAAAGCCAAACCACCCTTCAATGTTTAGGAAGAACTATGTTCAGTTCGTGATAGATGAATGAAAATATTTAAAAAAAAAATGATGTATTAGATGAAAATATATGAAAGATGGAATACACAATATATTCAATAACGAGTCAAAATGTTGATGTAACAGGTATATATGTTGGATCCACAAATGATTTAGATCATAGGAAGAGTGTGCATAAATATGACTCTAAAAATGAAACAAAAACACATATGAAATTATATAAATGCAATAATGAAAATGGTGGGTGGGAAAATTGGGAGTTTAAGATTTTGGAAATTTTCAAATGTGATTTCCAATATGAAGCCTTTATTAAAGAAAGATATTATATTGATAAGTTGCAAGCGGATCTAATACATATAGGCCATATATTACAAGAGAAGAAGCTAAAGATAAAAGGGCTGAACGTAAAGAGGAAATTTTAGAATATATATGATAAAAATAAAGTTAAGATTGCAGAACGATGCAAACAATTTTATGATAAAAGTAAAGTTAAGATTTTAGAAAGATGCACACAGTTTAATTTAGAAAACAAAGAAAATATAAAACAGCAATGTTCAGAAAGATTATATTGCCATCATTGTGATTTGTACCACAGTCGAGGGAATAAATCAAAACACAAAAAATCCAAAAAACATCTACACAATATTGCAAATTTTACAGAATAATGATATAAAACCACATCAAAAATATCATGTGATCATCAGTTATTTAGGATTTTTTATTATATTTTGAATTTGATTTTTTATTTCTTCTGTGACAGTAAAAATGACAGAACATAATACTGAAGCTATAGAAGAGATGAATGAACCCATAGAAGTAGTTACCCCCGAACCAACACCAATTAAATCTAAAAAGGCACGAAGCGATCTACAGCTTAAGGCACTAGCAAATGCAAGACAAGCTGCTTATAAAATAAGGGCCGAGCAGGCTGCAATAAAGAAGCAAAATAAAGGCAAAAAGACCCCAGATGTTTCAAAAGTTGATCCCGAAGAAATACCAGATGATTCAAAAGTTGATCCCGAAGAAATACCAGATGATTCAAAAAATGACTTACCAGAAAATAAAAATGAAAACATTAGAGATGATGTTAAAAAATGATCAGAACCCTTAGCTGAAGAAACACATAAAGAACGTATCGAGAGACACGCCGAAAGACAACAATTTAACGATCATATTCTCAATCTGATTGACGAGAGAGTCAGGTATAAGCCAATAGTTAAAAGCAAATTCAACCTAGTCGATGGGGTGTACGTAATCAGATGATAAAATAAAAATAAAATAACTGTTATGTATAAAGATGAGTGACAGCCAAAGTCTGAAATACGTACATGTAAACAGCGAGAATAAGAGGGCCGGAGAAACGAAATCCAGAATAACAGTTCAGGTGCCGCAAGGTTTAGAAAATTGCTCTAGAATAGCTCTAAAAAGTTTCAGTATTCCAAATACATTTCCAAACATGAAAAAAATAAAAAGATCGAATGGATCGAGATGGTGCAAACTGTAGATAACGGTTCCAATAAATGGAAAGCTGCCTTATTCACTATTCTATTGAATGATCTCGATCCAAATCAGCAGTACTTGGATAACTTAAACCTGCAATCAGTACTTCAAACCAAATTTAGCAAAGAGGCTCAAGCTTTTATTCAAAAAACTGATATATCTGATGATGGGCTGGCTTTTACAAATAGCGGACAACTTAGCCATAGCGTTGGATCTGAAACTGCGATGCCTATCACAATAACTTATGATACAGAAAATTTCATCTTTAAAATCTCTGGGAAACAAAACTCAGCTACCAAACATAAATTTATGATTCTATATGATGACGAATCTGACGAATCCCTATGGCCCACAATAGGATATCACAATAATAAGCTCATCAAGAAAGATGAAATATCACAGTTCTTATCCGAATCTTATCAGAGTTTAGTGAATTCACCCACAGCGCTAGACTATAATAATGGTAATAATCAATTACTGAAAAACGTTTACGGAAAAGACATGCGAGATGCAACAGAAAACACTGAAAAAATCAGATCTATTTATGCGGGTCACGCTTCAAAACATGAGAATCATATAGGGAAAATAAATCTGTGTTCGGATTTAGCCAGCGACTCTTTATCATGGGGGAAAATGGAATTCTGCGAAAAACAGATATCCTTGAAAGTATTGTCAATAATGTACCCAAGTTTTCATACATCCATCACAGTGCTGATACTTTGTATTTCCATAATCCAAACAGAGCGGATGTAACTAAATTTGATCTTCGTTTGTACGAAGGTGATGACATGAAAGCTTTAGTTGATGAAGTACTTCCTGATTGGTCAGCAGTTCTCGTATTTGAGCAAAACTTAGAGATAGAATATCATAAAGAAGAAACGGCTAGACTAAATGATTATGCTTATACTCTAGGACACCCGACGCGTTAAGATCAATCTAACATTTATTTGAAATTTTTATCTGTGACAGCTCTACCTAAAGGACTCGTCAGCAAACAGCAGCTTCAAATGATGGGGGGTATCAAGACCTCTCGCACAAATTTACTCCCAAGCAATGCCTCAGGATCGTACAATCCAAAGGGAGCGAACAGAATTACATTTTCGATTCCATCTTTCGCGAACTCATTCATAAATACAAAAAGATCCTATATCCGATTCAAAATTACTTCAGAAGGAAATAATGCCGCTCTAGCTTCGCCTTCTCTGTTTCCGTTCAAAAGAATGATGCTAAAAAGTGGTCGTGGACAAGTGCTTGAAGATATCGATAGTTACGATGTGCTCTGTCGCATCATGAACAATCTCAAAACTGAATCAACTGTAAAATAATAAAAAAACACACATAAAGATTCTCGTGTTGAACCTGATAAGACGAGCTACAAAGATGGTAAGAACTGTATACATGAATTGCATTCGGGTGTTCTTGGATCGCAACAAGAATATCTTATTCCTGTAAGTGCAATGCAAGCCTCTAGTGGTGCAGCTTTCACACTTGAGCTATGGCTCTCGGATGTCGAAACAGTCTTCCCTTTCAGTACTAACGCGACTGTTGCAACATCCTACAAACTTGAAGAAGTGAGCTACGACATGGAATTAGTTGAGGTGACACCTGAAATTATGACTGATATTAACACAGAACTAAGCCAAGGGGCTCAGATTCCTCTTCCATACAAGAGTATGAGACAATACAGTCAGGTTTTGTCCTCGGGTACTGAGTTTAAAGCAAACATCAGCGAGTCCGCTATCAATGTAAACGCAATTTACTCAGTAATTCGCAATCAAAATGCTGGGACTTCTATTAAACCGAATGTTGATGACGTAGCAAAACAGAAAGTAAATGACCCGTATTCTTTCGTAGGTGGTCGTTTTAAGCTAGAATCTGGAGGGGCTGATGCCCTGACTGTTGCAGCAGTGGTGCCCCCGTTTGTAAAACGCTATTCTTATAGGTATGGAAGTGTTTATTACCCTCTTGCACCCGTTGATCTGGACGTTGATTCAACTGTAGCTTTGGAAAATATCGTCGCAGGATTTGAGCTTGAAGACAAAATGCCGCTGATTAGTGAACAAGTTAAGCTATCGACAGGCGGATTTGTACCTCGTTACGAAAGCGGTGATTTTATGATCTGCCAGAATTTCAAAGTCACTAACGACCCAATTTTATCAGGGCTCAATGCAGGAAGTACTGGGGCGCCAATTGAGCTTAATGTATCCTTTGGTGGCGGAATCGTTTCCAACCTAGAATTCATCAGTTTCGTCGAAAGCACTAATGTGCTCTATATTTCTAAAGGCGGGGCATCCTCGATGGTAGCTAATTAGTGAATTAATATATTCCTTTTTTATAAACACAATGGGGACTTATACAGGGTTCGACACTGGACGCAACTACAACTTTCACGAAACCCCACAACATCCCTTACAACGAATTCAACAAAGAAAGGCAGCTTCTATGAATAATGATAATAACGATTTTGTCTTCGATAACATTTTTGAAACTCATCCTTAGAGTTCGGAACATTACATAAGACGTAGGCAAACCTCAATAGACATCGACAATAATCAAAACGATCAAACTTTAGGTAATGCAATCGACACAATAACTGAAACTTCCGAATCTGAAAACGCAGAAAAACATATACATAAACATCTAAAAGATGATATATTAGGAACACTCAAATCAAAAGCAGGGAATTTGTTAGATTCGACAGAGGTGGTAAAGGACTCATTCAATCAACAAAAATATTCAAGATTGGCTAACTCGAGTTATGACTACTTTAATTCAAATGGAGATGCTGAGGCTGTTGAGAAAGGGCTGTCTGGCTCTGACTACTCTCATCTAGGATTAGAAGGGTTTTCTGTTGACAAAGAGCTTTCAACACTCGAGAATGTGGTACTACATAATAAAGTTACAGGGGAAACACACATCAGCTTTCGCGGGACTACGAACGACCTCAAAAAAACAGATCAATTTCTGAGTGATTGGAATACAAACAGAAATATCATGTTCAATCCAAAGGCTGCTGAAAACAGTACAAGATTCACGGAAGCATCAGCACAAACTGAAAAAGTAATTGCAAAATACGGGAATCGTTTTACTACTGTCTCAGGGCATTCAATGGGGGGCGGAATCTCATCTTTAATTGGTCAAGAGAAAGATTTAAAGGGGTTTCATTTCAATCCCGCAATAAGTGCCAAACAAGTCGGTAATAATGCAAAGGGATTGTACGCTAAAATATAGAGAAGCAAGTACTGTACAAAACACACGCCGATTTTGCCAGTCCGCTGGCATACACTCAACCTATTCGTAAAAAGATCAATGTTAATCTTGTTGGAACTCAGCCGGGTGTTGATAACAGTATTGTAAAGACTCACAGTTTGGATAACTTCGCAGCAAAAGGTGGCCTGAATGTTGAGCGTGATACCATGGTGTCATCTATGAAAAAAGGGCTGGGTACAGGTTTGTCAGTGGGTGCTCAAAGTTATTTTCTCAGCCAAGACATCAAAGGTGATCTGAAAAACGAAAAACTGGACTCTTATAAAGGTGCAGATATTGGTATTGATGTAGCCAAAAATGCCGCTCAATTAGCGGGCGATGATGCGATAATGGCAGTAGGAGCAGGCCTAGCACCTGAAACGTTGGGGCTTTCCGTGGTGGCTGGGCTCGGCGCATCAATGGTGTATAATATGGGGACGGATGCTGTAGCTGCTGTTTCAAAGAAAGCTATAAAATCGAAACCAATCAAACATATAGCAAATAAACTCAAAGATGGAGTTGTAAAGGGAGCAAATACCCTTGCTAATACAGCAAAAGACGACGCTAATATAGTATCTAACTGGTTCACTCATCTACGTTGGTAATTTGAAAATCTGAAATGATATAATATACATCATCCTCACATAAAATTTGAAAAATAATATAATATTCCATCATCATTTGTCTGTAAAATAATTTCTACACTGATAATAAACATGCCTTTTATAAATAAACTAAATAATAATTTACCGGGTTACCTCTTACACATTCCAGAAAGATTGAAAGGTAATATGCTAAAGCCGAAACCCCTATCAGTAGTTAAAGAGGCAGTCGTACCCATCATGAGGCTAATAGCAACAGGCGGTGAGTGGGTTAACACTAGCGATTACCTGTATTATAAGACATCACCTGAAGGAATGTTCTTATACAGCCTAGTTAATAGTGGAACAGACACAAAAGTTTTCTCAGAGTACTATGACGTGGGTTACGATCCTATCAATAAATTTTTCTACGGTATCGGTCCATTTGCGCCTACTAATTGGGGTACTGATGACATTGGATCGCTTACCTCAGCCTTTCCTAGCGCTAACAATATGAAGGGTCAACACTGGTATGACGTATTTGGGAATAGCAAGTTCTCATTCAATAACCCGTATTATGTCCCTGATGAGTCTGGAAGTAGTATTACGAGCCAGCCTATTTTATCAACAATTTTAAACACATATACGATTGAAGCCGTCGGAAACAACATCGATGAACAAGGATTTTATTATTCAATAAACGGGAACGCTTTCAATTTTACCACTAATGCTGTTGTTATTAGAATATTCACACGAAGCGATGAGACTGTGACCGTAACAGTACAAGGCTCTGGATGCGAGGAATATTCAGCTTCAATTAATTTGATGTATACAGATCCCACAATTAACTCTGTAAATATAACTTCATCATATAACAATATAAATATCACTATGAATATTACAAACCCCCAGTACGGATGGCAGTCTACTCTAATTAACAACGATACTTCAGAAGTCAGAGAGGTTACAGGTTATCATTATGGTTTGACTGAAAGATTCACAAATATGGATAACGGCGACTGGGTCTATCGCATAACAGGTGATCAAGAATTCGTGTCTCAAATTTTCACTTTGAATTATGACCCGCCTATTCCTCCTGTGCAACTAATACAACCAACTGGTGGTACTTTCTTCAATGTTCACGATTACAAATACTTCGAAACGACTCCCGCTGGCCGGTTCCTTTATGGACTGATTAATAAAGGTGAGACAGAACGACACCTTGATTGCAATTTGAATGATGTCGAATACGATACAATCGAGAAAGTATGGTATGATGTTGGAATATTTTTTCCGAAAAAATGGAATATTGACGATGGTCAACCACTACATGATGTATGGCCTACAACTGCTAATCTGCCTATACAGTTTTAGTACAATGCTAACGACAGTTTACAGTTTCAGTTTGACGACCCTTATTTTGAAACAACAGAAAGCATTATTACAGATCTTCCAATTCTCACGCAAGTAGATGAAACATATACAATTCAAGTCGTTGGAAATGATAATCTTGAAACGAAAGGATGGTGCTACTCAATCGACGGCGCATCTTTCAATTTTACGACAGACACAATTCAAACTAGATCTTTTACAAGTGATGAGACCGTGACCGTAACAGTACAAGGTACAGGTGGGTATGAGTATACTTCTTCAATCGACCTCGTTATTCCACCAGGTTATACATATCTAGGTTTCTACGGTAAGCCAGGAAGTACACATGGATGGCTCAATGAGATCTCTTTCACGTTGACGGATGGTTCAAAAATAGATAAGAATAATCAAATATATAGTGACAAAATATCACTGGTCGCTCCCTTAAGGCCAGGTCTTGCTGCAGGGGAAAAAGGACAACATCAACGGCATATTTGATGGGCAGTTTAGTAACACATCAAAAGGTGCAGTAATTTTCAAAGCTCTTGAATCAGGTATCCTCCTATACATGGAAGCTCCTACTAATAAAGAAGTTCAAACGGGGAATATTACACCAATAAAAACAATTATGACTATCAAATTAACGCAGGTAAAATGTATGGCACTAATACAGACCCTAAAACTTTTGCAGATGCTCAAGATGAATCACGAAATTGGAATTACATCTGTGACCTAACAAAAAAATATGATCCTGGAGGGTACCCTAACTATTCATACGCGACAGTAATAGCAAAAGGAACATCCAATACAACAATTGATTTAAATGAATTTGAATGCGATATTTACACTACTAACGGCAGAGTTTTTAACCCTCCCATTGCTGCAAATATTAACATCGAAGGCTATGAATCTGTTACTCGTTCTACTGAACCGGGTTTATTAATTGACGGTACAGATAATGGTTACACGTGGAGCAACACAGCTATAAATATGTATAACACACTCTTCACTTTCTCTATTGATGGAATAACATCGATTGATAAAATAACTTTAAAGGGCACTATTGTACCTGATGATCTAATAATAATGACACACAATTTGCACGATAATCCCGCTAAGGAAGAAATTGAAAATGAGAATCATAATGTCAAATGTATTTATTCAGATACTACCATGTTTGATGGCGAAACAGAACATTTTACGTATACGAGAATAATTCAAGCTCCTGTTGAACCCGTTGTTGAACCCGTCGAGAGAATAGTACTTACTGGTGGTGATTGGGCGGGTAGTTATGATTATTTATATATGGAAACTACAGAGGGCCGATATTTATATGGATTAGTTTCGATTGGAGCTACAGCTAGATTTCAAAATAGTACACGATGGGATATAGAATACGACCCTAATGGTAGCAAGTTTTATGATGTTGGGGGCAAACACCCTTATACATGGGGTAATGATGATACAGGGACGAACTTATCAGATTTTCCTACACGGAGCAACATGCCTATTCATTATTGGTATGATCCAGATGGCAACTTTAACTTTCAATTTGACAACCCGTATTATGTTGCATAAAATAAAAATCAAATAAAAAATCTACCCATAATTAAATGGTAAAAAGTATGTTCCAGTGTAACCCAGTCAAAACTGCTCACGACGATTGGTTTACTAGAAAGAAAGCGTGGGAAGATATAATTCAATTTATACCACGAAACCTGAAAATATGGGAGGCTTGTATGAAAGACAGCCTGTCGAATAGTCCCATATATTTAGAACAGCTCGGTTTGGATGTGGAATGGAATATAATCGAGGATATTTTTACTCAACAGAAACGAGATGATAGTATAATAGTAACTAATTTGCCTTTTACTCTTAAAAAGGAAATATTTCAACACCTTAAAGACATTGAACAGCCGTTTATTATCCTTGCGCCATCAACTTGCTTGCATACTAAGTATTTTTTAGAAAATTTTAAAGACGAGAAGATACAGCTCATCGTTCCAAGCACAAAAAGAAATTTCGATAAGTACGTTGATGGCGTTAAAATTGAAGGACCAAGTAATTGTTCGTTCTATACACTCTATATCTGCTATAAGGCGGGGCTGGAACATGACATCAACTTTATTTGAATAAACTTTTTTCATTTTTACTTATAAAATATCGTATGTGATATTACAAATGATGTTGCGATCATTGCGTGATTTGAAATATACATAAATAAATATGACAAGTGTACGATCTGCAGTTTCTAATTACGACAGAAAGTTTCTTGATGTTGAACGACGAAAGTTTC
>Ga0307489_10003464_pt1 | contig 10465 bp, 10 predicted proteins | sample SB12metaG_FD_202247 | JGI IMG/M metagenome (GOLD analysis project Ga0307489, IMG submission 202247) | Sea-ice brine microbial communities from Beaufort Sea near Barrow, Alaska, United States - SB 1.2 | ecosystem: Environmental > Aquatic > Marine > Coastal | place: USA: Alaska | collected...
GGGGGCGGGTGGGGGGGGGGGGGGGCGCGCTGCGCACACCCACCCCCGCGGCCTTTTCAACTAACAGGCCCGCAAAACCCCAGAGTCCTGGGCACGTGTGTGTGTGTGTGTGTGTGTGTGTGTGTGTGTGTGTGTGTGTGTAGAAGGGGAGGTGTGGGCGGGGCTAAGGCTCGTTTGAGACATGTATTTCAGCACTGCATACACCCACACACACACACACACAGCGTCTTACCCGCCCACACCCACACCCACACCAGAATGAAACACACATTGCTGTGCGTTCATACCGTGCGTCTTGTGGAAGCAGCACCCCCGAATATTGCGGCGGTGTGCACGACAATGTCGTGCTGCACAGGGAACGGGGCCCGCTGCCCCGTTGCACCACCGCCCTCGATTGCGTAGCTGTTCAGCATGGCGACGGGAAGCGCGAAGGTGTGCGTGGCCACATACGTACTCACGCCGTTGAGGGCATCGTGCGAGAATGCATGATCAACAGCCTTGCACGTCGCGACGGGGATAGAGTTGTCCTCGTGGACCTCCTGCTGTGTGTCGGGTGTCAGCGCCATGTACTTTTCGCAGCAGGCCTTGACAAAGGGCGCCAGGTGACCCATGAGCTCCACGATGCGGGTGGTGTGGTTGGGCCCGAACTTTGGGTGGTTCCTGGACCCCGAGGTAGCGGTGGCCACGTGCGCCACGTCGAGCTGCGGGCACTGCAGCGACACCACGAGCGGAGTGCGGTTGTGGAACGAGGGCACCAGCGTGATGTGCTCCCCGAGGGCCACATTGCTGTACTTCTGGTACTTTTGCACCGCGCCCGCGTATGTGCCGGCAAGGTCGCCCCCGAGCTCGAAGTTGGCGCTGGCAGTGGTACGAGCGGCTCCAAAGAGGGCCTGTTCGCACGTCTGCGTGCAGCCCATGGACCGCGGCACGACGTCCGCGCTGAGGTACAGTGTGTTGGCGGCAGCGGCGCTTGCCGGTGCGGCGGAGGAGATAGCGGCAGCGGCAGGCGAGGGCGAGGCGCCAATGGTGACGTCGAGGCTGTCGGACGTGAGCGCGGCCGCCATGGTCATGAGCACATTTTTGTTATAGGAGGGGCTGGCGCAGCAGCTCGCAATCTGTTGCGCGGAGGGCGGCGCAACAGGGATTGCGAGCTCGAGGGGCGCCGCGGGCGAGTCCCTGGTGATGTGCACCGTAGAGGCGTGCGCGACGAGGTCGTTGTCGCGGTGGGACAGCGAGCCCACCCCCACCGCGTGCGCCTGGCGCCCCGAGTAGGGCGGCTGCTCGCAGAGGAAGCGGTTGGAGACCGCCATGATGATGTCCGTCTCGATCGCCGCCATGGCAACGTCGGGAGGAGTCTGGCACGGGTGCGCGGCGCCCGCGAGCGACCGCGCGGAGACTGCAGCTGCTGCTGCTGCTGTGTGCGTGGGCCGCTGGTAACGGGGCGCGCCGCCAGCCGGCGCTGACGCGTGAAGCTGCTGCTGCTGCTGCTGCAGCCTCACGCAAACAGAGGTAGTGGCACACTGCGAGGCGTGCATCGGCGTGCCTCGCAAGGGAGGAGCAGGTGCAGCGGCAGCCTCAGCCGTAGCAAAGTCGACCGCGTAGACCCTGGCTTTGTTCTTTGCCACCCACGCGGCCGAGAGGCTGAGCAGCTCTGTGGTGGATTGCAGCACGACATACGGCTTCGACCTGTTGTTGTGGTGCGACATCTCTTGCACCGAACGCCGTATTGTCTTATATACACAGCTGGTTGTCACCGGGTATCAAGGGCAGTCATCGCGAGAGGGTAGCCCACGCAATGGCGTCCGCCCCAGTAGGCGTGGGCGTGTACGAGTCGCCGAGCTGCGTGTCAGAGACGTTCATGTCGCTGTGGATTTGGGTGCGCGAGCGCATGGACGTGGAGCTCGTCAACACGCGCACCGCCATGATCGCAGAGAGCAACCTGGTGAGCGTGCGCGACAACATCGACAAGAACAAACAGAAGACGGTCGCGGAGCAGGACGTCCTGCTCAAGGACATCCGGGCAAAGGCGAAAGCGTGCAAGGGCGGGAGCAAAGAGCAGCGCATGCTGAAGCTCAAGAGCCTGCTGCCGCACATGCAGCGCTTCAAGCGCGGCCGTCAGCAGACAGCCCTCGCAAGCCAGCAGTTGAGTCTGCTCGACGCGCAGATCAATGCCTTCGAGAGCGGGCGTTTCCAGAGGGTGATGACAGACACGCTGAAGGCCAGCGTGGTGGCGATGAAAAAGGTAGGCATCAAAGAGGACGACATGGACACGGTGGTGATGGACATCGAGGACACGATCCAGCAGCAGAACGAGATCTCAGACTCTCTGAATATGACAGTTGTGAACAGCATGGACGAGGGCGGCACGAGCGACGACTCGCTGATGCGGGAACTCATGGCACTGGCAGGCGACGATGATGACGAGGACGAGGACCACGTGCCACCATACATGGTCACGCAGCGCATTCCGGCGGGGTCAGGCGGCGCGGTTGCCGGCACCACCACCAGCACCACCACCACCACGACGCTGCCACCTGCCACTGCCACAGCAAAAGCCCCGATCTCTATCTCAATGAGCAAACAGGCGCTGGCACCACTGGACGAGTACAGCGAGTACAGCGAGTACGGCGGCTTCGCCGAGAGCCGCGAGGAGGAACCCAGCGCAGCCGCACCCGCGCCCGAGTAGTTCGGCACACATGTTCCGGGCTTCAGACAACGTCACCGACACCGTGCGTTACCTTCGACCGCTTGGTTGTCCCGGACGCGTGCAACTCCCTGCTCTCGCGCATTGCGCCCAGAATGTCCACACCAACGGCACTATCAAGGGCACGATGCCTTCCAACCGCGACATCACTAGCAGCGATGTCACCACCACCACCACCACCACCACCACCACCACCACCACCACCACCACCACCACCACCAACACCAGGAGCAGCAGCTGGAGCAGCAGGAGCAGCAGCAGACTGCTGAACCACTCTCGCGACTTGTTCACGTATGTCGTGGCGTTCTTCGGCAGGGAGAGTGTCACCCTCATTGTAATGCTTGGCGTCGGAGTGGTACTCAGCGAGCTTACTGTGCAATGTTTTTGCCACCTCCTTGTAGTACAATCGGTGCCACGGCGCCGTGTACACACTTTTTGCGTTCTTGAAGTCGCTGTAAACGCGCGCGTTGTCCTGCAGCACACCCCACAGACGGTTGGCAGCCTCGTCATGCAGGCGCTCGGCGTCGTTGCTCTTACGGTTCGTGCCAGCCCCGCCGCCGCGCACGAGCTGCTGTCGCAGCAGCTTGAGGCCGACGTACGTGTTGAAGGCGGTGGAGTAGGCAGGGTGTCGCCGTAGGAAGTTGATGAGCGAGTCGTACTGCGACGGCGACACATGGCCGCGGAGGCCCGGGTGGAAGAGAACGTCCTGCAGCGCCATCTCATACGCGGTCTTGACGGCCGCTGAGAAAGACTTCTTCTGGTTGAGCTCAAACACTAACTGCAGCGCCTGCGCCACGCGGATGCTGAGGTGCACCACGTACATCTGCGACGTGAAGCTGCTCACGTCCTGACGGTCGTTGGCCACGGTGTCCGCGACCTGCCGCTTCATGTCCGGGATGTACACGTCCCACATGAGCTTGCGCAGCTTCTGCATGTCCTCGTCGTTCATGCTCTCGTACGCGTTGTTGCACTCCGTACGCAGCACGACGGTGTTGAGGTCCAGGAACGAGGCGCCAGAGACGAGGTGCGCGGCGTGCTTGTCGAGCTCCATGGAGCGATAGAAGGTGCTGTGCTCGTCCATGGCAGGGTCAAAGAAGTGGTCAAAGCCCTCGTCCATGGCCGTGCGTTGTGCGATGTCGGCATCATCCGCGGCCGCGGGGTTGTAGGGGTACTTGTCCCCGGCCACAAAGGGGTCTCGCTGCATGCTGGCGGCGTGTGTGCGCGTGTCCGCGGTGTCCGCGGTGTGCGCCACACGGTTCAGGTTGCCCTGTCGCATTCTCGTTGTTATATAGGAGGTTTGGTGTATACAACACTTAGCGCTGCGTTGTACACGCGAGCCGCACTGCCGATGCTGTACACAAAGCGCGTGACGCTAGTGTTCCTGTTCCAGTTCGTGTGCACCCTGTCGTTTGTTGTGTACTGTCTGCTGATCGTCACGAACTTTGCGGAGATGTTCCACAAGAACCTCACGCTGCTGCACCACAAGCGCGAGAACGACTCGTGGCTGCAGGCACGGTGCAAGGAGCAGGAGTTTGTGCACCACATCCGACACCACATCGACCTCTGCGAGACCGTCGAGCGCGAGGCGCTGAGCAACGCCTACCTCATAGCCATGCAGATGGCGCTCGACGGTCTGCACCTGTGCGGCAGCTACAGTTGCGAGAAAATCCTGGTGAGGCTCACAGAGTCGCTGCGCTTGAGCATCTACACCTGGATCGCGTCGGTCACGGTCGTCCTGGTGCTGCTCCCGCTGTGCGTGCTCCCGCTCTACCGCAAGTGGCAGCGCAACCTCTTGCTCCACGAAAACCACCTGGGCGAGAACGCGCTGGTGCCCAGCGTCTACGTTCGCGGTGGCGAGCACCACCACCAACCGTGGAACATGTTGAACGTGCCCTTCCAGCACAGCATGTACGGCCAGACTGCCCTGTCGGCATCGTCACAGTCCTCGCACTTCATCTCCGACCCCCCCCGGCAGCGACGTCTGCTGGGCGCCAGCAACAACAACCAGGCCGCGTACGAGACGGCGCCCGCACAGTACGCAGAACCGCACAGCAACAGCTTCAGCCACAACCACATGGCGTAAGAGCGCAACCACGCAGCTGCGGGGCATGCACATGCCCCGCCGCGTCACGTCGGGCGCACACACGAAGTAGCCTTGTCTATATTTAAGGAACCACCTGCGTGCACTGGTACCCATCGAAACCAGAATATGGCTTCAGTATCGGATTTCGAATATGCGCAGTGGTTGTTTAAGAAAACAACCACTCGCCCCCCCCACGCCACCTTCGGGCGCACGGTCCCTGTTCCGCTGCGCCCCCCCCCGCCACCTTCGCGCGCACGGTCCATCGCGCCCCACGCGCAGTCGACCGGGTCGAGAAAGCAACCCTCTCGGGAAAGTTCAGGGAAAGATCAGGTTCACATGCACCCCTTCGCGGCCGTGCTCGTGAAACGGGTCTTGCCTTTGATGCTCTTAATCTTCTTTGTGGCGGGGTTGGTTCATGCGTGCCAATGGAAAAATGGAGAGACGGAGGCAGAAAAGCAGGAGGCATCAAAGCAGGAGACGCGCGTTCCTGCCGTTACCGCCATGAGCGCGCAACTGGTCGTCGAGATGTGGCACATCATGATGGCGTGGTCGAAGCTCGACCACTTACACTCGAGGATGTCGCAGCTCGTAGCCTTGTGTGTGTGTGTATACTGCACAAAGCATGCATATTGGATCTGTCGGTGGTGTGTGCTTAACATCTACGAATGTTGTAAGTATCTTGACATCGAGCAGAAGCCACACGAGTTTGGGTCTAAAACCCCTGTGTCCACCTCCGCTCTGTTGGTTGTGTATGCAGCCACCTTCGCTCTGTTGTTGCTCGGTGTAATGGTCCAAGGGCAGGGTATGGACGCACCGGAGGAATCGTCAGCTGAGCAAGAAAATGGCAATTGAGTCGCTTGGTGTGTGTGTGTGTGTGTGTGTGCGTGTGAATACAGACCTGTTCACCAATTCCACACGTTCCATAGCACTCGAGGACCACACCACACAGAGCCCTCGCGACCATCGATTTTATTGTGTCATTTCGATTTTATTGTGTTGGTTTTATTGTATTGTTTCAACACCCGATCGCTCTAATCCACCAACAGGTGGATTAGAGCGACTGCCTAGCAATCATAATATCGACCGGCTCCCATGGCCGTGCGCTTGACACCGCACGCGCGAACACACGGACCTTGTCCCCACTGTACACAAACCGGTGCTCGTTCAGGCTCTCGATGTACGGCTTAACCGAAAACATACAGTTCTTCACGCGCTTGGTGCTGCCCGACGGCCCAGCGACACCCTGCCCACGTGTGTAGAAGTTCTGGCGCAGTTCCTGGCTACCCGCGTTATTCGTGGGCACACCCATGCCGCTGAGTGCGTCTGCTTTCCGCCCACCGTTGGCCATGAAATACCGGTCCTCTACCTCCGGAATGTACATCTGAATCAGGTCACCGGTGGAGACATCATACCCACCGTTCAGAACGGTACGGAGTCCGCCGATTTGCACGGAGGCCACGGTGTCCCCGTTACGTGCATGCGCGCAAGCGTGTCCGACAGAATATCCGACCGGGATGAAGTGGCGGAACTGCTTAATCCTGCCCGTGTCAAAGTCCTCTTCAGTCGCAGCCGTGGTATGATTCTTTACGACGTGATCTAAAACCTCCGCTGGCTTCTTCAGGCCCATGCCGTGATAGTACTCTCCGAGCAGGATCTTCTCCGCGTCTGTAAGCTGGCCAAGGGTCGAAACCACGTTCGGGTACGCATACTTAGTGGCAGTCTTAGGTACCCTCCCAAACAGCTGGGTGCCACACGAGACGGCCAACTCGTCCTTGCCCATGCAATAAACGTTGTCGTTGTCCGCGAGCTCCGTCGCGGAGCCACACATGGCAGCGAGGACATCCTGGTTGGTGCGGCACTGCTGCATGTGGCGCGCACCTGTCTCAATGAGCGTGTTGGTCATGTTGCCGATGCTGCTGTGTGCCATGGTAGCGCAGCAGCTGCTATGCCAAGAGAGCACTCGTACGCATATGTGACGCACAGTCTTTATATACTCAGAAGAATCGTGTACCACGAGCATAGCCATTCTACGGAATGTACCTTACCAAACGCGTCCCGAGCCGACACCCCCGAGCCGCCACCCCAACGGGGGTGGCTTTTGAATGGGGGTGGCTTACCCGACGCCCCGCCGGGGACCGTGGGGCTCTCAGAGCTCTCAGAGCTCGCTGTGCAACATGAGGCGCCTCAGTTCATCGGTCAGCGGCGAGGGTGGCGGCGCGAATACAGCCGACGTGCCGGTGGAGCCGGCTCGGTACAGGTTGGCGATGTCCGCCATCTTGTGAGGCGAGACTTGGGCGTATGCCGAGAGACACACGCGGACCATGAAGACCAGCACACATGCCACACAGACGAGGTGCACCACTGTGGAGGCCATGGTGGATACATCCGTCACGGCACGCCACCGCAACGTGACGACGAAGCCAGACAGGCTGGCGTCAGAGGAGTCGATAGAAATGACTATGCTCGGGAAGTCGTGCAGCAGCAACGAGTTGAAGCTTTCGGGCCAGTGCTCCACGTCGTAGACCTGGACCGACGTGGGGGCGCATGAGAGGTGCTTGGCGGGCACACTCTGCCCGGACTGCTGCAGCAAGGCGTGCACCGTCTCCATCACGAGCGTCTTCATGGCGACGGCTGGGGGTGCGGTTGCTCGCGCGCTCGTCTTTCACGCAACGTGTTGCCTAGACATGTATATACGTGTAAAGCCTGCGTCGCACTAAGTCCTTCGAGGCATATGCGCGCAGCGCAGGTAGTCGTGGTGGCGGTGGCGGTGGCCGCGCTCGCTGCGTCGCTGCTGGCGGCGCCAGCAGCGGCAAGCTCCATCCCGATTGTCGACTCGGACGCAGCGTTCCCCTTCCTGCGTAACGTCGACATCCCCGAGGAGGCAATGCGGTGGGACACTGGCAAGCTCATTCAGCTGCTGAGCAGCTGCAAGCTGCTCAGGGTGACGAGGCGTGGCGTCCGGTGCATTGCGGCGCGCCACACCCTCTTGAAAGGCTGGGAGCATCTGTTCAAGGAGATGGGCGTGCCAGCAAACGGTGAGAGCGCGAGCGCGGCGTGTATGCCCACCAGTAATGCGCTGTGCATGACGCACAGCGGAGACCGCTTCTTCCCAACGGACACGGTCTTTGTGAGCGAGGCGGCAGTGAGTAGGTGCACAAACGGACAGGGCCGCACGCTGGTCACAGACGGGCTGGTCGCAGACGGCCGCAGCAACTCAAGCAACCGCGGCAACTCAAGCAGCAGCGGCAGCGTGCCGCAACAAGAGGCAGCAGCCGTGCTCACGCACAACGACGTCAGCCTGTGCGACATCCTCGACACGAACCTCGATGTCGTCTACGACCCGGTGAACAACCGCGTCTTTGTGGTCGACCTGCACGACGCCGCGTGGCTGTACGTCACCATCAGCGTGCTTATCCTCATCGTGGTTGTGCTCACGGCAGAAACGGTCAGCCAGCGGGAACGCAGTAGTATCACGCACAACATTGCCGCGTGGGTGTTGCTCACGGTGTGCTCCTTGCTCATGCTCACGCGCGTGGACGGGCGCATGCACCCCTTCGTAACGGAGGAGGACCACACCTTCATGCTCATGTGCTGTTTCTATGTCGCAGTATCGACCGTCTTCTGGGTGATGACAACACACTTCTACCGCCACTCGGTCACGCGCGCAGAGCAGGGGCCACAGACAGACACGCAGTCGGGTCCACACACGCAGCGCGACGGGATCAACGCCATGGTCGGTAGCATCCACCTGGCAACGACAGTGCTCTACGGGACACCCGACAACACATACGTGTCTGCCTTCTTCTTTGTCTTGCTCTTCCGCTGCATGCAAAAGCTACACGACGCTCATGCACACCCAGAGGACTGGACGGTGTGTGCCAACACAATGCTCGTGGTCGACTTTACGTACACAGTATTGGTGTTCATGTTCGGTGTGCTCCCGCACTTTGGTCACGACGACGAGAGCATACTCTATGCCGCCGCGCAGTACACCATCTGTGACATGGTTGCCGCGAACTGTGTGATCAGTGCTGCGGCCACCACGAAGACGGATGGTCTGAAAGAAGAGACGAGCAGCACCCAGAACGGCAACAACGTGCAAATGACACCCGCTGCCGCCAACATGAATGATCCTAACCCGGATGCGAATGCGTCGTAGTAGTAGTACTACTAGTAGAAGTAGTAGGAGCAGGAGGAGGAGGAGTAGTAGTAGTAGTAGTAGTAGTGCAGGTGCTGAAGCCGGGCGCCGCGTTACTCAACTCGGTAGTCGCTGGCGACTACCGGTTACTACCGATAGTCGTAACCGCCGTGACCGCGGTAGTCGTAACCATGGTCACTCGTTCGTGTACAGATTGTCATCGACGACCAGCCCGTGCGCCCGGAGATCTTGGAAGCAGGAGACCTGCGACCGCAGGTAGCACGCCTGCATGTTGGCGCCCAGGCCGACGGGCACCGACATCGTGATGCGTCGGCACTGGAAACAGAACGCGTTGAAGCTGTCGCGGAGGTCGGCCTCGACAGCGCAACACTCGCCCTCAAGCGAAGCGACGCCCGCCAGAACGGTGCTGAAGTCGGGCGCCGCGTTACTCAACTCGACCGTGCGCGCGCATACGCGGCAGCAGTGTCCCATTGAGAGCTGTTGTCGTGGTTGCCGCTCGCGGCCTGCTGATGTTACAGTGAAGACAACGGTAGTGCCACGTGTCAGGTCTCTTTATGCGGTGCCACGTGTCAGGTCTCTCTTTATGGTTGGAGCGACACCTGGTTTGACACGTGGCATGTATTGCCCAGTGATGGGTGTACGTGTGTGTGTGTGTGTGTGTGTGTGTGTGTGTGTGTGTGTGTTTGTTTCCACTACACAAAAAAAAGACAAACCTCCCCAGACAACACACGCTCGCACACGCGCGCAACACAACAACCGCCTCGACGCGAGATGGGAACCGACTGCAAGGGCACCGAGGACGCAGGCGACGAGGAAATTGAGATACCAGAGGCGATGAGACTCAAGCTGTGCGTGCGCACTGTGCTCTGCAGCCACGCACATACACCGCTGCGATACCTCGACCAAGCAGCGACGCGCTTCAAGTGCGGCGTAAGTAAAGCCCAAGACGAAGGCATGTCGACCTGGGTCCCGCGCAACTTCATGGCCGTGCTGCTGCTGGGCACTCCCAGCGGGGAGAACCTGGTGATTGTCTGCAACACCGGCGTGGCATACGCCATGTCGCCCGCGCTCGACGTCCCGTCTCTCCCGGCCGACGCGATACTGGTGGCCAACTGCACCCTGGACCACGACGAGACGTTCCGCGTGCTCATCTACGACGGCGAAAACCTGCCACAGGCTGGCCCCGACGCTGAGAGCAGCACACCCGGCAGCGCAGAGCGATATCGCCGACTGCTGCACTTTTTCCCGCGCTTCTTTCACCGCTGTGAAACCGCAAAGAGCACGTTTGTGCTGCAGTGGGTCGGCTACTACAACAGTGCACGCAAGTTCCTCAGCGGGCAAATTCCTGTTGGGCACCGCATCGGGGGGCTGCTCACTACAACTGACGACGCGATGAGACCAACTAGGCCCATGCGCGTGCAGATACCAGTCAATGAGATCAAAGAGTTCCGCGACCAACCGTGAGGGGGGGGGGGGGTGGGGGTTGTGGTTACCCGCGTTTTACACGTGTACATTACCC
>Ga0307489_10003465_pt1 | contig 10463 bp, 9 predicted proteins | sample SB12metaG_FD_202247 | JGI IMG/M metagenome (GOLD analysis project Ga0307489, IMG submission 202247) | Sea-ice brine microbial communities from Beaufort Sea near Barrow, Alaska, United States - SB 1.2 | ecosystem: Environmental > Aquatic > Marine > Coastal | place: USA: Alaska | collected 2017-05-06
CCGCCGCCGCCCCTGCCGTCGCCCCCACCCCCGCCGCCACCGCCGCTGCCCCTGCCGCCGCCCCCACCCCCGTCGCCGGACTCGACCTCGACGGAAACGACGCCGGCGGCACCAAGGTTGGGCGGTGCAGGTTGACAGTATCAAATCCCGAGTTGAAACCGTGCCTTGTGTCTGCAATCAGCGCTTGAAACTATAATGTGACGACCCGCTTTCGAACTGTGCTTTCAATATCACCTTGCGCCGCTACATCAAGGTGTTCAAGCCCGCGTCGCCGAAGTCGTTCTGCACCTGCAGCTTCCGGCACCACGGTGGGGCGGTGCAGGCTGCCAGTATCAAAACCCGAGTTGAAAGCACGTCTGGTTTCAGCTCTTGAAGCTAAAGTGTGATGACTTGCTTTCAAACTCTGCTTTCAAATCCAACTTGCGCCGCTACACCACGAGTTCCTCGCCGGCGACTTCGACCATCACGCTGAGCGCCCTGACGCCGTGTGCCAGGCAGGGGCTTACACTCGTCCACTTATCAGCTGAACTTGAGCCGTGTCTGTCACAAGAAAACACCATGCATACCCTAAACTCTCCCTAACATCCCTTTAAAACGGGCGACGCAACCCCTACGCGTACCCCCTATCACATACACAGCGCTCAAGTTGAGCTGAAAAGTGGACGAGTGTAAGCCCCTGGTAAAAGGCCTCCGCAGTGCCCGGCCCCGACAGCTGCGTCAAGGTGGGGCAATGCAGGTCGACAGTATCAAAACCCGAGCTCAAAGCGCGCCCGGTTTCAACACTTGAAAACTACGAGTATAATGTGATGAACCGCTTTTAACTTTTGAAGATTTGATTTCAGTTTTAACTTACGCCGTTACATGAAGGGCCCGTGCGGCACCCACCCCAACAGGAAGCAGCAAGACGCCACCGGCAGGGGCTTACACTCGTTCCCATTTCATCTCAACTAAAGCTCCTCCTTCCACCGTTTAACTCAACTAAACTCATTAATGTGTCCTGGAGTTGCGCAACTTGAGCTCTAACGTGAACGAGTGTAAGCCCCTGGCCACCGGTGGCTCCATGTTCTCTGCGAGCGCCGACGCCGTGTACCGCCTCCCAAAGGCAAGGCGGAACAGGTTGACGGCATCAAAACCCGAGTTAGAAGCGCGCCCGGTGTCCGCAATCAGCTCTTGGAACTAAAGTGTGATGAACCGCTTTCAAGGTTTGCTTTCAATTTCAACTTGCGTGGCTACACCAAGGTGGCAATCAACATGGGCGGCGGTGGCGAGTACAAGCATTACGTGCCCGTGGTGTTCCGAGGTCGGGCAGTGCAGGTTGACAGTATTAACGTGTACAATCCGTGTTGAAAGCGCCTATGGTTCCAGCGCTTGAAACTGAACTATGGATGAACCAATTTCAAACTTTGCTTTCAATGCCAACTTGCGCCACTACACCGAGGTTGCTTCGAGACCTCTGCGGGTCGGCCGGACATGCAGCACAACACGGGCGCGCGGCCGGACGTCACCGGCGGCGCGGGCTTTGAGGTAGGGCGGTGCAGGTTGCAACTATCAAAACCCGTGTTGGAACTGCCGCATGGCATCAGCGCAGCGCTTGAAGCTATAATATGATGAACCGCTTTCAAGTCTTGCTCTGAATTCTAACTTGCGCCGCTACATCGAGGCGCTGCAGGTGTGCGCACGGCGGTGCCAAAAGTTGCACCTGCCGTTCATTGCGATGAACGACGGCGGCAGGGGCTGACACTCGTCGAATTCTCAGCTCAACCCGAGCCGTTTCTGACACACAATACCCCCGAAACACCCCCTGATACTCCTTAATACCCCCTGACACCCCCTAAACCGCCCCGAAACAACCCCTACTAAATGCTCCCCTATCCCACAGAATGCGCTTAAGTTGAGCTGAAAAGTGGACGTGTGTAAGCCCCTGGACGACGGGTGCTGGTGCGACGACCAGTTCGGCAGCGGCGGCACGTTCCGCCGCGTGCCAACGGAGGAGTGTGCGGCGTCCAGCCTCGCGTTGCAACAATGCGGCGTTGGGCCGTGCGGCGCGCGTTCGGTCCGCAACGCCGTGTACGAGGTGGCGCCGGCGCCTTCGGGTGCGGCGTCGAACGTTGAGCCAGGGAACTTCGTGGCGCGCGTCCGGGCGAGCGTGGGAGTCGCGTTCCAGGGCGAGTGGAGTTTCCGCGCGCGTTCCACGGCGTTCGAGTGGATGTTGCGTGTCGTGGAATCTAACAGCGGGCGCGTGATGGCGCGGACGGATATGTCGGAGCCGGGCGTCGCCGCCGTGGCTGTTGAGCTCTCGTTCGGCACGTATAACGTCGAGATGTTCGGCGCCTTCGGCAACACGCGCGCGATGAGCGCGGGCAGCGAGGCGATCGAGTTCTTGCAGAAGAGCCACTGCAACGTCACGGAGTGGGCCCCGTTGCTGCGCGGCGCGCTGGCGGTGTGCACGCCCGACCCCCCGGCGGTAGGGCCTGGCGAAAAATGCTCAAAGATGTCCTACAACGCATTTTTACACCTCGTTTCTTGAGTTGAGTACCACCAACGTGATGTTTCGAGCGTTTTCTGGAAGGCCCTACCCCGAGGGGCCCGCCGCGCCGCCGCCGCCGCCGCTATTGTTCCCCGCCGGCTGGGACGAGGACGACGTGGTGGGGCGGTGCAGGTTGACCCTATCAGACCCACGTTGAAATCGCTTGGAATTAAGCTCTTGAGACTGAAATGTGATAAACTGCTTTAAAACATTGCTTTCAAGTTCCACTTGCGCCGCTACATCGTGGTGCCCGACTCCCCCGAAGACCCGGTTGCCGAGGGCGCCGCCGTCGTCTCGGTAGGGCGGTACAGGCTGACCAGGTGGAGAGTATCAAACCCGTGTTGATACCCCCTTTGGTTCCAGCGCTTGAAACTAAACTATGAAAAATGCTTTCAAGTTTTGCTTTAAATATAATTGTGCCTCTGCTTCTGGGTGGAGGACCACCCGCGCGCACGCGACACCGAGCAGGACGAGGACACTGGCGCGGTCATGGTAGGGGTGCAGGTTGACCCTATCAAACCCAAGTTGTAACCGCCTGGTGCTAAGCGCTTGAAACTAATAAATGATGAACCGCTTTCAAAGTTGCTTTCAATTTCAATTGTGCCGCTACATCATGGCGGTCAACCCGCAATTCGACGGCGCGTTCCTAAGCATGGTAGGGCATAGTGCCTGGTCTGTTAGCTAAGTAAGTTGAGTAAGTAAGTAAGTGATCTGACCAGTTAATAACTCGTCTAGCCAAGTAATTACTTAGGGCTCACAGACCAGGCACTAGCTGCGTACTATATTGCTCTCGCCATGATGCCATGTAAGTCAAGACTTGAGGGTTCGAAACGAGTGTTGATGACGTGGCGAGCGACATCCGCCGGGCCCTCGCATGAGAAGATCGGTGGGGTGGACTTCAAAGACCCACTCGGTCTAAAGGACGCGCTAATGGATCAATACATCATCTTCCAGGTAGGACGGTGCAGCTTGAACCCAGTTGAAGCCCAAGTTGAAAGCAACTGGGTTTAGTGTTTGAAGCCAAATTATGATGACCCGCATTCAAACTTTGCTTTCAAATTCAACTTGCGCCGCTACATCCAGGGGCGGCTCACGCTGCTGGGGTTTTCCGTCGCCATCGACATGAGCATCAAGCCCGGGTCGATGGAGGTGGGGCGGTGCAAGTTTATACCTATCAAAACCCGAGTTGGAAGCGCGTCTGGTTTCTGCAATCAGAGTACTCGCTTGAAGCTAAAATGTGATGAACAGCTTTAAAACTTTGCTTTCAATTTCAACTTGCGCCGCTACATGGAGGAGGGCGGCGGGCTCAAGTTCAGCTTCTACTTCAACTGGGGCGTCGAGGGCGTGGCCTCGCTGCTGGAGCTCGGTATGGCTGTGCAGATTGACCCTATCATGCCCAAGTTGATGCCGCCGAGAACTAAGCGCTTGTAACTACTGCTGATATACTGCTTTCAACTGCTTCTTTCAAATTCAACTTGCGCCGCTACAGCTCGGCGGGCACATGGATCTCGTGCCGCTCGACATCAAAAATCTCATGGGTATCAAAATTAAGGAGGTCATCATGGAGTTGACGTTGTCCATGGCAGGACGGTGCACGTTGACCCTATGAAGCCCACGTTGAACCGCCTGGAACTAACCGCTTGAAACTAGAACATGATGAAATGCTTTCAAATTTCGGTTTCAGTTTCAACTTGCGCCGCTACACCATGGGGATCTGGATCAAGCCGCACATCATCAACATCATCCTCGCGGTCGCGGAGGCCGTGATCAAGATCGCGATCGCCGCCATCGTCATTGTTATCCTCATCGCGATCGTCGCTGTGCAGGTCATCCTCGAGGGCCTCGTGATGGTGCTCGAGGCAGGTGCTTACACTCGTTCCCACTTCCGCTCAACTTGAGCTTACTTTGCTCCTTTCCGCTCAACTCAAGCTTACTCTGTTCCCCCCATATGACCCAACACAACCCGTGGATGTGTCCTGAAGGTGCTCAAGTTGAGCTCCAACGTGAGCGATGTGTCCCGAAGGTCCTCAAGTTGAGTTGAGAAGTGGACGAGTGTAAGCCCCTGGCTCGAGGTGATGCAGGCGGTGGTGCAGGCAGCGGAGCGCGGCGTGGCGGCGGGGGAGCGCGCGCTGCAGAAGACGATTGACAAGATGAGTGGGCCCGAGGCAGGGGCTTACACTCGTTCACTTTTCAGCTCAACCTGAGCGCTTTGTATGGGATAGGGGGTGCGCGTAGGGGTTGTGTAGCCCGTGTCCAGGGAGTGTTAGTAGGGGGTGTATAGGGCGTATAGGGTGTTTTCTTGTGCCAGGCATGGCTCAATTTGAGCTGAGAAGTGGACGAGTGTAAGCCCCTGGTCCGAGGGCAAGTACCGGAAGATGGAGGAGCGCATCAACGGCGATCTGAAGCTGCTTCGAGACGCCAGCTTCTGCCAAGACGCCAGGTAGGGCGGTGCAAGCTGAACCGTGTCGAAACCAGGGTTGAAAGCGAACGGTTTCAGCGGTTTAAACTAAATTGTCATGAACCGCTTTCAAAACTTTGCTTTCAATTTATACTTGCGCCGCTACAGCCAGGGCCAACATGGCCGAAATGTGCACGGACGTCACGGCGAGCAACCGGCCGGATTACTGCAAGATGCGGCTGTTCATGTCTTCGCCTCGGTAAGGCGGTGCAGGATGCCCCTATCAAATCCACGTTAACAGCGCCTGGAACTCAGCGCTTTAAACTCAGAAACGACCATCTACTTTCACCTTCTGCTGTCAAATCCAGCTTGCGCCGCTACACCGCGGCCGCTGGATTGCAAGAGGATCGCATCGCGCGCGTGGAAGCTGACCAAGGACCTCAAGGCAGAGTGACAAGATATCCCTTATCGATATGGGAGATGACCATATCGATACTGCCATCTCCCATAATATCATTAGCCCATATCCCATATCGATATCCCGGATGACCATATCGATGGGTGGATAACCATCTCGATATGCCGTATCCCATATCGATGACCCTACCGATATATCATTGATGTCCAATCTGCCATATCGTTATCGGACCATAACTTGTCACCCTGCCTCAAGGGCCGGTGCTGCACGCGCTGGAAGAAGTTCCTCCGCGGCTTCCTCAAGTTCATCATGGCCATTGTCGAGGCGTTCGCCACGCTGCTCTTCGCGATCCTCCGCGCGATCTTGTCCGTGATCCGCCTCGCGCTCATGATCGCCGAGGTCGCCGTCGGCGGGTGCGTGCTCGGGCTCCGCCTGGCTATCAAGGTGGGGCGGTGCAGGGTGCAGGTCGAACAGTTGAAACCGCCGTTGAAAGGGGCTGGTTCCAGTGCTTGAGTCTAGTATTCAGTGCTTGAACTAACATATGTGCTTAAATCCGCTTTCAAACTCTGCTGTCAATTCAACTTGCGCGGCTACATCAAGGGCGTCAACGATATCTTGGGAAGCGGCGCCACGGGCGACGGCCGCATGGTCGACATCAGCGCTTTCTGGCGCTGGGTGTGGGGCAGGGGCTCACACTCGTCCAGTTTTCAGCTCAACCTGAGCCCTATCTAATCCAAAATACACTCTGAAGACCCCATAAAACCCCCTAACACCCCTCAAACAACCCCTACATGCACCCCCTATCCCAAAGAAAGCGCCTACGTTGAGCCGAAAAGTGAGCGAGTGTAAGCCCCTCGTTTGGGGCACCGTGTTGTTGCGCATTTGGTACGTGGGCGTCTCCGCCAGTTTCAGCCTGAAAGCCATGACGTTCAAAGCGGACATGGACTTTGTCGTGCTCTCGTGCGCCGTCAAGGTAGGGCGGCGCAGGTCGAACCTAGTTGAATCCCGTTTTGCAACCGCCTAGCTTCAGTGATTGAAACTCAAATGTGCTTAACAGCTGTCAAACTTTGCTTTCTCGTTGAATCCCGTGTTGAAATCGGCAAATCGCCTGGCTTCAGTGATTGAAACTAAAACGTGGTCAACTGCTTAAAATGATTGCCTTCAATTTCAACTTGTGCCGCTACAGCAAGGTGCGCATCCGGTTCAGCCTGGACTTCTCGGTGCTGCTCAAGAGCCTGATGGATTTCGTCGGCGACCTCTTCATTAGCCTGTTCGGCATGGGGTCCATCACGGTGGATTGCAGCGCGGATGCTGTCAAGGCGTCCCAGGGCGACGCCGCCTCCGGCCCAATGGGCGCCGCGGCGCTCGGTTGGGCGGTGCAGGTTGAAACGATGAATCCCATGTTGATAGCCCCTGTACCTGAGTGTTTGAGACCATAATGCGATGAACCGACTTGACACATTGCTTTCAAATTCAACTTGCACCACTACAGCTCGGTGCCGCGGCGACCGAGGCGCAGTTGTACGGCGTGGAGCACCCGCACGGCGCGGTGTTCCACGCAGCGCGGGCGGCAGGGGCTTACACTCGTTCCCATTTTCGCTCGACTTGAGCTCTTCTGACCACCGTATAACCTAACTTATCCCAGCTCAACCCAACTTATGTGTCCTGGACTTGCTCAAGTTGAGCTCTAATGTGAACGAGAGTAAGCCCCTGGTTGGCGGCGCACTCGGCGCAGCTGGGCACGCAGCGCTTGGACGTGAACGCCGGGGGCGGGCGATTCGGTATCGAGGGCATCTGGCAGGGCGGTGCAGGTTGACTGATTGACAGTATCAACCTCGTGTTGAAAGCGCCTATGGTGTCAGCGCTTGATACTATAACATGATGAATTGGTTTCAATGTTTGCTTTCAAACTCAACGTGCGCCACTACAATCTGGCGCGACGCCGTGCCCGACCATGACGCCGACGCCGGAGAAGGTTTGATGTGGCGGGTAGACCACCGTGGTGAGGAGTCACTCGCGGAGGAGTCCCGCCTGGGTAGGGGGTTGCAGGTTGAACCTATCAAACCCAAGTTGAAACCGTCTGGAACTAAGCGTGTTGAAACTAAAAAGTGACCAACCGCTTTCAACTTCTGCTTTCAATTTCAACTTTCGCCGCTACACCTTGGCCGCCACGTGCGCATGTCGCAGGAGAACCACGCCGCGGCGGCCTCGCAGATCGCGAGCGCCACGTCCAAGCTCGGCGCACGAGCCGTGTTTGCGCGCTTCTCGCACGCCGCCTCCGCCGCGCTGCGCGTGCGCCACGCCAACAACAGCGAGCTGCTGCCGCCCCGCGAGGGCGAGAGCTTGCCCGTGCACGTGACCACGATGGAACGCGCGTTCTCCGACTTCGCTGGCGCGCGCATGGACCAGGAGGAGAAGGACGGGGCTGCGTTCACGGCAGGGGCTTACACTCGCCCACTTCCTAGCTCAACCTGTGCCGTTCAGGGTCACTGAAGCCACCGCAGGCGCCCACTTCTCAAATCAGCCTTAGACGTTTTCGTCCATGTATCCTGCCAGAATAACCCACATAAAGTGCTGACGTCAAACCGAAATGTGGACGCGTGCAGCCCACAAAAAACGCTTACGTTGAGCTGAAAAGTGGACAAATGTAAGCCCCTGGTTCACGGCGGCGTTGCTGGAGGACCTGGTCGCGGTAGAGCTTCAATCGCCGCTGTCGCGCTCCCCTGGTAGGGCGGTGCAGGTTGAACCCAGTTGAAGCCCGATTTGAAAGGAACAGATTTCAGTGTGTAAAGCTAACATCTGGTCAGCCGCTTTCAAACTTTGCTTTCAGTATCAATTTGCGCCACTACACCCTGGGCACCGCGCGGCGCTGCTGGGTGGGGCGGTGCAGGTTGACAGTATCCAAACCCTAGTTGAAAGCGCGCCTGGTGTCTGCAATCAGTGTTTGAGACCAAGTAAATGTAATGAACCGCTTTCAAACGTTGCTTTCAATTTCAAGGTGCGACACTACAGTTGGGCGCCCCCGCGGCGGAGATCGCGCGGCACCACGCCGCGCTCCCGCGGGGGGGCTCCCCCGCCGCCGCCGTGGTGGCCGTATGCGCGCCCCGCGTGGCCGCCCTCGCACCCCTTCGCGCGTTTGCCGACGCCGTCTGTGCCCGCGCGGCGGAACTCCGCGCCGAGTCCTTCGCCAGTGTGCGCACCGCCGGCGTCTCCCCCGAGCCCGCCATGCGCGTCGCCGACGCGTGCGCCAAGAGTGAGGGCAAGCGCGTACACGTCAAGCCGGGAACGGTCGCCGCGGGGTGGCGCGTTCGCTCCGTCAGTGACGCCATCGCCGCGCTGCTTGGAGTCGATCATAAGTCTGTGGCAGGGGCTTACACTCGTCCACTTTTTGGCTCAACTTGAGCGCTTTGTATGGGATAGGGGGTGCACGGAGGGGTTGTGTAGCCCGTGTTGAGGGGGTGTCAGGGGGGGTTTAGGGTGTGTAAGATGTTTTTGTGTCAGACACGGCTCAGGTTGAGCTGAAATGTGGACGAGTGTAAGCCCCTGGTTCGTGGCGCCCGCGCTCACGAGGTTCTTCGCGACGGACCCCGAGGTGGCGAGCCGCGCGGTTCACGCCGTTAACGCCGCCCTCGCGGATCCCTGCGACGCCGCTGCCGCCACCGCTGCCGTCGTGTGTCCTGTGGCCTCCGCCTCCGCTGCCGCCGCCGCCGCCGCCGAGCCCACCTCCGCGGAGGTGGCTGCGCGCGCCAACGCCGTTGAGCGCTGCGCCGTGGCGGCGTCGACGCTCGCCACGCCCACATGCGGCGCACGCGGGGTGCATGCGGCAGACGGCTACGCCGCGTGCGCCGCCGCCGCCGTGGTAGGGCGGTGCAGGTTGATCCTATCAAACCTGAGTTGAAAGCAGGCATGGTTTTAACGTTTGAACCTGAAATGTGGTGAACCGCTTTCAAACTTTGCTATCAAATGCAACCTGCGCTGCTACGCCGTGGCGTCGCTGCCGTGCTCCAAGACATGCACCGCCGCGCTCGCCGCCTTGCCTGGTCACTGCGGCGCCATCGTGCCACGCGCTGACCACGGTAAGGCGGTGCATGTTGACCCTATGAAACCCAAGTTGAAACCGCCTGGCAGCCTGGAACTAAGCGCTTGAAACCAAAGTGTGATACACTGCTTTTAGATGTTCCATTCAAACTCAACTCGCGCCGCTACACCACGGCTTCGCGCCTGGCGCGCAGCACGGCGCGGCGTGCGAGGTAGGGCGGTGCAGGTTGACCCTATCAAACCCACATTGACACCGCCTGGAACTAAACGTTTGAAACTGAAATACCATCAACTGCTGTTAAGTTTTGCTTTCAAATTCAACATGCGCCACTGAAGCGAGGCTGCGATACACGCCGCGCAGGCGGGTTGCGACGCCGACGCCGGCGCCGGCAGCGGCGACTGCGACGGCGCGTGCGCTGACCTTCTGGAGGCGGCGCCGCCGAGCCTGTTGCGCGACATCGCCGCCGCGCACGCCGACGGGCACATCCAGTACCTCCACTTCGCGGAGCAGAGCGCGCGCGGTGAGGCGGTGCAGGCTGACAGTATCAGAACCCGAGTTGAAACCACGCCTGGTTTCAGCGCTTGAGACTAAAATGTGATGACAGGCTTTCAAACTTTTGCTGTCGAATTCAACTTGCGCCGATACAGCGCGGCGTCATGCCGAGCTCCATGTGCCACCACGGTGGGGTGGTGCACGTTGAAAACCCTGAGCCCTAAACCCTAAAGCAAATCTAAACCCTACACCCTAAACCCTAAACCCTAAACCCTCAACCCTAAACCCTCAACCCTAAACCATAAACCCTAAACCCTAAACCCTAAACCCTAAACCCTAAACCCTAAACCCTGAATCCTTCTTAAACTCTAAACCCCAGTTGAAGCCTGTGTTGATGGCGCCTGGTTTCAGCGCTTGAAGCTAAGATGCGAGGAACCGCTTTCAAATTTTGCTTTTGAATTTAACGTGCGCCGCTACACCAAGGCACTGTGCACCATGTGGACCTCCGCGGTAACAACCTAATGGGCTCCGTGCCCGACTGCGCGTGGAGCGCCGACCAGGCGCTGGGCAACGGTAACCTGTACCTGAG
>Ga0307489_10003466_pt1 | contig 10462 bp, 17 predicted proteins | sample SB12metaG_FD_202247 | JGI IMG/M metagenome (GOLD analysis project Ga0307489, IMG submission 202247) | Sea-ice brine microbial communities from Beaufort Sea near Barrow, Alaska, United States - SB 1.2 | ecosystem: Environmental > Aquatic > Marine > Coastal | place: USA: Alaska | collected...
GTTCCCGGAGATGACGTCTATAGACTTGAGTGACACCGCGGTGGGCAACACCGGCGTCAAGCGCCTGGCCGGGCTGCGGCACCTGCGGCGCCTCAATCTGAGCTACAGCAATGTGTCAGATGACGGCCTGGCATACCTGAGCGAGTCGAGCAGTCTGCGGTGGCTGAACCTGGACACGCGGCTGGTGACAGACGAGGGCGTGGGTCACCTGGCAGGGTGTGCAGGTTGACCCTCGAGATGGACCCTAGATTCACCCCATGTACCGCGCTCGCTTTCAGTACCTGAATCTTACATATGACTACCTGAATCTTACATATGACGATGACGAACCGGTTTCGATTTTTTCTTTGAATTTCAACTTGCGGCGCTCTCGCCTGGCGCGGCTGACGGCGCTGGAGGAGCTGGACCTATTCGGCGCCAAAATCACGGACGCGGGCGCCGCGCTTCTGCGACACATGCCGCTGCTGCGGAGCCTGGAGCTGTGCGGGGGAGGCATCACCGACGTGGGCGTGCGCCACCTGGCGGCAGGGGAGCTCGTTCGAGGTGTTCGTGCCTTCAGAGGGGCGCATGCCTTCAACGGGGCTTGGGTCTGTAACTCGTCAAAATGACCGGGTCCTTTGATACAACAACACAGAGTCATCTTGACGAGTAATCGACCCAAGCCCCGTTGAAGGCGAGCGCCCATCTGAAGGCACTAATACCTCTGGACCTTACCTGGCGGAGTCGTTGAAGTGCCTAACGTCGCTGAACCTGGCGCAGAACTTCCGCATTTCGAACGCCGCGGTGCCCGCGCTCGCGTCTTTAACCCGGCTGACGACTCTGAACCTCACGCACTGCCGCGTCAATAGCGCCGGCATCCGGGGACTGGCGCCGCTGCGGAACCTGGCGACGCTGGCCATCAAGGTGTGGCGGTGCAGGTGAACCCTATCAAGCCCACGTTGAAAGCGCCTGGAATCAAGCGCTTGAAGCTAGAATGTGATGAACCGCCTTCAAACTTTGCTCTCAAATTCAATTGCGCCGCCACAGTGGTGAAACCCTTGTTGAAACCCTTGGAATAAAACGCTTGCAACTAAGTCATGATGAGCCGCTCTCAACTTGCGGCGCTACATGAAGGGGTGCAAGGTGAGCGGCGCGGCGGTGGCGGCGCTGCAGGCGGAGTGCCCCCGCCTCACGCAGGTGGGCTACAGCGTGGACGCCGCGGCCTAGCAACATAGGTTGCTTTGTGCCAGGCGTCGAAGTTGGAGCGCCAACAGAGGGAGTTTGGCCAGAAGGAGGGAGATGGGCGCCAGGATGAGGAGCTGCCGGTGTGATATTATTCAGGTTATATAGTTATTGTGTTGTGTCCTGTGTGTGTATCTGGTAGATTTATGTGTATCCTATTAAAGTCCCTTGACGTCTGAAGAAGGCTGCCAACACTTAGAGCTGAAATATGTATGACATACAAAAATCTACGACACGGCGTGCCTCGGTGCGTACCCGGCCGCAGCAGGGTAGGACCAATGTCCCCGCGTCCCACGGGCAGTGGTGCCCGCTCACCGCAACAAATCATTCTCATCGTCATCCTCCCGCCGCGCGCTGAACCCCCTACCGCCGCCGCCGCCGCCGCCGCGCCGTGTGCACGCCCAAGTGACCGTCTTGCTCCCACTGCACGCACCGCCTTCTTGCCCCGGGCCCCGCCCACTCCCGGAGCCAATCAATGCAACGCGACTGTCCGCGCCGTTAGTTATGCCAAGCCTCATCATATGTGGCAGCCAACTTGGGGCGGCGAGAAATCTAGTACCTCCAGCCCGTAGTGTGGCGAGAGGGGGGGGTCGAGACCTCCAGTGTACAAGCCCCGGCCGTCTAGACACATGGTTGGGTAGGGGGATGCAGATTGATAGTATCAACCCGTGTCGAAGGCGCCTATGGTTCCAGCGCTTGACACGAGAATATCATAAACTGTTTTTCCAACGTCTGCGTTCAATTTCAACTTACGCCGCTACAACGTTATATTTCAATGCCGAGTTCGAGTGAATAACGCTGGCCACGTCGTCGTGTCATCGCATATGCCATTGCAAACAAGCCGTTGGCTCACGATGCTGTGTCGACCGCATTTACACGCGCGTTGCCAGCTAGCCTCGGAGTCTCCTCCTTCGTCCTCGTACAGCTAGCCACACTTGTTGGTGTGTGCCTGGTCTAACGTGGTATAGACACTCACTGACGATTTCGAGTTAGCTAGCTTGGTCTCAGACCTATGTCTATCCTCATCCACCTTCCCCGGACGTGCGACACACCGCTACTATATGGTAACAAAGTAACACTTCCTGCGCGTATCATACGCTGCTGTACTAGAGGTAGCCATGTGACAAGACCACGTCTTGGCGGGCGCGGAGACATACTCTGCTTCAATTTACTTGACTTTTGAATGTGCCACACGTCGCCTTGTGCCCAACCGTGGTCCTGTCCTGTTTCTGACACGCCTCGCCACAATACCGGGCGCTCTTGCACTGCGGGCAAACTTTGAAGTCCTTCAGAAGACCCACAACCTCGCACCCCTCGTTGCAGCAATACGGAGCCCCCTCCAGGGCTCTTGTACGGAACACTCGGAGCGTGTCGATTGGAGTGTGCCCCCCATTGCGCAACCAATGTACCACGCTCGTCAGGACACCCGGGGGGACGTCGTGCCCCTCTGTGACCCAAGCCGGCATGGCGACCCCGGCGGCCTCCCCCACGTGCCCAACCTCGCGGGCATAGGGCTCGTCTCTGTACATGCGACCGGCGAATCGAGAGCACGACTCGATGCTACCGTTCTCGGCGGCCTTGCGCATCCACCGCATCGCCATCTGCTTGCTGCGAGTGACGCCGCGCCCGAGGGCCTGGCAGATAATGCTCGCCACGTCGTAGGATGCCGTTTGACTCAAGGAACGACGGACTAAATTGTGGCAGATGACGTGGCATGCAACATTTGCCAGCCCCTACCGCGACCGTAAGTGTACATAGAGCATAGCTTATGCGCCGCCAGGGCGACTCCACCATTTGCCGCGCGCCTGTACCAGTCCGCTGCCGCCGGGTAATCCGGCGCCGCCACACCCTCGCCCTTGGTGTAGCGGCACTAGTTGAAATTGGCAGCAAAATTAAAAAGCGGCTCATCATGTTTTAGTATCAAGCCCTTAAGCCAAGCGTGGTCAAACCAGGGTCAACCTGCACCGCCCGCGCCCTGCCTTGTCGAGCAAGCTCCCGAGGTGGAACTCGCTCGCGGCAACCCGGCCTCAGCGCCCTTGGTGAACCACTCCAAGGCATGCTCGGGCGGCTTTCTCGCGAGGTGAATGCCTCCTAGCGCGTTCATAGCGTACGCATGCCCTTGCCCTGCCGCCTTATCCAGAAGCACCGTGCCCTCCTCCGCCTAGGATTGGTAGCCGAGGATTGCTAATTTTGGTTGTCAGGTGTCCACGTCGACGCATCAACTCAGTGTGGTGAGCGAACGGAAACTGTGCGGCGCGAGGTGCCAACCCTACATCTGCCTTTGGCGATCTCCCGGCCGTGCCCAGAGGCGCCCCCCCCGCAGCCCCTTCCGCTTTACACATCAGGTTGCAACCCAGGCTGAACTGAGCTTCTCTGCCACCCGCGCCTGCCCTCTGTTTCACGATATCGGCTGCATGCCCTCCACAGGATCTGCGACGGCGGCACGCCGAGGTGGTTGATGAGGGGCGTCACGCGCCCGACCAGCACGCGCGTCTTGCCGCTGCCGGGCCCAGCCAGCACCTTCAGGGAGGAACAGTGAGGGGACGCCGCGTCAGGCCCCGCCCCGGACAGCAGCGCGGCAACAAGCAGGGCGGCGGCAGCGGCAGTGGTGTACAGGTGCACTATGATGAGCAAACTGTGAGGGGACGAGTGCAGGCGACAGCGGCAGTGGTGCACAGGTGCACTGTGAAGAAACAGTCACCTTCAGCGGCGCGATGGGCGCGACGATGGCGGCGCGCTGCGCCTTGTTCATGCCCTCCAGGTAGCTCGCCTCGAACCTATCAGGCAGCGGCCGATGTCCCCAGCCACCGTCAGGACCACCTTCACCACCGCCGTTGTTTTCAACTCCTGCGACGGGGGCGGCGGGGGCGCCCGCGCCCGCGCCGCCGGGCGCCATCGCCGACCACTGCACGGCCAAGTGGCGCGTCTGCTGGTGGTGGGCGAGCCCCCCGGGGCGCGGGAGGCGGCTCGCAGCGGCGGGTGTGTACAGCAAGGGGCGGCACCCGGCGAGCGCGGGCCCGCCGGTCATCAGATGCCTGCTCAGGGTGCCGCCGCCGCCGCCGCCCACCGGATGCCTGCTCCCCGCGAGCGCCGCGACCGCGCGTGGCACCATACGGCTCAGCCTCGAGCGCGGCGTCGCCATCGTACACCGTCGGGTGTGGGGTTGACCCGGTGCGGGGCCGCGCGCGACCGCCCCCGTGCCCCGCGCGATGCCGCTCGTCGCTCCAAGCATGAGTCGAGCCTCAGAATCGCGGCTGCTCGGCACCGGCGCTCTGCTCGCGGTCACTCCCCGCGCGGGGCGGCACGGCGGCGGGACACGCACACTGCCGACACTCGGTGGATGCTCACCTCCAAAGTTGCGCCGCCGCGCGTGAATCCGCTGGCGCCCGCCCTATTGCCGTCTTGCCGTCGCCACAGTCACATTTGCATCACGCATTAGTCGCATTTGCATTCGCATTTTTTGCCGTTGTCGATACCAGGTTTGACGGTTGCGTCGTTAAGTTGGTTGACACGTGGTTCCTTTCGCCGTTTTTAGAAACGACGTTTTTAGAATCGGTGAGCTCGCACTTGGCGCGGCGCTACAAACCGCACACGCAGCTCGGCCTCGGGGCGTGGACACCTAGCGGAGGATACCGACGGTGAGAAACGACGGCCCGGCAGGTTTCACCTGCGATACCCGTCCCATCCTGCGCACTGTCTTGACGCGTGGGACAAAAGAACCAAGATGTTTTTTCGGGGCGTCGGGGGCGGCAGCTGGCTGGAGGTGTTGAACCGCGAGCGACGCGGGCGCGTGGGCCCCAGCCGCGGCAGCACCTCGTAATTCACGAGGGACCCCAGCTTCTCGAGCAGCGGGGCCCGAGCGACACCGCCCCACAAGCCGCCCGCGTCGCGCATCCGTCGGGGGAGTTTTTTCCGAATATTTCCCGAACTGACTTGATGTGGGCATGTGGCGGCGACGTTGGATGCAGTGATGCACACCCTCGGGTGCCCGTGGAACGACAGGAGGTGTGCCGCCACCGGGGCGGGCCTTGGGCCATCTCGTCGTGTTTCATCCGCGCGTCTTCCCCCGTCTCGCCTCACCGCCCTCCCCCCTCCGGCGCCGCGCGCTCTCCGCCCACTCGCGCAGGTGCCGAAGCCCGCGTTCGAAGCCCGCTCTCCCCGGCCGGGTCCCTTGGTGGAGCGATGCACACGATGCGTCGTCGTCCACGTATCGCGTGCGTCCTCGTCTGCTTTCTCTCGCTCGCCGCTTTGGCGACGCCGTCGAGTGCCGCCGCGGTGGCCGTGAGCGACGAGGCGGGGCTGCGCGCCGCAGTGAACGACAGCTCAGTCAGCGAGGTGGTCGTGACCGCGGACGTGTCCCTCACGGCCGGCCACCTCACGGTCCCCCCCGGCCGTGTCCTCACCCTGCGGGGCGCCTGCGGCGTGGCGAACGCGTCCCCTTGCACGCTCGACGCGAACTCCCTCTCCCGCCACCTCCACGTGACGCCCGGCGCCGAGGTCTATGTTAGCAAGATGCGCCTGGTCAACGGCTCCGCCATGAATCCAGCATGCGATGCAATCAATCAGACCACATCGGGCATGGTCAAAGGCAGCGCCGCGAACTGCACCCCCGCGTACTTCAACTATGGCGTCTATGACGGCGCGCTCGCCATGTTCCCAGGGCTGGGCGAGGAGCTGAACTATCCCGAGTTGGGCGACGAGGTGAGGCCTCGCCCCCTCTACAACTGCGCGTAACAAAGCAAAGACCCGCTCTTGACATCCCTCACTTCTGCGCCGGGGGAGCGTGCCCGCGTGGTTACAAGTATCGCTAACTTCAGTGTGCCCCCGGGCTTCCGTTAGAGAGAATGAGGGAGATGTCGCGCGTATAATAATATAAAAAGGAGGAGGCGCACCCGGGGCTTTCGCCGTTGCCCCCACGAGCTAACAAGGCTAGCTCCTCCCCCCTGTGACGTGCAGGTTACCGCAGAGCATCTCGCGACGCTGCAATCCTATAACGGTACCGGCGTGCCGATGGAGACCCTCATCGCCTATACGATCGTAGTCGACTTGTCCGTCTGCGGCGGCGCGATTCTGCTGGACGGCGGCCATCGCGAGAATCTCACCAAGCTCGTCCTCGAGGACTGCGAGATCCGCAACGCGCATGCTTCACACATGGGCGGCGGGATCTTCCAGGCTGGTACGACACACCTGGAGGTGACGCGGACGCTAATGCACACCACCTCCGCATACGGCGGTGGCGCCTTCCTCACCGCGGTAGGACCTGCCAGAAAATACTCAAAATGTCATTCAACACATTTCGACAATTTGCCAGGCCTCCTTAATTGAGTTTATGTTTCGAGCATTTTCTGCCGGCCCCTGCGCCGCGGGGAACTCCTTGGTAGGGTCAAGCAAATGTTGCCCGCCAGTCATCCAACGGATTGCGAGCCCTCGTCTGTTGAGTTGAATGGCATCCTATGACGTGACGAGCAATATCTGCCAGGCCCCTTGCCCGCCACGTCACGCAACGCATTTTGAACACTCGTTTCTTGAGTTGAATAGCATCCTATGACATGGCAGGCACCATCTGCCAGGCCGTACTCCGAGGCACCGTCTGTGGCCACCTTCACCGACAGTCGAATCAACAGTGCCTCTGGGCCCACGGGCGGAGTCACGCTGTTCGGCAACCGCGGGTTGCTGAAGCGTACCGGCCAGCGACACACCATCAACATCATTCGGACCACAATTGACGACTTCTCTGCAGGCGACAGCACCTTATCGGCCACCGCGCTTCTTATCGGCGGCCCTGCGCATATCAACGCCGACTCTTCCTTCTTCGTCAACAACCGCGGCATCGGCTTGCGCATGTTCGACGGCGCTACGGGCGCCCTCAACGACTGCACCATCTCCAACAACATCAAACCCATCGCCGGCGCGGCGGGTATCTCCGTCAACTCCGGCGCCCGCGCCTCCCTCACCACCTGCACCATCGACAACAACACCGCCGTGGACTTTGGTGGAGGTGTCTTCATCACGGTGGGGCTGCACACTCGGGATAAGACAGCGACAGCGTCGGCGTGTCTCACTAAATGTCCGTGTGTGATATCTGATATGTGATGTGTGCTGTTCTTACGACGTGTGACTACTAATGCGGCACACACACACGGGAGAAGACGTTGTCGGTGTGTCTGGCTAAATTAACGCCTTGGCGTGGTGTGCGCCGATCTTACCCCGCGCGGCTAGCCGGCTACTGACTAATGTGATTGGTGGTCCCAGTCCCTAACCCACGGACAAGTCTCAAGTCAACTTCACCGACTGCGTCATCAGCGGCAACCGTGCGGGGGTAGGCGGCGGCGGCATTTACATGGTGTCCGGCAGCTCCCTGACGATGAATAGCGTGAACGTCACGGACAACGAGGCGGACAACTGGGGCGGCGGAGTCTCTGCATGGGAGTCGGTCGTCGCCCTCGAGGGCAGGGACGAGCAAATATTGCCCGCCACGTCATTCGGCGCGTTCTTTTTTACCCTCGTCTAATGAACAAATGGCGGGGCGAGCAATATCTGGCAGACCCTCATCGAGGGCAACTCCCGCGTGACGCACAACACGGCGCCCCTCGGCGGTGGAGTATACCTGCTGGGCGAGAAGGCCAGGCTGGAGACCGGCAGCGAGGCAAGGCCTTACCCGGGTACTACCCCGGGGCTTACACCGTCCAGATTTGAGCTCAACCTGACCCGTTTTTGTGTCACTGAATCCAATCAATACAGGCAACGTATCCCATAAACAGTGCTCAGGTTAAGCCGAAAAGTGGACGAGTGACAGGCCCTGGTCGTCCCATGCGTGGTATCTCAACTTAAACTCAGTGTCGGGTTCGGTCTCGAAGTTGTGGTATCGAATCCCATTCGACCAAGCCAAGCCAAGCCAAGCCAAGCCAACTGAAGCCAAGTCATCAGATCCGTCCAAAGCGAAACCCTGCGGCCAAACTCTCCAAAAGTCCGACCGGGTTGCGATTCTTGAGTAAATAGACCCTCGATTTCAAGGCCTTCAGGGTAACATGTGCATGCATGTCATGTCATACGCCACCCCGACACTGTGTTTGAGCGGCGTCGAGGTATCACCACGGGATAACGTTAGTGGTTTCAGGGACAAAACCACAGCTGCCATTGTTGTGACGGCTCAAGTTGAGCTGAAAGAGGGACGCGGTGTCAGGCTACCATAGCTGTGGCGGCTCAAGATGAGCTGAGACAGGGACGCCGCGTCAGGCCCTGCAGCAAGGCTGTCGTCACGAACAACCTCGCCAGCGTCGACCCTGACATCTCCACGAGGGGCACTGTGGGCACGTGGGCGGACGTCTGCGTGGACGGCACACGTTGTCCGGATTACTCTTGCGGTACGGACCGCAACTTGAACACAGGGGTTGATACGACGTGCGGAGACGCGTCAACGGGCAGCTTCTCTCTGCTCGGCTGCCGTGCTGGCTACGTTGAGTTCAGCAATCCTGCCGAGTGTGTAGAGGTTCCCGCGGGATCCCTGCTTTCGCGGCTCCCGAGCGGTGTGCTTACTCGCAACACGTTCGTCTGTCCTTTCGGCACCTTCAATCTCTAAGCCGGCGACGGCCTCTCCCAGAACTACAGCGACACGTGCCATGAATGCCCCGAGAGGGCGCAATGCGTCGGCGGCGCAAACACGCCGGAGTGCCAGACGGGAACCTTCAGCATCGGCTCTGGGCAGGGCCTTACAATCGTTCATTTTTCCAGCTCAACTTGAGCCGTCTTGTCCCTGAACCCATTCAAACCCATTCTCCGGTATGACTGCCCCCTGGACCCCCCCCCCACCCGAAACACACCTCTCGACCAATCAGCGACGCGGGAAATTGATGGACTGTCCATTGACCAATCAGGGACCATACACGTTTACGTTCAGAATTGGCGCAAAACGTGCAAAAGTTCCAGCCAATCAGATCTCAGTGAATCAATCTCTCGACCAATCACGTGAGGGTCTTTAGACCACCGGGGGCAGGAGACTGAGTTTAAATAATCCCTCAAAGGTGCGGAAGTTGAGCAGAAAAGGGAACGAGTGTAAGGCCCACGGCATTAATACTTTTCCCCTTTACAACTCAACTTGAGCCGTTTTGTCCCTCAAACCACTGGCACTTATCACCTCGAAGATGCTCAATGTGAGCTGAAAAGTAGCAAGGCCCTGGCACTGGGTACCATATGACCTGCAACACGACGGCGGCGCCGCCTCCGCCCTCCCCGCCGCCGCCTCCGCCCATCGTCATCCGCGCAAAGGTCACCGGCACCGTCACGCTCCAGGTAGGGCGGTGCAGGTTGACCCCATGTTGACCCCAGGTTGACCCCAGGTTGACCCCAAGTTGACCCCATTTTGACCCCAGGTTGACTTCATGTTGACCCCAAGTTGACCCCAAGTTGACCCCAGGTCGTCCCCAGGTTGACCACAGGTTAACCCCAAGTTGTCCCCAGGTTGTCCCCGTGTTGACCGCGCGTGGTTTCAGCGCTTGAAGCAAGCTGCATATGATGAGCCGCTTTCGAGTTTTGCTTTCAATTGCAACTTGCGCCGCTACGTCCAGGGTTACTCCGAGGACACCTTCGGCGACGAGGAACAGAAAGCGTTCGCCGCGGTAGGGCGCTGCAGGTTGACCCCGGGTTGACCCCGAGTTGACCCCCGGTTGACACCCAGTTGACCCCGGGTTGACCGCGCCTGGTATCAGCGCTTGAAGCCTAAATGTGACAAACCGCTTTCAAACTTTGATTTCAATTGCAAGTTGCGCCGCTACACTGCGGGGATGGCCAAAGTCCTCAACGTCTCGTCCGAGCACGTCACCGTCACGGTAGGGCGGTACAGGCTGACCCAAGGTTGACCCCAGGTTGACCCCAGGTTGACCCCAGGTTGACCCCATGTTGACCCTGGGTTGACCCCATGTTGACCCTGGGTTGACCGCGCTTGGTTTCTGCGCTTGAAGCTACAATATGATAATTGATAAATTGCTTTCAACTTTTGCTTTCAATTTCAACCTGCGCCGGTACAGCACGGTGAAGGACGCCCGCCGCCGCCTGCTCGCCGCCATCGCGGTCGACTACGAAATCGCCGTCACCGACGTCGCCGCCGCTGCGGTCATGCAGACCCGCATTGAGGCTGTCCCATCGGCCGACCTCGTCACTGAACTCAAGTTTGCGGGCCTGGCAGGGGGGTTATTGAGAACGAGCACTCCGCCGACGTTGAATCTCCTCTTCCTCCTCCTCTTGC
>Ga0307489_10003467_pt1 | contig 10459 bp, 16 predicted proteins | sample SB12metaG_FD_202247 | JGI IMG/M metagenome (GOLD analysis project Ga0307489, IMG submission 202247) | Sea-ice brine microbial communities from Beaufort Sea near Barrow, Alaska, United States - SB 1.2 | ecosystem: Environmental > Aquatic > Marine > Coastal | place: USA: Alaska | collected...
GAGTACCGTGTGGAGGGGACTCACGACCGACACCCGGCCGACCAGTCTCGAGTTATTAAACCCTAAACTGTAAATCAGTGTGATCTACCCCTCAGTTTCTTAGGGTAGAGGGGATCGTACCGCGTAGCTCTATCACATCCAAACAGGCCGAACTTCTACAGCCAAAAAGGCCGAACTAGGATGTAGTCTGTGGGTATCTTATCGGGAATAGCATTGGTCAATGGAAGGGTTATATCCCTTCACACCAATGAGGAGGCAGGAACAGGCAGCAGGAGCAGATATGATAATAAAGTTTTGGCAAGTGTTTAGTTAGATTGACTCCCCTCGAAGACATTTGTTCGATGCGGATAAACCACGGCCGTGTCGTGCTGGAGGACCGCCCCAGCCGACACTCGTCGTTATGGATGGAATGGACAGGCGAACGTGTTCCGGTACACTATGCGCAAACATAATGCGGCGTTGTTAGTTTTCTTGGTTTTGGTTGCCGACCACGTGGCGCCCAGTAGATCCCATGCCATTCTGATTGGTGCACGTAGATCACATGAAGCGAAAGCCAAAGATCTTGACTCATTTCCATGCGGGGGGTGCTAATCGACTCCATGGAGGTAGAGCGGTGCAAGTTGAACCGATGAAACCCGTGTTGAAAGCGCCTGGGTCTATGCTCTTGAAACTAAGATAGGATGGACCGCCTTCACATTTTGCTTGTAATTGCAACTTTCCCACTACAAAGTGGTCCGCTGGGTTAGTCAAGTCACTCTGTTCCTTAAAAACGAGTATCAAGAGGGGGGCTCATAGAGTGCCACGTAGGATTGAAGCCAAGCGTATAGGCCGCTTCACCTTGGGAGGGCTCTGTAAAGGGGACACGTGGAAAGTTGTTCGTTACCAGTTTTCGTCCTCGTCAGCGTCACCTACCGTACACACTTTTACCAAGCCACGACGCAAAACCGCCACTACCAACTAGCGCGCGCACGTTGGGCCCCCAGCCAACCAGCGCGCGGCATGCCGACGGGCGCGACGAACTCCACCGACGCGGCGATGCGGTTCGCGCGGGGCGCGCTACGGCGGCGGTCGGCGAGGGACATCCGCGCGCTGCAGAAGGTCCGACGCCCGAGTTCGTGTGCTATAACGACGAGCTACCCGCGGCGGCGCGCCCGACGGGTTGCCCGAACTCGGACCGTACTACGTTACGACGGAAGCGGCGTCCATATCGTCATCGTCGTCGGCGCCGAAGAAGACGACTGGTGAGACGCCGCGGGGGGTAGAGGCCATCCACGGGGGACGGAGAAGAGTGGCCGGCGGGCGTGGACACGAGAGCTGGAGCGGGGTGACGCGCGAGTTTCTGAGTTATACACCGTCGAAAGTGTTGCCGATCCAGAATCGCTGGATTTTTTTCTCGACCAATATGAAGCGATTTCGATCCAGCCAACAAAACGCCCATTCTGTTATCGTGTTGACACGTGGCAGAATGCTGGCTTCATAGAGCCCGAGCAAACAGCGACTTCTCATTCAGTCCCAAAGAATACGCCGGCTGCAAAATCCGCCCGATTCAGGAGAGCTATCTCCTGACCTTATACTCTTGGAGGGAGCAACGCTCCGACCCCCACTCCAACGCGCGCTCTCGCCTCCCCGGAGCGCCGCACGCACGAGGTGTGAGCGCCATGGCGGGGATCTACTCCTCTGTCGCCGACGCCGCGCCCCTCTCGCCGCCGCCCGAGCCACCCGCGACGGAGGGCGTTGGAGGCGGCGCGCACAACGACAACGAAAACAACGACGGCAGCACTTCTTCACCGCTGGCAGACAACGCTGCTGCGCCGCTGCTAGACGACCTGCACGAGAGGTGTCCCGACCTCTTTGAGCAGATGGTGACCCCCGACTCCCCCACCGGCCCCCTCGCCGAGTCCCTCGCGCCGTCGCCCGCGCCGCCCGCGGCGGGGGGACACGGAGGTGGCGCCGACGTCGACAACAACTACACCTTTTCTCCACTGCCCGACCTGCTCGAGAGGTTCCCCGACCTCTAAGCGCTAACGGTGCTGCAGCACTTGGACCCCCTCGATCGCACCTTCCTCGCGCAGACGGGGCGGGCGTGCCGGGCGGCGGTGGCGGGCTCCGGCCTGCCGCGCGCAGGGACGAGAGCGGAGGTGCTGGGAAAGAGTGTGTGGGTGGTCACGCACCGGCTCAGGGAGTTTGTCGGGTCTGTCGAGAGGCTGGCTTGGGCCAAGGAGAGTGGCTGCCCGTGGATTGCATGGATCTGTGAGCTTCGCCGCTCGGGGCGGGCGTCTGGAGGTGATACAGTTGGCTCGGGCGCACAACTGCCCATGGGACACGAGGACGTGCGTCTGGCCGCTTATCTCGGGCACCTGGAGGTGCTGAAGTGGGCGCGGAAGCACGGGTGCCCGTGGGACTTCTGGACGTGTTTTCACGCAGCTGCTGGCGGGCACCTAGAGGTGTTGCAGTGGGCGCGGGAGCACGACTGCCCGTGGGACTATTCGATATGCCACACGGCTGCTTTGAATGGGCACCTGAGGTGCTGCAGTGGGCGCGGGAGCACGGGTGCCCGTGAATCAAGCGGGACTGGAAGTATTCCTGGAACCACCCCGAGACTCACGCATGGGTGCTGGCGCAACCGTAGGACGACTGCCTCCTCACGGACACACATGTCTCCGACGCGACGACGTCAGATACCCGTGGGAGGCAGTCGTCCTACGGTTGCGAGCTAGAAGAGAGTTAGTGCCTGGTATGTTAGCTAAGTAAGTTCAGTACGCAAGTGAGTGATCTGACGAGTTATTAACTCGTCCGAGTACTTACTTGCCGAGTAATTACTTACGGCTCACATACCAGGCACCAGGGAGGATGACCTTTGACCCGCCCATGATCACGACTTGACCAAGGTCACCAACTGCACCTCCGCCCCCTACTCGTCCTTCTCCCTCCTCCTCCTTATCCACCTTATGCTCCTTCTCCACCTCCTCCTCCTTCTCCACCTCCTCCTCCTTCTCCACCTCCTTCTCCTCCTCCACCGCTCGTACGTCTCCGACGCCGCCTGCTTGTCCGCCACAAGTCCCTTCTCCGCCCCAGTGATTGCGGTGGTTACGATGGCTGCTTTGCCATTGTCTTTTGTGCCTTTAGTGGCACCAGTGGCTGCAGTGGTTTTGCGTTGGCTTCATTGGCGTCATTTTTGGCTTGACGATTCATCATGAGCGTTTTTGTGATAACCTGGTGTGGTTTTCGATGTGTCAAATACTTATCAGGTTGACGCGTAAAGTATTCAGGTGTTGCTCCCCCGCCATTGGCGTCTTGACTTCCGCGGCGCTGTCGTCATGCAAGCCATTGTCCGCGCATCCTCTGTGTAGGGCTGGGAAATTGACTGCCTCGACACCCCATCAACGGCCCTCGACGATATGGATTAAGAACGTTTGATGCGGATGCCCACTTTTCGCACACCATGTACAGGAGGTATCGATATTGTACAGAATGTCGCCACCATGTACAGAATGTCACCTTCAATTCACTGTCTACATTAGATTACCTTGCACAGTCAACAACAACAATGGCGGCCACCTAGCTGTCATCACAGACTGCGGCGCTCTCGATAGAACGTCGCGCAGCGGAGCGGATGCGGGCTGGGGAAGTGGTTAGTTCTCATTCGTCTTTCCCTTACAATAATTACAATAATCACAATAATCACAATAATCACAATAAGTACAGCTGGCGGGATCGGTCACGTGTGGATTGTTCTTGGGGTGCACATCTGCGATGTTTATCTCTCGATTGTGCACATGCCGCCGCGGTCCCTGCTCAGTTGTTCTACTTCCTCCGGCAACGCGGCCAATTCCCAATTTCCCGTCAGGCCCAAAAACGTCATCACCTTGAGGTTCCCGAGCTCCTTCGGCACGGGGCTTACACTCGTCCACTTTTCGGCTCAACCTAAGCGCTTTCTGTGGCATAGGGGGTGCGGTTAGGGGTTGTTTCGGAGGTCTTGTGGAGGTGTCAGGGGGTTATTAGAGGCTATCTAGGGTGTAATTTGTGTCAGAAACGGCTCAGGTTGAGCTGAAAAGTGGACGAGTGTAAGCCTCTGCCTTGGGCACGCTCCTCAGCTTGTTGTCGCGTAGGATCAACCCTTTCATCGCGGTGAGTCCCCCGAGCAGGGGCTTACACTCGTCAATTTCCAGCTCAACTTGAGCGCTTTCTGTGTGATAGTGGGTGCGTTTATCGGTTGTTTAGGGGATATTTAGTGGGTGATAAGGGGGTACTCGGGAGTATGTAGGGGTGTGTAGGGTGTATTTTGCGTCAGAAACGGCTCAGGTTGAGCTGAGAAGTGGACGAGTGGAAGCCCTTGCCCCCGAGCTCCGCCGGCACGCTCGTCAGCTTGTTTTTGTCGAGCCTCAACACCGTCAACGCGGTGAGCCGCCCGAGCTGTAGGGGCTTACACTGGTTCATCTTTCAGCTCAACTTGAGCCGTCTCCGACACAAAATACACTCTACAGACCCCCCACACACCTGTAGCACCTCCTACACACCCCCTAAACAACCCCTAAACTCACCCCCTGTCCCACAGGAAGCGCTGACGTTGAGCTGAAAAGTGAACGAGTGTAAGCCCCTGCCGAGCTCCGCCGGCACGGCTGTCAGTTGGTTCCCACCGAGGCGCAACATCGTCAACGCGGTCAATCCCCCAAGCGTGGCCGGCACACTGGTCAGTTGGTTCCCTCCAAGATTCAAGGGCTTACACTCGTCCACTTCTCAGCTCAACTTGAAACGTCTCTGACACCAAGCACACCCCAAACACCCCCTGAACACCCCCTGAACACCCCCTAAACACTCCCTAAGAGCCCCTTAAACACTCCCTAAACACCCCCTAAACACCCCCAAAACACCCCTTGAACACCCCCTAAACACCCTCTAAGTGCACCCCCTATACCACAGAAAGCGCTTAAGTAGAGCCGAAAAGTGGACGAGTGTAAGCCCCTGCCAAGGTTCAGTGAGGTCAGCGCGGTGAGCTGCCCGAGCGCTGCTGGGATGGTCCCCGTCATGTAGCGGCATGAAGCTAAATTCGAAAGCAAAGCTTGAAGGCGGCTTATCATTTTGTAGTTTCAAGTGCGGACACCAAGTGCCAAGTGCGTCAGCCCGGGACAACCTTAGGTCAATTTGCACCGCCCTACCGTCAGAGAGGGAGACGCTTTCGCGTGTATAGAGAGGCACCAGGCTTACGCCCTGGCCCTTGTTTGGTGTGACCCGCGCGCGGACGCGCGGGGACCGGACCGTGCTACCCATCGTATATCCTCGACCCTACCGTCAGCCAGTTGTCCACGAGGTTCAGCTGCTGCAGCGCGGCGAGGTTCCCGAGAGCAGGATCTTACACTCGTCCACTTTTCAGCTCAACCTAAGCCGTTTTGGTTACACGTGCACGTGTTCCCATGTCTAATAGTCTGGGGGATAATCATGCAGCCAACGTATCCCGCAAAATATGCTTACGTTGAGCCGAAGAGTGAAGGAGTGTAAGCCCCTGCCCGAGAGCCGCCGGTATCGTCCCCGTCAGCCGGTTGCCGTTGAGGTCCAGTGAAGTCAACGCGGTGAGCTGCCCTGCAGCTAGGGGCTCGTAAATAAATAAGCAAATAGATAAACGCGTCGACTAAACGTCCCGCGTGGCGTGCACTAGTTGCTAGATGACTAGTATAGGCTACACTGAGTGCATGCATCTAGCACTTCTCAAGGGACACATCGGGTGGTTCAGTGAATGTAAGTGACACGTACGGATCAGGCTGAGCTGATAAGTGGACCAATGAAATGGAGTTACGCTGGTCCACGTGTCGCCATGTCGACTGCACTCTGTCTTTTCATGAGACACGTTGGGTGGTTTCAGTGAATGTCAGTGACGAGAAAGGCTCAAATTGAACTGAAAAGTGGGCGAGTGTTAGCCCCTGCCGAGCGCTGCCGGCAACGTCCCCATCACCAGGCTGCCGGCGGTCTGTTGCTCCGAGAGGTATCCGGTTGTTGCTCCAGTTTGAAACTTTTGAAAATCGGCCCGAAGTTCATTAGACATCAGCTTGATCTTTACCACGCGCCCCTCGGCGCTGACGGTTACACCCTCCCGTGTTGTAGCGGCGAAAGTTGAAAATGAAAGCAGATTTTGAAAGCGGTTCATGATAATTATGGCTATAGCGGTTCGTGATAATTACAGCGCGGTCAAACCGGCGTCGGTCAGCCTTGGGTCGACCAGGGGTCAACCTGAGGTCAACCACGGGTCGACCTGCGGTCAATCTAGGGTCGACCTGGGGTCAACTTGGGGTTGAGCTGTGTCCACATGGGGTCAACCTTGGGTCAACCTTGGGTCAACCTTGGGTCAACCTCGGGTCAACCTTGGGTCAACCTTGGGTCAACCTTGGGTCAACCTGGGGTCAACCTTGAGTCAACCTGGAGTCAACCAGCACCGCCCCACCATGCCGACATGGGCGCGTTCACGTCGCTCCACATCTGCTGTAACCGCGGTGTAGCGGCGCAAATCGAATTTGAAAGCAAAACTTGAAAGCGATTCATCATATTTCATTTTCAAGCACTTAGTTCCAGGCGCGTTCAACGTGGGTTCGATAGGATCAACCTGCACCGCCCTACCGCGGGGAGCCGTTGCGCCATTCCAGCATATTGGATCGGTCGAGCTCAGCGGTGGCGGTAATACGATTCGACTTTTCGGTCACGTTGCTACCTCCACCTTGGTGCAGCGGCGCAAGCTGAAACTGAAGGCAAAACTTGAAAGCAGTTCCCCATGTCTTAGTTCAAGCGCTCGGTTCCAGGCGTTGTCAAGGTGGGTTTGATAGGGTCAACTTGCACCGCCCCACCTTGGCCGGCGCCGGGGCCCTGCGCGAGCGCTGCGCCGGGGGCCTCGGACCAGGGGCTTACACTCGTCCACTTCTCAGTTCAACTTGAGCCGTTTCTGACACAAAAGCACACCCCAAACACCCCTAAAACCCCCCACCACCCCCTTAGACACCCACGAAACAACACCCAGCTGCACCCCCTATCCCAAACAAAGCGCTCAAGTTGAGCTGAAAATAGTTTAAGTCCCTGCCTCGGACAGCAGCAGTGTTGCGGTGAGCGCGGCGACGATGGCGGCGGCTGCCGTCGAGCGCGGGGACCCTGCTGCACGAGCGGGGCGTGCTGGACGAGTACGGATATTAGCTTGTATTAGGGTTCGTAGTCGTTGTGAGTTCCCAGGAAAGCGACACTGTACTGTTTGATTTTCCTCGTTTACAACCCTCACGTCGTAGGCTGTAGTGTTCGATCCAAGAGTCCGTCGACTCCGGGCCCGGCGCACAGGTGGGCGGCGCTCGTGAGTACGGGCGGCGCTCGCGATAGCGCGCAGCGACAGCGGAATGTGAAGCCGCCAAGAGCCCCCCCGCGCGTGTATCGTATCGTATCGTATCGTATCGTCGCACTGCGCCGCCACCGCGGCTTGTCTGACTCTATCGTCCAGTCCACCTTGGGATGATAATACTTTGGAACCTCCAAGGTTCGCGTCGTTCGTGGAAAAGGGAGAAACGTGAGACGGTTCACGGTTCACGCGAGGGAGAGGAGGATAGGAGCAGGAGGCGGCGAGGTGGAGAAGGTTGTGCTGCGGATGAGACCAGAGAGGGGTTGTCTAGCAAGTAGAGTTGGCGAGACTCAGGAGACGAGGAGCAGCTGTCGCGATATCAATGGGTTCGTTTCATAGAAGACGGGAAGGTTTTCGGGTATGTGTTGGGCCGCGTGGCGCACCGGCGAGCGGACTAGGTGGCGAACGGTGGCGGCGGCACCCAGCGGCGGCACCCGCGGCAGTGGACATCGTGTTAAGGGTGATAAGCAGGTCGAGGACGGGGTATCGGGCTGGCTCCCAGGGAGGAGCAAGGTTGTGAAGGGAGCGGAGCCTGCCCTCCGAAGTCGTTTGGGAGTTGAACAGAGTTCTTTTCGCCATTCTCGAGCAGGCATCCGTGCCGAAGGTGTCGGAGGAATCATATGAACAGTCGTTGGCGAGGGGTCCAAGGTTGCAGAGCCCAAGTTGTCGTTCATGTGCTGACGTGTATTCGAGGTTCGTCGCATCGTTCCAAGAGAAAGAGATCGTACCCTTTCCCTCTTGGGTCTTTGGGCATCGTTGTGCCGAATTCATTTCAATGGGAGACTCGAATCGTCGCCGTCGGCGAGCTTTGACGCATCAGTGTAATCAGTCCGTGTAACGCCAGAGGTGTCGTCGCCATCCCCACACCCCGCCCCTTCCGGCCTCTGCCAGCTATGATGACGCACCCCCCCCGCCGGCTCGCGCCCGCTCTCGCCGCACTCACGCTCGCGGCAGCGCTCTCCGCCGCGACCGCCGCGCGCGACTTCGCCGTCGCACCAAGGCCCACACGCGCGCTGCTCAACAGCGCCGCCGCCGCCGCCGCCGAACTATCGGCCACAGACCCGTCCGCCGCGCTCGCGCTTCCAGTAGGGCCTCGCGTATGTCCCTCGCCACGGGGGGGGGCGAGGGCGGAAGCCTGATGCCTCCTCATACACGCGGAAGCGTGTCTCTCTCTCTGTCGGTCAACGCACTTTGAGCCCTCGTGTATAGAGTCATAGCTATATGACACCGCATAACGCGAGCGATATCCGCCAGGCCCTGGTTCGCGGCGGCGCTCTCCGCGACATCCGCCGCCGACCCTCGCGCCCCCGGGTCCGCGCGGGCGCTACTCGGCGGCGAACCGACACCCGACAACTTTGACGAATGGCCGGAACCTAATGGGTTAGTATGCTTCCTAGCAGGGGCTCACACTCGTCCACATGTTTTCTCAACCTGAACCGTTTTTGTGACTGAAACCAGCAAACCACCCCACCACACGGAACAGAAAATGCTCATGTTGAGTTGAATAGTGGACGAGTGTAAGCCTCTGCTTTCTGGTCAAAATCCGGTATGGGTTCGATAGGTCGTGCAGCTTGGAAGACAATACCTGGGCGATGAAAGGGAATATTCGACTCCTAATGTACATGACGGGACAGATAAACGATGGATATCAGGTGGCGGTGGATGCAATCGGTGATTTTAGAGAGAGATAGAGACGGTTTCGCGTATATACGGAGGCACCAGGCTTTCGCCCTAGCCCCCATAATCGGTGATTAGCTGTAACGTAATCTAAATCGAACATATTATTCGAAATGTTTTTTGGGGCAGTTGAGCGTAACGCGGTGAAGGTCGCCCACGGCTAGTCAAAGTGCTTACGCCCGATCAAGATGTAAAAGGGTGGGAGGTGTCCTATGGGGTCATTCTATGGGGGAGGGTGGGGTGGGTGGGTGTGGGTGGGTGTGTTGGTGGGGATGATGGGGGAAGGGGTGGGGGGATGGGGTTTGGGGGGGTGCAGGCTGGGGTGGGGTCGATAATTATGAGCTGGAACGGAACCGACGCTGACGCTGCCGAGGAATGCGAGTAGGACATGCGACGTGTGGGAAATGCATGATAGTAGTCTAGTACAACGTCTGCTGCGCCGAGAGGCTATTCTAAACCATGTCGGCATCCCTACCACACTACATTGCGTTTGCATCTGATTAACATTACACTCGGCCAAACATATCATGGCGTGGTGTCCAATACCCGGGCGTCGACGGCGATCTGCACCATGCCCGCCAAATCCTTAACCCCGAAGCCTAAACCTTAAACCCTAAACCCTATACTCACGACGTAGTGTCCCACAGGCGGGCGTCGATGGCGATACGCGTCATCCCCGCTAGGCTCTTTGGGTGATCAGTAAACAACGGTCCGTCCACCCGCGTTGGCGGCAGCCCCGCGCCGGCGATGGCACCATCCGCAACCCGCAAGATTGTCGCACCCGACCCGAGATTATCCACCACTAGCGCGCCGCGCCCGTTATATAGGGCCGAGTCGTTTTCTTTTAAACCAGATTCATAGAGCTTCACGGCATGGAGAACACCAGCCAACCCCAACCCGGGGGCGTGGGCAAAAGTCGGGTGTCTCGTTGTCATGCGGAAGCGTTCCCCTCCTCTCGCACTCTAGCCAACCCCGTCCGGTATTCCAAGCGGATAGCCCAACTCTTTCGAAATTGAGGTCGGAAACGCCAGGACCGAGGGGTGCTATTCCAAGGCCAAGGGTGCTTAACAGTCAATACGAATGTAAAATATCTATGGTGTGAAGGCCTGCCGTTGTACTGCAATCGTGCAGTGTGGTCGAAGCGTCGCGGCTCGTACGCAAACAACACCTCGGCGGCGGCGGCGGCGACGGCGGCGTCTGCGTTCATAGTCGTGCTACCGCGCGGCGGCGGCGGCGTGCGCACGGCAAACCCTGTCCGGTGCGCCAGGCAGGAGGGTCATTGAGAACAACGGCTCGACCGAGATCAAAGCATGACTTACCTTTAGGTTGGATGCTCATCCAGACGCGCTGAGAAGGAGTCCAAAGGTGGAGGAGATTCAATTTCGGTAGAAAGCTTGTTAACCCCCCTACCACGTACAG
>Ga0307489_10003468_pt1 | contig 10459 bp, 19 predicted proteins | sample SB12metaG_FD_202247 | JGI IMG/M metagenome (GOLD analysis project Ga0307489, IMG submission 202247) | Sea-ice brine microbial communities from Beaufort Sea near Barrow, Alaska, United States - SB 1.2 | ecosystem: Environmental > Aquatic > Marine > Coastal | place: USA: Alaska | collected...
CGCGGGAAGCGATATCCCGAAATTGGCCTGTTGTTCTCCCTTGCCTTGGTGTACAGCGTCATGGCGTAGTCCAGGTGCGCCTGCTCCGCCTCGCGCACTTTCGGGTCGCCGCGCTTCAGGTTGGCCGAGCTGGAGGGTCTTGGAGAGCAAGCACTCAAACCAAGATCGGATGTGCCGGCATGACTTACGTTCAGGGTGAATGCTCATACAGACGTGGGGCTCGGTTCGTTGATTCAACGTCAGTCGAGTGCTTGTTCTCAACAGCCCCCCTGCCGAGCTCTGCAGCTTGACGGCGGAGTAGTAGGCGGCGTTGGCGAGGGACAGCATGGCGTACTCGTCGTGCTGGTGCGTGGCGGCGGCGGGGTCCTTGCCCGCGGCCGCCGTCAGCGCCGCCGCGGGTGCGCTCAGCGCCGCAGTGTAGGGCCTGGTGGATCTTGATCGCCGTTTACATTGTGGCTCTAAATCAAACAAACGGCAATTTAAAACGTCGAGAATGACTTGGCTGGCACATTGGACGGCAGAGGCAAGGGGGCCAGGGCGAAAGCCTGGTGCCCCCTTATACACGCAGAATTGTCTCTCTTTCTGGATGGCATAGGTCCCACCTTTGGCGCGGTGCGGAGCTGCTTGAACTGCGCCTGCGCCTCCGCCCACCGCCCCTGCTTCATCAGCAGGTGCCCCACGTACGCCATGCCGTAGCGCCGCAACTTGAAATTGAAAGTAAAGTATGAAAGCAGTCCACAAAATTTCAGCTTCAAGCGCCGACAAAGACCATGGCCGGGCTCAACCTGGAATTGACCTGGGTCAACCTGCACGGCCTGGGGTGAACTTGCAGCGCCCCACCATGGCGTCCGGGTCTCCGGGCTGGGCGCTGAGCGCGTGGTGCGCCAGCTCCAGCGCCGCTGCGAAGTCCTCGCGGTTGGCCGCCATCGCCGCGCGCCGCAGGTGGCACTCCGCCATGTCCGGCGCCGCCGCAAGCAGGTCGCCGTACCGCGTATTAGCATCCGCCGCCTGCGAGGGCCACGCAGTAATTGCTCAAAATTGCTCAAAACGTCCTTCGACACATTAGCCGACCCTTTTTCATCGAGTTGAACGCCGATCGCATGAGGTTTGAGAGTGTTCTGGCGGGCTCCGGGCCCTACCGCGTGGCCCTGCTCCTCCGCCAGCCGCGCCAGGTTGAATGCCACCGGCAGGGCGGCGCGCGGCGCGGCCTGCCGCGCGTCGGGCAGGTCCAACTCGGCGCCGTCTTTGTCCGCGTCCTCATCCTTGGCCGCCGCCTCCAGCGCGCGCAGAAACAGCTCGCGCGCCTTCCAGGAGAGTCATTGAGCATAAGCACTCGACCTAGATCAGAGCATGACTAACCTTGAGCGTGAATGCTCACACGGACTTGCGGAGGAGGAGGAGGAGGTTCGACGTCGGTCGAGAGCTTGTTCTCAATAACCCCCCTGCCTTGCTGTACCCCGCCCTGGACGCCTTGCCCGTCAACGCGCGCAGCACGCCGCAGTTGCTGAGCAGCGCCGCGGGCGGTCCGCCAGTTTTGCTGACCGTTTTGCGGCCGCTGCTGCCACCGCTCATGAGCTTGGCGGCGATTTCGTACGCGGCGAGCGCGCCCGTGTAATCCCCCGTGCCGACCAGCGCGTCTCCATACTCCAGCCGCGCCTCAAGGTGGGGCCTTGCGGAAATTGCTCGCCACGTCATAGGGTGCCATTTGACTCAAGAGACGAGTGTTTAAAGTGACTCAAGAGACGAGGGTTTAAAGTGAATATCGATGACGTGGAGGACAACATCCGCCAGGCCCTTCCTCAAGGTCCATGGGGTCGGCCTCCACCACCTTCTTGAGCACCACAGCCGTCTCGGCGTCGCGATTGGCGCCAACGCCGGTCTTGGCCCCCACCGCCACCAGGTTTCCGCCGGACGTCAGGGGCGCACACTCCTGCACAGTTCAGCTCAACGCAAGCACTTTCTGTGGCATGCTTGGGTGGTTTCAGTCTGTCAGTGGGAACAACGGGTCAAGTTGAGCTGAGAAGTGGACGAGTGTGATGCCCTGCCGGACGCCACTGCCGCCGCTGCGTCCGCCGCGCGCCGCAGGTGCCCGTAAATGCGTTGGACGGGTACGCTGTTGGGGTAGGCTTTGTGCGCGCGCTCGGCGTAGGTCATGGCCGCCTTGGTGTAGCGGCGCAATCTGAGTTCGAAAGCAAAGTTTGTAAGCAGTTCATCATATCTTAGCGTCAAGTGCTGCAACCAAGCGCGGTCAACATGGGGTCAACCTGGTGTCAACGTGCACCGCCCTGCCTTGGTGTCGCCGCGCGCGAGGAATACCTGCGCGAGACCGAACGACGGAGCCGCGAACCCGTCGTCCAACTGCATGGCCGCCGTCGAGCAAGGTCACACAGACATGATAGTAGTAGGGTCATACGGTGTGGTAGCACTACTCGTAGGGTCACACGGATAGGATATCACCATTTGCAAACCTGATGTCTACAGTATATAGTATGAGCAAACGGTCAGGCCTGACCATGTACATGTTTTGTGCGTTGCCGAGCTCGCCGCGGCTGTGGTGTAATCGCGCGCGGGTGTACGCCGCCTCGGCGCGTAGGCGCGGCGTGGCGCCCGTGGCGGCGTCGCCCGCCGCTCCGCCGCCGCCGCCGCGCACCAACGCCTCCGTCAGCTGCTCCACGGCGGTGGAGTCCCCCTTGAACAGGTAGTGCTGCGCCAGGGCGTTGTTCACCGCCGGGTTGTGCGGGTCGACGCTGAACGCGTGCTCCAGCAGCGACACGCCGTAGGGTCCGATAGACATTGAGAATGCTCGCTGCGTCATGGGATGACATCTCAATGTCATTAGGAACGTGGATTCAAAATGCGTGTCAGGGGTTGATGACACGGCGAGCGGTGTCTGTGAGGCGCTACCAGTCCACGCGCCACTGCCTCGTCGTAGGCCTCATGCGCGGCGGCAGCTGCGGCGGCGGTGTCGTTGTCATCGTCGTCATCGCCAGTATTGCCGTGGCGCAGCCCCGGCGGTACCGCCGACTCCGCGTTCAGTTCCACCAGCGCCAGTCCCAGCAGCGCCTCGGTGGAGGGTCATTGAGAACAAGCACTCAGCCGAGATTTGAGCACGACTTACCATGAGTGCAGATGCTCATACGGACGGAGGAGGAGGAGGAGGAGGAGATTCAATGTCGGTCGAGGGCTTGTTCTCAACAACCTTCCTGCCTCGGTGGAGTCGGGGTCGAGGTCCAGCGCGCGGGTGAAGGCAGCTCGCGCGGCGGGGAAATTTGCCAGCTTGAGGTGGCACGCGCCGATGCCCAGCCGCACTGACGGCGGCGCGCGCGGGTGCGTGCGCAGCGCGCGCTTGTACCACTGCGTAGGGGCGCACGATGACAATGAAAGCAAAGCGGGTAAGCAGTTTATCACATTTTAGTTCCAAGCGCTGAGACCAAGCGCGGTCAACCCGGGGTCAACCCGGGGTCAATTCGGGGTGAACCTGAGGTGAAGCTGCAGCGCCCCACCACTGCAGCGCCTCGGTGCTGTGGTGGCGCCGGTACAGGATGTTGGCCTTCCACAGCATAGGCATGATGTTGTCCAGCCCGTTGTGTAGCGGCGCTAGTTGTAATTAAGCAATGTTTGAAAGCAGGTAATCAAGTTTAAGTTTCAAGCGCTGTTTGCAGGCGCTTTCAACATGGGTTTCATCGGTTCAACTTGTACCGCCTAACCGTTGTCCTTCATCGTCCGCGCCGTGTCCAGCAGCTTCTCCGCCTTGTCGCAGGGGCTTTTACTCGTCCACTTTTCAGCTCATCGTAAGCACTTTTTTTGTAGCTGCGTTGGATTATTTCAGCGATAGAAACGGCTCAGGTTGAGCTGAGAAGTGGACGAGTGTAACCCCCCGCCTTGTCGTCGTTGCCCTTGGCCAGCTCCAGGTGCGCCAGGCCGATGATGGGCATCTGTTCCGCCGCCTCGCCCACCAGCAGGGTCGCTGAGGATGAGCATTCGAAGCGATATCAGACGTGCCCTCATGACGCTACGTCAGGGTGAAGGGGGAGTGCTCGTGCGCATGCAGACGCGCTCGTGCTTTTGCAGACGCGCGGAGGAGGAGGAGGGGGAGGAGGAGGAGGAGGAAGAGGAGGAGGAGGAGGAGGCGAAGAAGGAGGAGGAGGAGGAGGAGGAGGAGGAGGAGGAGGAGGAGGAGGAGGAGGAGGAGACTCAACGTGAGTCGAGTGCGTGTTCTCAGTGCAGTGACCCCCCTACCCAGCGCCGTCTGCGTGATCAAGCCCGCCTGTTCCAGCAGGCTCGTGGCCTTGTAGAAGTGCTCCTCGCGCCGGATCTTATCGGGCTCGGCTCGGCCCCGGTTGACGTAGTAGCTCGCGAACGCGCACAGGATGCACGTGCGCTCGTACTTCGCCTGCGGGTAGAATTCCTCGATCTCTGTACAACCAAACAAGGCACAAAGGGAAGTCAGCGAGGGCGCAGCGGTGAGATCCAAAACCATCGTGCTGGAGTTTAACCGTTGTTAACCTCAGCCAAACCACGCGCGCAGAGCCCCACGGGTTTGCGCGCTGAGGGTTCGGCACGGCACGACAGCAGCCAAAATCAAACGCGTTCGTCCAAACGCATTTATGATTTAAGGGTAATCCAAGAGGGGTTGGGGATCTAAAGCGCGCGCAAGCCGCCCCCACGCGCTCGCGAGCAAACCCTGGTCGCGGGTGGCACCTGGGGAGCAGCCGCTCTCGAGGATGGCGATGAACTGCTCCTCCTTGCCGCGCTGCAGGTACGCCTTAGCGAAGTCCAGCCACAGCCCCAGCGGCGCTAGCTCCGCCTGCAGGATGCCCAGCACCTCGTCCGCGTCCTCGGGCAGCTCGTCCACGGGCACCGCCACCGCCTCGTCCGTCCCGGTGATGGGGACATATATACTGATACCCGCCGACTCAGCGTACGCGTCCATCGCCGCCATCCGTGCCGCCACCGATCACGGGGGCGGGAGCGCGCACTGGAGACTGAGCTCACAGGCGCGTGATGCTGTTGCAGGCTGAAGAGAAGTTGTCACTCACGGTTTAGGGTTTATATGAGCTACTCGTAATTACTCGTAGTGGTTAGGGTTAGGGTTCAGGGTAAAACTTACACGCGCCGCAGCCTTCAAGCCTGGTTGCTGGCTACGACTATGACAAAGTGACGCAAAGTCTGCGACGAAAACGAAACGAAAACGAAACGAAAACGAAACGAAAACGATATCGACCAATCACAGGCGAAAGAATGAGACAGCTGGCGAGATTCCGTTTTCGCTCTCGCCTGTGATTGGTCGATATCGTTTTCGTTTCGTTTTCGTTTCGTTTTCGTCGCAGACTTTCCGTCACTTTGTCATAGCCAGTATAAACGACGAGTAAAAATCCCACGAGCTAGCAGTCGTCTCGACTACTTTTGCGGCCGTGAGCGGGAGCGCATAGGCGGGATGCAGCGCTTCGGGAGCGTCCTGGCGTTGGTGCTTCTCGCGGTGACCCTCGGGGCACCGTTGGGCGGTGGCGGCGGCGGAGGCGGCGGCGTGGACGCCTTCCCTCTCTTCCCCAACTTAGCATCCTCACGAGTAGGTCACGGCTATGTCGATTCCGGCCCCTTCGTCGGCTCCATGTTCGGCGCCGTGGTTAGCGCGGCGTCCGCGACCATGGGGCGTCACTTCATCCTGCTGTCGCTGTGGCCGGGCGATGCGCCGCCCTTGACGGCCGTCCTCGCCGCCAGCCACCTGCGCCTGGACCCCGCCACCGGCCTCATCGAGGAGGTCCCCGAGTCCGAGCGAAGCGGAAGCATGAAGTTTCACACGCCAGTGCAGCACCCGGGAGGGCCGCCACCAAACAGGTAAGTCGCGATACGTCATTGCGGCACGACCGTCGCCTGGAAAGCGGGCGGGTCACTCGTGTGCGAGAGGTGTCATTGATGGCGGCAGCGCGTCGTGTACGTCATTGGGTTCGCGCACCCCGATTCGCGAGCGCGACACGGCGGCGGCGCGGGGGCCGAGCCATGTTTTCAGTTATTCCGTGAGCCAGTAAAAATAGAGTCGGTTACCTCGTTGGATAGAGCTCGTACTCGTACCAACCCGCCGAACCGAAACCCGGTGGCCGGTTATTGTCGCGCCGCCTTCCCCGCAGCTCCCTTCTGCTTCTCTCTTCTAACACTCTTTCCTAATTTCGACTGCGTCTACAGGGACGAGACGCCTGAGATTCTGTACCCCGGGCAGTGGCACAGCTGGACGAGCCTGGGGCCGGCGCTGGGGTCGCGGCGGGCGCGGGGGCTGCACGCCGCGTTCAACGACACCAATACCGCGCAACCTGGGCCCCAACCCCACGACGTGTCGGGCGGGGGCGGCACGCCACATGCAGAGGCGCCGGCGCCAGACTTCGAGTTCGGCTCCGGTAGGGGGCGGATTGTTACGGGGGGGGGCTTACTGTCAGGGGGGGTCCTGACTAAGAAGAGGGGGTCTTACTTAAACACCGTCCTATATCATCGAGAGCATTATTTGTGTGGCACTAAATGTCGTCCTATGACGTTGAGGGCGTTGTCTTGTGACCCTAATGTCAACGTATGACGCGGAAAGCGTTATTTACGTGGCCCTGGGCGCCGGCTCAGAAGCACACCCCGCGCCCGGCTTCGCGCCGTCGCCGTCGCCCGCGAATCCGTCGGTCGGGGGCGTGGGCTCCAACACCCTCCCTCTCAGCGGCAGGGTCGGATACATAACGCTTGCCACCCACATCATATCACATGACGCACGTTGGCGCTCAACAAAAAGAGGTTTTGAATGTTGTGGATGATGTGACGAGCGGTGTTTAGACAGTCGCATCTTTCCCTTCCCCGTCCCTGTCCTCATCCTCGTCCTCATCCTCGCCCCTGTTCTCTATGACCTCCGTCCACGCCCTGGAGTAATCTTACTATTCGCTCATGGTGTGCCTGAGTGCTGTCTGTGACCCTACTGGGCGGGCTGTCCGCGGGCCCCACCGTTCCCCCCGGCTCCACCACCATCCCCCCGCCCACCCCGGGCGGCAAGCGCTACCACCCGGAGCCCGCCCTCGCGGTGCTGTTCGACCGCTACGGGGGCGTGGACGCCGCGCTGCAGGTCAGTCCACCCTATCATCCACCACGCTATCATCCTATCAACCAAGGGATCAACCTGCCAACACACCTGTCAACTTACCTGTCAGCTTGCCCTATCAACCTACCAAGTCACCTGCCGACTTGCCCTATCCACCTACAATCCACCTGTTACCTCACCCTATCAAGCTGCCCAATGACCTATCAACCTGCCCTATCAACATACCAACGCACCCGTCAACTTGCCCAATCAACCCGCCAACTCACCGGTCGACCTGCCCTATCAACCCGCAGGTGCTGACCCGCACCACGTCACAGAACGCGAACGACCCGGTGATGTGGAGCGACCTGGGCAACGCCTACCGCGTCAAGGGCGACTCGGATCGCGCCATCGGGTGCTTCGAGAGCGCGCTTCGCCTGCAGCCACACCCAGACTTCTTCCTCAACCTGGGCGGCAGGTCCTTTACCTCGGCTCCCGTTTGAGCTCACCCTGACTATTTGCTGATAGTGTACCGGTGTAACCGTCGTACTCACTCGCCGCCTCCTCCTCCGTGGCCTGGCCACTCGCCACTCGTTCTTCGTCCAGCTTAACTCGAGTCATTTTGTCTTTGAAACCACTCAACTTCATACCTCGAAGGGGCTTAAGTTGAGCCAACATGGGAACTAGGGTGAGACTATGGCGGGCGGCGTGCGCTTCGTGCTAGGCGAGGTGGATGAGGCCATCCGACTGTTCACCCTAGGGCTGCAGATGAACCCGCGGCACGTGCTGCTCCAGTTCAGCATGGGCAACGCATTCGCGATGCTGGGGCGGAAGGAGGAGGCCGCGCGGAGCTTCGAGGCGACGCTGCGGATCCAACCCGACTTCACCGCCGCGGAGCAGTATCTGCGGACGCTGCGCCGCGAGCTGCAGCAGCAGTGGTGGCCCAGCTGGCAGGCGGTGGCCAGCGCCGTGGGGTGCATCGCTGCGCTCGCCATCGTGCAGCGCACCGTTCAGTTCTACGCCATGGCCGGCTCCGACAACACCTCGCCCCGCGGCGCCTCCCCACCGGGCGGCTTTTTCGCCGCGAGTATCGCTGGAAAGGGCGGAGGCGGGATGTTGGGGCTAATAATCGGGTTGGCCGGCGGCAGCGGCGGGAAGCGGGCGGCGGTGGTAGGGCCTGCCAGATATTGCTCACCTCGTCATAGGATGACATCCAGCTTGACACACGAGGGCACGAAATGCGCTGGATGACGTGGCGGGCAGAATCGCACGAGGGCCTGGCCGATATTGCTGTTGCTCGCCACGTCATAGGAAGACACTTACGTCAAGAAACGAGGGTTTAAAACGCATGTTGATGACTTGGCGAGCAATATCTACTTGACCCTCGGCGGCGGCACCGGACGTGGGATACTCGGGGGCGGGGTTGAAGCAGCGGCGGAAGCTGCGGCGGTAGTCGGGACCTGGCATGGGATAGGGAGGCAAACGCGCGAACAAAACCCTAAAAGGGTCGGGAGGTGTGAGAGCACCTCGATTTATCACAAAGCTAGAAGACTGTGTAGTGTCGAGGGAATGCCCCATAGCTCAAATATTCTACCAAGTAGCATACCATTTCGCAAGTTGTGATTCGAAAAAGAAAACAACTTGCTTGCACCACTCGCCCGCGCCTCACTGAAAGAGTTGATCGCACACATGGAACACAAGTACTATGCGCCAGGCGGGGGGTTGGGCGGCGGCCACGCCACCCATCCGTGCACCTCCAGGCTAGGCACGGGCTCGTGGAACGCAGGTTTCGATTGCGATTCTACGTCGCTTCCGCCGCCCCCATCCCCGCCGCCGCCGCTGTCGTCGTTGTGAGACTCGGAGTAAGCGATGAGGTCCTGAGGGACGGTAGTTGCACCGCCACCGCCACCGTCAACGCCGCCGCCGCCACCACCGTCTTTGGCACCGGCTCCACCCGGCGTATCCACCGCGCTGGCGTCAGCGCCAGCGAGGGTGGCCAGGGGCGGGGGGTTGGGCGGCGGCCACGCCACCCTCCCGTTTCCCTCCACCCCAGGCGCCGCCGCCGCCGCCGCCACCGCGTCGCCGCCGGCCACCGATTGCGACTCAGGTTCAGGCTGCGATCCGACACTACTGTCCCCGTCCCCGCCCCCGCCTTCACTGTCGCCGCCGCCGCCACCGCTACCGCCACCGCCACCGCCGCCGCTGCCACCGCCGCCACCACCGCCGTCGCCTGCGCCGTCGTCGATACTTTCTCCGCCGTCTGCGACTCCACCAGATGGTGCATCGCCGGTGTCGGCGCCGCCGGAGGTGCCTGGGGGGGGGGGATTCGGCGGAGGCCACGCCACCTTGCCGTCAAACCCAACACCCGGCGCAGCCACCTCAGTTTGCTTCGTCGCCTCCGGCTCAGTCACCGAATCCTGCGGCGCTTCCGGCGGCATCGTCGACGGCAGCGGTGGCGGTGGCGGCGGCGGCGGCGGCGGCAGCGGCGGTGGCGGCTGCTGCGGGTCCTCGGCGACGGTGGTGGCGTCCACCGCGAGGACTGCGGCGGACAGCCGTGCTTCCTCGCCCTCGCCAGCTGGCCGCGGTCCATCCACGGGCGCTTCGCCACGGACCTTCTCCTTGTTCGCAAGGAGTTCCGCCCTGACGTCCTCAACGAGTTCAGACGCATCGGCAAGCGATTTGACTGCTCCGCCGTCTGTGTCTACCACGACCCCCGACTAGGGCCTGGAAGTTGTTGCGCGCCACGTCATAGGATGCCATACAACTCAAGCAGCGAGGGTTGAAAAGAACTTCAAAATGCGTCGTCGGTGACGGGCGATATCTGCCAGACCCTACCCCAGGCGCCGCCTCCTCCGGCCCCTCCGCACCCTCCTCCACCTCCGCATCCGCCGCCGACGCCCCCGCCCCCAGCCCCGCCTCCTCCACTGGCGTCGGCGACACTGCCGTCACACCGCTAAAAGTGCGGCCCGCCAACCCGCTCGCAACGTCCAGCCCACCCAGCAACTGCTCCCAGTACCCCGCGTAAATGACGGCCAGCGCGGCGACGGCGGCGATGACCAGCGCCGAGCGCCGCAGCCACTTGCCTCGCCGCGTCGCCGGAACTGCGGCCATGATCCTCGCTGCCCTGATACACCCCGCGGCCGTGGCGCCGCACGATGTGTAGCGCCCACAAACAGAAGAGACCGATGCCTTCCACATGCTGTCAACTCAAGATTCATATGACATCGAAGCTAGGTTTAGGGTTTTATTACAAGTGCAGACGAATGCAGTATTTTGCCACTCACGATCGGCTGCTCCTAAATCCCCCCACTCAAGTTCCGGAATTCGCCAAATTGCAGGGAGCGCGTTCAGCTTCTTGACTTGAGAAATTTTGCCGTTCAAAGCACTGTGACGTGTGACCAATGAGCCGCGCGC
>Ga0307489_10003469_pt1 | contig 10458 bp, 9 predicted proteins | sample SB12metaG_FD_202247 | JGI IMG/M metagenome (GOLD analysis project Ga0307489, IMG submission 202247) | Sea-ice brine microbial communities from Beaufort Sea near Barrow, Alaska, United States - SB 1.2 | ecosystem: Environmental > Aquatic > Marine > Coastal | place: USA: Alaska | collected 2017-05-06
TTTCAGCTCGGTCATGCTGCCCGTGAGGTCGACGATGACCATTTGGTCGTCCTTGCAGTATCTTGTGAGGACCACGGTGACGCCTTCGACGACAAACGCGCCGGCGTCAACCTGGAGCGAGCCCGAGATGACGGTGCCCGCGTCGATGCACACGGAGCTCCTCCGCATGGAGCCGATCACCTTGAACGGACCGAAGGAGAGCGTGATGGAGATGGTGACGTCCAGCACCAACTCGCCCGACGTGGTGTCGAAGTTGAAGATGCCCGCCGCGTTGAGGTTCACGCCGTGGTCGCCGATGTCGGCGTCGGCTGAGAGGACACCCTGGTAGTATGGTCATTCAGAACAAGCACACACCCGAGATTGGAGCATGACTTACCTTCAGGGTGACTGAGAGATAGAGAGAGAGAGACGCGTCAGCGTGTACGAGGAGGCACCAGGCTTTCGCCCTTGCCCCCGTCTTCAGGGTGAATGCTCATACGGACGCGCGGAGGAGGAGGTGGAGGAGGAGGATAATCGACGTCGGCAGAGTGCTTGTTCTCAATACCCCCCCTGCCTTGTAGTAGAAACCCTCGGCGTTCTTGAAGCAGTCCATCTCTAGGTTCATCGAGTTCATGCTGATGCCCTGGATGGTCAGTGGCTTCTTGACGCGGGTGGAGAGGTGGAACGCCTTGACCGCGACGCCGTTGGAGAGGTACGCGGGCGGCGGCGGCGAGGGCGGCGGGCTCGGCAGCGGCGGCGGCGGCGCCGGGGCCGGCGGCGGCGCAATGGGAATGGCCGCGCACGACGCGGTGGCCTGCATTTTGTTGCGATCGCATCCGGGCACGACGCTCCACCCAGTCATGACCTCGCCGGCGGCGCACGTCGGGCTGTGCTTGTCCAAGAATTCCAGCATATCGCCCGCGCCCCCTCCCACGTCGCACCTGCCGCTTCGAAGCACCGGCTCGAGAGGGAGCGTGGACTTGCAGCACGTGAATCTGACGCGTCCGTACTGCTCACTTGAATCGAAGCGCCAGTCAGTCATGAAGTGATCCGTCGCGCACTGGATTTCTTCACCGAATTTCCCAATGTTGCTCAAATCGCCGTTGTTGGCTTCAATCTTAATCCAGCTCGTGGTGGTTTCCAAGCAGTTGTTCTTCCCCCAGTACATGGGGAGTGGCGTATGCACAGCTTTTCCACTGACCAGCAGATTTGCGTCATTCGTGCACTGTGTGATGGCTCTCTGGTGCCACCACCCGCATTCGCCGCCATTAATCTTCCAAGAAGTCATGCCGTAGCCAGCTGGGCATTCGAAAGCGTGCAAACTCAGGTAACCGAGCCGTTGAGAGGAGGCCCATTCGCAAGAGCCGCGCCGAGTCTTAACATCACCGAGGCGGGCAGCACCCTTCTCGTCGGCTTCGGCCGCCGCCGCCGGATGCGCGAGCGCGTGCCTGGCTCCCGGGGACGCATCGGCTTCGTCGACGTCCTCGCGGTGGTACGCCGCGTGGCCCAGCATCGCAGCCGCGGCGGCGAAGTCCTCGTGGATGAATATCGTGATGACGGCTTCAACCTCGCCGTCAACCGCGCCGGCGAACTTGGTGAGGGTCAGCGTCACCTTGAGGGTGATCACCTTGGGCTCGGGAAGCTGGAATTTCGCTTGGCCGACCAACGTGAAACCGTGCTTCTCGCTTTCGTACGCGGCATCCAGGACAACCTTGGAGGAGGGTCATTGAGAACAAGCTGCACTCGAACCGAGATCGGAGCATGACTAGTGCCTGGTCTGTGAGTAAGTAAGTTCTAGTAAGTGATTTCTTTAGTAAATTACCAAAACACGTATTTGACTTTTTGCGAATGGCCAAACGGGCCAAATACTATATACAGCACGAGATACTACCCGCAGTAACCTCATAGACCAGGCACTAGCCTTCAAGGTGAACGCTCACACAGAAGCGCGGGCTCGGTTCGCCTATTCAACGTCGGTCGAGTGCCAGTTCTCAATGACCCCCCTGCCTTGATGTCGCCGTCAATCGACAGCCCCTTGTCGTCCATGATGATCTTCGTCTCGAGGTGGGCCGTCACGCCGAAATCGCCGAGGGCGGCGGGGAGGGAGTGGCTCAAGCCGATGGTGCCGTTGAGGTCCGCGCGCATTGACACCGCTCCGGCCGCGTCGACGAATACCTCGACGTGGAAGCTGGCGTCTTCGACGTAGACACCGCCGGGGATCTCCATCGACTTCAATATGAAGTCGATTTCGAAGGTGGGGAACATGGCGAGTTCCTTGGGTTGCTTGATCATGAGCAGGCCGTACGGAATCGATGCCTCGAATGCCATGATGCCGGGCACCATGATCATCGCAGAGCCGTCAAACTCCAGATACGACAACTCCTCGGAAATCGCGAGCATCCCCGACGCAGTCATAGTCATGAGCGAGTGCGTGAAGACGAACTCGTCGACGATGAAACTGTACTCGTGCTCAACCGTGTCGAACGTCACGAAGCCCGCGATGGAGATGTCGCCGCCGTTGTTCGTGAGCGCCGGCAGCGTGATGTCGATGTTGCCCGTGATGGTTCCCTTGACACCGGCGACCACGCCCGCGTCCATGTGCACCGACGCGTTGATGTGGAGGTTGGTGACCACGAACATGTCTGCGATCTTGATCTTCTTGTTCAACGGAAGGCTCGCCACAAAGTGCATGAGCTTTCCCGTCTTGACGCCGCAGAAGTAGCTGGCGAAGACGTTGATGTCAGCCTCGAACATATCCTTGAGGACGATCTTGATGTCCGCCCAGAAGAGCGCCGTCATGCCCAGCTGGCACGGCCAGATGGCGTACATCCTGCCAGAGAATGAGAACTCTGTTCCAACCGCCATGGCGGGGCCCGTGTTGAGCGACGTGGTCATGACGGTGACGATGGGCGACACGCTGAGAGTGCCAGGTTTAAACTTGAGCCCGAATCCGACCTGGTCGAACTTCGCCTCCAGGAAGGGCCGGGCAAATAATGCTGCCCACGTCATATGTGATTTGGTTGATAGCTGGTCAGCCTTGCTAGTCATCATAGGTGCCCATTTAACTCATACACGAGGGACTAAACTGTGGGGTGTGAAGTACGTGGCGGGCATCATTTACTGATCGGCCCTACGTTGAGGCCCGGGAACGGGGACTTGAGTTCGATGGTGGCGAAGAACTCGCCCGCCCACGTCATCTTCTCGGGCGCCTCGATTTCGCCCCAGCCGTAGATGTCGGCGTGCGCGCCCGCCAGCACCACCGGCCCCAGGGTGAGCTCGCGGGTGGTGGTCTTGAGGTGCACGCGGGGCAGGGTGCAGGACTTCGGCACCACACCTCCGCCGGTCCACGTCGCCAGGCAACAGGGTCATTGAAAACAAGCACTCCACCGGGATCGAGAGAGAGAGACGCGTCAGCGTGTATGAGGAGGCTCCAGGCTTTCGCCCTGGCCCCCGTCACTCGACCGGGATCAGAGCATGACTTACCTTCAGGGCGAATGCGGAGCCCATCATACAGACGTGCGGAGGAGGAGGGGGAGATTCACCGTCGGTCGACGGAGTGCTTGTTCGCATTTCTCAATACCCCCCCTGCCAGGTGCGCCGGCAACTTGTCCCCGTTGTCGTCGATCGTCTCGTCGCTCCAGGCGTTCTCCATCAGGTCGACGACCGCGGCCACCCGGGGGAAATAGGTGATCGGGCACGTGTCCTCGTCGAGCTCCGGGTTGGCAATGACGAGCGCCGCCGCCGGCGCGCACTTCACCGCGCCGGAGAAATCCTGCACGTAGTCCTGCGTCCAAGGCCTTGCACTACACTACTGTTGACCGTGTCAGCTTGACTGGGGCAGAGAGAGAGACACGCGTCAGCGTGTATGAGGAGGCACCAGGCTTTCGCCCTGGCCCCCGTGCTTGACTCGAGCAGCTTCGAGGTTTTAAACGCAGTGTCGGGTTTGGAATCGAATCGAAGCTTTTCGACCACTCAGAACGTTCCAATCCAAACCAAAACAAAAAGTGCACCAGGTACACTTTGGGAGCCTACGGTCATCCTCTCGACCAATCACATCACGGTATATAAGGGTAAACATGTTACCCCGACATTGGGTTCAAGTGGGAGAAATTGTCTGACTGAGTGGTTTCAGGGACATAACGGCACAGAGAGAGAGAGGGAGAGACGCTAGCTTCCGCGTGTATAAGGAAGCACCAGGCTTTCGCCCTCGCCGCCCCCCGTACAGAACGCCTCAGACACGTGTCAACTGAAAAGGGAATTCTCTCGTGCTCGTCCCCGCCTGAGTCTCGGACAGCTTGATGGTGATGGTGCCCTCGATGAAGTTTCCCTCGCGCGGGCACGTTCCGATGCTCACGCCCACCGACGCCTCAATCTGAAAGCTGCCTTCCTTGATAACAAACGAAGTCAGGATCGAAAGCTGGAGGCTGTACCGGGTGTTGAAGCTGATCTGCAAGGTGCCCGTCGGGGAGAGTCCGAGGCCGGCGGCGGCGGCGGCGGCAGCAGACATCGTTCCGACCGAGGCAGTCGCCTTGAGCGAGCCGGCGACGGCATACGCCGGCGTGGCGCCAGTGTGGATGTAGACGTTGGCGTCAACCCTGAAGTCAGTCACCTCGATCCCCTTGAGGGTCATCGCGCCCACGTTCCGCGCGCTGAACGAAAACACCGGGTCGGTTCCTGATGCGCCAACGAGCGCGGTGGCGCGCATGGCGAGCTTGATGTCGCACACGTCCTTGAGGGCGAGCTGCACGGTGCCGTTGACGTCGAGCTGCGCGCCCTTGCCCGCCGGGTACTTGAAGGTGGTATTGCCGATGATGTACACGTTGGGGTTGTCGCGCGGCCCGGCGGTGAACGACATGTGCAGCTCAACAACGATTGAGTTGACGACGAGCTGCGCGTCCAACTCCACGCCGTCCACGACACGCGTCGGGAGGTACTCCGCGTCGAAATCGACGTGCCCGTCGAGGTGGGTGGGCAGCAAGCGCCCGGCTTCGATTTTCACGTTGCCGCGTCCTGACATGCGCCAGGAGAGCTTGTCGAAGTCGGGGCCCGACTTGTTGAGGTCCATTCCGGGGGGGCGGGTGCCCTCGAGGTGCAGGACCACGTCCTTGATGGCGAGGTGCATGCCGTCGCCGCCGGAGTTGAGCGCCGCCGAGAAGGGCGGGTAGGTCTTGATGTCGTACACGGTCGTCTGCCCGCACGACGTGAACTTGCCGACGATGGACGCGTTGGCGTTCAAGATGGGCGTCCGAATGTCCGCGGCGAGCTCCACCTGCACGCCCAGCGGGACGCACGCGCCGCCATCCGCGCCCTTGCTGACCCCCACGGAGCCCTTCACGGTGATCCAGTCGGGGATGTGGTGCGTGAACTTCGTCGCCGCCGCAATCTCACCCGTCCGGGTGTCGAAGAAAAACACCGAGTCCAAGCCGTCGGCGATGCCTTGGAGTCGCCCCGAGATGTAAGGGCGCAACTTGAATTTCAAAGCAAAGTTTGATAGCGGTTCGTATTATTTTAGATTCAAGCGTTGAAACAAAGCGCGGTCAACCCGGGGTCCACCTGCAACGCCCGGGGGCCAGGGCGAAAGCCTGGTGCCTCCTTATACACGCGGAAGCTTTTCTCTCTCACGGGGGCCAGGGCGAAAGCCTGGTGCCTCCTTATACACGCGGAAGCGTCTCTCTGTCTCTCTCTCTCAAACTGCACCGCCCTACCGAGAAGGCGTATTTACCGTCCGCCAGGTGGTATCCGGCGGCGTCGATCATGAGCTTGTCGAACTTGATGGCGTCCGTCAGGTGGACCGCCCCGATGGTCTGCGCCGAGACGGTCACCACGGGGTGCTCAGGCCCGTCGTTGCCGCAGTACACGGTGACGTAGGCGACCATCTCCCACTTGAACTCACCCACCGGCTAAGGCCAGGTAAATTATGTTCGCCACGTCACACTACGAAGATCTGGTGGGGAGGGTCAAAACGGGATGGCGCGTAGCGCGGTACGGTCACGATCCCTGATTTGCCTGTCCTTGCGCCATATACGAAAACACGAAAGTCAACCCTGGATTTTGCCATCGAGGATAAACTGTCGGGACTGTAAATGTAAATGGGCCGTATATTAACTCAAGAAATTCCAAATCCCATTTTGACCTCTCCACCCGATCTGCGTAGCGCAAGATGCCAACAAACTCAAAATCCAAAACCTCTGAACCCTAAACCCTGAAACCCATGCATGAGGGGGGTGACGTCTGGAATGTGGTCGTGGTGCCTGGGCAAGGATGACGTGGCGGGTATTGTTACCCCGCCGCACCATCCTGGCCTTGAAGAGCCCCTTGCCCTTGCCGAGCATCCCCGGGTTACACGGCAGCGCGAACTCCACCGCGCCGGAGAGCTTCATGAACGTGTTGCTGTCCTCCTCGCCGAGGCTGTACTGGAACGTGACGTTGGCGCCCAAGTACGTGAACGCGAAGTGCGCGCCGATGACGCTAAACTTGGTGGTAGCGGTGATGGTGGTCTCGGAGCTGCCCAGCGCCGGGAGCGTGTTGTCGGATGCCTCCGTGTTGAACGTCGCTTCGCCCACCACCGTGCCGTTCCACACCAGGTGAGGCGCGTGGCCGGCGGTGTCGTTGGTCACGCCGTTGACCTCGATGCGCCCCTTGATGAAGCGGCGCAAGTTGACATTCAAAAAGCAAAGTTATAGGCGGTTGATCATATCATAGCTTCAAGCGCTGACACCAGGCGCTTTCCACACTGGCTGGTTTCGACACGTTTGAACCTGTAGAGATAGAGAGAGAGAGACGCGTCAGCGTGTATGAGGAGGCACCAGGCTTTCGCCCTGCCCCCCGGGTTTCAACCTGCACCGCTCTACCTTGACGATCTGCAAGCCAACCTGCTTGAGCTCGAAGGCGCGGATCTGGCCCGTCAGGTTGAACACCTCCTTGGAGCCGTCGCACAGGTGCGACATGGACACGTCAGCGATGATATCATCCATGCCGCCCCCGGGTGTAGCGGCGCAAGTTAAAATTGAGAGCAAAGTTTGAAAGCGGTTCATCATATCATATGTAGCTTCAAGCGCTGAAAACCTGAAACCAGGCGCTTTCAACACTCGTTTCAAGACGTTTCAACTTTCAAGCTGCACCGCCCTACCCGGGGTTCACCACCGCGGAGCCCTCGAGCTCCCACTCGCCCATCGCGCAGGCGGTGGCGTCGCTCGCGTTGATACCGAACGACCCTGCGGCCCTGATTTGGACGAAGTCGTTTTTCCACGCGAAGTCGGCGTCGATGAATAGGGAACCGCTGGTGGTGTCAAATGTGATCGACCCAGCAAATTGCGCGACGGCATTCGGCATGGCTTCGATGTCGATCGCCCGGGCCTTGATGGTGCCGCTCATGCTCTTGTCCGCGAAAATCTTGAAGTCGATCTGGATGATGTCGAGGCTCGCGATGGGCGTGACGACCGTCACGGGCCCACGGTCGGTCACCATCACCACCACATCCTTGGGCGCGGGTTCCATGTTGCAGGGGACGTAAACGGCCACTGAGCAGGGGCGTACACTCGTCCACTTTTCGGCTCAATGTAAGCACATTTTGTGCGATACAATGGGTGCCAGCTTTTCCCCCACTCAATTAGACAGGGGGACACGGGGAGTTGTGATCAAAACGGCTTATGAGATGCAAAGTGGACTAGTGTAAGCCCCTGCCACTGAGGCGCCCGGGATGCTGAGCAGCGCGGCGTCGCCGCTGACGGCGTGCACCGTGAGCGTCGCGTTCGCCTCGATGACGTCGCCGGCGAGGCACGGAACCGTGAACCGGGCATCCACCTCCAGGCGCACGTCCTCGTGCTTGGGATTGCCAATGACAAAGACGGCGGAGGCCGCCACCGTGATTTGACCGAGGGTCAAACCGGCATCAACGTTGAAGCCCCACGTCATGGAAACGGTGATGGACATCTCGCCAAACACGCCCATGCCCGGAGGCATCAGGCCGCCGGAATCCATGTCGATCGAGCCGGCGAAGTCGCCGAACCAACTAAACGTGGCCACGTCGGTCTCGCCGCCGGCGCCAGGGTTGGCGAAGACGTGGACGAAGAGGTCCTTGACGGTCACGCCCGCGCCCATGTGCCACTCGGGGATGCCCACGTACGCCGAAAGCATGGGGATGCCGTCGCCGTTGAAGTTGTCGCCGCACAGCTTCACCACGCTGAGGACGCCGTCGAGGCGCGAGTCAACCACACCGGGGATCTGGAACCAGAACGTTCCCTGCAGGTTGAGCCCCTCCGGCTTGCACGCCGTGGACGCTCCGCCGCTGAGGTGGACACCGAAGTACTTATCCTCGATGTCCAGCGTGGCCTGCGCCGAAAGCACGGCGTCCATGTTGAACGCGTCGCCGCGGTCCATCCAGAACTTGGCGATGATGACCATGTCCACGTTGACTTTGGCGCCGCCGCTGTCGTCGCCGCCGCCCAGGAGCGGCTTCGCCGTGAAGCTCCCCTCGATGCGTCCGTTGTCGAACACGGTGAGCGTGGCGACCATAGTGTTGACCTCGACATCGATGCCTGCGTACGTGAAGCCGAAGGGAGTGGCAGCGCGGAGCGAAGCCGTCAGCGACCGGCCCTTTTTTTCCGCCGCGGGGACGTTCTCAGGATAAATCGTAATGTTAGCTTCGAGCCGAGGGAAGTCAATGCCCGGGATGTTGAAGTCGAAATCCACCCACGCAGTGACAGGCATCGGCGTGCGCAGCGGGTACGTGAACTTGCATGCGCCCTGGATCCTGATCACCTTCTCCACCTTCATGTTGAACTCGGCTTCGATCACCATTTCGTCCAGCTGGAAGTCCATTGGCGGATTCATGGCAGAGAAACTAATCGCCACCGTCGCTTTGGCGTCGGCGCCTGCGGGAAGGCCGACGTCGGCGGCCTGCTGAATCTCGGCCTCGCCGAAGAAGAAGCCCCGGAAGAAAATGTTGTCCAAGATGCCCTCGATGGGGACAGTCTTGACAGTCGTGACCGTCGCGATGGTGCCCGTCACAGACTTGACACTCTTGATGATGGAGGTGGTCGTGGTTTTCTTGCCACCCTTCGTGACCGACTTCGTGACTTGACTGGTGACAGTCGTCGTCTTCGTGTACGCGTTCGTGACAATCACATCCGGTGGGTCGGGGTTTCTGAACAACTTGACCTCGGGCGCGGCAGGCGTGCACCTGGGAACCGGGTATGCGCCGTAGATTTCGAGATCGGACAAACTGAAAAGCTTTTTATCCATGTAGCAGAAGGTTCGCTCGATGGCGCTGCGTTCAGCGATCTTCTCGGCTTCGCTGATTGCGCCGAGACGAGCGCGAGACTGGCCGGTACGAAACCGGCCGAGCTCTGCGCCGCCTTGTTGCGCCTTCGTGGGGCACTCCTCGTTCTCGTCGACGTCTCTCGCCTTCTGGCACGACGTGCCCACGTTGCACCACCGGGTCGCGGTGCAGCGTTTGTCAGTCGTGTTTGTCTTGAGAGTCATCGTGCCGAGGTCGCAGCACAGGCTGGCGTCCTTCCCGAAGAGCGCAACCGACGCGTCGTTGTTGGCGTTGCAGCACGACCCCTCCTGGGTGCCGAACACCGCCCGTCTCGGCGCCACGTCAGAGGCGTTGTCGACGCGCGTGGTGATTTCAGGACCGACGGGCTCGTCGAGTGTATAATCCGTCGTTGTAACCTTCGGGTCGCACTTCACACCGGGGTGAGAGAACACGCCGATGAGCTCGGAGGCGTCCGGCTGGGAGAACAGCTTGCCGCCCATGTGGCAGATGCTGATGATCTTCTCCTCCAAGCGTGCGTCATGCACCGTGACGGCCGCCGCGTCGTCGTCCTCCTTCAAGGCTTTGAACGCGGCGCCGGTGATCGCCGTCACCTCCAATTCGCGGGGGAAGCCTTCTAGCCTGACATGAGCGTGGTTCACGAAGATGCCCGCGACGGGGAGAGAGGCGGTGGCGACGGCGTCGATGAAGATGGCTGGGGAGGCGCCGTCGCTGCAGTTGTAGTACCCGTTGACCTTGGCCTTGAACGTGTTCGCCCTGCCCGAATTGCCGCCCGCGACGTTGACCTCCAAGCTGCCCGTGATCACCGACACGTCGACGCAGGAAATTTCGCTGCCTCTAAGCGCCGTGGCGAAGAAAAGCTCCATCTTGAGGCCGTCCGCTTCGTACTTCATCCGGAGCGTGGGCTTCACGGACTGCGTGGCGGAGTCGATGAGGAAGAAGGCGTCCACGCTGAATCCCTCCACCTCCAAGCTGCCCGAAACCGACCCCGTGAACGTGGAAGCGCCCGACTCGAGCAGGATGCCCGAGCCCGTGACGTTCACGTCGGTCACCTCCAGCGGGCCGACGGCCACACTGTCAAGAACAACGGATACGTCGTACACCTGGTCGCCAACGGCAGGGACGCAGTAAAACGTAAGGCGGCTCTTGCCAAGCGCGGCGGTGAAGCTGCCGACGTTAACTTCGCCGTCGACGTTCGAGAT
>Ga0307489_10003470_pt1 | contig 10457 bp, 9 predicted proteins | sample SB12metaG_FD_202247 | JGI IMG/M metagenome (GOLD analysis project Ga0307489, IMG submission 202247) | Sea-ice brine microbial communities from Beaufort Sea near Barrow, Alaska, United States - SB 1.2 | ecosystem: Environmental > Aquatic > Marine > Coastal | place: USA: Alaska | collected 2017-05-06
CAGCAGCCCAAGAGAATCTCTGTTTTGGGTGATATGTGGGAGATGTTGGGATATTTTGGGTGATTTCGAACGAATCTAGACTTTGGGTGAGTCCAACTTAGTGTGTTAAGTGCTGACCAAAAGACCCATTTTAAGAACCCGGCCCTGACTGCCTGTACCCAGTCAAGGGGGGTAGAGTCTATAAGGAGGAAAGGGACCGAACTTCGAAACTTACGAACCTCAGTTTCGTTTCGTCAGTTTCGTGCGCATAGGCAAATGGGTCATGGGCATTTATCCAGCCACGGCCTAGCTTATTTTTGGAGCTCGCGCCGTTTTCGTACGGCGGCCAGTCAGCGCGCGTTCAGCGTCGGCACCCGCGGCCGCGGGGACTGCTTCGCAAGACGGGATAAATGCCCCCCGGCGGGGTGTCCGCGTCGCCATCCTGCGGCGCGACGTGCCGCATCGACACCTCGTGTTGTCGGGGGGTGCGGAACGCATTGTGGAGGGACTTCGTCTTGGCGCTCGCGCGAGGCTGACCGCAGCGTCGCGCTGGGCTGGCCGCGGCGAGGCTGCTACGTCGTGCGCGATGGAGTCGTCGCCGCGCGCGCTGGCGACGGTCGGCGCGCGGGGCGGCGACGGCGGGGACGCCCTGCGCGAGGTCGAGCACGCGGAGCGCGAGCTGCGCGGCGCGAGCTCGGCGTCTTGGGGGGGCGACGTGGGGGCTGGCAAGAGTGCGAGCGCGTCAGCCGGCGTCAACGGCAAATGGCACGCTCACGTGCCAGATACGACGCACGCGCACGCCTTCGCTGTTCGCCTCGTGAAGATTCTCGTCCCCAAGCTGAGCGCGCGTCCGGATCCCGCTTTGCGCCAGGCTGACCTTGCCGCCGTACGAAAACGGCTCGAGCTCAAAAATAAGTTAGGCAGTGGCCGGATTAATGCCCCATGTCCCATTTGCCTGTGCGCACGAAACTGATGACGTCAAAACCAAAACCGCGTTCGGTCTCTTTCCTCCTTACCCCCCTTGCCAGTGTCCGAGTTACCGTACACGTGACGCTGAGGTGGGTGAAGGCCCTCCTACTCGAGCCCCGTGCCCGTCGATTAACAAAATGACAGTTGAATCGGTTCACACTTGTGAGTCATTGCCTGTCTAAATCTTGAGTTATTTATATGAGGAAACAGAGGCTCAGGACTCGCAACCGACCGCCCGACCGACCAATTGGCTCAAGTTGATCTGAGTTGAGCTCAAAAAGGCTCGACTTGAGCTGCGCCGCGGAGTCGCAGAAAGGGAAAAGTCCCTGGTTTTTGGTTTTTTGGTGGTGGGAACGGTGCGGCGACGCATCGAGTCTCGGAGATGGCGACGGCGTCGCGAATGAGCTCGGGACTTTCGCGATGGCGTCGCCGCCGCCGGATACGGTGGGTCAGGCGGCCGGCGACACCGCCGGGCCGTCGCTTTCCCGGTACTTCACGCGCGCCCCGCAAGCCAGACTTGCCCGGCACGCACCGACTTACCCTGAAACTCGTGCGTCAGTGGCTCCTCAGCGATGGGGAGTACGACCACAGCGCTGCAGCTGAAGACGAGCACGCCAAGCTACTCGCCGCGGGGGCTTCGCAACGGCTTACGGCCAATAACACGGCAGGCCCTGTCATAGCCGACCAGGCGGCGCGGTGGGCGCTGGGAGCGATACCGCCCCTGTTGCCGCGTGCCATTCAGAAACTGTCGGGTCCTCGCTGGACGAAACATGATGGCGGAGGCAGCGAAAGCGCCTGACGCCCAGAAGCCCACACAGGAGGCGCTGGAGCGGCTGCCGCACACGAGGGTCGTGCCGGCGACCGTCGCGGCGTGCTGGGCCGGTGCGCGTGCGAAGCTCGCGGGCGGGGGCGGAGAGGCCAGGCGGCTGTCGGCTCAGGCGGTCACGCGCTTTGGGCACTTCTTCGCAACAGACTTCTCAGTTCTCACATTCCCTAACAACTTTTCAGGGATCTCATTTCGGACGGCGGTTTGACCGCTGACCCCCATTTTCTTAATCCACGGGCCTGGGGTTCCAGTAGTCAGATACACACATTTCTGTAAAGTTGTTGACTTAAACTCAGTGTAGGAGGGACATGTCCCTCTTATCTCCTCGAAATCGAGGGTCTATTTACTCAAGGATCGCGACCAGGTCGGACGTTCGGCGAGTCGGTCGGTGGGGTTTTCGAAATGGACAGTTCTGATTGGTCGAACGGGATTCGGTACCATATCTTCGATATCAGATCCGACACTGAGTTTAATAGACCGTCGATTCGCCAATTTATCGACCCACTCGGAAATGCTTGGTGGGGCGCAGGCACGTGAAGAAAACGCCACTGTGATCCGCAATCTGCATCGCGGCGGGGCGGAATGCCGCGCCGGCGGCAGCGACACTGCGTGCGCGTCACAGGCTTAATAACCATCACGGGAAGACGCTCCTCCGGCGGTGGCGGTAGTTTCGGCGCGACAGCGTCCGCGGCGCGCATTGTGCTTTCTGATATAAATAACGCAAGAGTTAACTCGTCAACCGCCATGCGCTCCGCCGACGCCGTCGCGCCGAACCTGGCGTATCTGCCAGGTGAGCGTCTACCCACAAACGATATTAAGCTCCCGGCACGCTCGAAGTGTCGCCGTCGCCGCCGTGCCGGGGCGCTCCCCCATGCCACCGTCATGCTCGCGGCGGGGGGCGTTTCCTGTCCTGTTGCCGGTGTGTGCGAGCAACAGGTTATGGTTTGGCCCCACCAAGCATTTCCGAGAGGGTCGAAACATGGCAAATCGACAGTACATTAACCCAAAAACCTTACCGAAATGGGTGTATTCGTTGATAGAGTGAGTTAGCGAGATTCGATTGGCTCGATCTCAGACACGTTTCGCGCCAATTTTGTACCTTCGTACGTAAACGTGTATGGTTTCTGATTGGTAAACAGGCAGTCCAGCGTCGAGCAGATGCTGTAATCGGAGGGTTCTGGGGGTAGTCAAAAACCGGACACTGGGTTGGAGAAAAAACAGGATCTCAGTGCAGTGGCGAGTCTTGAAAACACACCGTATCCCATACTCAGCACTCACGACCAGCACGCGAAGCACTCAGACCGATCAGGAAAGGGTGTTTTGGATGGCTCAGTGTTGAGTCTCGGTCTGTGACCCTGCAGCTTCAGTATTTTGAGTTTGGCATTTTTGGAGAAGCGGCTCGGCGCGCGAGGGGCGGGCGCGGGACACGGCGCCGGATCGTCGAGCACGCCGCCAGACCTTGACTTTCGATGTTGGTACCCGGCCCGCCAGATATCCCCGGAGATCCGGGTGCCGCCCCCGGCGCGCCCGGCGTCGTCAAGGCGGCCCGGCGTCACTGTCAACGCAGCAGATGCCAGGCTCGCGCTCGCCACGGCGTACGTTGGGAGTGGGGGACGTGGAGAGCGCGCGCGGGGTGTGGGTCACGGACGTCCCCGCGCCGGCCACGCGCTCGACGCCGGCGACCGGCAAAGCCGTCTCGGAAGCGGAGGCGGAGGCGTGGTGCGCCACGGCCCTGCCCAAGCAAGACAAGCAGACAAGTTGAGCAACAACCGCGAAGCCACCATCGTCGGCGTCCGACGGCTGGATGACGGCACAGGGAACTTTCCGCCGCCCTAAATGTGTTTTGAGGACAACTCCATACCACTCAAATGGTTTACCAAGACCGACCCTTGTTTTCTGAAGGACTGGTCCGTCGGTCGTGTAGTACGCAGGCGACCACCTACATGTTATCTAAACCGAGTGTCGGGTCTCTCCCGTCTCTAAGCAGTGCCCTCGGTACTTAATTCGATTGGAGTCTCCCCTTTTCAGTGTGACAGTATGAATTTGGACTCGACACTAGTGCCTGGTCTGAGAGCCGTAAGTAATTACTTGGCTAGTAAGTACTCGGACGAGATTCTAACTCGTCAGATCACTTACTTACTTACTCAACTTACTTAGCTAGCAGACCAGGCACTAGTTCTAACTCGACATCACGGAAAATCTTTCCACAAGCCCGGGTGAATATCACGTATTCAGTGGCAAAACACGTGCTTATACGTCTTTGTAACAATACAGGTATCTGAACACGTGCTGTCTACGGGGGTGATGAATTTTGTCACGTGGGAATCGAAATAAGTCCGGCCTCAAAACTGCGCGATAGTAGCACAGAGAGCGATCAGGCTGGGCTGGGCCGGCCCTGAGCGAGCCAAGAGCCGAGGCTCTGGGCTGCGCTGGGGGTATGGGCCGCAACCGCTCGGATTTAGGGCGCAGATCTACGCGAAGAATACGCCTGGCGGCCGCCTTCAAGTACGTCGCGGCGCCTCGCGCGCGATCTGCGGCAAGTGCGCACGGGTTTGACGCGGTCGCTTACGCGCGGCGGGTATCTCGCGCCTGTCCCAGCACGGTCAACGCAAGACAGCTCGGATGTAGGGTGCGGAAAGTGCGCTAGGATTTAGGATGAGCGGCGGACGGAAGGTCCAGGGTGGGGGGTCAGGGCGGCGCCGCGCGCAGTATCTGCCGCGCTTGATCACGTCTTGGACGGGGTTGCTTGCGCGCAGCTCGCGCACCAACGCCTCTCTGCGCTGGAATATATAGTGAATCCGAACGCTGTGATTTAGGGTGCAGGGTGTTCGAAACTTGGCAATTTTCCTTGGGCGAGGCTATCGTGAGCGGTTTTGGGCGATTTTGGGCGATCTCAGCATCGGCACGGGTCATTTTGGGGGTGCGATTTGCACTGAGATGGGGATTGTGGCTTTTGCGAGCTTATATCACTCGTTCGACTGTTTGCCCGTACAAGAGCTCCAGCAGCCTGGTGCAGATATCAACGAAGAAGAATAAACATAAGGACTATTCCTTTAGTTAATCACCGTGGGTAGGGGGGCGAACAATCGATCCTCTGTTGATCGATTGAAATTCGTTTTTTCTAGTAATCAATCATGCATCAATAAAGACAAGGTACTATCAAGCATCAACCGATAGCAGCGGTACTGCTACACAGTTAAGCATCTATCGATCAGCGTTAATTGCTTTGATACACACCCTTGCTCCTTTATCGCGAACCCATCTACATTCGCAAGGGTGTTCAGTATTCAATGTTGGTTGTGCGCGTGGTCGACGGGGTCGTCCGCTTGCATCTGTAATTGTTGCAGCAGGCCAGCCGCCTTCACAGTGGAGCTTTGGTTGGCTTCGTGTCCAGGCACGACTCCGTTCTGCAGTGCTCCCCGTTCCACACGTCGGACCCAGACGCCTGGAGGCCCCATTGTCCATTTCACCGTGAGCGCACAGCGGTCCCCTGGTGCTGGGTAGCACGAGCCGTCTGATGCCCCATATGAGGATAATTCCGCGGACGGTTCCGTGGGGCCGGGTTCTCCTTCTTCGTTATCATCGCAGGAGCAGCCTTCGCCTCTGTCCACATCCTCTTTCCGAGCGTGACGAATAGAGAACGAATTTCTTAACATGTCATTTTCTGATTTTATAGGGATACCACCTGATCTGGGCAACCATTCCATCAGAAATTTCGTATAAATTACCTCGTCCGTCAGGAGGGGAAACATCACACCGTTGTTACCGTTCCCCCAGTGAAACTACTCTTATGTTGTTTGTTAGACCGATTTTGATCTTTAACATTTCATATGACAAAGAAAGTGAAGCTATGACTGAACTCATGTGAGTTGCATTGAGTTTCATTGTGTTTACTGGTTTGTGATTGGTCGAGAGGAACATTTAGAAACTCAACGTCCTCTCGACCAATCACAAATCAGTAAACTCAATGGAACTCAATGCAACTCACCCGAGTTCAGTCATCAAATAATTAAAAAAACTTATTTTCATTCTCCTCTACTTTGCTCAAGTCGTAGGGCTCCCAGACCCCGACAACTAAAAAAACGAATAATAATCACAATTCAAAATCAATCAAAATTTCGTCCGCCACGGATTTGGTCCCTGCACCTCCCGGACCATTTGTGGGGCTGGACGTGACGTGCGCACCGCATCTTCGCCGACGCCGTTCGCGCCATTTCTAGTGACGCGACTCTTGCCTAAGGCCGACCAGACTTAATGTTTAGATCCTGGCAACATTTTGACTCCCCCGGGGGCAGGGAGCGGGGCAAGTAAGATTGGTCGATCGCTCGACCTGGCACTGAGAACCAGGATCAAGGGGGTATTAGGGGGGTATTAGGGAGTATGAGGGGGGTCATGTTAGCCGATCTGATCTGGGGAAAACGCCCAAAATCGGTGAGGGAGGTTGCTTGGATCTAAACATCAAGTCTGGCCGGCCTAAGCGGCATATCAATTGCTCACATCGTCTTGGGTGTCCTCACGTGTGCGCCTCTCCGAATACGACGTACAAGGGCGCCCGTGAGCAACGGCTTCTGTGAAGATCGCGTGAATGATATGTTCCAGAATACACGGGCGACACACATCATCTATGCCGGCGTCCGGCGCCGTTGCACTTCGTTTTGACAGAGGCACGCCCGTGACGCAAATACAGGCTACGTTGAGATCAAGCGGTCCGCCGTCTCGGAACATGTCGCGTCAGTGGGGGGCAAGCGTGCATGGCGTCGGCTGGCGTCGGCGAAGACGCTGTCCGCGTCCACTATTTCACGTGCTGTTGGCCAACAGACAATCCACTTTGGGACGTGGCCACATATGTTTGTGATTTTTCTTTTATTCGGTCAAATCATTGGCCGACCGTCTCACTCTTACAGATTTTGATTATTATGATTCTTTCCAAAATATGACATGTAACTCCCAAACCAGGTCACCATGGCGACCTCGTGCTGATTGGTCGAAACACCTCGACAGGTCTTATCCGAGGGTAATGCGATGGTTATCCAGGCTCCCCAAAAGACAAGTTTCTTTCGGGCAGCAAAGGCGTTTTTGTGCACCGGTATAGCATGCATTTGCGGTTGTAGCGTCGCGCTTCGCATCTCATCAAGCCACGGAGCGGTTTGATCGGCTCATCGGAAGCCAAGTAAATAAATAAATAAAGAAACGCGAGGGCTAAACGCCCCGCGTGACGTACGCTAGTTGCTAGAATTTAAAATCCAGACGACACTATGCGCACGTATCTGCGATTGCTCGCAGCCAGAACGACTCAACGCCGTTGGTTGAAACGGCTCGTCGAACGAGGTGTTGGCAAACGGTCTCCCTTCCCCCGCCTGACCTTATGCGGAGGCGTCGGTCGGATGTTGCTCGACCGACGGCCAAACAGTTGTGCAAGGCTGATACGGCTGACCTATCTCGACGCAATCTGACCTAAACCAGAGCGGGTAGCTATAAACCTACTGATACCACTTGAGTAACTGATACTCCCGCCTGTCCTCGCTGTCCTTGTCAACTATGCAAAAGTTTGCACTGTGAATACTCGATAGCCGCTATACATTGGCGTCGCGTCTGACCCAGATGTTCCTTGGGTCCCGCGACTCTCACACCACTTCCTGCACCTCCCGAGCATGTAAATGGGGCCGGGCAGGTCAAAGACCCGCCGACCCCAAGGCGCGCACAGAGTGCGCACTAGTCGTGATCAATGACGCGTGGTTTCTTCTTCGCCGCCGGGGACGAAGGAAATCCACCGCGCATGCCGACCGACCGGGCCCCGAGGATGCGCGCAAAGGCGCACCGCCCGCGCTCCACCGCTGCCGCCCGCGCCGCCGCCGCCCGCGCCGCCGCCGCACCTCTGCTGCCGTCACCCCTGGGCCAGGTCGGTCGGCCTGCCCCGGCCACCGCAGCCCCCGCTGAAGAGAGCACGCCGACCGGCCGGACCACGATGGGTCGGTCGGCTGCGTCCGGCTCTCCATCTCCAGGTTGACCATCAACCCTATCCGCCGCCGTCCCGAACACCACCGCCGCCTTCCACCGCCCCTCCAGCTCCGCGCCCCCGTCATCCTCGACCGTGTCCCACGACGACGCTGAGTCAGTTCCCTGCCCGTCTCGCTCGTCGCCCCCTCCGCTCGTGATCTCCGTGTCTGGTTGCCGGTGTTCTGCCGGGATTTGCGACTCCTGGCGAACATCTTGATCCGTTTCGCAGCTTGCCGGGGGGGCGGACTCCTCCGCCCCTCCCTCGGCGACCTCCGCCTCCGCCTGAAGTCCTGCAGCGTCGCGCGGGCGGGTATGTCTCATCCGCCGCGAGACCGTCCTGGCCGACCCTCTGCCCGGCGAGGGGCCAGCCTCACCAGTCGGGCTGGCATTCGGGCGTGGCGGCGGGGCTCTGCGAAGCCCCGCCTCCGCCTCCGAAAGCCAAGCTACGTGGCACACCAGCAGCTCGGCCGCCACCCCTGCCGCTGTTGCCACCGCTGCCGCCGCTACCCGTAGCGCCCGCGCATGGTCCGCTCCCCGGGTGCCCCCAGGAAGCGCACTCGCCGCGCGGGCCGCCGCCATCGCCCCCGCCACCACCGCCTCAACAGTCGCGATCAAAAGGTCGCCGCTGGAGTATCCGCGGGACTCCCCCTGCCCGCGCGCGGCGCCCGGCGCCCCCTGCCGCGGACGCGGGATTCCGCCCGCCTCGGCACGGGTGTCGCCGCGCCTCTGCGCGTCGGTCTTACATCCGCGCCACATTTATGCGCGCGGCCTCATTCGCGCGCGATCATGCGGGAACCGCGCTGAGGAATCGGAAGCCAGCAGGGCGGTGCGCCAATATATCTCCTGATTCGGTGATGTGAATACACCGTGAACATCAGATGAATCACCACTGTTCGCGCGCCCGCGTAAGGAAAGTTACGTGGTTTTGATCCCCCCCCCCAAAAAGTGCCAGATTCTGCAGAATTGCAAGATTCTGGTCAGATTCTGGCAAAAGTCAAGATTGACTATGCAATCTCTGCCCCCAACCGAAAAATGATAAATGAGAGTTATGGAATCCATACATGACAGTTAGTGACGCACCATCCAAGAAATCACATCAGAATCGCGAAAACCAATAAATGAGAGTTTGTGAGGGGACGCCTTTATACAGCGCGAACATTGTGACCCCTGATCGCGAGGAGCACCAAGGCGGAACAGGTTTCAGCGGGAAGCCGGACGAATCGCTCGCTCTGGTCTCGCGCAGACCCGACGCGCCTTCGGCCGAGTCACGCAGCGCTCGCCGGGTATGGGGTACACGGAGAGGGTGAGTTGCGGGACGCGTTGCGGGCATGGTTTCCTAGAACAGGTGATAGGAATTGTGTTACAATAATATACCGTCCACCAAGAAACGCGCGGAGCGCGGGTGCGCGCGAAGCGCGCAGGCATCGGAATTGGCGGTTGGCGATGGGAACGAGCTCGAAGCGTGCGCTTCGGGGAGAAGTGCGGACCGCTGTCGCGGCATCGCGGCGATGGTACCCTGCTTTGGTTTTGAGAGCTGTATTTTTGGCGATTAAAATCAAGCACAAACTGGTGCTCAGTTGGCACAGCCATAGCGCCATTGTGCGCGGTCTGTGCATAGTGCGTCAGTGAGTAACAGTGACGAGAGCGTCGAACGGAACGGATCTGTCTCCTAGAAAATGCGTGTTTTACAGAGAGGCGCGGAGTTGTCGCGGCATCGCGGCGATGGCATCCTGCTCTCGTTTTGTCGCGAGCTCGTTTTTTTCTGTTTTTCCGTCTGTCGCAACCGACTTGCAGAAACCCATAAATGAGAGTTAAGGAATCAATAACTGTGAGTTAGTAAATCCTTAACTGTCATCGAATAATTTTGGCACCCAACTCGCGACTTTTGCCAAGGCAATGACTCGCTATTTCTTTCCTGGCTTTGGGGTCCAAAGACAAGCTGACGTTCGAAAATGTAAATGTCGGACCTTTTAATTCAAGACGTTTAGAATTAAAACATATTTTGAAAGTGGGTTTGTCTTTCAATGTCATAATGAAATAGTATAAAATCGGTCTGCTACTAATAAACCCCGTTACTACGCAAGCGTGTAGGAAGTCGCTGATTATTAAAGCGGGACAAACTGGACATTCATTTCTGCTTCGGCTCCGGGAGGAGCACGTAGCGGTTGCGCGCGCAGATGCAGCTGCGCCTGCCAGTTTTCCCGCTAATGTCCGGCGTGGAGAACACGTATCTCTGCGGGCGCGCGCGCATCACCACCGGGAAACGCGACGCAATTAGCGATGGCCCTGGCTCAGAATGTGATCCACATGAGTGCGAAAGATGTCCCACAATTGCAGAGTCAGCGGCATCGCTAGTTGCGCCGCCTTCCCGCGCGCTGCAGCCCGCGCGCCCGGTGAGAGATTTGCTCTACGCGACAGACTCTAGCGATTTTGGCGGGCGCGGCCCGCTGGGACCGCGCGGAAGCCATCCCTGTCGGTGACAGGTTCGATTCGGTGAGCGGAATGCCCCATCGCGCATATCTTTGCCGTTCTCTCGACGTTTCGGACGTGGTTCGTGCCCTACGCTCGGGCTCGACGGCCCGCAGAGCCGTACGCGCTCACCGAGAGTCCGAGCTGCGTTTCGCTGCGCGCGATAACCTCAGTGTGATAGATTGTGGCAAAACAGGTCGGTCGGCCGTGTCCAGAA
>Ga0307489_10003472_pt1 | contig 10454 bp, 16 predicted proteins | sample SB12metaG_FD_202247 | JGI IMG/M metagenome (GOLD analysis project Ga0307489, IMG submission 202247) | Sea-ice brine microbial communities from Beaufort Sea near Barrow, Alaska, United States - SB 1.2 | ecosystem: Environmental > Aquatic > Marine > Coastal | place: USA: Alaska | collected...
GATGACCGCCTATGTTAAGTGCTGGCGAGCACGTGTCTCCTGACAGTTGCCGTGTCAGTTTCATAGCTGAAAAACAAAAACAAAAAACAAAAACAAAATAAAATAAAATAACAAAAAAGTCCCTGAAAAAGACTTTAGTTTAGTCATATTAATAGCTAGTTAGTCGTTAGCCACCCTGATGCCACCTTAGTTAGTTTGTGGCTGATGGGTTGATCGTGCTGTTTCCTGCTGCTTTGCTGTCCTTTGTGATACAATCTCTCCTCTTCTTCTTCCATTTATCGCACCAGGCGGCCGCGGCCGACGCTCTGCGCGGGGTAAAGGACCGCAGGTGATCGTTGCAGGTCTAGTGCGGACTCGTCGCAGCAATTTTGGCGGCGATCCATCGACCACCGGCGCCAAACGCCCGCCGAACTCTCGCGATGGTGCACGGTGCGACGCCGCTTTTCAAAAAGAAGGTGGTCACCCTGTGCGTTCCTAACTCAACTCGTCGATCGGGAGTTAAACAGTGGGTGGTATTTAACGATGTTCACGTGGTATTTAGCGATGTTCGGGTGGTATTATATTTAGCGATGTTCGGTGGTATTTGGTGAGTTCAACGATACTTATTCCGCATAGACTCTACCCCCTTTCCAGGGGAATAATAAATATTACCCCTGGGTCTGTAAACAGGCGGGCTGTGTCGCCACGGTCGGCAGGACGTCGGCAGGACGCCGCGGTCGGCAGGACATGCAGAATCTCACATTCGCTTTGGTCCGACAGCGACAGCGCAGCGACATCTTTTGCACTTTTGTTGAACGCTACGCCGTTGCCCTCGGCGTTCCCCTCTGAACCGCGCCACCGGCAAAGGCTGGTGCGCCGGGGCCGTCCGCCGCAGCTGCCTCTCGGGCGACGAACCCTCGTGGGCAGGCGAGCGCGCCGCACTCCCGGGCGCGGGAGCCGCGCCAGTTCCGTCGAGGAAAACAAAAGTAGTCTGAGACGTTCGTCTCGAATCGCTAGCGCCTTTCGCCATCTACAGAGCCCCGGAGCGAGGGTTGCGTGGGCCCTGGTAGACTCGAGATCGGCCGGCCTCCGCCGTCTCTCGCCTCTCGAACGTGTTTGGGCGGGGTGAAGCGAGCGCGCCTTACTCCCAGGCGCGGGAGTCGCCTCAGTTCCGTCGAGACATAAAAAAAGCACGACGGTCCACTCTTTTTTCTCTCCGAAGTAGCATTTCAAAGAGTCGCGGAGGAGCTTCTTTGGCAGCGCGACACGATGGCACCGCTGAGGCCGTCGCCGCTCGCGATGCACGGCCGTAGCAGCGCCGGCGCCGGCGCCGGGACCATCGGCGGCCCCGGTAGCAGCGGCCGCGGCCCCGCTCGTCTCGATACCAACGACGACGAGGACGGGGAGCAGGACTTCGAAGAGGTGGATGGCGACCGCCCGTGGCTCCTCGGTTGGCCTGGCAGATATGGCTCACCACGTCATCCATCGGACTTAAAACCCGCGTTTCTTGAGTTAGGCAACCTTTGACATGGCGAGCGATGGCACCCTACAACGTGGCGGGCAGTACCTGCGCCAGGCCCTGCTCCCCGGCTGCGTTATTGTGACCAAGAAAAGCACGTGTTTGGTGAACGCGAAGGTGCTCGACCCGCCCGGGGACGTCGGCCCCGTGCGCGTCAAACCCTTGTGCGGGCGGGGCCTGACGCGGCGCGGGGTCCCCGTTTCAGCAACCCTGACTGTTTGCTCTTAGTGCATCGGCAGTCACGCCGGGACGGAGGACCGGCGAGTGTGTACGCGTACACCGGTGCACTTCAGGAAACACTCAGGGAACCAGTGGCCAGGCCAGGGTGGAGGATGCGGCGAGTGTGTACTCGTACGGGTTAACTGGTACCCACAAGAGTCAACAGTCAGGGAACGAGTGGGCATGCCCTGCGCGCGGGTTGCTGACCGCGCTCCTCAACCTCGGCGCCGGCGGCGCCACCTCCTACCTCACCCTCACCCACTTCTCCGTGGGCCTGTGCGAAACTTGCGACTTCATTGTGGCCGTGCTGGCTGACCCAGGTAGCGAGCGACAAGCGGATGTTGCCCGCCACGTCATCATACTCATTTGTGACCCTCGTTTCTTGATAGACGGCAACCTTTTGACGTGTCGAGCAGTATCTGCCAGGCCCTAGATCCGGGGAAGCAGCGCGAAAGCGCGTGTTTGTTGGCGCGGATAATCGCGCGGAGTTTCAGGCGAGCGGGCGGGCCGGTGTTGCACGCTGTGATTCGCGCGGACGCGGAGGCGGGGGCCTAGCGCCGCGTCCCGACTGGTCGCTTTTTGTGTACGGGTGCTCACGCGCCGCCTCCTTCTCTGCCTCCTCCGTCTCATAGGGTGCACGTACACACTCGCGGTATCCTACTTTACCTCTTGTCGCATGGTGTACCCGTACACACTTGCCTCCACCACTGGTACACTTTGCGCAAACAGTGCGCGAACGCGTGTCCAGGCCCTACGCTTAGGAGGTGGAGTCGCGCATGCACCAGTACACCGTGAAAGACGAGCTGGCGCGCGACGACTCAGAGACCGGGGCGGGCCCAGACGGAGAGGGAAGTGGAGCTGAAAGTTCTTTCAGAGAGCCGGTGACGATGGATGTCTTTTCGAGCTTCGCGGTAGGGCTTGGCAGATTTTGCTCGCCGCGTCAAAGGATGCCAACTAACCAAAGAATCTAGGGTTCCAAACGCGTTGGATGACGGGGCGAGCAACACCTGCAAGGCCCAAGAGTTTTCAAAATACGTTGGATGACGTGGCGATCTGCCGAGCCCTACTTCACGGACTTGTACCTCAAGCCGGCGCTGCTCCAGCGCCCCGCGTTGCTTCGTTGGCTGGAACCGGTGGTGGGCGTCCAGGGGGTGATGTGCGCGCACCTGTTGACGTGCGGCGGGGGCGACGGCGGCAGCGATACAGCGTGCGCGGGATCACGCGTCATCGGGAGCGATGACTGGGACGCGGCGCCGGCGCCGGCGGGTGGCACAATAGCCTCCACGACGCAGCCCATGGTGTCTCTGGACGGGGCGACGGGCGGTCACCCCCTGGCGGCGTTGGCTGGGGCGGGCACCAGCTGCGCCGTGTGGGACGCGGTGATGCGCAACGCCACGGCACTGGTCGCGGCGCGGGTGATGGCCGTGGCCTCCGGAGTCATCGCCACCGCCGCCGCGCACGGGGCCCGCTCGCCCACGGGCCCAGGCTCCTCCTCGCCTGGCGGGGCGGGCTGTCTGACCAGCCTGATGCGCTCCATGTCCATAGCCGAGGCACACGCGCCCCCGCTCACAGCTGTGATCACGTTCGACGACTTTACAGCGGGGCCAGGGGTGGGGCCGGAGCATCGGGCGGGGATCGGGAAGGGGATGGGGGCGGGGGTTGGGGCGGGGTCCTTCGCCGAGGGTGCATGGAAAGAGGATAAGGAGGGCTTCGAACCGGGGTCACGCGGCGGATACATGAGAGGGGGTAGGACAGGAATAGCAGCGGGAGAGGGGGCATGGATAGGGGTAGGGGAGGGGGGAGGAAGTGAGTCAGTGTTGCGGGTGGTGTTGCAGGCCATATCATACCCGGCGGCACCAGAGGGCTCCGCGTGCCTGGCAGTGTTTTGCGTCAGCGGCGACGGCGGCGGTGGCGGCGGCGGGGGGGGTGAGGAGGAGGGGAAGGTGGAGGAGCAGGACGAGGGAGCTTGGCCGGCAAGAAGTGGGGCGGACGGCAAAGCGCCCGACCGCGGCGACCGCGAGGAGTTCCTGCGCCGGTACTACTTTCCGCGCTCGTACGGAATGGCAGGGCTGCGTTGTTGGTGTAATGGTGCTCGCCACATCATTCACCCAGCTGTTGACTCTCATTTCTTAAGACATAAATCCTCGTTTCTTGAATTAAACGGCATCCTGTGACGTGCCGAGCGTGATTCACGTGGCCATACACTCTGGTCCGCGGGCCAATCCCATCCTCCGGGACACTCCCGATATCGCCATCCGGCGCTGCCTCGTCACGCTGGGTGGCGGTGGCGGTGCCGGATAATCTTGCCGCGGCGCTGCGTGTATGCGCAGCGCGGGTGGCGGCTGACCACCTGCCGCCCAGCCGCCAGGCCAAATCTCCGCGGCAGGGACTGGCAGATGGTGCTCACCACGTCATAGGGTGCCATATCATTCAAAGAACGAGGTTTCGAAACATGTTTCGATGACGTGGCGGATATTGCATGCCACGTCATAGGGATGTCACCTATTTCAAGCATCGAGGGCTCAACATGCATGTCGATGACGTGGCCGGGCATATGTGCTTGTCTCTACCCCCTGGCGGCGCCTGGACGGGGTCATCCGCGCCACGGAGATGCCTGAGTTGGCGGTGGAGGTGGGCGGGGTGCATGATGTGCTCACGTACGGCTCACCCAACTTTGATGTTCCGACAGCGGTGCCGACCGTACAGGAAATACACTTGGGTCCGCCTGGCGTCGGCGGCGGTGGCGCCGGCGGCGGCGGGGGAGGACCTATGGGAGGCAAAGGGGGGAGTGGGGCACCAATCGGAGGCAACGGAGGGAGCGGGGGACCAATAGGAGGGGAGATGGTGATGGGGGAACGGCAGAAGTTGAAGCCCACACCGCTGGATGTGCGCTTCGCCGCAGGGGCGCCGCCGGGCGGCCTGCCTGGCGGCGGTGGAGAGGGAGTGCCCCAGAGTGCCTTCAAGCGCACGACGTTCGTGGCTGCACCAACTTTCAACAGCCCAACCGATGCCGTGGCCGCCGCCGCCGACGACGCTGACGCCGCCCACACCGCCGCCGCTGCCGCCTACGACGACGCTGACGTCGCCGCTTTTGCCGCCGCCGACGCCGCTGCGGCCGACGCCGACGTGATGACGATGCCGCCGCCACCACCGCGCCCGCCGACGCACATCACACACGGAGCCGACGGATGCGCGGGCAGGGCCTGGCAGATAGTTGCCGGCCACGTCATCAACACGCACTCTGAACCTTCGCTTCTTGGGTGAATTGGCATCGTATGACGTGGCGAGCATTATCTGCCAGGCCCCAATCCGCACGTCACCGCCGCCGCCGCAGCCTCCACCCCCGTGTCTTGAATCAAACGTGCCCATTACTTGACGAGGATCATTTGCCAGTCCTTCGGCGCCGACGCCGTCGCGCACACGGACGGCGACGTCTTCCTCGACGCGGTGTTCCGCTCCGAGATCCCGACGGACGAAAGTCAGGCAGGGGGGTAGTGAGAACAGGCACGCGTCTGACGTTACACCTCCTTCTCCTCCTCCGCGCGCCTGTATGTGGGGGGGCTGTTTGCTGACAAGCACGTGCCCGACGTTGCATCCCTTCCGCCTCCTCCTCGCGTGTGTCTGATTATTGACTCTGAAAATAAGGCATGCGGGCACGTCCAATCTCGGCGCAAGTCCTTATTCTCAATGACCCTTCCGTCAGGTGATCCTGGGCGTGCCGGGGACGGGGCGGATAGAACCCCCGGTGGTGGCGCCTGCGATCGGCAAGCCGCCGATGCTCGGGACTCCGAGCGATGTCAGTCTGGACATACTGCCGACGCCACCGCTGGGGGGGAGGGGGGTGCGAGGAGGGGCAGGTGGGAGCTTTCGGCGGAGGATTTTTGGCAGGGGCGGGGCGGGGGCGGAGGCAGTGGCGGCGAGGGAGGCGAGGGAGGCGGTGACAGCGGTGGCGGCGCAGGATACGGCGGCGGAAGCGGCGGCGGCGGTAGCGGCGGCGCGTGCGGCGTTGGCGGATGCGGCGTTTGCGGCGGTGGATGTCTCAGATGCCGCGGTGGCGGCGTGGATATCAACATCAGTGACCACGGCGGCAACGGCGCCGCCGCAGTATCGCGTCTCCAGTTCCCGGTCCGGCAGCCGGCCCTCCTCCGGCTGGGCCCTCGGCGGCCGCGGCGGCGGCGCAGCCCCCGGCGGCGGCGGCGTTGGTGGTGGCGGAGGTGGCGGCGGCGGCAGCGATGTTCTGGAGCTCGCCTCCCTCACACCCGGCCTGGTCAGCCGGTAAGGGCCGAGTAAACATCCAACACTCGCCGCGCCATCCACCACATAATGTACCAGTGCTCGCTGTGCCATCCATTACAAAGTGTACACCATAAAGTGCACAGGTGTTTGCCACGGCATCTACCATCTGTGCAACACTCGTTTCTTGCGTCACGCAGCATCCTATCACGCTGCGATAGCATCATCTGCTCGGCCTTGGCAGCCGGCGCGCCACCATCGACCCGTCCTCGCTTCAGACCCACCACCATGCCGCCGCCGCCGCTGTTGCGCAAGTGCACCATGAGCAAGCATTCGGGGGAGGCAGCCTCGGCGGCGGCAGCGTCGGCGGCGGCAGCGTCAGGGCCGGCAGCGGCAGCGGCGGGCTTGCGACGCCCGTACAGATCAACACGCTGGTGGCAGTGGAGGCGGCGGGGTCGTTGGGAGCTGGGGCGACAGGCGCCGGAGCTCAGCTGCTCGGATAGCAAGAAGTACAATCAGTCGGTGTCTGGCTAGTCATCTGGAACATTTTCTGGCCTAACCACACAATCTGCTGGTGACCGTATATCTAACACATGGGGGCGCCTCCTTTGTCTAAGGGGTGCACCGCCTGCGAATTAAATATTTTCAAAATGCGTTTTTGTGCCTCGGTACACGAAGCGCCGTTAAGCAAATCATTTCTGGGGGCTCTGCTGTGCTCCGTCACACTTACATCGACGTCGTGCAAAGACGAGCACACGTGTCGGGAAATGTGGCGATTGTCAGCTTTTCGGCTCAACTTACGCTGTTTTCCTCGAACGCGACTGAAACCACGTGTGTAAAAATCGTGCTAAGAAATGCTCAAGGAAAGCAAGTGAGTAAGAAGTGAAACGGAACAACCTGGCGTCGAGCAAAGGTATAATTCGAGTCCCGAGAACCGAGTCCCGAGTCTTGTAGTACGTATAAGCATCCACCCATAAGGTAGTGCTAAATGACCCTCCTTCCTGATCGCGGTGCACCAGCACACGCGCTTGCGATCCCCGATGGGCGTCGGCTCCATGGTGTAGATATCGAGACTGCCGTCCAGGGGCGGAGGCGCCATAACGTCAAACACGACAGACGCGGACTGCCAGCGAACGCTGCTGGGTTGTGCGGCCCCATCGAATCGGACCAGCAGTTGTGACGGGCCTCTCTGACAGGTGCGACGCAGCTCGGGGCGCTTCGTAGTGAGCACCGTGCAGGTGCACACCTCTGCACTGTTAGGTTGCCCGCGCGGTCGGACCACGGTCGCCCAGGAGGTGCCGACTAGCACGCGAGCGGGTCATCTGACGGCGGCGGAGGTGCCCTTTATTCGCCCACAAACGAGCTCAAGACTATACAGGTAGGGCCAAGCAACAGCTACGGTATGCTAGATGTTGCTATCAGAACAGGGTGTCCTCAAGACAGTGTGTCGTCAGTGCTGATGGTCGCCGCGAGCGAGTTCTGGCGCAGAGAACCGATGCTAACGATGGCAACATAGAGTGACGCGTCTCCAGATTCGCTCGCTGCGTGGCCAGCGCCGGCCCGATAACCACATATTACAACATCAAGAATCACATAAAACAGTACGGAGTATCAGTATGTGCAAACATGGGTGTACTGACCATTGCTAGCTACTTACCACGTGTGTTCGATGAGCGCCGGTATGAGAAGAGGTTGGTCGCCACCAGCGTGACGTCCGGGCACAGAGTACTGGCACAGAGCACCGCCGCGAGGTAGCTGGTAGCTGTACTGGCCGAGCAACTGCGTGTCGCGCCCGCCGCCGCCACCCGCAGCGCAGGGCCTTACATAATTCGTTGTGCAGCTCATACACCACAGCAACATACAAAGGTATCACGAAGGACACACGGCAAATGTGCGTGCTGTGTAGGCCCTACCGCTACGGCATTAGGACGCCTTGAGGGGGGCGGTGGGCGGCGGGGTGGTAGCGGCAGCGAGACGGTGGCGGCGGCGGTGGGAGGCAGAGGTAGCGTCGGCAGCGCGGTGGCGGCTGCGGCGGTGGCATTGGCGGCGGCGAAGACGGCGCTGGCGTTGGCGTTGGCGACGGCGGCGTTGTGAGCGGTGTATCGCAGCATCATGCCCCATATCCGGACTTGCTCGTCTGAGTCATCAAGCTTTCGAACGGGTGCTTTGAACTGCCTCGAGACCTGGTCAAGGGTCAATCAATTAACATCAAGATGATTGAAGTCAGTGTCGGTTAAGTTGTGCGCACAACTGTGTGCAATTGGAGGCGTATTCGCGTTTTATATGGGCAATTGGTGTGACAGTGAGACTGTGCTGATTTAAGGTCATGCACCCCTCATTCCGGATTTCTACCATTCATTTTTACGACATTTATGTAACTCAAGATTCTCGGGTTATATAGTCGCCGAAACAAAAATTTGTAAGAATTGCCGCGCGCGTGCTGCGTCGCCGCCGCCATGCCGAGGGCCCTGAAACTTTGGACAGCTCCGACCCTGATTCGGACTCTCCCCAAGTTTCGCCATTTTAGGAGACCTGACGGCGCGCCAAGGGGTGTGTTTGTGTGGTGTTCCGGCGATTTGGGAACTAGCGCATAGACACATCCCCGGCGCGCCGTCAGGACTTCTAAAATCGTGAAACAGGGGAGAGTCCGAATCAGGGGAAAACGCCAATGATTCTGGGCTGTTGGCGAGGCGGCGGCGACGCAGCACGCGCGTGGCGATTGCTACCGAATTGTTATTCGTTGTTTGTTTTTGCGACTATTTTGCTTGAGAATCCTGAGTTAAATGAACGTCGTAATTCGTTTCTGGTATGAGACTAGGAGGCGAGGAGAGGGAATATAGAATGCCTGAATTCAGTTTACATTATTACAAATACTTCAAAAAGCAAGGCTAAACAGTCAGGGGGAACTAGCCCCGTACACTCTGAAGGAGAGTGAAACCTGTGTCCTCTCACTAGTAGCTAGAGAACCCATGCCGGTGCTATAAGCACCGCCCAACGCACAAAAATGGATGGGAGGGTGGGTGCGCACAATCGTGCGCACAAGGCAGAGAATGGCCTCCTGAGCTAGACTAGCCCCAATTAACAGGTTAATGAACATTAGACTAGGAGGCGAGGAGAGGGAATATATTATGCCGAAGAGTTTGGTGCCACAGGCATCCACAGCTCCAGCGTCAGGGTGCGTCCTCGAGCAGCCAGCCAAAGAAAAAGCTGGCGGCAGGCGAGGGGCGCACCGAGGGGCAAATGTAGTCGTCGACCACGTCACTGTTCTTGGCCCATCCGCCGAAATAGCGGATGACGTCGAGTGACCCGAATGGCGCGTGCAGCGGACGCCGCTCCCTTGCAGAGACTGTGTGACGTCCACGTGTAGCCAGGTGGAGGCGCAGCCCCAACTGCGTTCAGCACCGATTTCATCCATGTGTTCTGGATGGTAGCTGTCCAACGCGAAGGCATGTCGCTAGGGAGAGCCCACAGGTGAGTCGGTGGCGAGAAAGCTGAGCCTCGAGCAACGACATACGCAGCGCTCCGAGCAACCGCGTAGGTCAGCAACATGGCTGCCATCGCAGGATGCGCTGACACGGGAACGGAAACAGTCGTCACCTTGTTGAGGGCCAGTCGCTTCTTGCCTTTTACAGAGTTCGAGAAGTGACGAATCTGACGGTCGGCATGGCCGACCGGATCCACCGTGAGACCACCGACGCTCAAAGAGTGCATGGTGTCGGATCGGTTAAACCACTGGAAACTCACAACAGTGGCCAGGGCGTCTCTGAAAGCCCGTAGGGCCTCCGGGGTTGTGAGTGCTTTCTGAGATGGAGAGAGAGCCAAATCTTGATTTTGCTTGGCCACAACCGCCGGCAAGGCTGCGCGGCGGGTTGGCTCCACCTGCGGCACTTGCAAACCAGCGTGACCTGCCTGCGCATCAACCACCATGGGACCCATGGCAACGGGTTGCCGCTGATGGTCCTGAAGATAGCGATTTGTTGCACTGAGGTACGGTTGCATGCTGCCCGCCGCGATGGTTTTCAAAGATCCAAGATACGCGATGTACCGAACGATCTGCGCAGCGGTGACGTCGAGAGGCGTAATGCTCTCGATGCGGCAAAAAATGAAGAAATGGTCGAGCTCACTGAGATATCCAGTGTATGTGCTCTGTTCCTTCGACGACGTGAGGAGCGCCAAGGCAAGAGAACCAAGAGCGTCGGTGCCAAGCAACGGAGCCAAAGATGCTCCCATGCTTGCCACCCATGGCGCCTGCGAGGCGGGCGCTTGCAACCTGTATTTCGGCCTAGCGGAAGACCGCGGGCCTATCGGGGCGACCACGTGCGCTCCACCACCTCCGAGGAGAAGAGGCGGCGGATTCACAAGGGCCGCACGCTGAATTTGTCGGTGCTGAGTGTGCAACCATGCCGGAACGGCACCTTGCACGCCACGTTGCTCCAATTGGGCATCCCGACTCCCTCGCGCGCACCGTGCCTGCCAGGAAAGAACAGGTCGCGCGCTAGCGGGT
>Ga0307489_10003473_pt1 | contig 10452 bp, 7 predicted proteins | sample SB12metaG_FD_202247 | JGI IMG/M metagenome (GOLD analysis project Ga0307489, IMG submission 202247) | Sea-ice brine microbial communities from Beaufort Sea near Barrow, Alaska, United States - SB 1.2 | ecosystem: Environmental > Aquatic > Marine > Coastal | place: USA: Alaska | collected 2017-05-06
CTCCTCCTCCTCCTCCTCCTCCTCCTCCTCCTCCTCCTCCTCCTCCTCCCCCTTCTCCCCCTCCTCGGAGTTGGCATCTACAAGCTGGGACTGAATACCGGCAGCCGGCGTGCCGGGCTGCTGTGAATCGTCATCAGAGCCCTCGGCACCTGTGAGCTGGGTATGTGTGCCGGCGTCTAGCACTGCGGGCCCGGCGGTCGCGGCGGGCGCTGCAGGCGCGGAGAGCTGTGGAGGACAAGGCGCGCATGCCGTCTGGGCCGTGGCCGCATCAAGCTGGAACTGAAGCTCAAGCGCGCCCTCTGCCTTGGCTGCTGCAAGCTGAGTCTGAAGCTCGTGCTCCCCCTGCGCCCTGGCAGCTGCAACCTGGGAATGAAGGTCACGCGCGCCCTGTGCCTTGGCCGCTGCAAGCTGTGTCTGTAGCTCGCGCGCAATCTGTGCCTTGACTGCTGCCAGCTGGTACTGAAGATCACGCGCGCCCAGTGTCTTGGCCGCTGCAAGCGGGGACCAGAGCGTCTCAAGCGCACGCTCCTCCCCTTGTGCCCTGGCAACTGCAACCTGGGCATGGAGCTGACGCGCACCCTGTGTCTTGGCCGTCGCCAGCTGAGTCTGAAGCTCACGCTCCTGCGCTTTGGCAGCTGCCGCTTGAAACTCGTGCTCGCGCTCCGCCTGTACCTTGGCAGCTGTCATATGCGAGTTAAGCTCACGCAGCTCACGCTCACCCTGTATCCTCACAGCTGCCATCTGCTTATGAACCTCACGCAGCTCATGCTCCCCCTGCGCCTTGACAGCTGCTAGCTGGGTATGAAGCTCACGCGTGCCCTGTGCCTTGACAGCTGCCACCTGCGACTGAAGCTCGCGCTCCCGCGCCTTGGCAGCTGCCATCTGAAACTGATGCTCGCGCTTCGCCTGTGTCTTGGCAGCTGCCATGTGGTTGTGAAGGTCACGCAGCTCACGCTCCCCCTGTGCCTTGACAGCTGCCACCCGAGACTGATGCTCACGCAGCTCACGCTCCCCCTGTGCCTTGACAGCTGCCACCTGGGTCTGAAGCTCACGCTCACCCCGTGCCTTGATAGCTGCCACCTGATACTGAAGCTCACGCAGCTCGCGCTCGCCCCGTGCTTTGACAGCTGCCACCTGGGATTGATGCTCACGCCGCTCACGCTCCCCCTGTGCCATGGCAGCTGTAAGCTGGGTCTGCAAGCTGGCGGCAGCACGACGGGCTACCACACGGGGGCCAGGGCGAAAGCCTGGTACCTCCTTGCACACACAGTAGCTTCTCAGTCTCTCCCTCACTCTCTCTCACGGCGCGCTACCGCGTCTGTGGCGCACGCCGGGTATCGATGGTCGTTGTATCGCAGGACGTTACGGTGGTGAAGACGGCAGGGGAGCAGCCAGCGGTGTGCGCCGAGGAAGTGACGCGCTGTGTGCGGTGGTTGGGATAAGGTCACGGCGCGTTGGCTGCTCCGAGGAAAAGCGACGTTTCGCGTGCTAGAGGGGCGACCGCTGGGCACCCCTTCCCCTCCTTCGCGCCCCATCTGTTACTGTGTGTGTGTCGCTTACTCGTAGGGTCGCCGTCGGCCTTCCTCTTCCTCTTCTCTCACAACGAGCAGCGCATACTCGACGGAGGCGACGGGGGGCGGCTCCGACCCCCTTCCGCGCTCCCGAGCCCTTCAGCGTCCGTCGTGCACTGCACCCGTCACAACGCGCCATGTCGCCTGCTACTTCCTCGTGCGCCCCGGACCACCCTTCCCCCACTGCCGCCTACCCGGCTCCCGCCTCTGCCGCGGCCGCCGCCTCCAACCCTGGGTGTTTGCCTGTGCAGGGGAGAGTCAACATGTATGAGCAACTTACCCGCCGCTCCTGCGCCGACGCCCGGCCCGACCCCGTTCCGGCCCCTGGCCCCAGCCCCGCCGCCCCCGCCCTTGTCCCCGCCGCCGCCCCGCCCACCCCCGCTACCGTCGCCGCCCCAGCCGTCACCCCCGCCAACCCCGCCCCCGCCTCCGCCTCACCCGCCCCCGCCACCGCCCCTGCCATCGCCCCCGTTGCCTCCGCCCCCGCTGCCGTAGCCCCCGTCGCCCCCCTCGCCGCCACCCTCGCGTCCATGACACTCGCCGCTACCTCATCCGCCAAGTCGCCGCTGCTGGTAGGACCTGACGGATAATGCATGCTACGTCATAGCATGCCATTCAACTCAAGAAACGAGGGTCTGCATGTGGATGACAACGCGGCAGGCGTCATCCGTCAGGCCCTAGCTGATGGAGTTTCTCGACGAATACTCTGAGCTCTTTGAGGCGGAGGTGCTGCGGCGGCTGGACCCCGCGGACCGCGCCGTGCTCGCGCAGGTGGGCTGGCCGTGGCTGGCGGCGGTGGTGCGGGCGGCGGGCGCGCGGCGGCGGGCAGGGGCTTACAGTCATTCACGTATCAGCTCATCCGGAGCCATTTCTGTCAGTTAAACGACCACAACCGCTGGACGCATTCCTCAAATAGTGCTCACGTCAAGCCGAAAAGTGGGCGAGTGTAAGCCCCTGGCGGCGGGGCGCCCTGCGCCTCTCAGTGGCGGGGAAAAGCGCGGGGGTGCCGCTCATGCTCAAAGTGAGGCCTGGGGGGAACTGCTCGCCACGTCATCATCCACGTTTCAGACCCCCATGCCTTGAATGAATCGGCATCCCTTGACGTGGCAAGCATTATCCGCCAGACCCTAGCTTGCGGAGTTTCTTGGGTCCGCTGAGCGGCTGGCTTGGGCCAAGGCGAACGGGTGCCCATGGTAGGGGCTGGTGGGTAATGCCCGCCACGTCAGAGGATGAACACTGACACAGGATCCGAGGGGTCTAAATGTAGATGGTGACGCGGCGGGCATTACTCGCCAGAACTGGCATTTAGCCTTCACGTTTACTTGTAATGTTCGTTTGTTTCCTCTTCGCCTGACCGTAGCCCCCGGGAGGAGATGACGTGCGCGCTCGCCACTATGAGAGGGCACCTGGATGCGTTGCGGTGGGCGCGGGAGCACGGATGCCCGTGGAACGGGCTGATCGTTTGCAAAGCCGCCGCCGCGGGCGGGCACCTGGCAGGGGCTTACACTCGTCAACTTGTCAGCTCAACCCGAGCTGTTTCTGTGCGTGTATCGACCTTCAAGCCTGCACATGCGTTAAATCGTGCTCAGATTGTTCCGAAAAGTGGACGAATGTAAGCCTCTGGCACCTGGCGGTGCTGCAGTCTGCGCAGGCGAACGACTGCACGTGGAGCGAGGACATCTGCGAACTCGCCGTGACGCAGGGGCACCTCGAGATATTGCGGTGGGCAGGGGCTTACACTCGTCCACTTTTCAGCTCAAGCTGTGCCGTTTCTGATACAAAATGCACCCTACACATCTCCCAAGATACCCCACAATATCCCCTGACACCACCCAACACCTCCCAAACACCCTCTAAACAACCACTAAATGCACCCCCTATCCCACAGAAAGCGCTTTCGCTGAGTCGAAAAGTGGACGAGTGTAAGCCCCTGGCGGTGGGCGCGTGATCACGGTTGTCCGTGCCCTGCCCTTGATGACCTCTTTGCATTCGCCGCGACGAGCGGGAGCGTTGAGATGATGCGTTGGTTTTGGTAGGGTCTGACGGAACTTGCCTGCCACGTCATCATCCGCACACTCGACCCTCATTTCTTGACTTCATTGGTAGTCCTGACAGACTCAGTAGGTCCGGCGGCTTGAAATAGCAGAGAGGGTTGGTCAATGCTCACCAATTGAGCGCCAGGGGGCTCGATGAACGTTTGTAAATAGGAAAATCCCCTACGACGTGGCGAGCGTTATTCGTCAGGCCCTATATTTCGTGAGCAGGGCTGCCCGTTGACTCCTGAGTTATGCTCCATGGCTGCGCTGTACGGTGGGGTCAGACGGAGAAAAATGCTCGCCGTGTCATAGGATGCCAATTCAGTCAAGAAATGAGGGACTAAATTGTGGATGATGACGTGGCAGGCGTACGGCCTGACAGATAATGCTCGCAAAGTCATAGCATGTCAATTGACTCAGGAACCGAGGGACTAAAGTGTGGCCGATGACGTGGCAGGCATTATCTGTCAGACCGTACTGTATGGGCACTTGGAGTTGCTGATGTGGTTGCAGGAACGTGGCTGCCCGGCTGTCCTCGGCAGGTGCATAGACGGCGCTGCTCGTGGTGGATTCGACGAGGTGGTGGAGTGGTTGGGTCAGTTTACTGCCAGAACGTGGTAACAAACCACCGCAAACTAGTGCCTAGTCTGTAAAGCGTACTACCTGAAGGTTCTCGTACTATCCGTAGTATGTAGGCGTTTGGTGGTTTTGACCAAAAGTCAAATGACTCATGGCCAAATTGCCAAACTCCAGCTTATTAGAACTTACTAGAGCTAGCCCACAGACTAGGCACTAGAGAGGGAGACGCTCCCGCGTGTACTGTATGCGGAGGCACCAGCCGGAGTTGACAGGTTACAGGGCCTAGGTTGATAGAATGCGGCGCGGATTAAATTAGTTGTCCCTCCGTTGGGTTGCTCCCTGACTATGCAGCCACCGATCGTTCAATATAGCCAGGGACTTCGAATCCATCCTTTTAATCGCTCCCTGTGCAGCTTGACCCTCTCTCCCTCTCCTCTCCCTTACATCTCATCTCACTTCTCGCCTCTTTCACTTTCCTCTCCCCGCTCTCCTCTTCTTTCCTCTCTCTCGTGCACGACGGCACCCTGACTGACAAGCTGGTGGCGGAGGCGCGGGGCTTGGGGATAAGCCTTGAGGGAGAATCATGTGGAGGTGGAGAAATCCTAAACCCTGAAGTCGCGAATCTAGCATCGACGAAAGCAACTGATTTCAGCGCTTGGAACTAATATACGATGAAGCGCACCGGATCTGGCGAACGAGGAGTACGCCGGGGGGGGGGTGCGGAACTAGATGGACACGTGCACGTGCGGCTCAGGCACAAGTAATCTCGTACCTCCTTTAACACTTGACATTCACATAAATCGAAAAGATGGTAGTATCTAGCTATCCGGGGAAGTTGTTCGTAGCATATCATGGTCCATCTCACCGTGCATCGGGCATCCATCGATGCAAAATCTATGTATGTGCGTGCCACACATTGAACGTGCCATGCGTGTCTAAGCATGTGCGTACCAAACATCGAATGTGGTATGTGTGTCTATGTATGTGCGTGCCAAACATTGAACGTGTTATGCATGTATGCGTGGGAGTTCCGACAGCTGGGGGCGTTTACAGGAGACGGACGACGCGTTCAAACACTCCCTCCGGCAGCCGCCCCCAGGTGTCGGGCAGCCGGCGCCGCAACATGAACGCGCTGCGCCCCCCCCGCCACCACCGCGCCTCCGCCGCGTGCGCGGCGCGGCGCTCCCGCCGCAGGTCGCGCGGCGCCACACTCGGGTCGCGGAACGCCACGACGCGGGCGACGTAAGGCTGCCGCTCCAGATTCACCTCGATATGGTGGCGCAAGTCACAACTGGAAGCAAAAATTGACAGCAGTGTATCGAAAAATCTTAGAATCAATTGTTTCAAACCAGTCCCCCTCCAACACGGTCTTCAGAGCGAGAGTAGACGCTTCCGCGTGTACGAGGAGGCACCAGGCTACAGCCCTGCCCCCCGTAAAGATATCTCAACTCGGGTCCAACCGGCACAGGGGGACCACTGTCACGTTGAAGGGGGGTCAACGCCTCATCATAGGGGGTTCACTGCCACATTACAGTGGGTCACTGCCACATTACAGGGGGGTCACTGCCTCATTACAGGGGGGGCTCTGCCACATTACAGGGGGGTCACTGCCACATCACAGGGGGGTTATCGCCCCGCCTCAATGAGAACGGCCTGGCTCGCGTCTGACTCGCCGGCGGGGTTGAAGTACCGCACCGAGTTGTACCAGTGCAAGTTGAAATTGAAAGCAAAATGTCAAAGCAGTTCTTCTGATTATAATCCCAAGCGCTGCAACCAACATGTGTTTTAACATGGGTGTCACATGGATTTAACATGTGGTTAATATGGTTTTCGACATGGGTTTTTAAGTTTTAATGTTTCAACAAGCACCGCCCTACCGCGTCAGGATCAAACGTGGACGGACTGGTACGAGCGCTGCTGCTGGTTCCCGCGCCGGTCTGGGGGGGAGGGTCGTAACCATCGTAGCCAGCGTTGGAGTTCATCCAGTCCTTCAGATCTTGCTCGCTGTCGAGGCGGAACCATCCCTCGTCCATCTTCCGCGCCGTCCTCCACAGCACGGTGTCCCGCTTCCTGGACCATTTGCCTCCTCCTCCCCCTCCTCTTCCTCCACCTCCTCCGCCTCCCCCTCCCCCTCCCCCTCCTCCTCCTCCTCCTCCTCCTCCTCCTGCTCCTCCTCCCCCTCCTCCGCCTATTCCTCCTCCTCCGTCCCCTCCTCCGACTCCGGGATCCTCGTTGTTCTCGTCTTCATCCCTGCACCCGTACTCGGCAGCGACTTCCTCCCTCACCCAGTCCACCTCTGTCAACGCCCGGAGTCTAGCGGCGTAAGTTGACATCGAAAGCAAAGTTTGAAAGCAGTTTCTCATCTTCTAGTATCGAGCACTTATATCCAGGCGCTTTCAATGTGGATGTCATAGGGCGAATTTGCACCGCCCTACCGGGGCCAGTGCGCCGCCCGACCCGGCATCAGCCCCACGAAAAACAGCGTGCGCATGTCCAAACAAAGTGTAGGGGCGGCGCAAATTGAAATTGAAAGCAGCACTTGAAAGCAGTTTATCGTATTTTACACAGGGGGCAGGACGAAAGCCCGGTGCCTCCTCATACACACGGAAGCGTCTCTCTCGTATCGTATTATGGTTTAAAGCGCTGAAGCCAGGCAACGTGAAGGTCCAAAACGGATGTCAACACGTTCCAAATTGCACCGCCAGAGTGGCCAGATATGATCTGACGTCGATGTGAGATATGGGGTATCAATGGGATATCGAATTGGGACATTGGATATGGGATATGGGGTATCGATATGGTCATCCTAGATATCGACATGGGATATGTTGTCACTCTGTGCACCGCCCCACCGCGGGCGCTGCAATGCTCCGGGCTTCTCGGGGTCCACCAGCATGTTGTTGTTTTCCTCCACGTAGGGGCGCAAGTTGAAACTGAAAGCAATGTTTGAAAGCGTGGCATCACATGTCGGTTTTAGTCGCTGAAAGCAGGCGCGGGCAACCAGGGTTTCAACTGGTTTCAACTTGCACTGCCCCCCGCCCCACCTCGACGACGTAGTCCACGATCTAGCGGCGCAAGTTGAAAGCGAAATCACATTTTGAAAGCAGTCGATCGCATTTGAGCGTCAAGCGCTGAAACCAAGCGCGGTCGTCCTGGGGTCAACCTTGGGTCAGCCTGCACTGCCCTACCATGAAGGCGTTCACGTCGCGCGCCTTGCAGCAGGGTCATTGAGAACAATCACTCGAACCGAAATGGAAGTGTGACTAACCTTCAGTGTGCATGGGCAGGAGGGTCATTGAAAGCGAGCACTCGAACCGAGATGGGAGCATGGTTTACCTTAGCTTGTCCCCAGTGTAATTGCTCATCATACATTCGCGCGGATGAGGAGGAGGAGGAGGATATTCAACGTCGGTCGAGTGCGTGCTTTTACTAAACCCCACGGACCTTGGTGGCGAATCGTTAACGCACTTTCTCACATTTTAGTTTCAAGCGCTGAAAGTAGCCCCTTTCTATACGGGATTGAACTGGGTTTAACCTGCACCGCCACACCTTGGCCCATAACGAGTGGAGTCGACCCTCCGACGGAAAACTGGGACCTATCCGTGGGACGGATCGGCGACTGAAGAAGGCTGAGTACGACCACCTCCGCGTGGGGCCTGTACGAAGATCGGGTGGGGGTGTCAAACGGGGATTTGTGATTTCTTGAGTCATAGACGTTCGCTCACACGAATTCCAATATACGAGTGCCTTACGTACACGGAGGGCACTGAATCGTGTGGGTGAGGGTCTATTAACTCAAAGATCGTGCCCATGACCCTTCCCACCCGATCTGCGTAGATGACTGAAGGATATTGCTCGCCGCGTCATAGCAAGGATGGCATTGTGCTCAAGAAACGACGTTTTAAAATGCGTGGTGGAATATGACGTGGCTGGCAACATCAATATCTAGCAGGCCCTACCTCCGCGCCTCGACGCTGACGGAGCCGTCCTGACCCCTGCGCCAGCCGCCCGCGCAGCAGGGTTTCTGAGAACAAGCACTCAATCGAGATCGCAGCTGACTACCGTCAGGGTGAATGCTCGTACTGGGCAGGCATGGGGGGCAGGACGAAAGCCTGGTGCCTCCTCTAAATGCGGAAGCGTCTCTGGCTCGTACAGACGCGCGGACTCGTTTTTTCGTTCAAAGTCGGTCGAGTGTTTGTTATCAATATAGCACCTGCCGTCATACGGTCGCCGTCGAACGCCGCATCGTGGAATACGTGCCAGAAGTCTGGCGCCGCGGGCGAGGGTCCGGAAGATGTTACTCTCGCCACGTCGTCGACACGTATTGCAAACCTCGTGTCTCGAGTTAAATATCTCTTTCACATATCGTCTCTCATCTATATTATCTCTCTCCTCAGTCCATTCCCTCTCATCTCCCAGCTCTCCTCTCTCCTTTCTCCTCGCTCCAAGCTCCTCTCTCCTCGCTCCTCTCTCCCCAGTCTTCACTCCGCTTTCCTCACTCTCCTCCTATATTCTCTTCTCCCATAGTATATCCTCTCTCCTCCCCGTAAACGCGAGCAGTACGTGCCAGGCCCTACCGCGGGCAGCGTGTCAACCGCCAGCTGCCACGCCGCCACCAGGTTCTAGCGGCGCAAGTTGTAATTGAAAGCAATTTTTGAAAGCAGTTCATCAGATTTCAGCTTCAAGCGCGGTGGGCAAGCGCGGTCAACCTGGGGTCAATATGAGGCCAACCTGGGGTCAACATGGAGTCAACCTGGGGTCAACCTGGGGTCAACCTGGGGTCAACCTGGGGTCAACCTGGGGTCAACCTGGGGTCAACCTGGGGTCAACCTGGGGTCAACCTGGGGTCAACCTAGGGTCAACCTAGGGTCAACCTAGGGTCAACCTGCGCCGCCCAACCAGGTCCGTGTTAGTGGCCGCGACCCTCCGCTGCACGGCGAACCGCTCGGCACTGGTCATGCCGTACCAACACGACGCGTCCATCGTTTGCTGTCTGCGACGTGCCGAGTGTGGCGACTCCTGCGACAGGGGTGACACTCCCCAAACCAGGGTCTTAAACTCGGCCACTCTTTCGGCTTAACGTAGCGATACTTGTTGGGGGGGCGGGGGCAGGTGCATCACTGGTGAGGGGGATGGGTGGGCAGGGGGCGGGGCATCTTCCGTGGGTGGGACGTGGGTGGTGTAGGATGGATGATGGCTCAAGCGCAGATATGCTGGGTGGCTTCACTTTGTGAGTGCAAAAGCGGCTCAAGTTGAGTTGAAAGGTGGACGTCGTAGAGTGCAAGCCCCTGCCCATAACCTGGAGGTTGCCCTGCCTACACCTGTCTTTGCGGCTATTCTCGAGCAAAATCTGTAGCTCTGTCTCCTCGGGGGACAGAGAGCTCCACAGTCTCGCACCGCTGGGCCGCCCCACGCCCCACGCTGGCCCCACGCCCACGCCCCCGCCCCCGCCCCCGCCCCGCCCGCCAGAGATCTGAGAAGAGAGCGACAGACCGGCGAGCGAGGGCGAGGGGTCGGGCCCGCCGTCGGGCGCGGGGGGCGACGACGATGACATGAGGCTTGGGTGCGCCGGACGGGCACGCGGGAATGCGGCGCAAAGCAAAGTGCCGCGACCGCCTCCCACCCTGAAACACGACGACACGGACAACAGATCTGTTGGAAATATTTCCTTCCTCCCCACCAGATCCGCCAGCTCCGCCTGAAACCTGCCAGCCGCATAGAGTACTGAGGATGTCGTGGTTGAAGTTTTCGGAGCTTCCGAGAGGCGGCGTGTGGTTTATTCTGTTGTGCGATTGGGTGAGTTGGAAGCGCACTCACCACACTCGCGACCATGCCGGCGCGCGCGTCGAGCAGCAGCGGCGGCGTTGTCGCCGCCGCCACGCGCGAGGAGGTGGAGTGGCTGGAGTGGCTAGATCGGCAAGACGTAGACGAGGAGATAAGGAGCTCGACCGAGACGAAAAGAAAAAGAGCGTCGGTCTCCACGCGACGGCTCCGCTCTTGGTCGAAGAACGGGAGCTCGCCAGGGGCGCTTGCGGGCGGCAGCGGGGGCGGCAGCGGGGGGGGCAGCGATGGGGGCAGCGGGGGGCTCGGGGGTGGGGGCAGCAGGGGGGGCGGGGGTGGCGGCAGGGGGGTCCGGCGTCGCAGCGGGGGGGGCGGAGGGGACGGGGGGGACGCAGGCGGAGACGGGGAGGACAGTATAGGGGGCGGGGTCGGGGTCAGGGGTGGGAGCGATATCTCTAGGCTGGTGACGGGGAGGAGCGCGCGCG
>Ga0307489_10003474_pt1 | contig 10449 bp, 14 predicted proteins | sample SB12metaG_FD_202247 | JGI IMG/M metagenome (GOLD analysis project Ga0307489, IMG submission 202247) | Sea-ice brine microbial communities from Beaufort Sea near Barrow, Alaska, United States - SB 1.2 | ecosystem: Environmental > Aquatic > Marine > Coastal | place: USA: Alaska | collected...
TGTAAGGCAACTCTTTCTGTGATTCGGTGGCGTTTTTCCGGCGGAATATCTGAGCCGTGTTTATGTGATTTAGTGGTTTACGGACACCCAGACAGCGTGAACATTGCGGGATGGGGTGGCAGATCGCGTGGACCGCCAAGGCGACACAGGTTTTATTGCGGGAAGCCGTAAGTACAGCTCATTATGGCCCCGCGCAAACCTGACGCGCCCTCGGCCGTGTCCCGCAGCGCTCGCCGCGACGCGCAGCTCGCGCACCAATGCCGCTCTGCGCTCGGATTTAGGGTGAATTGCGATCGCACCAATGCCACTCTGCGCTCGGATTTAGGGTGATTGCGGGGACGCTGTGATTTAGGGTCAGCGGTGAACGGAAAGTTCAGGTTTGGGATTTAAGGCTTAGGGCTCGGCGGATGGCGGTTGGAACGCGTTCGAAGCGTGCGCTTCTGGAAGAAGTACGGAGCTCTGTCGCGGCATCGCGGCGATGGAACCTTGCTCTGGTTTTAAGACCTGTATCTTTGGCGAATAAAATCAAGCACACCAGGTGCTCAGCTGGCGCAGCCATAGCGCCATTGTGCGAGGTTTGTGCATGGTGCGTCAGCGAGAAATAGTGCTGCGGGCGTCGACTTGAACGGGGCTGTCTCCTGGGAAATGCAAGTTCAAGCGAGAAGAACTGAGCTGTCGCGGCATCGCGGCGATGGTACCCTACGGTTAGTGAGCGCAACAAAAATATTCTTTCCATTTTGCCGGCCGACCGCGTAGTTCCTCACACATAAATGTTGAAACGTGTACCTGCGATTTACGAAATGACTAGATGCGATTTAGTAATTCATTAAACCCAGTCTCCGACCTGTGTAGGGTCAGGAGATCCTCATGTGATTGGTCGAGAGAGTGATTCACTGAGATCTGATTGGCTGGATCTTTTGCACGTTTCGCGCCAATTCTGTTGGTAACTTTTGAGGCCAACCCAAGTGGTTATCGGAATCCGAGCAACATTTTCGGTGGATTCGCGGCGGGGGGCGAGTCGGGTCGGCGAGTCGGTCTACATCGTGTGGGCGAATACACCCCTCAACATAAACCTTAAACCCCAAATAGCCCTAAATGTACATAGAGTATGTCGTATGAGCAAAATGACCCAAGAAGCTGACTGGACTCGTCCGAAATTGCCCAGAATCCGCGGGGGGATTGCTCGGATCCCGATATCCACTTGGGTTGGCCTTATGGTCCCTGATGGGGCTTTGATCAGTCCATCAGTCCCCCGCGTCCCTGATTGGTCTCGAGGCTGTATATATGGGGGTCAGGGGGTAGTCATACTGGAGACTGGGTTTCAACCCAGTCTCCCCGTTATAGTGCTATGACAAAGTGCGCAAAACCACTTAGACACTTAGAAACCAGTAGTACTAAGTAGTCCAAATGGAGCGTTCTGATTGGTCAAGCGGGCACTAAGTAGCACTAAGTCTCATTAAGTGTCTAAGTGGTTTCACGCACTTTGTCATAACGCTGAAGGCCCTCCTGTAATTGGTCGAGAGAGATCTACCGAGATTTGATTGGCTGGATTTTCTTGCTCGTCGCGCCAATCATGTTCGTGAATGTGTATGGTCCCTGATTGGTCAATGGGCAGTCCATCGTTTTTCCACGTCCTTGATTCGTCGAGGGCTGTATTTGGGGGGGTCAGGGAGAAGTCATGCCGGAGACTAGGTTTAATCCCCAAAGCCGGGAAACAAATAGCCAGTCATTTGCCTGGGCGACAGTCGCGAGTTGCCGGCTGAGATCGCACAGTCGATTTGGACTGTTGCCAGAATCTTGCCAGAATCTTGCACTCACCAGAATCGTCGCGTCGGGCCCAAAACAGGTTCGAGTGGTCTTTTCAGCTTTTTTTGGGAGGTTGACGGCACACGAATGACGCAACATGTGCGGCGTCCGTGGACCAAACCCAGCGGCGAATTGCAGAGCCGCATGACCATACGGTGTGCGCAATGGAATGCCAGCCGCGCCGCCACCTGGCAACGTCAACGCGTTGCTGTCGCGCCTCCCGTGCGAATCGCATTCTGCAGGAACCTTCATGTCTACCTCACGTTCAGACAGGTCCAAAATCGGCCATGTACCCGAACTGAGTACCTTGAATTGGTAAGATGACCAAAATGCAGTCTGTTTTTGGTCCAACAACGGTCTGACGCGCGGCACGAGCCGGTGTTGTTTACAGTGGTAACTGGGCCGAATGGCCCTCAGCTGACACGCGCCATCAGCCGGCGATGCGCCATCGCACGCCGCCGCCCGCCGACGAGTTGTGTTATTTATAGATGCTATAGGGAACGCGTTCCAGCTACGCGCCGTGCTCGCGAACGTCGGCGTGCGTGCTGTTCCGCGGCGCCATGCGGGTGATTCGACAAAGTCTTCGTATGGTGTCTATTTCAGCTTGGGCATGTCCTGCCGGCTGCGGCGTTATTCAGAAACTCCTCAAATTCGGACACAGCCCGCCTGTTTACAGACCCTGCACCAATTTCCGCTTGCAGAACGGTGCCCGCATACGCAGCCTACGCTGATGGGCCTGGCGAGCTCAGCATAGCCCAATCTTGTCCCCATCTGACCAACCTGCCCGGGACATTTGGTGTCTCCCACGCAGTGCCAAGTTTGCCTGTTTTTTGGAGCAAATCGTGACTCTTTTTGACTCCTGACACGGTTTTTGGGATATGGGAGCGCGGGTATCGGCAGCGCCGCACGCGCAGAACCAAAATGTGCCGGGCAGAGCATGTTCTATGCGACCAAAGGCGTCGCTCCATTCCAAAAAAACACTCTTTCATTGAGACTTGGCATGCAGGCGCCCACCCACGCGACAAATCGATCGCCCGTTCCTACCACTGTGTTTTACAGTTCCTGATCCCCAAGAAAAATGTTGAGCCAGGGTCACATAACCGGTTTCCTCGCACATAATGGAAAAGGTCGCAAAAACGTTACGCGGAGTCCGTTTGGCGGCCCGTCGGTGAGGACATGCAGAGGCTCATCTAGTCAGGCAGAACAAAGAAATGGCACCATTCCAGCAAACCCGTGGAAACTGTCAAGATGCGCGAATGGCGTAGGGCTTCGCCCGGGACACGAAACTTGATGTGTATTCGCGGCGATCCACCGAGCAACATGTGTGTGTACCTCTTGGCGACGCCGCCATGGCGGCCTATCAAGCGCGTGTGCACGGTACCCTCGTTTCCACGCAATTTCGGGACAATTCGTTTCGTTAACTCGTCGATCTGGGTCTAAATCGATCTCACCTGTAACCTGTAAGAGTAATCCAAAACGCGAAAAAAATACGACGAAAAAAACCAAATAGTGCCCCGAAATCGACATGAAAAGACCACCCAAAGCTGTTTTGAGCTCGACGTGTTGCACTTTTTGGAGGGGTGTCAAAATCACGAACCTTCCTTCCGCGGGCGCGCGAAAATTGGGGATTCAGCTGTTCTGCACGGTGTATTCACAACGTCTCACAAGGAGATATTGGCTAATCGCCGTGCTGGCTACCAATGAGCCAATCAAATAGCTTCGTGGCTTCGTGAAACGCCAAGTGCGACGCTGTAACTGAAAATGCATGCTGTACCGGTACTCAAAAACACCTTTGATGCCCCCCTCAATTGGAACTGGATCATCAACGCATGACCCTCGGTCAAGACGTGTCGATGTGTTTCGATTAATAGTCACCTGGCTTTGGGGTTTATGTCCCAATGATTTTTTGTGGCTGTGTGAGCGTTCACCTTGAAGGTTGGTCATGCGGGCTCGTCCGATCACAGCTCGATCGCGTGTTCTCAACACCCCTCCCGCGGGGCAGCGCCACGTGGAGCTTGCTGCCCGCGGACGCCACCTCCCTCGCTGCCATGGAGCCGCTGCCGGTTGGGCCGGGTAGATACTACCCGCCACGCCATCCAACGTATTTTCAACCCCCGTTTCTTGAGTTAAAGGGCATTCTATGACTTGCACCCAGCAGATTTTTCCTGCTGCGTCATCCAACGCATCGTGAACACTCGTTTATTGAGTTACGGGGCATCGTATGACGCGGCGAACGATGTCTGCCGGGCCTCAGCTGGCGGAGTTCCCAGAGTGCGGCGTGCTGGCCGGGGTGGCTGAGGCGCTGAGCGGCGGGGTGGCGAGCCAGCCCCCGCACTCGGTGCGCACGTGGGGCGAGCGCCCTCTCGCGGATGCCAGCAACACAGGGTGCCTGATCATGATCAGCGCGGCGGACCAGCACATGGTAGGGCCTGACGGATATTGCCCGCCACGTCATCTAGCGCGTATTGAGCCCTCGTTTATTCCGTAGTATGCCATCACATGACGCGGCGAGCAATGTATGGAGCCCGGTCAAGCCAAAATTCCGGATAGCCGGTGATTTTTTCAACAATCGGTTTACGGGCACGAAACCAGGACTCTGCGCGTGGGTAGTGTGCGACGGATTACCCGGGGGGCGCACGACAACCCCGCCGTACGCTGCGTAAAACGTGACGGCGCCGCTGCGCGACGTCAGTCCCACCTTAGCAATGCCGGATACCACTGATACGGCTGCGCTGGGTGCGCCCTGTTCGTTGTCGTCGGCGCCAATGGGCCATCTCGCCCCGTGCCATCCCCCACCCGGCATCGACGCCATACCCTAATACGTCCGAAATCAAAGTGTTGATGCCGCCAACGTGCTCGCAGTGGTCGAGTTAGTCTGGGGGCATTGTCCAGCGGCGCCGCACTGCGCCGCATAGCGAAGCCTGTTTGTCGGATTTGCACTCAATTTGCCATGATGGATTGTTTGGGTGGGTGGCCTGTGGTGGCGTGAAATTGCACAGTAGGTGGCCATCCCGCATACTCAAAGGTGTCAAAAGTCGCCGAAACGCACGAAGGAAGGCTTATTTAGACGCCGCGGCGCCTTCAAGGTTCACCGCCGCGCACCATTCCAGCCCAGAGCGCTATTCTAGCGCTAATCTACAGGCTGTTACTGTTGAAAGCTGCCCCAGAGCGACGCCTCCATGCGGTCATGGATGGGCGTGGAAAGGCCTCGGACAAGCACAACTCAATGGAATCGTGTCTAACTCATCTAGAGCTTTCCGACGAAGGCCCCATCAAAAAGTGCACAGTGTTCCGGCTGCGCGCAACAAAACGACGGGATATGCACGGAAATACCCAAAATTTTCGGTCAATGTGCCACCTGGCACCCAACTTCAATCCACCGTAAGTTTTCATTCCTTGAGTGGTTTCGAAGAACAGGGCCGGTTTCGAACGCAGTGTAAAAGATGCGTTTGACCGTGGGTCTAACTTCTGAAATCCGGAACATGTTCTTCTTGACCGGAATTCATACAATGCCTGCCGGCCCTAGCTCGCGGCCTCGGAGGTACTGGCCATGGCCGCCGCGGCCAAGGTGCTGGTGGTGCGCACCAACATCTGCCAGCTCAACGAGGCGTGGCTGAGGCCGTTCCTGGCGGCGGGCGGTGCGGGCGCGGACGCCACGCCGGTCAAGGGGCTGGCCACTGGGAAGTGCGTAGGGCTGGAGTTCGCCGGCGCGGTACGGCCGGCCAGACCTTGCCCGCCACATCATTCCATGCGTTTCGAGCCCTCGTTTCTCGAGTTATTGTCTCATGATGTGGTGAGCACTATCTCCTGGGTTGGTTGCCCGCCCGTCGTCCAATGCATGTCCCACCCTTGTTTCTTAATTTACATGGCATCCTACGACGTGGCGAGCATTATCCGCCCGTCCCTGGCTCGCCCGCTCGGCCCTGGTTTGACCGCTCGTCGTTGAACGCGTTTCGAATCCTCGCCTCTTGAGTTATACAGCGTCTTACGACGTGTCCATCGCGGCATCCGCGCGGCGCTACTGCGCGGGGTGCGTGGAGGCGCTGCGGGGGATCGCGTCCAGCGGGGGCTTCGCACTCATCGACAACCCCGAGCAGTTCGCCGAGTGGCGCTACATGGGCGTCGAGGGCTGAGTGGGGGATTGTTGAGTGGGGATGAGTGAGTGGGGATGAGTGGAAGCTCGTTTAGCGGCGCTAGCTGGGCGTCAAGGGGTGAGGGGGGATGAGTGGGTGGCTGTGAATGGTGAGAAGCCGAGTGGCGCTTAATGGACGTTGAGGGATGAGGCGCAAAGCGTTGAACGTAGAGTGACACTACGTGGGCGTGGAGGGCTGAGAGGCGGCAGTGGAACGCAGCGTCTGCATGGCCGACGAGGGGCGACGGGTACTCGGTTGGAACCCAGCGTCTGCATGGGCGATGAGCTCTGAGTGGGGGTGAGTGAGTGGGGATGAGCGGTGAGACGCCGAGTGGCGTTGCAAGGGCGTCGAGGGCTGAGGGGTGATGGGTGGAGGCCAGCGTCTGTATGGCTGTCGAAGGTTGAATGGAAGCCGTAGTGGCGCTACATGTGTGTCGAGGGCAATGTGAGGGCGACGGGTGGAGGCCAGCGTCTGTATGGCTGTCGAAGGTTGAATGGAAGCCGCAGTGGCGCTACATGTGTGTCGAGGGCAATGTGAGGGCGACGGGTGAATCCAGAGTGGCGTTGCATGACCGTCGAGGGCTGAGTCGCGAGTGGAACCTAGCGCGGAGCAGGCAGGCGAGAGAGCGGGTGCTATGGGTGCGAGGATCACTGAGCGTTGTTGCACGGGAACGGACGGAGGTCTGGATTGAACAAAACTGTAATGATGGGGTTCTCTGGCCGTAATATCTCTATGATCACCACAAATGGACTGCAAACTTTTGATCTCACCGGCGGCACCCTGGAGACGCCGTGCGTCCATCATGTAATGGTCTCCGCCGCCAACTGTTGTGCCTCGCAATGAGTAAATACTCAATGATTTGAATCATAGCTCACATTAGCTGTACGTCTTGTTGGGAGCTAGCTGACTGCTGTGCCGGGCAGCCGGGTCGTCGGTTTCTGCCCTCGAGGAGATATGTACCTCCGTGTTCTTTCTGCATTGATCGCAGCTGCACCACATCCGCATACCCTCTGTCGGCTGCTGCGTGCGGCGGCGTTCCGCCACTATCCGCGCGAGCGGCGTTGACGTCCGCCCTCCCAGTGATTAACCACTCCACCACAAGCACATGTCCCCTAGGATTGCCTTGTGCAGCGGAGTGAGGCCGTAATTCGTGGACGCCTTGTTGAAGTCCGCCCGCACATCAATCAGCAGCTCCACGACATCCACATGCCCCTGTAGGGCAGCCATGCACAGCGGAGTGTCGCCATCATCCGTGCGAGCTGTGTTGACGTCCATCCGCCCAGCGATCAGCTGCTCCGCCATATCAGCATGCCCTTTGTAGGCCGCTTCGTGCATCAACTTGGCGCCATTATCCGTGAGAGACATGTTGAACCCGTTATGCCTGCGCCGTGATCAGCAGCTGCACCACAAGCACATGCCCCCCTTGGACTGCTATGTACAGCGGACTGCCGCCAGTCGTGCGAGCTTTGTCGATATCCGTCCGCGCAGCGATACGCCGCGCGACCACAAGCACACTGCCAGGTTCGGCTGCGAAGTTCGACGCCATGGCACCGTTTTGTGGGATGGCGTAGTTGACGTCCGCCCGCACCGCGATAAGCCGATCAACCACATCCACGTTGGCTGCGATGTGCAACGCCGTGGTGCCGTCAGGCGGGTGGGCGTAGTTGACGTGCGCCCCCGCAGCGATCAGCCGCACCACCACCTGCGCGAGGCTGAAAATCTCGCGAGGCCAAGATGTAGGGGCGCAAGTTTAAAGTGAGAGCAAAGTTTGAAAGAAGTTTATATTGCACTTCCTCGACGCTTCAAACTTTATTCATCCACGGGGGGTAGGCAGTCTGTACCGACCCGTCCAGCCTGACAGAACGAATGCCTGGTGCCTCCGTACACTTTACACGTCTCCTTGTAACTTGCTAACTTGCACCACCCCACCCGCTGGAGCAAGGCCTCGTTCTGGCCGGCGTGGCAAGCCAGTAGGGTCACCGCGAAGGCGGCGAGACGTTGCTCCTTGGCCTGGAAGCGCGCGCGCGCTGGCGCAAGAGCGCACCCCGCCACGTGCACCGCGAGACCAGCCGCCCGCCCCGCCCACGCGCAACCCTCGGCGGCGGTGGCGCACGGCACGTCGGGCGCGCTGGGGCAGGAGAACTTGTGCGCCGCCAGGTTGCCTCGCGTGAGGGTTGCCTCGCCGCCGAGTGGCCCGGTCCCCTCGCCGCAGTGGCGGCACATCGCGGGCAGCGCCGCTATGCCATGTTCCACTTCGAGGTTGCGGTTGAGCTCCGCCGGTGGCGGGCATCGGCGTGCAGGGCACAAGGGTGTCGCGTCCTGCCCGGCTGCGTGCGCCCGCAGCTCGTCCAGGCAGGTCCCCCCCCACCTCCGTGGGGTGGGCGCACAGGATACGCCCGCGGGAGCACTGCTCCACCCGCCCGGCGGGGGCGTCCAGACAGATGCAGCACAACAGATCTCCGGGCACTATCGCGTCGTCGCGCGCCCTCGTCGCGCCGGCGCTCATGGTGCACGTGTCAAGTCCCCGTGGGTGTGGCGCCGTGCGGGTGGTTGTGGCGGCGGCGGGAACCTATTTCAGATCGAGGCTGGCGGAGGGGCACACCCTGCTCGTACGACAGGGCTGAGCCGGCCAAGAACTGTCCGAAAGGTGGCTCACGCGCGGAAACGCGCTCAGCGTCGCCGACCGAGGGTTTTCGGGATCTTTTGTTGGGCAGAGCGTTTGGTAAGGATTCTGCCCGACCGAAATTCAACTTGGCGCCTCCTAGAATCCTCGATCTGGCCCCCGTCCTGCCGACCGGATACACCATCGCCTAGATTCGGTGGTTCCAGGCGCCCGGAAAGACATATCGCCACCGAGACTGTCGCAGCGAGTCCCTGATAGACATGTGGTGCTCGTCCACCGCCAATTCCCAGGCGCATGTCGTCAGAAGCGCCATCCCGGGCGCGTTTCCGGACCCTCTGGCGTTGTCGGCAAACATGTTTTCAACAATGCCGACCGGATTTCGGAGTTTCAGACGCGCCGACCGGGTTGTTCACAGTGTGTTCCGGTCGGCAGGACGGGGGCTAGATTGACGATCCCATATTGAATTTCGGTCGGGCAGAATCCTAACTATCTTTGTGGTCCTTCCGTCAGACAAAACGATCGGCGTGATCGGTCAGTCAGCTACTCCCGCATCAGGGAGTCACCTGGCTCGCACATTTCTTTTTATTTCATAACGTTCATCGAGCCCCACGGCGCTTCACATGGTGAGCTTAACCAACCCTCTCCGCAATTTCAAGCGGACAGACCTCAGTCTGTCAAGGTTTATGGCCATATCGAGGGGCATTCTAATCTGATGCTAATGCTATTTTTACTAAAGGTTATAGTATTGGAGGTCATTACCGTTGTTGAGGGTCTTGTGACAATATTAAGGTTGACGTTAGTGAAAGCAGATTTAATATTGATGACAGGAGAATGATGTTGATCTATAATCACTCTCTTCTGCACACTCAGTGTTCGATTCACTCCGCATCCGCTTCATCTTTCTCCGTCCTGGTCTACCCCGTCCATCATCTTCAGTCACTTCCAATCCCGTCCCTCTTCCTCGTTTTGGCCACCACTACTTTCATCTTTTGGCCACCACTATGACTTAATCCGTGTCCACCCCCTCCTCCTTGTCCCCTTCTGCCCCTGCCCCTACCCCTGCCCCTTCCCCTCCATCCTCCCCTTTGATTTCCTGTCCCGGCGCCTTCGCACCTCCCATTTTTCCAGCTTGATTTTCGCCATCGGATTCCAGTGCTTTCGCGCCCTGCTAGGGAGCCGGGAGCCACAGCTGGGGCAGTACCATCCCGTACTCTCCGTTTGTTGTCTACAGTCAATGTCCACGCAGTACCTCGCAATCACCACTCCAAGGCCATCCCGGAGTGGGTCCCTGTGTACCTTCCCAGCGCTGGCTGCCTCCCTTTCAGCCGCTTTCTGCCTACCTGTAATAGTTTTATTCGCCGTCCGGTGTTCAGCCGCCTGTACCTTGTCACGCTTGTCTAGTGCCGAGATGCCCCGCTCGATTTCAAGACGTTGTTGCACTTGGTTACGCATATTCCATAACTCCATGGCTCCGGCTCGCATAATGGATGCGATAGCTGAGTTGACGTCCCGAGCGTCCGCTGGTGATTGCCCCATGTTTCGCATCACCGCTCTGAATGTCGGTGGCGGATACCCGAGCCCTCCCAGGACCGGGTTCCAATCCGCACATATCCTGCGAGCGCCTCCATTCCCCCCTTTGGCACTCGTGTCATCTCCGTCGACTCGGGCTGTTCTGGCCCACCAACGGATATCATTCGGGATGAGTTCCACAGGGCACCCAACTGGCTGTCGTGTTTCCCTTTGAGACACGAGCCACGCTTCCAGTCGTCGCTTGAGCCGGATTCCGTCGTACGGTTTCTCTTTCTGCGCCGCCAGGTTCTCGAACATGACTACTGCGATGACGTGCTGTGTGTTGTCCGTTCTCGCTTTGCCGCCTCCTTTCCAGTG
>Ga0307489_10003475_pt1 | contig 10449 bp, 18 predicted proteins | sample SB12metaG_FD_202247 | JGI IMG/M metagenome (GOLD analysis project Ga0307489, IMG submission 202247) | Sea-ice brine microbial communities from Beaufort Sea near Barrow, Alaska, United States - SB 1.2 | ecosystem: Environmental > Aquatic > Marine > Coastal | place: USA: Alaska | collected...
CACAACCATTTGTACGTCGAGTCACTGGGAAAACTGGCTGAGGGAGACTGGCTTAGGGGAGACTGGCCTAGGGAGCGGTTGATCGGGGAATCGGGGTAAGGGAAGGGTCGGTCAGGGACGGGTTGATCGGGGAACGGGGGTCCAGGGAACGGTCGGTCAGGGAATCACTAAAAGCAAGAGGAAGATGTGTTGAAGGACATGTTGAGCGATTTCTGCTGACCCTCCCACTTCCAGCCCCAACATCCCGGCCATCGGATTGGGGACATTTTGAGCGGTTTGTGCGGGACCCTGGCTGTTGGCCGCCAACATGAGCGCCACGGAGGCGCGCGCCAGCGCTGAGGTAGGGTCGTGCAGGTTGACCCTATCAAAGCCACGCTGACAGCGCCTGGAACTAAGCGCTTGAAAGTATAATATGATGAATCGCCTTCAAACTTTGCTTTCAATTCCAAGTTGCGCCGCTTCATTAAGGCCGTGGTGAAGTCGCAGGAGTGCACCAGCCTGCCCTCGCTGTTCACCACCGCCGCCGCCGCCGAGCACGAAGAGAGCGGGGGACACTCGAAGGTCCACCCTGAGGAGGAGGGGGGCAAGTACCGCATGGTGCACGTGGTGCGCAACCCGGATGACTTATTCATTCATTGAATCTCAGACTTCGGTGAAGCACGTTGAGTAAGGATTCCGATTGAAGCCGAGTATTGAGCTATGCACACCACAATATTTACCTCATATGAGGGGACATTACCTCATATGAGGGTCCGAGATGAGCTATGATGATGCCTCTGCTGACTAGGACGTCCCGACGATCCGTTCATAATGTCCCTCATATACTGAGGACAGTACCCACAACACACCTGGACGTGAGCACCGCAGGTGCGCAACCCCGTGGAGGTGCTGGTGTCGGGGTTCCTGTACCACCGGCGCGGGCCGCCGGACGAGCAGTGGCTGTGGGACCCCGTCAAGGAGCTCGGAGGTGCGCCATACTCCGCGCCCCGTGCCCGTTCTCCCGGGGTCCCAAGCTTCATCTGGAGTATGTAGTTTCGGGTATTTTGGCAGATTCATCTGGAGATGATCAGGGTGTTCTGGGTGCATCATGTGGATTTCTTTTTTTGATTTGGGTGCCTTATCTGGAGTCGGTGCTTGGGGTGTTTACACACCCCGGTACGTGATGTCATTCTGAGCATTGTGCATGACGTGATGTCATTCTGAGCATCGAGTGTGGGGTACCTGTGGCAGGCATCACGTACGCGGAGCACCTGCGCGCGGCGTCGCCCGAGCAGGCCATGTTCGCCGAGGTGGGCATGGTAGGGCGGTGCAGGTTGACCCTATGAAGCCCGAGATGAAATCGCCTGGAACTAACCGCGTGAAACTAAAGTGTGGTATATTGCTTTCAACTTCTGCTTTCAAATTCAACTTGCGCCGCTGCAGCATGGCGGACGACGAGCTGCGCATGCTGGCGCTGGCCTACCGCGACGCCGAGCGGGTGACAACCCCATCCACTTTGAACTAATAATCTATCCACGTGGACCGACCATCCTAATCTATCCACGTGAATTTAACATCCTAGTCTATCTACGCAGTTCTGGTGGGGGGGGCAAACGGGGATTTGGATCCTCTTGAGTTAATAGACGGTCGCTCATATAAATCACAATGTAGATCAACCTCCGAGGTTGGGAGGTTGATTTTATATTGGCTTTGGTCTATTAACTCAACGATCGTGACCATACCGCGCCACGCTCAATCCCCAATTGCCCTGGACACCAGAACTGCGTAGATCAATGGGGACCTAACATCCTAATCTACAAACGTGGGCCTAACATCCTAGTCTATCAACAAGAAGCTAATATCCTGTCAACGTGGACCTCACATCCAATCACCGTAGACCTGACGTCTTATGATCCCGGGCACCGGCGGCACGCAGGACCCCAACGCCATCAACGTGCAGCTGGAGTCATTCTTCAACGACTTCGACAACACCATCACCCGCGTGCTGCACTTCCTCCAGTTCCCCGAAGCGCAGATCCCCGCCATGGCACGGCCGCGCCCTCAACCCCAGCAGACCGCTTGGTCTATCCGCCTGACACGGTGGATGGAATAGGCTGATGTCGGTATATCGCCTGAGTGAAATGCCTATACAGAGTTGCGGGCGAAGCGCCAGTGCTCCGCGCAGGAAAGTGGGCGCCAGGTTGAGCGCCCATACAGAGTTGCGGTCAAAGCGTCAGCGCTTGGCGCGGGAAGCGATATACCGAAATCGGCCTATTGATCAATGCCCACCGTGTAAGCGCGCTCTTTACACGTTAATTCAAGAGATAAGGTCTGGAGGCGGGCCCTGTGTCATGGTTGCGGTTGCGACCACGTTCGACATGCGGCGGTGGAGCCAGGAGGAGCTCAAGGTGATCCCAACATCACATCAACCTGCACCGAACATCCTATCACCGTGAACACAACATTCTATCAACGTGAACATGATGTTCTATCAACGCGGAACTAACATCGTATGAAGTGGAGACCTGCAGGTGAACGAGCACTTCACGCAGGCCGAGGACCGCAGCCCGTTCCTGGCCGTCATCCAGCAGCCGGGCACGGTGGTTATTGAGACCAAGCTCTCCACCGGGGTTCAACCGACGAACCACGTCTGCATGATATGCACCTAACCCACATTGAATCGATGGACGAGTCCACGCGTCGGTGTGAGCATTCGCTCTGGAGGTCAGTCTTGCGGGCAGGTCCGATGTCGGTTCGAGCGATGGTTATGAATGACCCTGCTGTGGGGCTTCCTGAACAAGACCATGAGCTACATGCGGTACGCCATGGGGTACGAAGACGTCTACCCGCAGCTCGACTGAACGGACTGACGAGTCAGGCGTCGGATACGACGAAGTCTACTCGGATCAGCGGGGTAGGTTAAATGCTCACCGAGTGAGCACCGTGGGACTCGTCAGATGAGCGTTGGTGAAAACAAAATAAAAAGAATCCTTTGACACGGGGCTCTGGTTGGGGTTGTGCGGTGCCGTCAAGGCAAGATGAGCAGTGCTGAATAACGCACATGATGCGTAATAATGGGAGGGGGGGGATTAGCGTCAACTGTGGTGCGCGCACGGCCAGTGGGCTTGCGGGTGAATAGTTTTACATTTTCCAACAACACAGCTGACAGACGTTTTCTATAAAGGCAAGGCATGTTTTGCGTATTTCCAAACGCACGAGCGCAATCAAACTAGCGCAATCTAAAACGCCCTGGGCACATGCGCCGGCTTATTCCGCGACGGGGATGCCGTTGGCGCTCGCGTTGTCTACGATCCAGGGGTGCTCTAGCAGCTTGCTAAGCGGCAGCCCGTGCTGAGGATCAACGTAAGTATGCTCTCGCCACGTCACATGATGCTGTGGTGGCAGTGGTGGTGATAATGTACACTGTGCAGTGGCCGAGGTGGCGAGCACAGTTCACTACGAGTGCCTCTTTACATGATGTTCCGAGCCCGGTACGCACCATACTTGTTCCGGAGATTCCGGGCTCTGCACATGGCGATTTTGTCCAATATCAACGTAGGTACGCTCCCAAAACACACCTGCTTTCCAGGTTCCCGGGTTGGTACCGAACATTATTCAAAGAGTGCACGCGTGCGTAATGAATGTGGTCGCAGGCCCCACCGGTCCTCGGGCTCCTTGACCAGCAGCTGGCTGATCATGTCCTGCGCCTCCGCCGACACGTGCGGCGGGAAGTGCAGGTCCACCTTCAAGATCCGCTTGTACGTCTCACTGTGTCCCTCCGCCGCACCGTAGAGTACCGGTACACACTGTGCTCCCCACGTCATTCCCTGCCATCTCACTCGATGAACGAGGGCATACGACGCGGTGGATGACGTGTCGAGGACGCACGCTGCGGCATACGGCATCGATTCGTCGACACGGCGACACTTTAACTGAATAATCGAGGGCATGCGACGCGGTGGATGACGCGTCGAGCACTTCGCGGCATACGATGTTAGTTTGTGGAGGCCTGCCTCGAATGGCGGCACGCCGCACAGGAATTCATACGCCAGCACGCCCAGGCTCCACACGTCCACCGCCACGTCGTGGTCGCGCCCCTCCACCATCTCCGGCGGCAGGTAGTCCAAGGTCCCGCACAGCGTCTGCCGCCGGCTGTTGGGCGCGTGCACCGACCACCCACAACCAGGGTCGTCATATGTCACGCTCGCCAAGTTATAACATGGCGTTTAACTCAACAAGCGAACGTCCTAAAATGCGGTCGCGGCGGCATTGGGGTGGATGAAGTGGCGCTGGCGCCCGACGTTGCGTCATAGGATGTCACATAACTCAATAAACGAACGTCGTTTGAACGCGGTGGCGGTGGGTGGAGAGGTGCTGGCGCCCCATCAGGGGACGCCAGTGTCAGACCAGGGAAGCGTATGCGGCGAATGCGCACGTGTACGCTGGTGTATTACGAGCGAAGGGGACGACGTGGGTGGCCCTGCCCGAAGTCCGCGATCTTGAGGTCGCCCTTGACGCCAATGAGCAGGTTCTCCGGCTTGATGTCGCGGTGGATCACGTGCTTCTGGTGGCAGTACATCAACGCGCGCGCCAGGCTGCCGATGTACGTCGCCGACTTCTTCTCGCTAAACGTCTGCGAAACGCGGAGGAACAAGCGAGAAAAAAAACGTCAGTCCCAGCCAGTTCAAACTTGTCGACAGCTAGAAAGCGGGTCTGCTATCCAGTTCCAAGGGTTGGTCAGACAGTGGGGTCAGCCGCAGCCACCCAGTTCCAATAGATGGAGGCGGTCGTGGGACGAGTGGGGGCTCAGCCAGCCAGGTTCAACCGGAGTGAACCAGCCAATCATGAGCGGGTGGACCGCTCGACACTCTCCTGGGCGTCAGCCAGCGAGGTCCAGTGGGTTCACAACTCAATACGTTCGTGAGAGGTTTGGTTTTTCTGTCTTTGCCGTTTGCTGTGGCTCGTTTCATTTTGTGAACGGGGTGCTCTGCTCCTGCTCCTCCACACGGCCGCCTGGGGTCGCACCTTATTCTTCTGCAGATCCTTGTACAGCTCCCCGCGCGCGGCGTACTCCAGGATCAGATACACGCGTTTCTGCGCGGTGCCGGGGGGGAGCGGAGCGTGGGAGGGGCGTCAGAGGGAATGCTCACAGCGACTGAAACTTGAATTATCAAGTCGGGCGCGAGCAAAAAGCGCAGTCGGTACAAGGGGAGCGAGGCACGAAACTGCCAAGACACCCTTCGCTGAGGTTCGGGGGTCGGCGGCTTTGGGCGCGTCGTGTAGAGGGCGACGATGCGGAGGCGTTGCAGAGATGGTGTTGGGTGACTCACCGCGACGAGGGTGGTGTGTGAATGACTCACCGCGACAAAACTTGAAAATGTGGGCACGGGCAAAAAACGCAATTGGTGCAAAGGGGACCGAAGCAAACTGAAGGTTCGGAGGCGGCGGCGGGTGTATCGCGCAAGGGCGATGTGCGGGTGGTTTTGAGGCGGTGTTGGGTGACTCACGGCGTCGTAGAAGTAGCCGTAGAGGCGCAGGATGTTGGGGTGCCGCAGGTGGCTCTGGATCTCAATCTCGCGCCGCAGCTGGTGCTCCACGTGACTCTCCTGCAGCTGCGTCTTGAACAACACCTTGAGCGCCACGATGTACTTGCTCTGCTTCTCGCGCGCCAGGTACACGTTGCCGAACTTGCCGCGCCCCAGCGGCTTCCCGATGTCGAAGTCGGTTAGCTGAACGAAGCGAGCGGCGAAGGAGGGTGGTAGGTGAGGGAGGTGGGCAGGGTACGTGAATGGGCTGGACGGGTAAGAGGGTGCGTGACATTGACTTCATAAGGTCGATAAGAAAGCAGGGAGTCGGGGGCCGGTGTGAGCTGCGGTGATGGGGGAACTCACGTCGGAGGGAAGAGACACAGGGAGAGGAGGGCAGGGGCGCGAGGGAACGGGTTGAGGCATAGGCAGTGGGCAGCAACAAGCAACAACAAAAGCATTCCCCTCTCTCGCGTGTCCGTTTGATTGAGACGTTGGCGGAGGTAGTAGTAACGCCGGAGACTCGGGTGTTGGCGGGGAGGGGTTGCGCGGGCAGCAGGAAGCTCGTACCTGCCAGCGCTTCTCGTCTTCTGCGGACTCGCCGCTGGTGCTCGCCGTCGCCGCCGTGGCTCGACCCGACGACGCCGCCGCGTTCTCCTTCCCGGCATCCGCTCTTCCCCCCTCCACGCTTTTCCGTTTTCCAAGGGACCTCTGCGGTAACACTGCCGGCTTGCTCAAGGCAGCGTTCGGCGCGCGGACCGCGTTGCCCGACGCCTCGGTCAACACGCGTGACTTGCCGTTAGCGTCCATCTCTCACAGGGACGGCCGCGTGGTCGCCAGCGACAACGCGTGCAGGTGCCGTGCGTTGTGGATGCTCCGGGATGAGAGCTCACCTCCAACCTCGCGAGCTCACCTGTGTTTTCATATATATTGCACTCATAGGGCCCCTGTAACACATTTTAATGTACCCCCCCCCCTTTAATCAAACTCGTGACGCGAGATCCATTGGCGGGTCGATCGAGTGGGAAGGGCGGTCGGCGGCACAGTGCAAATTCCGGATCTGCGCAGCCGCGGACGGACAACGCCGATAAAGCAGGACACCTCTGCAAGAACACAACCAGCGGCGCGCCCAACCTTCCGGAGTGAGGCCTCTCCCAACACGCGACGCGTACACGAAGCCCTCGGTTCCCTTCGAGAAACGCCGCGCGACGCCCGGCAGTCACAACCAACCCGACAGAACATATAGCAATGTCCGACGAACAGCCTCCCACTGCTACTCGGAAGGCGGGGGATGCCGTGGCAGGGGACGCGGCGCGCGCGGCGCCCAGACCGCGCGTGGTGTCGAGCGCCGATGACCTGGCGCGCGCGCTCGGAGGCCTACCCCCGGTGCCCGATGCACCCGAGCTGGAGCCGGCCCCTGGGCCTGACTTTGGCCTGCTGGAGGTAAACGCGACCTCATCTTGCTGTGGGTTCAAAAAAAAAAAACGCCCCGCACTAACCTCCAGGCCCACCCGTTCCGCGCACTGTTCCACACACTAACGCACCGCACACGCGCTGCACACCTCAGGGCTCGCGGCTGGAGGTGCGGTGGGTGATAAGCGAGGGCGACGAGGAGGCGCCAACCGGCGAGTCCGTCGTGTGGTGGCCGTGCACGCTGCGCCGGGTGACGACGAACCAAGCAGGAGACGCCGACGCTGCCGGGACAAATGAAGTCACAGTGGGCGGCGACGCTGCCGGGTCCAGCGCTGGCGCCGCGTGGGAGCTGCACTACGACGCCAAGGAGGATATCGGGTTCGCCCCAGTATGGCCTGGCAGAGTGGGAAAACAAAAATGTGACCAGTGCTCACAGGGCCTGCCGCGTGCTAGGGTGCTATTAAATTCAAGAAACGAGGGTTTAAAGCGCGTTGAATGACGTGGCGAGCAACATATGGCGGGCCATACGCCGCGGAGGTGCGCGAGGTGCGGCTGACGGGGGCGGGGGTGCTGGACGACGTGGAGGAGGGCACGGCGCTGAGGTGGCGCCGTGAGGGCGAGGGCGGCGGGGAGGAGGAGGAGGAGGAGGACAGCGACTCTGAGGCGGAGGCAGCGGAGGGGGAGGACCACCTGCAGCAGGGCCCCGAGGTAGGGCCTGTCACAACCTGCTCGCCAAGGCATCGGGTGCCATTATACTCTATCAAAGAGGGTTCAAAACGCGTGTCGATGACGTGGCAGGCACTATTTGGCAGGCCCTACACCTCGGGCGATATCTACCTGGCGGAGCCGGTGCCCGACGCAGACGGCAACTTGTCGATGCAGGCCATACTGGACGCGCAGGCTGACGCTGACAACCGCAACCGCCGCGCCGGGGTAGGCCGCTGCAGGTTGACCCTTTCAAATCCCCGTCGAAAGCGCCTGGAACTAAGCGCTTGAAACTGGAACATGAGAATCTGCTTTCAATTTTTGCTTTCAATTTCAACTTGCGCCACTGCGCCGGGGTGCCCACGCTGGAGGAGGCGGAGACCGAGGCGCTGGCCGCACTGCCCATGGATCAGCAGCAGCGCTTGGCCACCGCGTTCGTGGGCTTCAAGGTCGGGCTCGGTGTTTTTTTGTTTTTTTATTCACGCAGTCACGTTCATCGATCCCCAAGGTGAGCATTAATCGAACCCATCCGCCATTGTGAAGGCCTGACTTCAAGGATGCTATGAGTGACATGTTCACGTCGCTGGCGGCGCAGTACGGGCCTGATTACGTCGTCACCGAAGACGACGTCAAAGCGTGCACGGCCAAATTGCGGCGAGGGACATGAAATGAGGCGAGAATGGAGACTGCCAACGTGGCCGACGAGTGCACGTCGAGAACACGCGGCGGGGGACGTGAATCTAGGCGAGAAGTTTGGGGAGGCGGCGGTTGCAAGCGGGTTAAAAGACATGATGTGGCCGTGGCGAGCAAGTACCGGTAAAGTGAAGCGGGGAGAAACATTTTCAGCGAGGCTGGAGGCGGCGTTTTGCGGGCACAGGTGTGTACGATTAGGGGAGAGTAAGATAGTGTACGTTTAGAAGACGATGGAGGATGAACGTACATCGTGACATCGCGAATGTGATGGAAATTATTGAAATGATTTGACAGGGTCAATAAATACAAAGCCACGGACCCGGCGACTACAGTTTTACAATATCGGTGTTTAGAATCAAGTGCCTGGTACACTATGGGGGCAGGGTGGAGGGTGACAGATTCCCAGTAGTGTGCGAATGTACAGATACATGAGGGAAAGGGAGCTATGAGAAACGACCAATATCACATTCCCAATCCAGCTCTGGTGGATGGGGCTGGTCGATGCTCACCAGGTGACGCGCCTTCTCAGTCTCGATTTAGTTTCATTTACTCACGTTCGTCGAGCTCGCATTGGAAAACAATGGATTTATTTTGAAGCGAGATCCGCTTTGGCTTGGATTTCGGCGGCGCGGGCTGCGACGCGTTCCTCCTCGGACGAGGGCCAGATCATTTAAGCTCGCCACCTCATTTTCTCGAGAAATTTATGCGAGTTCTCTCAAGAAACGAGGGTCAACACGAGGCGGGTGACGTGGCAAACAGTGAGTACTAAGACAAAACACTCCCCGCGTTTTAAGAGAAGCGCCCGGTACACCCTGACACCATGGGCGTATGGGGGCGGTCTGGCTTCTGTGTGAACTGTGCGGTATCATGTGCCTACCTTGGACAGGCCGGCGGGCGGTCGGGCGGACATCCCACCGAACATACCGCGCCGGTGGGGCTTGGGGGGTTCCGTCATGCAGGGCCTCAGACATAACCAGCACCACATCGTATGATGGTATCTAATTCAATAAATGATGCCCGCCACGTCGGGTGATGGCAGCACATTGTGGATGATGACATAGAGAGCGTTATTATATTTATCGGCACCAAGCTCCCTACCGTGATCGCCGCCGTGAGGAGATCATGATCGAGGGCGGGGGCGGCTGGGGCGGGGTCCACTGAAGAGTTGCGGGAGTTGGCGGGGGTGGGGGCGGCGAAGGAGGATGGAGCTTTCTTTCTAGAGAACCAGGAGGAGGAGGAGGCCCCGGTGGACGGTTTGCGAGGCGATTCGGGTTCGCTGAGGGGCGGGTCGTCGAGTTCCTCCGGGCCCGCCGGGGCAGAGCGCCTCATCGCGGCTTCAGCCTCCGCAACCTCCGCCTCAAACCCGAACTCTGATACGGGCTCCAGCGCAAGCTCAGGCACGTGCATATGCTCAGGCTCAACCTGAAGCAAAGGCCTGGCAGCTATTGCTTGTCACGTCATTGGATGCACATCACCTCAAGAAACGAGCGTAATAATGCGTTGGATGACGTGGCGGACAATATCTGCCTGGCCATACCTGAGGTTGAAGCTCAGGCACGGGCTGACGCTGAGGCTCGGGCGTTGGTGCAGTGGGCTCGTGTTGCCCTGATGGATGAGGGGCAACCCCGTGCACAGTGCGCGAGTGGGGTGCGTCCACCTCGGTGACCTCCGCCCTGGCGGCAGCGATTGCGCCGGCTATCGTCTGCTCCGCGGCGATGGCGTCGTCGTCAAAGAGGCTGTCGTTTCTGAACAGCGGGGAGCGGGTGGGCGGGGGGAACCCGGGGGAGGCCGGCGCCGGCGCCGGCGGCGGCGGCGGCGGCGCCTCGACGGGGACGGCGGCAGCCCCGGCAGTGGGAGCGGCGGATTTCTTGAACAGGGTGCTGAATACACCGCGCTTGGGAGGGTTGGGAGGTTGTGCTGCTGCCCCGCGCTTAGGCACGGCGGCGGCGACGGCGGAGGCAATGACAGCCTCGGCGGCGGCTTCGGCGGCGGCGTCGGCGGCGGCGTCAGAGTCGGCGTCGGCGACGGCGTAGGGCGTAGGGCGTCGGTGGGCCAGGCGTACTCTCGCCTCATCGTCGGCGTTGGCGGCGTCGCCGGCGTTGGCGGCGTTGGCGAAGGTGACGGCGGCATCGGT
>Ga0307489_10003476_pt1 | contig 10443 bp, 6 predicted proteins | sample SB12metaG_FD_202247 | JGI IMG/M metagenome (GOLD analysis project Ga0307489, IMG submission 202247) | Sea-ice brine microbial communities from Beaufort Sea near Barrow, Alaska, United States - SB 1.2 | ecosystem: Environmental > Aquatic > Marine > Coastal | place: USA: Alaska | collected 2017-05-06
CCCTCCACCGCGCGCCGCGGTGCGTTGTCACACGCCCCTCCGACCCACTAGAGTCTCGGCCCGTACCTCTGTCAACCCACTGTTTCCACGCACGTCCTTTCCCTTCGAAGACTCGTACCCCACGCGGCAGAAGGCACGCTGCAGCAAGCCGAGCGCCACAGCAAGCTGAGGACCCACCCACGCGCCTCCCCGTGCGTTCCGGTATCTTGCGCTTCCTGCAAGCAAGTCACGGTCGACGCATATCTGTCCACTCGTCGCGCGTCGCGTCGCGTCGTGCGTCCGCCGGCTTTCAAGTTGTCCCAGCCATCCCTCTGGTTTACAGTTTGTCCCCGCGTTCTTTCCTGCGACGCCGCTCGTCTTCGGGTCCCCCCCCAGCCACCCCAGGTCGAAGGCCGATGCCTACCCGAGTGCGTCGCCAACCTCAACGGCAACTCGACGTACTACATGCGAGGCGTGGGCATACACACCGTCACCCGGCGCGCGCGTCCGGCGTCGTTTGCGGGCGGGCTGCGCAGGGAAAGAAAGCAGCGGCGCCCCGCTTCCCGGCTGCAACTGCTTACTGTTTTGCTCATAGCCGTACAAGCCAAATACTCATAGACATCCATACATGGAATATGAAATATGATCCATTTTGCTCACACAGCCGACCCATTTTACTCATACGCCAAAAAAACACCGACCCTTCTGATGAATAAATCCCCCTATATATTTTTGGGTTGATTTGCACCTCGTATGGGTGTTTTTTCGGCTATTTCTATTTCGTCCGGTCGGACTCGAAGCTAACATTTATTACACTCATGCTGGGTCTGGTATCGAAGATATGGCGTCGGAATCGGATCCTGTCCATCAGAACTGTCCATTTCGAACATTCCACCGACCGACTCGCCGAATGTCCGACCGGATTACAATCCTTGAGTGAATGGACCCTCGGTTTCGAGGAGATCAGGGCAACTGGTCGCGGTCACCCCAAAGTCGATAAGCCAGCGGTGAGCCACGTAGTTCCTACGTAGCGGCCCGTAGCGCGGGGTGTAGCGCGTTGACTCAGGCAGTGGTCGCGAGAAATTGCGTGAAATATTTCCCGATTCCGCCGGTCAAGCCCGGAAGTTCTGGAACTCGCGACCCCCGTTCGTTGACCGCTCGCGACTGGTCGCTACGCGAGTTAAACTTTTCGCGTACGCAAAACCAGGGCGAAAAGAATGCGGGGGACCTGTTTCCCGGCGGTGGTGTGGGTCTTGCCTTGGTGGTTCTTGTGCAAGATTCAAACCCCGTTTTTTTCTCAGCGCGTGGGCTGCTGCTCCTTCCGCGAACTCTCGTCGCGCACTTTTTCCTCGCGAGTTCACCAGCCACTGTGTCGTTCGCAGGGAACCACATGGCGGAAGCATCCCCGGGCTCCGCCGCGGACGGTAGCACCAAACGCTGGCTTGCATTTGACAAAGAGAACTAATGCGATTTCGTTAAAAAAATAAAGGTGGCGCAAAACCATAACGTTACTCTTTCTGAATCCACTACCCTCGGTAAGCGTCGACGCCGGGTTCTCGTTCTCCGCAACACTTATCTCCTTCGCTCTGCTTTTCGCTTCATGTCTTTTGTTCGCAGCGAGTTCAATTGTCAGCAGCGTTTTCAAGGCGGGCAACGCATTCCCGCCGGCGATTCAGTGCGCTCTAGGGTTTGCGGCCATTAGGTCCGGGGGATCGGTCATCGGCGGTTCAGTTTACCTCGTCGCGCACTCCGTTTTCCAGGAGAACGTGACGCTCAGTTTCGCGCAACACAACCGCCCGCAGCGGGTTCGCTTGTGCTCCTCGCACATCTTGCTCTGCGGGACATCTGGATCTGAAAAGGACCCGAATCTGAAAGTGACTTCCACAGGTCCCATGGTGAGCGCCTCTTCCATCATAGAAGGGCAGGTGAACCGCGCGGTTAAGGAGCGCACCCGGCCAACCGCGCATTTTGGTGCGGTCGATGAACGAGCAACGGTTCAACATTGTGTGCTTCATGATTTGCCGCCTGCGGCAGAACTGGCACAACGTGGGCCGCTCGCACGTGGCTAAGTGATTGGCGTTGCTATATGTTTGTATGCTGGCGATTGTCTTTCGTGCACGCAAGACGTGATGGCTTATGCGCGCAGCTTGTTACAAGACACGCGCGAAAAGACGTCTTCCGCGACTCATTGAGGTCCCACCCCCCCTTTGATCAGATTTTCGACTTTCTAGACTGCAACAGCGAAAAATTCTCCGGAGCAAAAAGCTTTCTAAAACACATCATTTCGCGGTCGCTTGCGTGCAGCTCGCGCACCAACGCCTCTCTGCGCTCGGATTTAGGGTGAGAGCCGAACGCTGTGATTTAGGGTGAGGGAGACCGCTCGGATTTAGGGTGAATGCCCATACGCTGTGATTTAGGGTGAACGGTCAGCGGAAAGTTTAGGATTTAGGGTTTAAGGTTTAGGGCTTGGCGGTTTCAAAGCGTTCGGACACGGCTTTCAAAATAAGATTTCGTAAAAGAATTCGGATTTAGGGTGAATGCCCGTACGCTGTAATTTAGGGTCAGTGGCGAGAGACCGCTCGGATTTAGGGTGAATGCCCATACGCTGTGATTTAGGGTGAGGTCAGCGGAAAGCTTACGATTCAGGGTTTAAGGTTTATGGCTTGGCGGTTTCAAAGCGTTCGGACGCTGCATTCAAAATACGATTTCGTAAAAGAATTCGGATTTAGGGTGAATGCCCATACGCTGTAATTTAGGGTCAGTGGTCCGTAGCACCCGTAGCGGCCGTAGCTGGCGTAGCTGGCGTAGCGGCCGTAGCTGGCGTAGTGGCCGTAGCGGGCGTAGCTGGCGTAGCGGGCGTAGCTGGCGTAGCGGGCGTAACGGGGGTAGCTGGCGTAGCTGGCGCAGCGGGCGTAGCTGGCGTAGTGGGCGTAGCGGGCGTAGCTGGCGTAGTGGGCGTAGCTGGCGTAGCGGGCGTAGCTGGCGCAGCGGGCGTAGCGGGCGTAGCTGGCGTAGCTGGCGTAGCTGGCGCAGCGGGCGCAGCGGGCGCAGGGGGCGCAGGGGCCGCAAGGGGCGCAGGGGGCGCAGGGGGCGCAGGGGGCGCAGGGGGCGCAGGGGCCGCAAGGGGCGCAGGGGGCGCAGGGGGCGCAGCGGCCGCAGGGGGCGCAGGGGGCGCAGGGGGCGCAGGGGACGCAGGGGGCGCAGGGGGGGGTACCGGGGGGGGTTGAAATGTCGCGCGCGTAACGCTACGCGTTGCGCTACGTAGGAATATGCTCCTGCACTGCTGGCTTCTCCCACAGAATGTTGTCCCTGGTGACGGCCATCCGTGCTCGGTCACGCGGAAGAACTCGCTGACGCATTTGGTGACGAGTTTGCTGCCGCACTCGTCGCCCACCACAACGCCCTTGGCGATCCTGCCGCGCTCAAGAAGACCACGCTTCAGCTGTGCCGCACTGTGTCAAGTACAACCACGGCATCGTCCTCCGGCTCGAGCAGCTCAGCTCTGGCTCGGGCGTCTCTCTAGCGTTAACCGAGTTCCTTTGCACATTGGGTGACGTGCGCGGCAAGCTGAGCAGGCGTCTGCACACCACGATCGAGGAGGAGAACAGTGAAGGATACTTTTGCGCAGGTGCTTGCGCGTGAGAAGCGAGCTGGGAAAGAGCGTCTGGCGTTGGAAAATCAGCTCAAGGTTGAGAGCCGGGAGCGCCGCCGGCAGGTGTCGCACACTGAGGAGGCAGAGACGAGAATCAGGGACGAGTTCACTGCCATAATGAAGGACAGCGACGCGCACACGGATATGCTGCGCGCAGAGGCACGTGAGAAGTGCGCCGCGGAAGACGCTGTGTACCAGGAGCTTGAGATAGCACTTGCCGCACAGCTGGCCCAGCTGCAGGTGCAGCTGGCAGACGTCCAGAAGGACACAAGGAGGAGGAAGCAGCACTGCGCAAGAAGGTGTCCGACAACGAGAAGAAGCTCGCGGGAAACCTAGGCGAGTACGACGCGGAAATGGGCGGCATCGAGAAGCAGCTTCAGGAGGAGAAGGGGCTGTATGACGAGGCGAAGAAGCAACTGATGGAGTATGAAACACACTTCAACGCGCTCAGGAAGGAGAAGGAAGAGGCGCAGGCGATCCAGCGGGAGCGGGAGGAGACAAAGAACAAAAAGCAATGAACAAGTTGCTGGACGACGCGGCCATCTCGATTCAGAAGGCGTGGAAGACACACAAGGAATCAAGAGCACCACCTCCTGCAAAAGGAAAGAAGCAGCCGCACCCGTTACTGCTTTGATTTCAAAGGGATGGTAGTCACACCGTGTAGTATTTATTTACACGGTGCCGCCATCTGGAAGAAGACTGCTCACCCAAGCTGAAGCAAAGTGGTGAACATCGGAACATGTAGGTACTGCTGCGAGGCAGGGCCAGCCAAACCTATGCACAATCTGTTGATTCGAGCACAGGGATAAGAAGAACAATCTCGGAATCCGAAGGATAGCTCAGTTATCGTGTGCGACAACCCATTGCGCGATTCGGCTGGCACACTGCGCCGGTGCACCGGGCGATGCAATACACGCGCGAAACCTCGAGAAGGACCGTTGACTACCAAGACCGCCGTACCGTAGTAGACAGCCGTCCTTCGCCGCTCTCTGCGGCCCGAGTCGCGGCGCCGTCGAGTGAGCAAGTTGCGCGGATGCACGCGCATCTTGACTGTGCTCGCACAAAAGATGTGTGAAACCCATCTGCGGTAAACGTATATTTATTCTCAACCATTTTGGTGTTAAATTCCGTCAAATCACCTTTAATCTGTATTTCCAACGCCTGGAAGTCAAGTTTGATCGATATCAAGTGAAGATTTCAACTGATGTGGATTTCAGGATTGAGTAAACCCAAAACTCAGCGACCGAACGGCGAAATATTGTCTCTGAGCTGTGATAGAATTCGAAGAACACCAACATGTTGGGTTCGCTGACCATATGAATTGAATTCATTCGTGCTTCACGTGTTTTGTTTTATGCAAAACATATGTGCAAGCATTGGACAACAATAATTATTTCAGAAGCAAGTCTCTCGGGCAAACAGGTGACAGGGAAAAATCTGTCTTGAACAACATGAGGCAGTGCAAGTCACGCTAGCGTTACAGGGACTAGCAGTGTTTACGCCTGTCTGCCGAGTGTTTGGGCTCAAAACCTTGGTGCGATCACATGCATGGGCATCCATACTAGTCCGCAAGCGTGCGCTCGAGTAGCACCTCGTACATGTCCATTCTGATGCGGACCTCCTTCTCCTTCATCATGTCCAGCAGACCGGAGCGTTCTTTGACAGTGAATACACCAGATAATTCACGCAAGCCGACGAGCCATATCGCCTTATCCCAGGGGCAGGCATTGATGGCACGGAGAAAGACGCGGCGGGCAGCAGCGGGCCGACCTGTTGCAAGCTCAGCGCCCAGGTAGCACCGCCACAACAACGGTGTCTGCTTGCCTCGACCCACCATTGCTGATTCAGTAGGCACCGCAACTGCATCCGCACCACTCCACTTATCTGCCAACGCCACTCCTGCGGTGCAAGCGTAAGCATCAGCGGCGAGAGCACGTTCAAATGTAGCGCGCCAACGCGGCGCCAACCAACGTTCATGATGCCACTCTCCATCCCCGCCCCCAGCAGCATGAGTCTCCACGCGAAGAGCAAGATACCAGAGCAAGGGGTTATGGTCGCGCTGGTAGGCGGAGTCGAGAGAGCGGCGCAGGCGATGGTGGGCGCACACGTGTAGCTCGTGAGTGGCAAGCTCTATAAGGACGGCGGGGGAGGCTGGGAAGATATCCAGGACAGCGTTAATGACGGATCGGATATAGGAGGGTGACGTGGGTGGCCTGTGGTGGGCAGCAATATGGTAGAGGTGTCGGAGGTGCCGGAGGTGAAGAGCCTCCCATGCCGGCGCAGCGGCGCGCTGAGCAGACGCTGGCGCCGCTGCTAGCGCTTCAGCAAACACCGTCGTAGCCGTATCCGCCCCCGAGACCAGCTGTTCAAAGAGCGCTGCCGCCGCGACTGCCGCCACGCCCTCAGGCCGAAAGTTAGCGCCAAAACCTAATGGAGACGGTGGAGCGGGGTCTTCGCCGCTGACCGCCACCATGCCGCTGCCGCCAGCAAGCGCGTTCCCAACCATCTGCTGAAGTCCCCGTCGCGCCCTGAGCAAGCGCAGAGGCGGCATTGCTACGGCGCACCCGGAAAAGCTGTTGACCTCGAGCTGATCCCCTCCCCCACCCCCGTTGTCCACATCGTCTCCGCTTCCTCTTTGGATGCCGAGGGCGAATTCAGATAGTACAACGAGGGCGCCCACTGCACGCCCGGAGCTGTCGTCAGTGTCATCGGCAAGCTCATCCTCCGCGCATGCCAAAGCTAGCGCGGCGGCGCTAGAGGCAGCATCCCGCGGCAGAAGCGAGGGTAGCGCCGCGATGACCCGATCATACACCTTCCGTGCCGCTTGTTTGCGTCCGGATGAACGCTCGAGCCGCGCGAAGGCGACCCACAGTGGAATGCAGCCGCCATGGTGGTCCGCTAGCATTGCCTTGGCGCATGCCTTGGCCGCGCCAACGCCCGCGGAGCAACGTGCTTGCTCCACCCGGGCAAGCGCGAGCGGGGCGTGGCCGGGAAATGTCGCTGCTGCGAGATGGAGCAGTTGAGTGAGGAATGATGCCCGCGATGTGACACTACCACCACTACCACGTGCTTCCGTGACGCCCGCCGAGGGCGTCGCTGCCTGTGCCCACGTTGCCTCCTCCCCATCGGAGGGTGTGAGCCATGCTGGCGCCTCGCCCGGTATGTCAGCCAGGGGCCGATCCAACCACTTAATGCTGTCACATTTGAGGCCGGCTCCTTCGCCTTTGGGAAAGGCATTGAAGGGTCCACCATAATACTCTGCTGATTGGAGACGGTCTGCAAGGCCTGGGTCTGCAGCGCTCTCCCATGGATACAGCGGGCATCCAAGTGACTCAAACGCCCTGGTAAGCAACCTCATTCGCGCTGCCTCGCACGAAAAGTTGGTGAGGCCCTCGCGGATGTCGTCGAAGCAAACCACCTGCAGCCGATCTAGGTACCCTTCCCTGTCAGCAGAGTCCCCCTTCCCACCTACGTCTTCGTCCTTACAACCAATGTCAACGTTGCCAAAGTCGCGCAACGGCAGCCACTGCGCCACGTCGCGCACCACTTCCATACCCAGCCAGAGTTCCAGTGCGGCGTCGTCCACTTCGGCCGCAGCTGCCTCGTCCAGCTGTAAACCGAGGCGGACAATCATTACAGCCTCATCCTCTTCATCCTGTGCATTGCCATCCACATTTATCGACACCACAGGCGCCTCCTCTTCCTGCTCCTCTTTCCGATACTTACTATTTACTCGCTCGTTCGCCTGATCTTGGTTGTGCTTGGAAACCACGTCCCCTTCCATCTTATCCACTATTGCATCGCTTCCATCGTCACTGCTTGAGCTCGAGAAGGGTGATGAAGAGGGCGGGGACATGCCCTCTGAGCACTCCGTTGGCAGCAGCGGACATGACAGTGGCGGCGGCGGTGAGATCACACCAGCTGAGCTTCGCCTGAGTGGTGGGGGAGGCACCACCGACGCACAATGATGATGCTGCCGGTGCAGACACCCCAGCATTGGTGGCAGAATAGGCACCTCATCAACCGGCACACGCGTCGGCACCATGAGCCGTGGTAGTTGCGGCATCTCGCTCATCCTTGCCGTGTCTAACCCGGTCAAATGCTCAGTACAACCATCGCCCTCATCGCTGCTGCCCCCGACCCTGCCATGTAAACCTGCAGCCAGCCCCTCAGATCTCTCCACCCAACTGGCCCACCCTTTTGCCCCCGCCTCCCCCGCACGTGCCTCCCCACACTCCCAGAACGACTCGAACAGCCGCATCGCATTTGCCTCGGACAACCCTGATGTTTCTGCTGCTGGACCGAAGCATGCAAACTCCACGGCTGCTTGCAGCCGCCCAATGGCGTGCTCCACGTACCCTGCTTGCAAGTCGAATTGCGCCGCCTCGACAATCAGGTCAGCGATTGCCGTCTCCAAAACATTAACACCGGCATATACAGCGGAGGGTGCGCTGCGCTGGCGCCGCAACCTGGCGGATGAGAGAGCGTGCAGTGCCTCCCGGTAATCGCGGCGCACCGCCCCGGTCCTGAATCCGGCGAACATTGCCTTTCGCTGGGCTATGTACGCTTTCCATAGCGTCGGGCTCTCCGGATGCCTGCAAAGAACATGTTCCCACCGCCGCTCCACTGCCGCCGCGTCCTCCACCTTAGCCGACTCGTGCATGAGCGCGAGGAGGAGCATCTCGCTGCCCGGGTGGTGAGATAAGCCCCGCTGAATGATGGCCAACTTCTTCTCTGATAGTTGTGTCGCCTCAGACTTCTTTCGAGTTTGCGTCCGGAACTCATCCTGGAACTCTGCGAAGCGCAACCACAACCCAAGGTCGTGGGGTCGAGAACGGGTGCTCCCGTTGAACTCGCGGGTGCGCCGGGTCAGATAATCATTAGTGCTCTCACCCTCCTCCTCAATGACGTTGGAACCGCGCACCGTTTCCGTACGATCAAAGGCGCACGTAAGAATGGGCACATGTCCACTGCTAAGGGGGGCGAAGTCGCCGAATGGCTCGGGACGCGCTCGGGGAGGTCTCTGGTACCCACTGCCAACACCAACCCCCGCCCCAGTTAGCTTCAGGCGCCTCACATGGCGGTTCCGCTCACGCATGAGGGAGAGGGGGGAGAAATATCGACCCTCCGCGCCAGTGACGCGTAGACCCTCACACGCTGTCTTCCCCCACATCACGGCCGTGTGACTGTTCACCTTCGTCGCCAGGGATCCCATGACGTGCACTGATGGTGGCCGCGTGTAGTTTACGCCCTCACTGACCCAGCCCCCAACTTCTGCCCCTGTGAAGCGTTGGAATTTGGCGACGTCTAGACGATACAACCCACCATACGCAAGATTATCGCGGTCTGGCTTGGTATCGATGTATTGCACGTCGTCGGCCGAGCCGCCGCCGTTAGCGGGCTCCCAGATTCCAGCGTGGAGGGTGCGCCGGTCCTTCAGTAGCTTGCCCAAGAGCTGTTCCTGCTCCGCCATCTTTTCGGCGTCCCTCTTGCGCCGCGTCTTAACTTCACGGCGGCTCCGCTTGCGTGAGTTTTTCTCCCCCTCGCGCTTGGGGTGCTCCTTGCTGGCGTACGTGAGGGTTTCGCGCACACTGGCGTCCTGGCGCACGCCCAAGGACGCAACGGCGACGACAACGCTTTGGGCTATCGGTGTCCCACCGAGCCGTTGCCGACCCGGCAGCCATCCGCTCTCATTGCCCGGGACGCCGACGTCGTCGTCGTCGTCGGATGTGTTGCGGCTATTGCTGCTGCTGTTGTCATCCGAGAGACGGGCACCGCTCGACAAGGCAGTGGGCGGCGGCAGGCGGGCATGATCAGAGGCCAGTAGACCCGGAATGAAGTTACGGTTACGGTCGCCACCTGTGTGACAGTGCGGCGTGTTTGAACCAGCACGCGGAAAAGGTGTACTCTTACCAGGTTTACCTCGAGTGGATCGGGACGCGAACTTCGAAGATTCGAAGGAGGATAGCGACAGCCACGAAGGGGCTATGTCCTGGCCGCCACCGCACGACAGCGCTCCGGTGTGAGAGGCCACGAGCACAGCAGGCGACACACAGTCATCCATGGGGCTCACATGCAGTTGTGGGAAGCGCACAAGTTGTGCAGTTTCTAAGCGGTGCAGACAGTCAAACAGTCAGACCTGCTACTCGTGCAGGCACCTGCAACGATACCACACCGGGTCGGTTTAGGCTCCGAGTGGTCTCGCAGTTTTTTTCGGGAGGCTGACGCGAAAATTATTTGATGACAGTTACGCAGTTTTGCCCTCGGTACTTTGTTCGCAAGGAGTCCCCCCATTTTCAATGTGAAAATCTGAAATCGGACTCGACACTAACTCGACATCACGAAAATATATTTCCGCGAACCCGGGCGATGTTCACGTAATCATTGGCAAAACACGTGATCACACGTGTTGTAACAAGATAAGGATCAGGAACACGTGACATCCAGGGGTGGCAAAATTTGCCACGTTGCGTGCGAACTAAGTCCGGGTCTCAAAACTGCCTATGGGTAACCTCTGAATATGTGAGATTGCCGATAGATGTGGTTTTCTAGGCAAACCGGTCCGCAACTTTTCCATTCCTCGGAAAGGGGTGCCCCCGCTGCGGCAGCGTGAAAGATGTGTTGGTATCCGGGCGACCCAGCCAAGAAAAACCGGCTTCCCGCCTCGGCCGACGGAGAGGGGACCCATTTGCCGTCGACACATGCTTCAATTTGCAATTTGAAAAAGGCAAATTGAAGAACAACAGGTCGCACGCGAGGCTCTACCACCCAGCTATCGCGCAGGGATCGTCCATGAAGCATATCATCGCAAG
>Ga0307489_10003477_pt1 | contig 10441 bp, 18 predicted proteins | sample SB12metaG_FD_202247 | JGI IMG/M metagenome (GOLD analysis project Ga0307489, IMG submission 202247) | Sea-ice brine microbial communities from Beaufort Sea near Barrow, Alaska, United States - SB 1.2 | ecosystem: Environmental > Aquatic > Marine > Coastal | place: USA: Alaska | collected...
ACATACACATACACTGTGCTGTTGGAGAGGAGTAATATGCATTATGCAACTCGGGTAGTCGGGAGCGGGCGGCGCGCGGGGCGATGGGGCGCGATGGACGGAGTGTTCACTGGTCGTTCAGTCTACACAGCATCATCAGCTCTAGCTAGTCACACGAGGGGTGTCCCTCATGCTGCCAGTTGCCCGGGGATTTATTTTCATGTACACGACGTTGTGAGTCGGCAAGAAGTTGTTGTAGTGGTGTGCGTCATCATGTACATGTTCGTCTCTTCGTGTGGTACCCATACCGCAATGTCATTGTCATTGAGCACATGTTGCTCCAATACATATGCGGCTCTTAACGGAGCACTGAGTTGGTCCAGCCATGTGAGCACCTCCTGCTTTCTGGACCCATCGGCGTAGTGGCGCACGTAAGCCTCGTCCCAAACCTCACCAGTCGCGTCGCTCTCCCGCAACCACTGCAACACCTCCAGGTGCCCGTCCCCAGCGGCGTATCCATCCGTTCGAGAGTATGGGCAGGGAGTGTCGTCCTGTCGTGCTCCTGCGCCCACCGCAACGATATTTGAGGGTTTGGTGTGCACGCTAACCTACCTCCGAGGAGTCACCGGAGGCATTACCCCAGGAGCTCGCCAGGTAACGTTTGTTTTCAACACCCTCCTCGCATAATTCGGTGAAGCTCGGGTAGTTCTGCGGCTAGGGAAAGTCGATTTCCGCGCATACCCGCAGCACTTCCTCGATGTCCGAATTGAATCCCTCCGTGCCTTCCCACACACCCAGCGCGGCCTTCACAGTGGACTCATCCCAGGGGCATCCGTTATCTTTCACATATAGCAGGATGTCCGGGTGGCCGCCAGCAGCGGCAGCGGCACACACAATCTCATCCCAGGGGCACCCTTTCTTCTGCAGCCACTTGAGCTTTTCCAGGTGGCTTCCGCACAGGGCCCGTCACTAGCCCGGGGTGACTGCTTTGAAAGAATAATTTGGGGGTTCGCCGGGCGGCTGGCTGGAGCCGCAGACGTGTGGCCTCGTTGCCTTGAGCGGGGACCTGGAGGCGCTGCAGTTGGCGCGGGAGCATGGCTGCCTGAGAGGTGAGGAGATGTGCAAAAACGCCGCTTTTAGTGGGCACCTGGATATGTCTGAGCAAGGGCCGGTAAAGTGACCCCAGAATTTACCAGTCAAGAGGGGTATAGTTGGATTCAGGGGGGTACGAGTATCAGGGAGTCCGTCTTGTGAAAAAAACCCAAGACCTAAATCCTAAAGTACTTTACAGTCTGTCATCTGGTAAATTCTGGGGACACTTTTAATACCGGCCCTTGGTCGAACCTACTGGAAAGCGTTGAAGTGGGCGCGGGAGCGCAATTGCACGGGAGACGGGGCGGTAAGCACAGTGCCGCCAATGGGGGCACCTGGACGTGGTGGAGTGTGCGACAGGGTTGTAACTTGAATAGTAGAATCTGTTACAGCAAGCTAAACCTCAAGGACCCGAGACACCGCCCGGCTCGGCCCCTAAAGACGTCGCACACAGCGCTGCATTCGCCTCGCACGTAAACATGAAACAGTGTCATAAACAGATCAGAACAGCCGGTCGGACCTATTCGATCAGACAGTTCATTCTCATCAGCGTGCTTCCGAGTGGCTCGTCGCATTTAGAGCTCGTCCTTGGCGTCGTCAGCGGCGGCACCGTCGGCGTCATCGTACTCGTCGTCCTCCTCGTCGGCGGCGCCCTCCTCGCCCTCGGCGTCGGCGTCGCCGGAGCCGCCGGTGATCTTAGCCTCCGCCCAGGGGCTTACACTCGTCCACTTTTCAGCTCAACCTGAGGCGTTTCTGACACAAAATACACCCTACACACCCCCTGCTAACCCATAACACCACAGAAACACCTCCAAACCAACCCCCAGATGCGCCCCTTATCCCACAGAAAGCGCCCACGTTGAGCCGAAAAGTGGACGAGTGTAAGCCCCTGCCTCCGCCTCCATCTTGGCGCTCTCCGCGTCCGCCGTCGCCTTCTTCTCTGCCTCCACCGCGTCGAACATCGCCTTCTCCCCGTCCTTGGACCAGGGGCTTACACCCGTTCACTTTCCAGCTCAACTTAAGCGCTTTCCATACGATGGGGGGTGCGCGTAGAGGTTGTGTAGCCCGTGCTAAGCGGGTGTAAGGAGGTGTTTAGGGTATGTAGGGTGGTTTCTGGTGTCAGACACGGCTCAAGTTGAGCTGAGAAGTGGACGAGTGTAAGCCCCTGCCTTGGACTTGCCCCAGGTGTCCTCGGCGAACTTCTTGGCGTACGCCACGTCGTCGGTCACCAGCACGTTGTCGAAGATGCTGCCCGCCTTGACCTGCCACCAGGGGCTTACACTCGTCCGCCTCTCAGCTCAACTTGAGCCGTGTCTGTCACAAGAAATCACCCTGCACACCCCCTAAACACGGGCTACACAATCCCTAGGCGCACCCCCTATCCCATACAAAGCGCTCAAGTTGAGCTGAGAAGCGAACGAGTGTAAGCCCCTGCCTGCCACAGCTCGAAGCCCACGTAGCGCAGGTCGGTGAACTTGTACAGGCTGGCGTCCGCCGCGTACTCGGGGTTGGGCACGTCGGGCGCCTCCCACAGCCCCTTGTACCAGGGCCTTACACTCGTTCACTTCTCAGCTCAACTTGAGCGCTGTTTATGGGATAGGGGGTGCGCGTAGGCATTGTGTAGCCCGTGTTGAGGGGGTGTTAGGGGGTGTTTATGGTGTGTAGGGTGTTTTTGTGTGTCAGACACGGCTCAAGTTGAGCTGAAAAGTGAACGAGTGTAAGCCCCTGCCTTGTACGCGGGGTTGTCGATCTCCTTCTGAACCCATTCGCCCACGAAGTCGGGGTTCTTGATGTTGGGCGCCTCCCACCAGGGGCTTACACTCGTCCACTTTTCAGCTCAACTTGAGCGCTTTGAGTGGAATAGGGGGTGCGCGTAGGGGCTGTGTAGCCCATCTTAAGGGGCTGTTAGGGGGTGTTCAGGGTGTGTAGGGTGTCTTCTCGTGCCAGACACGGCTCAAGATGAGCTGAGAAGTGGACGAGTGTAAGCCCCTGCCTCCCACTCGCCGTCGTCTTCGTCGTCCCAGTCCGCGGGCTTGGCCGCCTCGGGGCAGGGGCTTACACTCCTCCACTTTTCAGCTCAACTTAAGCGCTTTCTGTGGCATAGGGGGTGCGTTTAGGGGCTGTTCAGGGCGTGTGTGGAGGGTAAGAGGGGATGTCAGGGGCATTTCGGGTGTATTTTGTGTCAGAAGCGGCTCAGGTTGAGCTGAGAAGTGGACGAGTGTAAGGCCCTGCCTCGGGGTCCTTGATCATCTCCGGGATGTCGTCGTAGCCGGCGGACTTGACGTCCGCCTCGTCGGGGATCATCGCGCGCTCGTCCCACTCCTCGGGCTTCACCGCCGCCGGGTCCTTGATGGTCGGAGGCGCCAGGAAGCAGGGGCTTACACTCGTTCACTTCTCAGCTCAACTTGAGTTGTGTCTGACACACACAAAACACCCTACACACCCCCTTAACATGGGCTACGCAACCCCTACGCGCACCCCCTATCCCATAGAAGGCGCTCAAGTTGAGCTGAGAAGTGAACGAGTGTAAGACCCTGCCAGGAAGTCCCAGTGCTCCTCCAGGCTGCCCACACCCAGGGCCCCGTCACTCAACTGTATGTCTTAAACTCAACTCAGTGTTGGGGTGACCAGTCACCCTTATAGCTCGCAACGTGATTGGTTGAGAAGCTGACTACTCCTGTAGTGTACCGGGTACAATGCGTTTTCTCGATTCGGATCGGCGCGGTCTGATTGGTCGAACGGATTCGATTCGATACCAGACCCGACACTGAGATTAAGGCGACCGTGTCACTCTGCGGGTTGTTCGAGGGATAAGTTCGGTAGCCTGTCGGCAGAGCTCAGGCGTCGTGGCCGTGATTCCTCGGCGGGTGGTGCATGCAATTGTCCGCACTGTTTATGGTTTCTTAGGCCCTCAGTGGTTTCTATGTATTCATGTATCATCGTCACTGGAACACGAAAAGGGCGCTCGGCTGAAAAATGAATAAAAGTACAAGAGGGAAAGGGAGGGATACTTGGGTGAAACGAGTACTGAGGTGACGGCCCTGCCGCTTTCCTTCTGCTCGTTGTCGATGAGGACGGCGTAGGTGTTGTTGGGGTGGATGATGAGCGTGTAGACGTGCGTGAGCTCGTCCGTCTCGCACGGGATGGTCTGCTTGGTCAGCAGGTTCTTGCCGTTGTACGTGAGGATGGCGTGCACGCGCTTGGTGCTGTACCCGCAGACAGGGGCTTACTCTCGTTCACTTTTCAGCTCAACCTGAGCCGATTCCGCCACACAACAAACCCTGCACACCCCCTGAACCCCCCTTAAACCTCCAAAATGCCCCCTAAAGAGCCCCTTCATGCACCCCCTATCCCATAGAAAGTGCTTACGTTGAGCTGGAAAGTGGACGATGTGTAAGCCCCTGCCCGCAGATGTCGGGGCCGAACATGATGGAGTACGGCGTGTCGCCGCCGAAGGTGGCCATGTCGCTGGTGGACGGCATCAGCTTGATGTACCCGCCGCCGCAGTCCAGCTTCTGCTCGTGCTTGGCGGAGAACTGTAAGAGGGCAGGAGGGAGGAGGGAGGAGGGGGAGGGGAGGAGGTTGGGTGAGAACGAGCAGATCGGAACGTTTCTTCCATCGGCTGTGGCTGTGGGTTGATCTGATCGTCCGGACTCGGGTTGTCGCCTCACCAGTGTGCCAGCTCAGGTGGCATGCGCTGCTCAGATCTCGAGACATCGCGCGTATGCACGTTGAGGTCGCAACTACAGCGGGGGCGTTTAAATACGCTGTGCAAAGTGCCATCTGACGAGCTGAAGAGACGTGTGGCTCGGAACTCTCGAAACTTTCGGAATTTCAAGGGCTGTTGAGGGCAAGGACGCGGCGGGCGCGGGGAGGAAGGGGGCGGCGGCCGAACTGTGCAGCTCTCACAGATCTCCGGACGCATCATACGGGCTGTTGCATGGCCGTCGCTGCAGCGGGCGCGGGACGGAAGGTGGGTTCGGGAGAGTGCACGCACCTGGAGCACCAAGGTCTTGCCCTCGTTGCTCACGGTCTTGCCCATGTCAGCGCTGATGGCAAAGAAGCGCGCGTCGGGCCCGGTCTGAATGCCCTTGTCAGCCTCCGCATCGCCGTACCACTTGCCCGCGGTCAGCGAGAACTCGCCAGCCGTGCCATCGGCCTGCTTGAAGTCCGAGGCCGTCCACCGGTCCGCCCACTTGGCTGTTGATGGTGCACGCGAGGGAGGAGTTCAGCAAAAAGTTTCGGTCAGCCAGAAAAACACACGCCTTCGCTCTGGCTTCCATCCGCTCGGGGCCCACATAGCCACTGCACACGGCAAAACCAACGCGCCGGCATATTCGCAAGGTTGTCCAGCGATGTGTACACTCGCGCGCTGTTTTTGACCGGCGCCTCGCCGCCGATCGCGCGGCTTCCGTCGCGAGGCGGCGGTGGCGGGGTCGCATCCCGGAAAACATAAACGCGCTCGGGGTTGGCTGTAAGATCGGCGTGGTTGCGAGGCGGCGCACCGTCGAACTTCTCCTCGAAGTAGACCTCGGCGGAGACGGTCGCGAAGACCGCGACTACCGCCAAGAGCGTCAGGAACTTCGCCATGGTTGCTGCGTTTGCCGGAAGAGCAAGCGCGGATGTATGTAACGAATGTAGTGATGTCTCGTGCTCGACCGCTCACAGTTATAAAATGACACTGACATTCCACACGTCATGCGACGAATCGCAGAGCTCCGATGTAGACGTCCGTCGCGTCCGCTCGACCACATTTTTATCAGCTTGAGACTTTACTCGCCGTGCCAGTGGTCATCAATGTCCGGCCGATATTTCCGGTGTGGGTCCGGTGGGGGAGTCGTCGAAATCATAATTGACTCCCCCAGCCTCGGGACTCGCGACTACGACTGGGGAGCGGGGAGGTGTTGCATTTCACACACCCCCGTCTGGACACAACGCACGCGCGCCGCCTCGGACCCCCACCCGAGCGACCGTCCCGCCGCGACTACTCCTCCCTCCCCGCCGCGTTCTTCCCCCGATCGTCTCGGGACTCCCTCACGTCCATTCTTCCCGAGACTAAAAAAGCCCAATAAGATGGAAGTGGCGGACTTGGCGTTCAAGCCGGTGAAGGAGTTCGCGAAGGACTCGTACCGGCTGGCAGGGGCTTACACTCGTTCACTTCTCGGCTCAACTTGAGCGCATTCTACTGGATAGGTGTGCGCATAGGTGTAGTGTAGCACGTCTTATGGGGGTGTTAGGGGGTGTTTAGGGTGTGTAGGGTGTTTTTCTTGTGACAAGACGCGGCTCAAGTTGACCTGAGAAGTGGACGAGTGTAAGCCCCTGCAGGCTGGTGAAGCGGTGCACCAAGCCGGACCGCCGCGAGTTCTCCAAGATCGCGCTGCGCACCGGCCTCGGCTTCATCGTCATGGGCTTTGTCGGCTTCTTCGTAAAGCTCATCTTGTGAGTGCACCGCAACCGCAACCCCACACCTTCCATCCTCCGCCCTACCGTCAAGCTCATGTCACGTCACACGCGCCCGATCATCCAACACCTCGCGATTCGGTGTGTCGCGTCGCCGGGGCGCGCCGTAAGCTGGATCCTCAGCGCTTGCCACGGCGCCTTTGCGCGAATGTTGTCGCTCGCGTCCGATCGGGATCTGCCGGCGCCGTCCCGGCAGATCGCACGCCTCGGTTGCCCCCGCTCCCCGGAATTTTGTCCTTCCGATCTTCCCCACAACTTTTCTTCCTTTACTTGGAGAGCCTCTGTGAGCCACAGCTCAGCAGCTCGAGCTCTTGGTTTTCTAAGCACGTCACAATCTTCTCCGCTCTGGTGCTGGTACTGACCTCTCCCGTGCGTACGTTTCTTCCCGCCTTGTCTCGCAGCATCCCCATCAACAACATCATCCTGGCAGCCTAAGCGGCACGGCGGCGGGGCGGCGACGGCGGCGCGGGGCAGGGGCTTACACTCGTTCATTTTTCAGCTCAACTTGAGCCGTGTCTGACACATGAATACACCCTTCACGCCCCTAACCACCCCCTGACACCCCTTTTACAAGTGCTACACAACCCCTGTGCGCACCCCCTATCCCACGAAAATCGCTCAAGTTGAGCTGAGAAGTGAACGAGTGTAAGCCCCTGGCGCGGGGCGGTGCGCAGTGTTTTGTAGAGGCTGGGGATTGGGGGGTGAGGCCAGGGGATGGAGGAAGATGCGACAAGTGTGTACGGGTACACCGGTACACTACAGAGGCACAGCACGATCAGGCGGACGCTGGTAGTGCTGAATGAATTGATTGGGGATACCTGACTGTCGGGTGGAAGAGGTGGGCCTCTATAGAAAAGCAGAGTTGCTCAGGAAGAATGTAGTCGCATGTGCATCATTTTAGAAATGCCAAGATAGCTTTCACTAATCGCGGAGGAACGCAGCGCTGTCTGGCCAGTCGTGCACGCGCTGGCACCGTAAGTGACGCAACTTCAACACCCCTCATCCAACACTCCATCTAAAGTCTATACTCGCAAGACTTTACCACCAATGGTTTGACACCCGCTTCGATACCGCTTGGACTCCTCTGGGACGCCCGCGCCCTTTTGACGCCGGTTCCCAACGCGCACACCACCGAGCCTCCATACGATACCGCCTAGTGAGGGAGACGCGTCGGCTTGCACAGGTACAATACCGCCTGGTGACACGTTGCGCTTGTAGTATGAGAAGGCACTTGGCGCAACGCATGTGCGTGCGGGCGGGGTCAGGCTGTGAGATCCATCACAGGGTGCACCGCTGCCTAGAGAAGTGTATCCAACGTACATTATACCTAGGGCATCTGAGCCGTTCAGACGCTACGACAAATCGCATAAGCGTGCACTCAGTGCAGTCGAATTCAGCTCTAGAGAACTACCAGCGGAGAGGGTTGGTTAACCCTCACCAATGTGGGTGCCTTGGGGCTCAAAAAACGCTCGTTAAACGCTAGTAAAAGAGACCGGTGAACGCCACGCAAGGCCAATATGATATCCGCCGCGAATACTTGATGTTGTAGATTTCTATTTACACGGCCTAGAGTATCCACCACAGACTATGCCGCCGCCTAGAGTCCGAACCTTGATGTCTCCCGGGGATCGGGGTACCACGGGTCGTCGTCATCAGCGCGCCGCCGCAGGGCAGGGGCTTACACTCGTCCACTCTTCAGCTCAACTAAAGCGCCTTCTGTGTGACAGGGGGTGCAGTTAGGGGTTGTTTCGGGGGTGTTTAGGGGGTGGTCGGGGGTATTAGGGGTGTCTAAGGTGTGCTTTTGTGTCAGAAATGGCTCAAGTTGAGCTGAATAGTGGACAAGTGTAAGCCCTTGCCGCAGGGGCGACTGCTGCCGCTTCCGCGTTGAGGGCCGTGGGCAGATAGTGCGAGGAACACGTCATAGGTGCAGGTGCCGTGTACACATGCAGCGAGGGTTCAAAATGCGTTTGAGGACGTGACGTGGCAGACCACATGCCTCGCAGATATTGCTCGCCACTTCATAGGATACAATCTGACGCAAGAAACGAGGGTTCAAAGTGCGTGTCGATGACGTGTCGGGGAACGGGCCAGTCAGATATCGTTCGCGACGTCGATGGAAGCCGTTTTACTGAAGATGAGATGCTTCAAACTGCGTATCGATGACGTGGCGGGAAACATTCGCTTGCCCCTACCCTAGGCGGCGCGCTATCCCGCGGGTCGCGCTCCCGGCTCCGGCTTCGTTCCCGCTCCTGAAACCCGTGCCCCCCGCGTGCCCCCCTGCCCGCGCCCCCACCGCCAACCCCTGCGCCGCCGCCGCCGCCCGCATCCTTCACCTCGCCGCTATCCAGGGGCTTACACTCGTTCACTTTTCAGCTCAACGTAAGCGCTTTCTGTGGATAGGGGGGTGTGCTTAGGGGTTGTTTACGGGGTGTTTATGGGGTGTCAGGGGTTAGAAGGGGTTATTTAGGGTGTAATTCGTGTCAGAAGCGGCTCAGGTTGAGCCGAAAGTGGACGAGTGTAAGCCCCTGCCGCTCTCGCTCTCGCTGCTATCGCTGCTGTCGCTGTCACTCTCGTCCTTCTTGCGCTTCTTCTGCGAGACCAAAGGGTTTAGGGTTTAGGTTTTAGAGTTTACGGTTCAGGTTTTGGGCTAGGGTCTCGCAGCGCAGGAAGACAGGTCAGCACGCAGAGAGAAGATTGAGTCCAAAGGGGCTGCCAGGTTTACGGGGGGGTGAAAGCCCATCACTCATATCTCGGGAGAAACACTCGAACACACGAGACCACGGCACCCACAAGTACAGGGGTTGGGGTTGGCGGGGCGGCGGGTTGGCGGGCAGGGTGGGGTTGCGGTAAAGCACGCAGGCTCGGCACGCACCTCCTTCTCTTTCTTGTCCTTCTCTTTTCTCTCCTTTTTGTCCTTCTTCGCTTTCTTGTCCTTCCCCCAGGGACAAGCTGCTAATATCCACCGCGTCGGCGTCGTCCAACGGATTTTAAACCCTCGTTTCTTGAGTCAAATGGCATCCTGTGACGTGGCGAGCAAAGTTTGTCAGGCCCGTTTCCAGCCGCGTCGCCGACACGCAATTTGAACCATCGTTTCATGAGTCAAATGGCAAATCATGACGTAAGGAGCAATAGCAGCTTCTGCCGACAGGTCCTACCTTTTTTTTCTTGGCGGACTTGTCCTTTTTCTTTTTCTTCTCCTTCCCTGCCCCCGCCGCAATGACCCCCCCCGACAGTTTCGCGCGCTTCGCGAGTATCTCGTCCTGCAGCGCCTGCGGCAGCTCCATTGAACTGCCCACCTGGGCCGCCATCTCAAGCTTGCTCTCCCACTGCGGCGGCGGCGGCGGCGGGGGATGTCAGGTAGAATGACCACACCGAAGTGGATGATACCAGCGAGGTGTTTGGTATAAAGACGGCCGAATCGAGTGGCGTCGACTCAGGGAGAATGACCATACTGAAGTGGGTTAATCCCAGCAGACCAGTAGTGTCCGGTCAGACGACCAAACCGAGTGATGTGAGGACTGTGTGGCGTGATAGACAGCGTGAACAGGTCTGCAGGTGTGTCAGGTAAAAGCGATTTAGGGTTGGGGTTGCAGCAAAAGTGGGCACACTGCTTTTGCCGAGGGGGGGGGCGTGGCTCGGGCGTCGGGGACGCACGTCTTTTTGCTTGCCCTTCTTGGCGAGGTGCTTGTCCTTCAGCGCCTCCACGCTCTCCGCGAATTTCTGCGCCGTCGCGGGGGGAGGCAGGTCGGGGGGACGCGCGGGTTTCCGTCAGTCGCCAGTCGCCGCGCGCGACAACGCCTCGCTGGACATCTCCTAGTGTCTCGCGACGTGCACCGAGGGCAAGCACGACGGCCCGCCGAACAGGCTGCACACCAGGGTCGCGAGCATCGCCGCGCAGCTCGGCACCGCT